>Ga0256405_10004348_pt1 | contig 26752 bp, 28 predicted proteins | sample RumenRJG_02DNA_FD_189096 | JGI IMG/M metagenome (GOLD analysis project Ga0256405, IMG submission 189096) | Bovine rumen microbial communities from Lethbridge, Alberta, Canada - RJG_02 | ecosystem: Host-associated > Mammals > Digestive system > Stomach > Rumen | place: Canada: Alberta... | reverse complement strand
AAATCGGCATTGGCGACAATCTGCTGATCTATCCGTGGATTAAACGCCTGGTCCGTATGAACAAGGCGTTCACGGTACGTCGTGGACTGACGGCACACGAGATGATGAAGAGCAGTCAGTTGATGAGCCGGTACATCCACTATGCTGTTACGCAGAAGAAGGAAAATATCTGGATTGCCCAGCGCGAGGGTAGGGCAAAGGATTCAGACGACCGCACTCAGGAGTCTGTCCTGAAAATGTTGGCTATGGGGGGTAGCGCGTCCGACGGTTCATCCGCCGACAGCCTGCATGAACTGAACATCGTCCCTCTGACCATCAGTTACGAGTACGACCCTTGTGACTATCTGAAGGCACAGGAGTTTCAGCAGAAACGTGACAATCCTGCTTTTAAAAAGAGCAAGCAGGACGACCTCGACAATATGCGGACGGGAATCATGGGCTATAAAGGGCGCATCCACTATCATTGTGGCATCCCCATCAATCAGTGGATCGGCGAATTGAAGGATCTGCCGAAGAACGACTTCTTCAAAGCCGTTGCACAGCGTATGGATAAGGTGATACACAGCAATTATCATCTTTATCCTTGCAACTATATCGCACTGGACCTGCTGGAGAAAACCGACCATTCGCACAGCTACACCCCGGCTGATGTTCAGTGCTTCGAGGATTATCTTGCAGGTCAGCTGGCGAAGATTAAAATTCCCAACAAGGATGAGGCTTTCCTCCGCGAACGAATACTGACTATGTATGCCAACCCACTTCGTAACTACCTTGCAGCTCATGAATAAAATTCAGTACTTAGCGCTCCTGTGGACTTTCTTGCTCGTAGCCTGCACCACCGATAGTTATAACAAAGGGCAGGGCAAATATTCGCTGATGCAGGCAGAACTGGTTGATCTGTCTGTCAATGCCGACAAGCAGGCCACGGCATTCACCATGGACGACGGACAGCGTTTTTCGCTCACCCCCGTTGCTACCGCTTCGTGGATTCAACGGCCAGACACCACCTATCGTGCCGTACTCTATTTCAATGTCCTGACAGGTAATACCGCCGAGGCTGTTTCCATGGGAACAGTCCCCACGCTGAGGGCAAGAGAGCATTGGAAATTGGACGAACAACGTGAAGACCCGTTGGGGCTGGAAAGTGCGTGGTTAGCTAAGAACGGGAAATATCTGAACTTAGGCGTGTTGCTCAAAACAGGACAGGTAGATGGCGAGGATGGTATTCATACCGTTGCCTTAGCCCAGGACACCATCATCCGGAATCCAGATAAGACGCATACGGCAAAGTTCCGCTTTCTCCATGATCAGGCAGGAGTTCCAGAATACTACACCAATCGCCGTTACGTCAGTATCCTCCTTCCCGACACCGTCCAGTTAGACACCATCCGTCTTACTTTCCCTACCTACGAGGGAAAAGTGGAACGCATCTTCGTTCCGTGAAACTTGAAAAGTTTCTTTACATAGCTATTTATGTGAATTAACGTCCAAAATCGATTGAGTTAATCAACGTGATGTTACCATCTTTGTCGATGGTGGCTTCGCTGTGGGGAACGTCGGTTTTGGTGAGGTTCATCATTTCATGGGCAACACGCAGGTTGGGGTCTTTGCGAGGACCAATGCCTTTCTGCTGGAGGAAGGAGTGGATTTTGCCACTGAGGAAACGGCCTTGCTTGTCAACCTTGATTTCTACAACAGGCGAATAAGCGGAAATGCCAGCTAAACTCATACCGTAGGGCGTGCAGAAATTACCGAGGCTGTAGGCAATGAAACGGCCTTTATAGACCTCGGTGGCACGCACTACATGAGGACCGTGACCATAGACGATATCAGCACCATTGTCAATGCAGAAATGGGCAAATTCGCGCAGGCTGCCTCGGTCTTCGCCCAAGAAACTCTCTGCGCCCTGGGGCAGATGACTCTTCGAGCGTCCTTCTGCTCCGCCGTGGAATGATACGATGACAATGTCAGACTTCTGTTTCAGGTCATCGATGATACGCTTGACCGTTGCCAAGTCACGGTGTTTCAGTGTATATTGATTATGTCCAAAAGCACAGATGCCGAACTTGATGCCGTTTCTGACCACAACGGCTGATTCTGTGCGTCCCTTGATACCTGAGAATTTGATGCCCTGTTTGGTGAGTTGCTGTTCGGTGCTCAGAATACCCTCCTGCCCGAAGTCGTTGGCATGATTGTTTGCCATGCTGAGGAAGTCGTAACCGGCATCTTTCAACAAATGGGAGAAACTGGTGGGTGTACGGAACGAATAGCTGTTAGCCCCTCCGCTTTTCGTACTCTTGCCGCCATCGAGCAATGTGCCCTCCAGATTGCCCACGGCAATGGTGGTGCGTTGCAGGATGGGCTTCACGTCGCGAAAAATCTCCTCACCATTTTTGGGAGGCAGTGAAATACCAGGGTAGGTGGTACCCATCATGATATCGCCTGTCATGGCAACGGTGATATCATCAGAAAAGCAGGCCACTGAGTAGCCTGCTAATATCGTTACTAAAAGTGCTTTGAGTTTCATCTTATTGTTTATTTAGCCACACGGCGCACACCGATGTAGCGGCGATTGTAGTTTCCGTCGTTAGAGTGACTGATCTTTACACCTCCCTTGCTGCTGGCATGAATAAACGTGAAGGTGTCAGTGATAGGGTCGAAGTCCATCACGATACCTACATGCCCAACGTTGCGACCAGAGTGGGGACTGGTGAAGAATACCAAGTCGCCAGGTTGCATTTCCTCACGCCGGATGGGAATATTGCGTGCATATTGATCGCGCGAAGAGCAACCGATGGATATGTTGTTCTGTCCATAGACATAACTGGTGAATCCAGAGCAATCGAAGCTGTAAGGACCCTTGCTGCCGGAACGGTAGCGAGTGCCTATGAATGAAGTAGCCTGACTGAGAATATCGTCAGTAGTGGCAAAACTGATATCGGTGTCATAGCCGTTAGCATAGAGGAAATCGAAATTGTCGATTTCTTCATATACAACTTCTGTACGTGGTGTTTTCTTTGTTTTCTTTTTCTTTCCCTTGGCTAATGCTACATCCACAGAGGATAGAAGCATCAGTAAGATGCAGAACATGATTTTTTGTTTCATTCTAACGAAATTGGTTAACGGCTCCTAAGAGCCGAGAAGGTCTGGTTAATTGTATCTCAGGATCTGTCCTGGACGGATGCGTGTGGTTGCCTTGATGTGGTTCAACTTACAGATAGCACTCACTGTTGTGCCACGCTTGCGAGCAATGACAGAGAGGTTCTCGCCCTTAGCCACTTTGTGGAAACGGGTGGAGTGCGTCTTAACATTCTTGTACTTAGGCTGTGCCATAGCATAGTCGGTCTGTGGAATGTCCAAGTCGCCATTGACAGCCTTGCCACCTACGCCACGCAGACGAGTAGCCTCGGCTGACTCGCGGTTGTAGGTTGACTTGCGGAACATATAATAGTCATCTACGACATCCTGATTCTTGAAGTCGAACATCAAGGCAGGATTCAAGGCAATGCCGCACAGACGGGTTTCAAAATGCAAGTGTGAACCAGTGCTACGACCTGTGTTGCCACCGAGTCCGATAGGATCACCGGCACGAACTTCCTGCTCCTCTGTAACGAGTTGCTTTGACATGTGGCCATAGATGGTCTCCAGTCCGTTATAGTGACGGATAACCACGTATTTACCATAGCCGCGTCCTTCATATCTTACGATGCGTACCTTGCCACTGAAAGCAGCACGGATGGTGTCGCCAATATACACTTTGATGTCCAATCCTTTATGCTGGCGTCCCCAACGGGCACCGAAGTTACTGGTCAGCACACGACTGCTGGTGGGCATACAGAAATTCTTCAGGTCAATACGGAAAGAATCGGGGAGCGCTGTTGCCTTGTGGGCATAGCGGTTGTTCCAATCATTATAGAGATCTGCAGCTGGAGATTCGTAGCTCTCAGCCTGTATCAGTCTGTGGAGTGCCATGCTGTCAACAGCCTTCATCTTGCGGTCGATGGGAGCTTGGTTTGCCAATAAATCTTGTCCTACAGCGGGCATGGCTATAAAGGTTGCTACTAATGAAATTGCAATGTTTTTAAATTGTCTTTTAGTAAGCATAAGTCTTATATTTTCAATTATATAGTTACTCTCGGAAAAAATATCGGTGCAAAAGTAATAAAATTATTTGAAGGAAGAGCAAAAACCTGGTGCGTGTTAACAATAATTGTGTGTTATTTAACAATTCGCCTTATGATATTGCAGCCCAATTAACGTTTGTTTTACGTAATTGTTTCAGCCTGTTCCAAAGCATATTGTATTTTTCGGAATGGCATTCAGGGTCTTCGTCGATGATGGTTTGAGCTTCGTCGCGAGCCAATTGAACCAATTGTCCATCGCGCGCAATATCGGCTATTTTCAGGTCGAAAGCCATACCGCTTTGCTGGGTTCCTTCCAAGTCGCCAGGCCCTCTAAGTTTAAGGTCTGCCTCTGCAATACGGAACCCGTCGTTGGTCTCGCACATGATGTCAATACGCTTGCGGGTGTCCTCACTCAGTTGATGGTTCGTAACCAGAATACAGTAGCTTTGGTCAGCTCCACGGCCGACACGCCCACGAAGCTGGTGCAACTGGCTGAGCCCGAAACGCTGGGCTTCCAGAATGACCATGACGGAGGCATTAGGCACATTCACCCCTACTTCTATAACAGTAGTGGCAACCAGCATTTGCGTTTCTCCTTTGACAAAGTGTTGCATTTCCTCTTCCTTCTCCTTGGGTTTCATCTTGCCGTGCACCTTGCTAAGGCGGAACTCAGGGAACACCTGTCTTAATACCTCAAAGCCATCTTCCAAATTCTTGAGGTCTATCTTTTCACTCTCTTCAATCAGTGGGAATACAATATAAACCTGTCTGCCCTGATGAATCTGTTTGCGCAGTCCGTCGTAAAGCGAAGGCATCGAACGGTCAAAGACATGTGTGGTGACAACAGGTTTGCGACCTGGGGGCAACTCATCAATGATACTTACGTCTAAGTCGCCATAAAGGGTCATGGCAAGGGTGCGTGGAATAGGTGTAGCTGTCATGACAAGCACATGGGGCGGATTCGTGTTCTTCGTCCATAGTTTGGCACGCTGGGCTACTCCGAACCGATGCTGCTCGTCAACCACCACCATTCCGAGGTTGGCAAACTGCACCGTATCTTCAATGACGGCATGCGTACCTACCAGAATCTGTACGGAGCCGTCCGTCAGTCCGTCGAGTACAGCCTGTCGTTTTTTTCCCTTTACGATACCAGTCAGCAACTCAACTCGGATATTCATTCCCTGCAAGAAATCCTGTATGGTCTGCAGATGCTGTTCTGCCAAAATCTCGGTAGGTGCCATGATACAAGCCTGATAGCCATTGTCCAGGGCAATCAGCATCGACATGAGAGCGACAAGCGTTTTGCCCGAGCCTACATCGCCCTGTAGCAGTCGGTTCATCTGTCTTCCGGAGCCGGTGTCTTTTCTGATTTCGCGAATCACTCGTTTCTGGGCTTCTGTCAGCGAGAAGGGCAGGTGCTGGTGATAGAAAGTATTGAAATAATCGCCAATATGTGAGAAGACATAACCCCTGTACTTTCGCCGATGATCACTGGCATACCTTAATATATTTAATTGCACGTAGAAGAGTTCTTCAAATTTCAGTCTGGTACGTGCTTTCTCCAGTTCCTTCGCATTCAGGGGGTAGTGAATCTTTCGCAGTGCCTCGTCGCGGCTCATCAGGTGCAGGCGGTTGGCAATGAAGTCTGGAATGGTTTCCGGTAGGGGTTCTTTAATGGTGTCGAGGAGCGTTTTGACAAAACGCTCTACACAACGGGAGTTGAGCCCACTCTTCTTCATCTTCTCCGATGTGTTGTAGTAGGGTTGCATACCCATAGTGGAAAGTTCCAGTTTGTCGGCTTCGTCAATATCAGGATGTACCACTTGGATGCGCCCATTGAATACCTGTGGCTTACCAAAGACAATATACTCCTTGCCTATCTTGTATTTCTTGATAACACTTTCGGCATAGTTGAACCACGTGAGGTCCATCACTTTTCCGCTGTCATCGGTGAAATGTGCCACTACGCGTTTTTTGCGGGGTCCCATCTGGAAAGTCTCGAAACTCAGGATATGTCCGCAAACCTGTATGAAAGGCATATCACCCGTGAGCTCGCGAATGGAATAGATGCGGCTGCGGTCAACGTGTTTGTAGGGATAATACTGCAACAAATCGCCGAAGGTCTCGATGCCCAGTTCCTGGCTGAGCATCTTCTTGCGATTGGGACCTACTCCTGGCAGGTATTGTATGTCTTGTTGCAGTATATCGGTCATCCTATCAATACTTCCGCGATTTTTAAGTCGTATGGGGTTGTTATCTTGATATTCTCCCGATTGCCTTCTACAAGGGTGATGTCGAAACCAAAAGTTTCGACTACACTGGCATCATCCGTAAAGCCGTCATTATAGGGCTGGCGGTTGGCGGCTTTCAGCAGTTGGATATCGAAGGTCTGAGGGGTCTGTACCAATCGGTAGTCGCCTCGCGGCTTCGTGCCTTCTGTGATGTGGCGCAAAGTTTCTACAACAGGGATAACAGGGATGACGGCTTTCTTCGTGCGGGCAGTCTCATAGCAGTTGCTAATCACCTCCAAACTGGGGAAAGGACGCACACCATCATGCACTCCCACCACGCCTTCGGCATCATCAGGAATCAGTGCCAGACCATGTTGGACTGAGTGGAAGCGTGTCTCGCCTCCATCGGTCATTTGATAGTTCACTTGGAAATGGTAGTCCTTACACAGTTGCAGCCAATAGTCCTGTTGGTTTTTGGGTAGTACAAGGATAATTTCCAATGTTTCGCTATACGCGCGGAACCGTTCCAGTGTCCGCATCAAGATTGGTTTTCCTCCAATGGGCAGAAACTGTTTGGGAATCTCGCCTCCCATACGCAATCCCTTCCCTCCGGCTACTATGATAATATAGTCCATTATGCCATCAGGTGTTTGAAGCGCATTCCTTCAGCTATTTGGTTTGCCTTCTGTGGGCTTGTGAGTTGACCCAGCAAGTCGTAGGCAAAGGGGAAAGCAGCAGCAGGTCCCTCACCCGTAGTGACATTACCATCGACCGTGACGAGTTGTCCCGTATAAGTAGCTCCCTCCAAATCCTTCTCAAAACCAGGATAGCAGGTGGCGCGTTTACCTTCAAGGATACCCAGAGGTGCTAAGACGACAGCTGGTGAAGCGCAGATAGCTGCCACTTTTTTGCCAGCAGCAAACTGGTCAACAATTGCTTTGCACACCCCTTTGTGGGCGAAGAGATTCGATGCCCCAGGCATGCCACCTGGCAGGAACAGCAGGTCGGCATCCGAGAAGTCGCCCTGTTCGAACATGATATCAGCCTCGATATTCACACCATGCGCTGTCTGTACCAAAGGAAATTCCGTCGTACTTACGGTGACAACTTCCAATCCGCCACGACGCCAAACGTCAACGGGAATCAGTGCTTCGACATCCTCGAAGCCGTCTGCTAAGAAAACATATACCTTTTTCATGATCTCTTTATTTTAATTGTTCTAAGTATTTCTGGATGGTGGTTTGCAGTCCCATAAACAGGGCGTCGCAGATGATGGCATGCCCAATGCTCACCTCGTCAGTCCAAGGAATCATCTGGTGATAGTAATGCAGGTTTTCCAATGACAGGTCATGACCTGCATTCAGTCCTAATCCCACTTTCCTTGCCTCCTCGGCAGCAGCAATGAAAGGTGCAATGGCTGTTTCGCGATTGGCGGCATAGTTGGAGGCGTAAGGTTCTGTATAGAGCTCTACACGGTCAGCTCCACAAGCCTTTGCTCCTTCTACCATTTTAGGACTTGGATCGACAAAGATACTGGTACGGATACCTGCATCCTTGAATGTTTTGCAGATGTCTGTCAGGAATGCACGATGTTCTATCGTGTCCCATCCGTGATTACTGGTAATCTGATCATGAGCGTCAGGAACCAACGTAACCTGTTTGGGTATGACCTCCAACACCAGTTTTACGAAGGAATCTATAGGATTACCTTCAATATTAAACTCCGTCTTGATGAGCGGTTTCAGTTCTCTCACGTCTTGGTAACGGATATGTCGTTCGTCTGGGCGTGGGTGTACCGTAATTCCTTGAGCACCAAACTGTTCGCAGGCTTCTGTCACCTTCAACACATTAGGATTATTACCTCCTCTGGCATTGCGAATGGTCGCAACTTTGTTGATATTTACACTAAGTCTTGTCATCTTCTTAATAAAATTTGTCTGTTCATTTATACGCTTTTTCACTAAAAATCTGTATCTTTGCGCACATAATACACGGCAAAGTTACAAAATGTTTGCCAAATAACGGCTAAAAAGGACAGATTTTTTATGACTTCACGAAAACTACGGTTTGCTATTTTCGGCAATACATACCAGCCGAAGAAGTCAGTATCCATCCATAAGATACTGGCTTGCCTCTCTGAGCGTAAGGCTGAAGTTTACATGGAGAGCGAGTTTTATGATTTCCTGGTGAACCATCAACGGATAACAGTCAATGCGGCAAAAGTCTTTGAGGGAAGCGACTTCGATGCTGATTTCGTGATATCGATGGGCGGCGACGGAACTTTCCTGCGTGCTGCCAGTATGGTGGGCGACAAGCAGATTCCCATCTTAGGTGTAAACATGGGGCGCTTGGGCTTCCTTGCGGATATTAATGTCAATGAGATAGAACATATTATCCAGGCTCTTTACGAAGGTGATTTCTCCATTGAAACGAGGGCTGCCATTGCAGTGGAAACCGATGGGAGTCCTTTGGAGGGCTACCATTGTGCCCTGAATGATGTGGCTATTCTCAAACGCGATAATGCCTCTATGATATCTATTCGTACGACCGTGAATGGCGACTATCTGACGACCTATCAGGCCGACGGTCTGGTAATCAGTACACCTACAGGTTCTACGGCTTATTCTCTCTCAGTCGGAGGACCGATTATTGTACCAGGAACCTGTGTGTTCTCCATGACCGCAGTAGCTCCTCATTCCTTGAATATCCGTCCTATTGTGATTCCCGATAATGCGGAGATATGTCTTACGGTGGAGAGCCGTTCGCATAATTTCCTGGTGGCACTCGACGGACGTTCAGAGAACTGTAAGGAGGGTACGCGTCTGACACTCCGTAAGGCGCCCTATCTGGTGAAGGTTGTCAAACGGGCTGGTCAGCGTTACTTCCATACGTTACGTGATAAGATGATGTGGGGAGCCGATCAGCGCAGTTAGTTCAGACTTTAGGTAATCTCAAAATGAAACGGCTTCCTTCCTGATAAGTGGAGTCGAGCACCACGTCACCTCCCATTTGGCGTGCTACTCTTCGCGCCAAAGGCAGTCCTAAACCGACACCTTCCTTGTAGGCATCCACCTTGTAGAAGTGCTCGAAGATTTTTTCTTCCTCTCCTTCCTTGATGCCCTTGCCAGTGTCCGTCACGCTGAAACAAATCATGTTGTCTTCTATTTCATCTATATGGCATGACAGGGTGATGCTGCCATGACTGGTGAACTTGCAGGCATTATGTATCAGGTGATGCAGAATTTTCTCCGTTTCCTGTGCATTCGTTTTGATTTTATAACTGTCTTTCAGGCTGCTCTCAAAGTGCAGTTCGTTACCTTGCGCTTCTTCTTCGAATTTCTTCAGCACCTGTTTGGCTAATTCGTTACAACTGACGGTGTCGTTCTTGTCAATATAGCGAATACTCTCCTTGCCCGAAATGTCCAAAATCTCATTGATGATGTTTACAATGTTTTGGGCACTGCTGGTAATTCGGTTGGCTATTTCTGTGCGTTCCTCTGTTCCTAACTCCGTTTCAGGGTCGCTGATGACTTGTGCAAACCCGCTGATAATATTCAATGGCGTACGCACTTCATGACTCATGTTCTTGATGAAGTTGATTTTCATGCGTTCTGATTCCTTCGCCTTGTCGCGAGCTATTTTCAGCTCCTTATTCTGCTGTTGCAGTTTCTTGGTGAATTTCCGCTTATTATACTGGCACATAGCAAACGGAACGAGACAAGCTACAGGGAATATGGCAATCATCGTCCACATAAAGCGTTCGTTGCGTTCTTCGCAGGCGTTTTGTTCATTTTCCATTTGTGCCAGATCATTGGCGGAACCTATGAGCTCCTCACTCATGATGACATTATTTACCGAGTCTTTCACAGCCATGTAGCGTTTCTGTGCCTCGAATGCTTTATGCAGGTCGCCTGCCAACTTATAAATCTCCGTTTGGAATTTATATTGGTCTGTGGAGTTGGTCAACAGGTTGGTGAGCTGAATGGCTTCCTCATACTGCCTGTCAGCCGTCTTCTTGCAAATCATCACATACTGATAGTAGGTTGTACTGAAATTGTTGCCCAGCGTCTCCTTCAATTTCATGTATTCCTGATAAGCCTGATTGACCGTTTTCCAATCGCGCATGGCAAATGCTACAATGGTCTTAAAACCGATGGCGTCACTGTATTCGTAGGTACCGCTCTTGGCTTTGATGATGGAAATGGCACATTCCAGATGCTTCATTGCATCCGCAGGCTTCGTGTCCATATCGATATTTGCCAGATCCATATAGATAGAACTGAGTTTGGCAGGTTGGGAATGGTCAACTTCTTCCAATGCCCGCTCAAAGTATTGGTGGGCCAGTTCCATGTTACCGCGTAGTGAATAGATGATGCCTCGCAAGTGGGTTACCTGATAGTATTCGTCTTCCGCCTTGCGCTTTCGCATATCGTTTTGCATCAGTGTGGTTTTGCGCAGTGCTCTGTAGAAATGATTATGATTGACGTCATAGAGCACTTCAAACGTCCAGCCGCTGTAATACTCTGGCAATTTGTTGTTCTTCAAATGATGGTCTCGATATCTTTCCGCAGCGATGTAGAAGGCTCCTTCATCATTGCTGTTGAAATATTTGCGGACATCGTTAAGCAGACGTACACTCAAAGTATCGTCTTTCTGAGTCTTTGCCACCAGTTGCAGTGGTATCAAGACAAGCGTGAGTAGGAAAGTGACTGTTGCAAGTCGACCTAAGTTAGCCAATTTCATATTTATTCTGATTTATGGTAGTGCAAAGGTAATAAAAATAAATGGAATTCCAACACTTATCAACAAATTTTTTATTCTTCCTTCATAATAATATATAATGTGGAAATGTTAAATCTTCCTTATCTTCAGCAAGATTATCCTTTTAAGTGCAACCTTTTACATACTTTTGTAGTCTAATTAGGAAAATAACTTATTGTAATAACAGTCATTCAAAGTGATACATTTAAAAGACATCAACAAAACCTATCAAGGTGCCCAGCCACTTCATGTTCTGAAAGGAATCTCCCTCGATATCAAAAAGGGTGAGTTCGTCAGCATCATGGGAGCATCCGGTTCCGGCAAATCTACCTTATTGAATATATTAGGTATCCTTGACAATTATGATTCCGGTGAGTATCTGCTCAATGGTGTACCCATCTGGAATCTGTCCGAATCGAAGGCTGCTGAGTATCGTAACCACATGATTGGATTCATCTTCCAATCGTTCAACCTCATCTCCTTCAAGACGGCAGTGGAAAACGTGGAGCTGCCGCTGTTCTACCAAGGTGTCTCTCGTAAAAAGCGCCATACCCTTGCTCTGGAATATCTGGAGCGTTTAGGACTGCTCGACTGGGCAGAACACTATCCCAATGAACTATCGGGTGGACAGAAACAGCGTGTGGCTATTGCCCGTGCCTTGATTACGAAGCCGCAGATTATTCTGGCAGACGAACCTACGGGAGCACTCGATTCCAAGACATCCGTAGAAGTGATGCAACTCCTCAAGAAATTAAATACTGACGAGGGCATGACGCAGATTATCGTTACCCACGACCCTAATGTGGGAGCACAGACCAACCGTATTATCCGTATTAAAGATGGAATTATTGAAGGAAATATGGCAGACAGCCCAAAGGAATAAATTGCGCACGGGCTTGACAGGCTTTGCCGTGGCATGGGGTATCTTCATGCTCATTGTCCTATTGGGAGCCGGCAACGGACTGATTAATGCCAACTTGCAACAGAGTGAGCAGTTCCTTTCCAATTCGATGGTGGTCTTCGGCGGGCGCACGTCTAAGCCGTATAACGGTCTGCGAGAAGGACGTTCTATCCGTCTTCAGACGCGTGACGTGGATGCCACAGGCAGTGATTTCCGTCAGACGGTGGATGAGGTAGGCGCCCGTTATAGTGTGGGTGTTACCATCAGCAACAATCAAGAGTATATCAGTACCACCGTTTTGGGAGTTTATCCCAACCACACGAAGATTGACAAGACCGAACTGCTGTATGGACGATTTATCAATGACATAGACCAGCAGCAGAAGCGCAAGGTGTTGGTGCTGAGCAATAATCAGGCGCAAGAACTGGAACCGAAAGACTATGCTTCATTAGTCGGGCGCTTCGTCAAGGTGAATAATTTCATGTTTCAAGTGGTGGGCATCTATAAGGATGAGGAAGACGGTGATGCCAATGCCTTCTCTACCTATTCGGCTATTAAGAGTATCTTCGGTGCCAATACGGATGATGCAGGCAACATCGAGTTTACTTTTCATGGGCTTGCCACAGAGAAAGATAATGAGGACTTCGAAACAGATTATCGTCGGCGTATCAATGCCAACCACCAGGCTCATCCTGAAGACGAGAGTGCCGTCTGGCTGTGGAACCGCTATACACAGAGTCTGCAAATGACTCAAGGTATCTCCATCATCCGTACCGCTCTCTGGATAGTGGGCTTGTTTACCCTTCTGAGTGGTATTGTGGGTGTGTCGAACATTATGCTCATCACGGTGAAAGAGCGTACCCACGAGTTCGGTATCCGTAAGGCTATTGGTGCCAAACCATGGAGCATTCTCCGACTGATTATCGTGGAGAGTGTCATCATCACTACCTTCTTCGGTTATATAGGTATGGTGCTGGGCGTTTGTGCTAATGAGTATATGGATGCCACGATTGGCCACGACACCATTGATACCGGACTTTTCAAAGCCACCATGTTCCTCAACCCAACCGTTGGACTGGATGTGTGTATCGAAGCCACGATGGTGATGGTCATTGCAGGCACAATTGCAGGACTCATTCCTGCCTATAAAGCATCACGAATCCGCCCGATAGAGGCCTTAAGAGCAGATTGATTATGAGAATAGACTTAGATAGTTACAGAGAAATATTGGATACGCTGACCCGCAATAAGTCACGTTCCTTCCTCACTGGTTTCGGTGTATTCTGGGGAGTCTTTATGCTCATTGCCCTGATTGGCGGTGGACAGGGACTGAAGGAGATGCTGCAAAGCAACTTTGAGGGATTTGCCCAGAACACGGTGATGATATGGGCACAGCAAACTACCAAGCCTTATAAGGGATTCCGCAAAGGACGCTGGTGGTCGATGGAATATCAGGATTTGGACCGCCTGCGCCAGCGCGTTCCTGAATTGGACAAGGTAGCTCCCATTCTGTTTGCTCCATGGGGAATGACGAATACGGCCTATTATGGTGAACAGAAAACATCACCGCGCATTCAGGGCGTTACACCGGAATATGCTGACGTGGTAGCACCAAAGATGTACTATGGTCGCTTCATCAACCAAGTGGATATGCAGGAACAGCGTAAGGTGTGTGTCATCGGCAAGCGCATCTACAAAGAGCTCTTCAAGGAGGGCGGTGACCCCTGTGGCAAGAGCATCCGTGTAGATTCCACGTATTACGAGGTGATAGGTGTTGATTACAATACTTCGGGCATTCGGTTCAATGGTAGTAATGATGAAAAAATCACATTGCCTCTTACACTGGTGCAGCAAACCTACAATCGAGGAAACGAAGTGGATTTGATTGCTGCCACAGGACGAGAAGGCGTAGTGATGAGTCGTATCACGCCGCGAATCCGCGAGACGATTGCCCGTGCCCACTATGTTGACCCCACCGACGAACAGGGTGCTATGGTTTTCAATACCGAAGTGCTCTTCCAGATGCTCGACAATCTTTTCAAGGGTGTCAATTTCCTCATCTGGTTGGTGGGCTTAGGTACTCTTCTGGCTGGCGCTATCGGTGTGTCGAATATCATGATGGTGACCGTTCGCGAACGCACCACCGAGATAGGTATTCGGCGAGCCATCGGAGCCACTCCCCGTATGATTCTCTCGCAGATTATCTCTGAAAGTATCGTGCTGACACTGGTGGCAGGTATGAGTGGTATTCTCTTTGCCGTCATGATTCTCCAGATGCTGGAATTGGGAAATACGGAGGATGGTATTCTTACTGCTCATTTCCAAGTGAGTTTCTGGACAGCCATTATGGCAGCACTTGTGGTGAGTCTGATGGGGGTTATGGCTGGCTTGGCTCCAGCCGCCCGTGCCATGAGTATCAAACCGGTTGACGCGATGCGCGACGAGTAACGAATCTTAAAATAAAGAAATAACAAAAAACGAAAACAATATGAAAAAGTACAGAAAACTGTTCATTGCTGCCATCATTGCATTGATCTTCATCGGAACCTTTGTGTTCCTATGGCAGAAGTCACAACCCAAGGAAATTGTCTATAACGAGTTCACTCCCGAGATGAACGAAGTGAAGAAGACAACGATTATTACGGGTAAGATTGAACCTCGCAACGAGGTGAATATCAAACCTCAGATTGGCGGTATCATTACCGATTTGTATAAGGAACCAGGCGATGTTGTTCAGGCTGGTGAGGTGATTGCTAAAGTAAAAGTGATTCCTGATATGGCGCAACTTAGTTCTGCTGAGGCTCGTGTACGCTTGGCAGGTATTAACCTTAAACAGGCACAGGTCGACTTCGAACGCGAAAAGAGTCTCTACGACCAACAGCTGGTGTCTGCCGATGAGTTCGATAAAATCAAACAGAAGATGGACCAGGCAAAAGAGGAAGTGACAGCGTCGTTGGACCATTTGCAGGTAGTGCGTGACGGTGTGTCGAAATCCAATGCCAATGCCTCGTCCACACTCATCCGCTCTACAATCAGCGGCATTATACTTGATGTCCCAGTGAAGGTCGGCAACAGCGTGATTAATAGTAATACTTTTAACGACGGTACGACCATTGCCACGGTGGCAAACATGAGCGACCTCATCTTCCGTGGTAATATTGATGAGACGGAGGTCGGCCAGCTCTATGATGGTATTCCGATGAAGATTACCGTTGGTGCCCTGCAAGACTTGAAGCTCGATGCCAATCTGGAGTATATCTCACCGAAGGCTGTTGAGAACAACGGTGCCAACCAGTTTGAAATCAAGGCTGCTGTCAAGGTGTCGAAGGACGATAAACTGCGTTCCGGCTACAGTGCCAATGCTGAAATCGTACTCTCTTCCGTCCAAAAAGCACTGACCATTCCGGAGAGTGCCATTGAGTTCTCTGGCGACTCTACGTTTGTTTATGTCATCAAGGGTAATGGCAGCAAGAAGGAGTATGAGCGTCGCGCTGTAGAAACAGGTTTGAGCGATGGCGTGAATATTGAGATTAAGAAAGGACTCAACAAGAATGACAAGGTGCGAGGTCCGCAGATTGTAACAGATACAAAGGAGGATAAGTAATGAACAAGAATTTTTTCTCTCTAACCACTCTAGAATATCTAGTATTACTAGTATGTCTAGTACCACTGGATGTCTGCGCCCAGCAGCACCAGTGGACACTCCGCGAGTGTACCGACTATGCCGTCAGTCATAACCTGACCATCAAGCAGAAGAATAATACCCGCCGCAAACAGGAACTGCAGCTGTCGACGGCAAAGAATAGTCGTTTGCCCGATTTGGATGCCAATATCGGTGAGACGTTCTCTTTCGGTCGCGGTCTGACGATGGATAACACTTATACAAATCGTAATACTAGCAGTACGACATTCGGACTGACAACGAGTGTCCCCCTCTTTACAGGTTTTGAGATACCCAACACCATCAAACTCAACCAATTGAGGTTGGAGGCAGCTACGGAAGACTTGGAGAAAGCAAGAAACGATATTCGCATGCAGGTGGCAAAAGCTTATGTTCAGATTCTCTATGACATGGAGATTGCTGATGTGGCATGGCGACAGGTGGCTATCGACTCCATGCAGGTGGTCCGTCTGGAGGCATTCTTCCAAAACGGAAAAGCGAGTGGGGCTGAGGTGGCACAGCAGAAAGCCACCCATGCTCAGAGCATCCTCACGGCTACCCAGGCAGATAATAATCTCCAACTGGCGTTGCTGACATTAAGTCAGTTGCTTGAACTGCCCACTCCTGAAGATTTCACGGTGGTACGCCCGTCCACTCCTTTCAGTGCACTGGTGCTCCCCAATCCGGAGATTGTCTATGCTGAGGCTATGGTCTTTAAACCAGAGGTCAAGGCAGAACAACTGAGACTTGATGCTGCAGAGAAGAATATCAAGATAGCACAGTCGGATCGCTATCCTTTCCTTTCGCTGAGTGGTGGCTTACAGACTAACTATTATAAGACGAGTGGTATTGAGTCAGATAACTTCTCCAGTCAGATAAAGAATAACTTCTCACAGTATATTGGACTGAACCTGAGCATTCCTATCTTCAACCGTTTTGCTACACGCAATAATATCCGTTCTGCACGGATTGACCGTGAGAACCAGCAGTTGCAACTCGAAAATGTGAAGAAGACGTTATATAAGGAAATACAGCAGGCCTACTATAACGCGGTTGGTGCGCAGGCTAAGCACGAAAGCAGCAGTGCTGCCTGTCAGTCGGCACAGGAGGCTTTTCGTCTGGCACAGGCTAAATACGAGAATGGTAAGGCTACAATTACTGAATTTAATGAGGCGAAAAACCGCTATCTGAAATCAGAAAGTGATCTGGTTCAGGCTCGTTATGAATACCTTTACCAGACCACGCTCCTTGATTTCTATCGCGGTAAGGAATTGAACTTTTAGTACTCTATTGATGAATGAACAAGAAAAGCGGAACGCTGTGATAGTGTTCCGCTTTCTTGTTGTTATTTGATGATCACTTTCTTCTTGTTGTTGATATAGATGCCCTTCGATGCAGGCTTGTTCTTTAACAGATGCCCGTCGAGTGAGTACCAGTTATTGTCGGCAACCTTCCCTGTTATGACGTTGCTGATGCCGTCGCTGCTGGGGAGAAATGACTTCAGTTCATAGAGAGCGGGCATGGCATAGCCGGCACCAGTACCCACGCTGGTATCGGTATCATTAAAAAGACTGGCATTATACCAACCATCTGTAACGCGTTTGGTATTCCAGTCGAGTCCATTCTCACAAGCCTCCATCATCCACCAAAATAGACCCGTTACCTTTGGGTGCTTGTTGAGAGTCTCTATAAGAGCCTTGGTGAATGCTTGCTGTCCGGCAGGACTTATGGGATAGGTCTTTGACAGGTCAGCACCAGGCGATTTGACATCAGGTTGCCATGCGTAATAATAACCAGTCTCAACAATCATGATATCCTTGTCGGGATAGTTGGTCTCTAATTGCTTCAAGGAACTCTCCAAGGTAGTGAAATTACCATGATAATAGGGATAGTAACTCAATCCGATGATGTCATAGTCAACACCAGCATTCTTCATGTCCTTATAGAAGTCATCAAGATAATTAGTATTCGGTATCCGTTCTGTATGCAAGATAATCTTTGCTTTCGGACACATTTCACGACATGCTTCACCTGCTTTCTTCAGTAAGTTGGTAAAACGAGTCTGGTTCTTACTTCCGGCGTAATAGGTGTTGCTGGAACTCTTGTACTTATATTCTCTTTTGGTCTCGTTATAGGCTTCGAAAATGCCCTCTCCCCATAGCATGCCATAGCTAATCTCATTACCTGTCTGAATAAAGTCTGGGACAACACCTTCGTCCTTGAGTGCTTTCAGACACTCTTTTGTGTATTCATATATTTTGGTATAGAGTTCTGTGTCGCTAAGCCCGAGCCATGCTTTAGGAGTCCATTGCTTGGCAGGGTCAGCCCATACGTCGGAGTAGTGGAAATCAAGCATCAGCGAGAATCCTGCCTCTTTGATACGCTTTCCTAATTCTTTCACATAGGCAAGATCCTGACAGACACCTTCACCTTTTTCCAGATTGCTGGCATTGGCTGGGTCAACAAACAAACGGACACGCATCGCGTTGAGTCCTTGTTCTTTCAGGAATGCGAGCATGTTGGTGATGGCAACACCATCCTTGTCATAATACTTGGCACCGTTTGTCTCGTATTTTGTCAATAGTGAGATGTCACCGCCCACGTATTTCTGTGCATTAGCCGTCAGTGCCAGTAAGGCAAATAATGTCAGTAGTAAATGTTTCTTCATGAGTTCGTTATTGTTGTGTTTCGGTTTATTTATGTCTGTTTCTCCGTTGCTCACGGTACTTGGCTTTCTGCCGTGCAGAGCCGCTACCGTGAGCACCAGTGATGTATGCTTTCTTCTTCGCTTTGGTCTTTACCTTGTCCTCTTCCTTGCGAGGACCGCCTCCGCGTCCGAAGCTGATACCATTCTCCAGAATACTCTGAAAGTCGTCTTCCTTACTCATAGATCAATGATGGAACAGTCTAACACCAGTAAATGCCATTGCAATGCCGTATTTGTCGCACGTCATGATCACATGGTCGTCGCGAACGCTTCCGCCTGCCTGGGCAATAAACTCTACACCACTCTTATGGGCACGCTCGATGTTGTCGCCGAAGGGGAAGAAGGCGTCTGAACCCAGTGCCACCTTCGTGTTCTTGGCTATCCACTCCTTCTTCTCAGCCAGTGTCAATACCTCAGGCTGACGGGTGAAGAACTGCTGCCAAGCACCGTCACGCAGTACGTCATCATGCTCATCCTCAGAGATATACACATCGATGGTGTTATCACGGTCGGCACGACGGATACCCTCCTTGAAGGGCAGCGACATGACTTTCGGATGCTGGCGCAACCACCAGATATCAGCCTTGTTACCAGCCAGACGGGTGCAGTGGATACGACTCTGCTGACCGGCACCGATACCGATAGCCTGTCCGTCCTTCACATAGCATACCGAGTTCGACTGGGTGTACTTCAAGGTGATGAGTGCGATAATCAGGTCGCGCTTAGCCTCTGCTGTAAAAGTCTTGTTCTGGGTAGGAATGTTCTCAAACAATGCAGGGTCGTCGAGTTTAATCTCATTGCGTCCCTGTTCGAAAGTGATACCAAACACCTGCTTGCGCTCGATGGGCTCAGGCTGATAGCTGGCATCAATCTTAATCACATTATAAGTACCCTTACGCTTATCCTTCAGAATCTCGATTGCCTCAGGAGTGTAATCGGGAGCAATCACGCCATCGCTTACCTCACGCTTCAGAATCTTTGCTGTGGTGGCATCGCAAGTGTCCGACAGGGCTACGAAGTCGCCATACGACGACATGCGGTCGGCACCGCGGGCACGGGCATAAGCGCAGGCAATCGGACTCTCGTCCAGTCCCTCAATGTCATCCACGAAATAGATGTGCTTCAGCGTGTCCGACAAAGGCAGTCCTACGGCAGCACCGGCAGGACTCACGTGCTTGAACGAAGCAGCAGCGGGCAGACCTGTTGCAGCCTTCAGCTCCTTTACCAACTGCCAGGCATTGAAGGCATCCAGGAAATTGATGTAGCCAGGACGACCGTTAATCACTTCGATGGGTAACTCGCCTTCTGTCATGAAGATGCGCGAAGGCTTCTGATTCGGATTGCATCCGTACTTCAATTCTAATTCTTTCATTTGCAAACGATTTTTTTATTTTGTGTGCAAAGGTACGATTAAGTGAGCACAAAACAAAGAAATTCATTTCTTTTTTTGTCGAACGTGAGTACTTTCGCTATAATTTTATAGCAAAGGTACAAAAAAAATGTGTAACTTTGCATCCGTTATGGAGAAAAAGAGACTTGCACTACGCAAATTGCTGGAAGCAGTGGAGCACGAACTGCTCAGAAAGCCCAATCGGAAGACGCTCGACCGCCTTTCCCTTTTGGCAGGTTATCAAGACTGGGATTCCTTTCAGAGAGCCCTTCACGGTGATGACGATGGAGAGTCCAATTTCTCTGTAGGCGAGAAGTGAAAAACGCCCAGAGGAATATCCTCCAGGCGCTTAGTTCAAGTTTATGAGTACAGCATCTCCCATGCTTTTTCCAAATCGGGGCGAAGGGATTGGCGACCTTCGTTATTCAGCCCGCACTCCACACTTGCCATTGCCAGCACGATACCGAACCACACCACCTTCGTTTCTTTCTTCATAGGCGGCAAGTGGCTGTCAGCATTCCATCCCGTCAGCTTGCAGACGGTATTGATATAGGCTGCCACTTGATTCTCCGTTTCGGGAGCCCAGCGCGACACAATCTTTCTGACGCTATCACACCCATGTTTTACGTAATAGGTATTGAGCAATTTCAAGGTTGCCCGCAACCCATTAGCCATCGTGTCGAACTGGAGGAAGGTGGGGTCTGTGCTGTTGCACAGTTGCCCCTTCCAATTAATGTTTTTATTCTTGATAATATTCAGCGGATTATTGTTCCGCAGTCCTCTTGCTTGTTTCATTCTGATACACTTTTAATGGTTATGAATATGGGTTCGCCACGATGCTTGGCCTGCACCATCATGTCCTTCAAGTTCCATACGGAATTGGGGGCATTGACGATGCGTCCGTCACCACGATACATTCCGATGATGATGTTGCCTCCTTCAATGTCGGCAACGGTCTTACCTGCCTGGATGCGCACATCTTGGAAGCGGTCAACCCAGAGCAGCAAGGGCAACCACTTGTCATGTTTGCGAGAGTAGGTAATCACTACCGCATAGCGGCCTTCTGGGATAGCCGTAGGCTTGGTTAAGATATAACGACCCTTGGGGTCTATTTGACGCACTGGAGGCTCTAAGGTATCGTAGAGGAAGTCTTTATCCTCACCTGCCAAATACTCGTCGTCAATGCGGTTCAACAAACTCAGACGACCAACTGTATAACTCTCGTTCTTTTCTGTTCTTTCTAAAAGTAATTCCATTGTTATTTCGATTTTTTGTAACTGTAATCTGTAATCTGTAATATGTAACCGCGATGTTTCCAAACCCGAATCATATTAGTGGTGCCTTTGGCATCCATTCCTTGATTCCGTCTGACACTTACAGCTTCTTGTAGAGTAAACTCTTCTGGCAATAATTCCAATAGGTTACGAGGCCCTTTGTGCGGCTTGTTGTCTATCGAGTCTGCATTCTCAATAGCCTCTCCAAAGAACTGCATCTTGCACCACAGATCATATTGGAGTGACCAACGCACAAAGTCCTCAATGGTCTTGTCCCATTTGTAGCCGTTGGCAACATAGAGCAAGCAGCCCTTTAGCCATGCTATCACGTTGCCACGGAAGGAAAGATTTTCAAAGACCCGTGACTGGCTCAGCCGTGCAAACTCCGCATTCTCTTCCATCGTCTCATGTGCCAATCGGAACGCCTGCGGACACTCGATTTCGCCTACTGCCTTGGTCAGTCGTTCGATGTAAGGGCGAAGTTCCTCTTCAAAGGCTGCATCGTAAGTACCATACACGGGCATTTCAGCACCAATTTCACGTTCGGGGATGGTGCAGAAATTGATACGTGAGATAGGCCCATCCGTCAGCACGTTCTTGAAGTACCGCTGTCCCTTCGTGATGGTGGTGGCTGCATTCCAGTTGAAACGGATACAAACCTTCTCAGTCACAGATGATGTACCCACACGCGTCTGTCCGTATCGGTTGCCAGGGTCAAATGCCAAGCACATGATCTGGAACTGCTGACCGCCCTTGCCCGAACCACGCAGCGCATCAAACTGGTCTATCTCGTTCATCTTCGTATAGAGGAAATGACCGCCAGCCTCAGCCATGCGCAGCACAAATGCAGGATTCGTCATATCGGCATCAATCTCCTGAATCACCAAACCCTCAGGACGTTGCCGCTTGTCTTTGTTGGCACCCTTCGAGTTCACCTCCTGTTTCCATTGCCGTTCTCGCTCCAAGTTCTCTTCGTCACGCTTGCGGATGTCCGCCATGATGTAGTTAATGGGTTGCGAGATACAATCCTTACCTGCACCCGTACCCGCCATCAGTACATTCATCAGTGTAGCTTCATGAAGTACATTATCTATATAGCGGAACTTCACCTTAAACAGATGGGCTGCCAAAGCAGGGAACACCGCATGAGCCACCGCAGGTTTATAGATATCGGGAGTGCGGGAAACCAACAACTGAATCAACTTAGGCAGTTTTTTAGGCATTTCAGGTGGCATTTCGGGCGTGTCATCGTCGATATTGCGTTCCTTCAGCAAGTCCTTCACGATGTTCTTAATAGCATAAGTAAAGTCCTTCGGATTCTCCTTACAAGCCGATTCCACCAGTTGCCGCATTTCACTTTCGGGCAACCCCAATCGAGGCATGACCGCCAACAGCTTATTAGGCTCGTTCTCACAGATCGCTCGAAGATTCACTGCCAGTTTATGCAGCCTGACATTCCTTTCGCCATCCACAGGCACACCACCAGTACGCCGCCAGTATTCATTAATAATGTCGGAGAAAGGAATCCCTTTGTAGGATGTTTGAGGGCTGATGGCTGATGTTTGAGGGCAGATGGCTGATGGCTGAGAGCTTTCCGTGATTTCCGTGATTTCTGTGTGACCTTTAATCCCTCCTCGGTACTGCTCCCCAAACCTCTTATCAAATTCTTCATTCTGATAATCAAAGATAGCATCATTGATGAAGAGGATTTCCTCCTGCTGAGGCGCAAACGACGCACGACTGGCATCCTTGCAAGCTTCGTCGGGTTCTACACCCAACAGCTTCGCAAGATGGTGTTGATTGGCACTAAGGTCGCCTATATCGCTATCAGCTTTGAAGACTACACGCAAGCCTTTTCCCGATGGGGTGATATGTACCAACATCACCTGGTTCTTAGCCCCATCCTCAAACCACTCTTTCGGCATCTTGCCAAAAATATGCACAGGGTTTTCCACATGGTCAATATCCAGCATCACCAAGCCGTTCAGATGTGCAGCCTGCTGCTTTCGCCAACAAGCCTTTTTGCCGTTCTTCGATTCTGTTTCATCGAACGTAGCCTGATAGATAAAGATAGGTAGAGATCGCTTCTTGGCATCCGCCTCGTTGTTCCTGCCTTCCGCCTTCAATTTGCGGAACTCGGCAATCTTGTTGATCACTCTCTCTGAACTGACGACCTTATAAAAGTCCTCCTTCGTGCATACCTTGGTAGGCAGTGGTAAATTGTACTGTAAACAAAACATTGTTCGTTACCTCCTTTCTGTTTATCGGTTGAAATTCACGAAGCCGTCTTCCATCTGCTCACCACGCTCATGCAGATAGTCGGTCATCTCGTCACTCTCATTACCCATCAAGACGGCAGCCCTGCACATGCCCATCGACTTTGGCACACTGATCCACAACTTATAACGCTGTTTACTTTCCTTCAAGTGACCGCAAGCAGCCTGATAAAGCAGCCTGTCAGGTTCACTGGTTCCACACTTCTGATGATTGTAGGCTCTGAACGCAAGACCTTCTGGTGTCATGCGGATAGAACCATCAACACACTTACCCTGTTTCAGAGCTTTTACTGTTTCTTCACTGACAAAGATTAATTTTTTCATTTTTTGAGTTGATTTTTGCGAGAGAAGTTTTGGCAGTTCCGATGGCCATCTTACGCGTAAAAACTCCCTCCGCTTCAACTCAGGGTTAAAAATTTAGTGCATCAATATTCTTTGAATCAGGTCTCTTCCTTTAGGTGTCCATACCATATAAACGCTTTCCTTCAGTTCACCTTTCAATGAATAGTACATGCAGTGCCGAAATTCTGCAAACCCTCTGTCTTCATATTCGGGCATCAGGCGCTGATGACCGCGAGGCTTTAAAATTTCGCAATCGCGAAGGAAAGAAATCATGTCACTTGTTTCCATGTTATACATCTGGGCGATCTGTGTGGTTGTCACACAATCTTGTGCCTCAGCATTAACATCATCTAGACGATGAACTACAATTTTTTCTGCTTCATTCATAATTTCATCGGGAGAAGGAAGTGCCAGCTGTTGGCGGTTGGATCCTAGCTGTTGGCGCTCTAGCTGTTCCCATCGCAGCACCAGTTTTGCACGTGCCTCGTCATTGAACTTCGTAGCGATGTATAAGCACTCTGTTTTAGTAAGAGAATAACAGGGTACATCACGTGTACCGCCATTAGGCTGAATGACAGTTCGGGATGTCAGCCGAAATTTCGACCCACATACTTTCACCCACGCCGCTTCCATTTTCCTAACGGCATCCATTACATGCTTGTGCTGCTTTCCTGTGAGTTCAGCAATCTCCAATGAAGTCATGCGCTGTGTCTGTTGAGCATCCGTATTGATGACGGTTGCAGTTGTTGTAATTTTTACTTGTTTCATATTATAAATAGGTTTTACGTCGCTGCCTTTACAGCGACCTTTAAAGTTGTTGTTAATTTAATTATAGGTATAATGTACGTACGCGCCCATGCGCATACATGTGTGTAATTCCCAGTTGTCGCATTTGCCGTTTGCTTGTCTGTATCAATAAGTCAAAGATCGCTCGTCAAACCCCGTTTCCGTTCGTTGACGATGCAAAAGTAGAAACAAAAAAATCGCCCCAGAAGTACTGGAGCGATTTGGGATGGATTTGGGATGGATTTGGGAAATTCTATATATTTGGAAGGTATGTTTTTCCAATTTCTTCTGCTAATTTTAGAGCAATTTCCCTACAGTCGGCAAATACAGAAGCATCATTCTTGCTAAACTTCACATTATCCATTTTTATGGGATTATAATCAATGAATGACAAGGTACAATACTTCCTTATATTTTCGTATTCACATCGGTATCTTGCATCTATGTTCAGATTCAAGGATTCTATTTTCTCGCAAAATTCCTTAATATCTACAGGATAGTTGCAAGCCCATCGCAGATACCAGTAGGCACCCGCCCACTTCCATTGTCGATTAATAACCTTGTCTTGACCTACAACAGATTCAAGAGCTTGCTTGATCTCTTCATCAGAAAAACCATTGTTTGCATTTTCGCCACTAATATTGACAGGACCATTGAAAGTGATATCTTTCGCTATGAAGTTCCCTGGGCTATTAACTATAATATTAAACCCATCATTATTACTGTCATTGTTCATCTTGATATGATTTATTTTATTCATTGACTAATAAGTTATTTGCTATATAATTACCTGAAGAATCGACATGAACTTCTGCATGTTGCAAGCGCAAAGAGGGGGCTCCACTTTGGCTGCAATCCATATTCATGGTTTCAATATCTTCTTGAAAACTTATATTAATATTGATAATAAGCGACCCACCCGATTTTTCTAATTGTTGAATAGTTGATTCCAAAGTACGCTTTTTGATTAGCTTGCCAAGATTCTTTTTGATAAGTGCCTTGACAAGCCTTAGTCTGGAGCCCTCAATGGACTCCGTTTCAATTTCTTTTTCCATTTATTGTTGATTGTTTTTAGGCTGAAATATTTATTATATAATATACTCCTCTCCATCATCCAATTTGGACAATAGAAATAAATTTTTCTACTAAGATTCGTTGACGATTAGTTGTAATAACAGAAGTGGTAAAACTCCATAAACTTCCTAATATTGGAAGCCAAGCCGTCAAAACGACGACAACTTAGAGTCTTTCCAGCAGTAAATGGTTGATTACTTTTCATAGCCATTATGTTTAACGATTAATATTATATTTCTCTTACTAAGAGGATGGGCTCCAGGGGGTGGTTTACTCGTAACCCGCAAAAGTATTTAAGCGCACCAGCCCCCTGTGCCCAAGTCTATGACTTGAGCAGGCTGGCTTTCTCGCTTTAATACTTCGTTTTGTTAAACTTGCGGGTTTACGAGTTTTGAGAAAGCAGACAACTCTAGTGAGTTCTCTTTGTTTCGACTACAAAGGTAATAAGATTTCTATAAACAAAAAAATTATCGTGTGTAAAAAAAACAACTAAATATAAAAAATCCGCATCATCGAAAAATAATGCGGATAATTGCCGTTTATATTTTAAGTTTTGTATCTTATAGATGTCACACTCCTCCCTTGACACCCTGAGCTCTTTCACGCCTAATTTTTCAATTTTCATTTTTTTGTTATTTAAATATTTCCGCCTACTTTTACATCGCAGCGGCTTAAGATTTATCTAATATATCCATCCTCAAAGAGAAAACCACAAAGTGCAAGAAGATTGTCTTATACAAAATAATAAGCAGAGAAGATTCCCAAGAGATTGCATGTGACATGCGTAATCACACAATAGCGAACATCTCTGGTTCTCATATACATCAGGCAAAGGATGACCGCCATCATCAGTGTATCAAATCTCCAAACGCCTGTCCCCACATGCGCTACGTAAAAGATGAGCGCATTGGAAACGACAATCGCCGTCTTGCTGAAAGAGGCTCTTTCCATCATGGATATGTACCATTTCCGTAAAAACAGTTCCTCTGCAATGGGGCCGATGATGGAAAAGGAGAATATATGCAGGATAAAGGTCGCCAGAGTATAGGGCTCCCGTGGGTCTGTGTTAGGCGCGTCAAACAAGGAGGTCAGCAGAAGAATAATGAGCTGCCAGAGGACTCCCAATGCCAAGGACAGAACAACCGTTTTCAGGTTCACTCCAAGGCTCGGATTACACCATATTCCCAACTTCTCTTTCTTGTCTTCGTAAAGTAAGACGGCAAAA
>Ga0256405_10004347_pt1 | contig 26754 bp, 30 predicted proteins | sample RumenRJG_02DNA_FD_189096 | JGI IMG/M metagenome (GOLD analysis project Ga0256405, IMG submission 189096) | Bovine rumen microbial communities from Lethbridge, Alberta, Canada - RJG_02 | ecosystem: Host-associated > Mammals > Digestive system > Stomach > Rumen | place: Canada: Alberta... | reverse complement strand
AGGAGCAGACGGTACTGCGGACCATGCATCTTTCCGCCGGCACAGGCAAAGTTGTCTCTGCCGGCGGTTTTGATGATGCGGAACGCAGGATCGTCTGCTTTTTGCCCGATTATATGGACGAGGTGCCCGGGGATCTGTTCGCATTTCTCCGCATCGCCCCCGTCTCCCCGAAATTCGCAGATACGCTTTCCCACAGGGATTTCCTGGGGGCTCTCATGAGCCTCGGGATCCGCAGGGAGATGGTGGGAGATATTTCCATCTCGGACAATACTGCTCATGTGGTAGTGCTGCGTCCTGTCGCCGCCGCAGTCATCGAGAACCTGACTTCAGTCCGCCACACCACTGTTCTTGTTTCGGAAGAACGGCCCGAGGACCTGAAAATGTCTGTGCGGACAGAAGCGCGATCGGTCAACACCGCATCCTTCCGCATCGACGCGATGATCGCCGCCGTTTACCATGTGTCCCGCAGCCAGGCAGGCGAACTGCTTCGGACGGGGCGCGTATTCCTGAATTCCGCCGCGCAGGAGAACGGCGCCGCTGTCATGAAACCGGGGGATATTCTCACAGTCCGGGGCAGCGGAAGGTTCCGCCTTCTTGAGGAGAGCCACACGACAAAAAAGGGGCGGATGTTTGTCAGGATCGAGGTCTTTTTATGAACAAAATCACAAAACAGTTTCAGCTGCTCCTGTTTCTTCTGATCACCGCGGCAGCAGCGTGGTTTGACCAGTTCACCAAAAAGTGGGCGCTGGCGAACCTCGGGGATCATGAGCCCGTACCGCTGATCGACGGCATCCTGGAGTTCCTGCGGATCGAGAATCACGGCGCGGCCTTCGGTATTCTCCAGGGGCAGATGTCCTTCTTTTATATCATCTCCGCAGTCGTCGGGATCGTGATCCTTTACGTCCTGCTGCGGCTGCCCTGTGAGGCAAAATATTTTCCGCTTCTTGTTACGGTCTCCTTTATCGCCGCAGGCGCCGTCGGGAACCTGATCGACCGCGTGTTCCGGAAGTCCGTGGTAGATTTCATCTATTTCAAGCCGATCGATTTTCCGGTCTTCAATGTGGCGGATATCTATGTGACGACGGCCACCGCTGTGATGATGTTCCTGATCCTTTTTTACTACAAGGACGAAGATTTCGATTTTCTCAAGAGGAGCCGCCGCAGATGAACAGATCTTTTACAGCCGCTGCAACCGATGCCGGGCAGCGGCTCGATGTGTTTCTGGCAGAAAAGCTGGCTCCCATGACCCGCTCCCACATTCAGAAGCTGATCAAGGACGGCATGGTCTCAGTCGGAGGGACTCCCGCCAGAGGCAGCAGGCGTCTTCTGGAGGGAGAGCTGATCGAGGCGGAGATCCCGGAGCCGAAAGACGCAGAGATCCTGCCGGAGGAGATCCCTCTGGACATCCTCTATGAAGATGATGACGTGATCCTCATCAATAAGCCGAAGGGTCTCGTTGTCCATCCCGCAGCCGGACATGAAGAAGGAACACTGGTCAACGCACTCATGCATCACTGCAGAGGAGGTCTCTCCGGGATCAACGGCGTTCTCCGTCCGGGCATTGTTCACCGGATCGACAGGGACACCACAGGCGTCATGATCGCCTGCAAAAACGATCTGGCCCACAACAGCATCGCGGAACAGCTGAAGGAACATTCCTCCACCCGCAGATACCGCGCCCTGGTCTCAGGCGTTCTGAAAGAAGATGAAGGTACGGTGGACGCGCCCATCGGCCGGGACCCCTTAAACCGTAAAAAAATGAAGAGCGGCGTCCCGAACGGAAAGAGAGCAGTGACACATTACCGCGTCCTGGAACGCTTCAGGAATGCGACCTATGTGGAATGCGTCCTGGAGACCGGCAGGACCCACCAGATCCGCGTCCACATGGCCTCTATCGGTCATCCTCTTCTGGGCGACCAGGTCTACGGCCCGCAGAAGAATCCCTGGCATCTGGAAGGACAGGCCCTCCACGCCATGACCTTCGGTTTCGTGCACCCCACGACAGGGGAGTACATGGAGTTTTCCGCGCCCCTGCCGGAGTATTTTGAAAAACTGCTCGCGTCGCTTCGCGCTCAGTGCCTTGCACTTCGCGCGCATTCATAGTAAAATGTTACAAAGAATCGTTGGAAATGGAGGTGGCTTTTATGGAAGAACGACTGATTATCACAATTGGCAGACAGACCGGCAGCGGCGGTAAAAAGATTGGAAAACTGCTCGCCGAGAAACTTGGAGTGAAGTGCTACGACAAAGAGCTTCTGGAGCATGCGGCAAAGGAAAGCGGTCTGTGCAAGGAACTGTTCGAGTCCAATGACGAGAAGCCCACGAACAGTTTTCTGTATTCCCTTGTGATGGACACTTATTCCCTCGGCTATTCTTCCTCACCTTACGTCGATATGCCGATCAACCAGAAGATCTTCCTGGCGCAGTTTGATTCGATCCGCAAGCTTGCGCTGCAGGAATCCTGCGTGATCGTCGGACGCTGCGCGGACTACGCTCTGGCAGGAGATCCCAACATGGTCAGTGTCTTCGTCACTGCGGAGGAAGAGGACAAGCTGAAAGCGCTGATGGATGCGCATCAGGTCTCCAAGGACAAGGCCCGCGAGATCATGCTGAAAACAGACAAGCGCCGTTCCAGCTACTACAACTATTATTCCAATAAGCGCTGGGGCGATTCCAAGAGCTATGACCTCTGCATCAATTCCAGTGCTGTCGGCATTGAAGGCGCAGCGGACATGATCATCGACTTCGCGAACCGCGTCAAGAAATACAGAGCATCAAAGTAACTGGTTCATGACCTGCATATGACAATGATGCGGGGCCGGTCAGCCGGGGCAGCTCCCGGGACCGGCGCCCGTATCATTATGCTGTTAAACAGAAAGTGTGAAAGTAATTCTGGATGTACTGAAGCGTTCCGGCGCAGCGAAAATAGCCGCCGGTGTATTGGCTGTGTGTTTCCTCGGTATGGCTGTTGCGTACGGAGGATTATTTCATGTGGGAGATAATTCCTCCTCGGAAAAAAACACCGCGACGCCCGCGGTGGCGGAAGCTGGCGCAAAACCGGCGGAAATGGTACCGCGTCGTCCGGTGGAGACCGCAGTCGCCACGGCTTCGTCTGCGGATGCGATCGCAGTCGCTACGGCTTCGCCTGCGGATGCGACTGTATCAGCGGAACCCGTCCCCGGTCCCGAGCGGTTTAATCTGGCGTGCATTTTCCCGGAGGACGCAGATAAGACGGATCCTATGAAAAGCTTTGGCGGAAAAGCCTTCAAGGATCTCTATGAACGGGACAACAGCTGGAACGAAACGGTCTTCGGGGCTTCCAGCCGGAAACCTGTCACCGTTGCCGGAAGCCTGGGTATTCCCAGATCTTCCCTGATGGGAAAATTCAATATTACCGACAAAAATCACGATCCCGCGGATCCATCGACCTGGGTCATCGGAAAGTGGACAAAGATCAGCTTGGATATCCGCGACGGAAACGGAAAGGCGACGCCTCAGGCTTCCAATGTGAAAGAGATCCTGGCCATGGCCAGTGTCTACACATATTACCACGACATGGAGGACGCAGAGGCCTTCACAAGTTACGCGCACAGGCTGTGGAACGCTTCCCACAGCTACAGTATGTCCGTAAGCGAGGTCTATTACGACAAGGACTGCATCACCAGAGAAGCCGTCGACAAGGCTGTCGCCAAAGGCCGCGTATGGCCTTCTGCCAGCGCCAGCACCAACGCGAACGAACCTGACGCTGACACAGCAAGCCCTTCGGATGCCTTGGAGAGCGCCCCTGTGTCGGAGTCTTCCGAACAGGAAACAGCCGCGCCGGACGGGACCGTGGAAGAAAGTACAGCGGACAGTTCTGCAGCCGCTGGCCCTGGAGCCGCTGGTCCCGGAGCTGAAAGCTCTGCAGTTGAAAGCTCTGCAGGAGATATTGTTATAGAAGAAGGTTCCGTGACAGGAGAGAGCGCTGCGGCAGATATTGTTATAGAAGAAGGTTCTGTGACAGGAGAGAGCGCTGCGGCAGATATTGTTATAGAAGAAAGTTCTGTGACAGGAGAAAGCGCTGCAGCAGAAGAGAGTGCCGCGGATGAAACAAAGGATCCGGCAATGGAATGCCCCGGTCACATGGATCTCACTATTAAAGCCGTAGTCTGGAACATGGAGGGCAAAAAGAACCTGTTCACTCTGGATAAGATCGGGAATAACAAGGCAAGCTTCAATGAGCAGTGGCAGGGGTGGACCGAGGAACGGATCAGTGAAGCAAAAGCACTTGTGGAGGCGGACTGGTACCAGGATTACGGCCTTTCTGTCAGCCTGATCAGCGGGACCGCGCCTCTGACAGAGGCAGAGATCGAAGAGCAGATGGCCCTGCTTCCGGAAGATCTGTCTGAAGAGAGAAGAGCTCTCGCCAAAACAGCTCTCGGAAGCATCGGCCGGATCCCTTATTATTACGGGGGAAAAGCGGTTTCTGCAGATTATGACAAAAATAATTTCTACACTGTCATCCACCCGGATTATAAAGGACGTGTGTTCCGCGGGCTGGACTGCTCCGGATGGCTCGCCTGGGTCTACTGGAACACGACAGGAACAAAACTTGCCGAAAGCAGCACCGCCGGGCAGATCCACCTGGGAAGAGGGATCCGCAGAAGCGATCTTCGCACCGGGGACATCATTATCCGCGCAGGGAATGACGAGACCATGGGACATGTACTGATGTTCCTTCGCTGGGATGAAAACGGGCAGGCCCTCTGCATCCACGAGACAGGGGGTATCACAAACAACGTATGCTTCAAGCTGAACGAGGATGTCGGCGCATCCTGCAGAAATCTCGTGGATTAGTAATCCAGAAGGAAAACATTACAGTATATGGGATCTGACGACAGAGATTTTGTCAATATCGACCTTTCCTCAGAAGAGGTGCAGAAAAACTACCTCAACAAGGAAAAGCGCCGGAAATATCTGAATGATATGGAACGGCTGCGGAGGATCCGGGAGGCGTCCCGGAAGAAAAACCCGGAGCGCTACGCTTCCTCCGCCTCAGCAGGTACAGCCCCGGGCAGCACCTCCTTCGAAGGGGCGGAGGGCAGGCCACGCCGGCCTTCCGGAAGAAAAAGGCGTCGCAGGAAGCGTTCCGGCGGATTTGTAAAGAACCTCCTGATCATCCTTTTCCTGCTTCTCGGCATCTACGGCGTCCGGAGCCTCCTGTTCGGAAGCTCCGCCGAACTGCTGAATCCCGTCGCTGCAGAGGAGCGCCCGCAGAAAGGGTTTTACACTGTGGCCGTATTTGGTGTGGATTCCCGGGACGGCAACATCGACCGCGCCCTTTCCGACGTAAACATGATCGCCGTTCTGAACCGGGAGACCGGAGAGATCCGGCTCTGCTCCTTGTTCAGGGACACCTTTGTACAGATCAACGAAGACGGAAAGCATCACAAACTCAATGAAGCGTACTTCAAAGGCGGCTCAAAGCAGGCCCTCTGGACGTTAAAACACAATTTTGATATCGTACCTGACGATTACATCACATTCAACTGGAAAGCAGTGATCGATGCCATCAACATCATGGGAGGCGTGGACATCGAGATCACAGAATCCGAATTTGCCTATATCAACGCTTTTATCACGGAGACTGTCGAAGCGACAGGGATCGGTTCCGTCCAGCTGAAGAGCGCCGGCATGAACCATCTGGACGGCGTTCAGGCGGTGGCATACGCAAGACTCCGCCTGATGGATACGGATTTCAACCGGACGGAGCGCCAGAGAAAAGTGGTCTCGCTTCTGATGGATAAGCTGAAAAAAGCGGATATGAAGAAGCGCATTGAAGTCGTGACAAGTGTTCTTCCCGAGACCCGCACCAGTATTTTCATCGATGATGTTCTTCCGCTGGCAAAGGATGTTGGCAGGCTCTATATCGGCAAGACCGGAGGATTTCCCTTTGAACGGGACACTGGCTGGATCGAAAAAAAGGACTGCGTCATTCCCATCACCTTGGAGAGCAATGTAAAAGAACTGCATGAGTTCCTGTTTGACGACACGGACTACAAACCGGGAAGTACCGTCCAGGAAGTCAGCAACTACATCATCAAACATACGGGAAAAAAATAAACCGCCGGATATGTGTGGAGGAAGCCGGTATCGCAGAGTTTACGCTGGAGAAAACAGCGGACTAAATGAAGTAAAGAATCGCCGCCACCTGGGATCAAATAGGTGGCGGCGATATCATTTTGACCTGGATCACAAAACTGTTATATAATGTTACCGTGTTTCCCCGCCACAAACTTTTTTCGTTTCTCAGAATTGAGTATCTGGGAGAGCACTATCTAACTATTCGCGAAATTCCTGTTTAACGAATAGTTTTACAGCGATACGCGGGATAAGACCGTATATCAGGAAAGGATCATCCAAATGGCTTCAGTCAATCTGTCATACAGCGATCAGGTGGACCGCGACAATGTCCAGCATCTCAGGGAGCTCCTTACAGAGCTTCCTCCTTACTGCAGGACTTATTTCCGCGGAATTGAACCTCGCACACAATCCAGAACAAGGATCGCCTATGCGTATGACCTGCGTGTTTTTTTTCAGTACCTTATGAGCGAAAATCCGGAGGTCCGTAAAAAATGCTCTGAGATCAAAAATATTTCTCTCAGCGTGCTGGAATCCCTTACTGCGACCGATTTAGAAGAATACATGGAATTTCTGAAATACCGGCAGGACCCGGACGGCACCGGCGTCCTGAACCGTGAAACCGGGATCCGCAGGAAAATCTGTTCTCTGAGAAGTTTTTACAAATACCTGTATCAGAAAGAAATGATCGAGAACAATCCAGCAGCCCGCGTCATCATGCCGAAGCTCCATGAACATGAGATCATCCGCCTGGATATCGATGAAGTCGCTTCAATGCTTGATCTGGTGGAATCCGGCGAACAGCTGACAGACCGTCAGAAAAAATACCACGAAAAAACAAAGCTGCGTGACCTTGCTCTCGTTACTCTCCTGCTCGGAACAGGCGTTCGAGTTTCCGAGTGCGCCGGGCTGAACCTGACCGATGTGGATTTTAAAAACGGCGGGATCCGGGTGCATCGGAAAGGCGGCAAGGAACAGATCGTCTATTTCGGCGACGAAGTGGAGGAAGCCCTTCTGAACTATCTGGAGGAAAGGGATGTGATGACACCGGCTCCCGGATCGGAAGATGCACTCTTTCTCTCCCTTCAGAATAAACGTCTCAACGTCCGGAGTATCGAAAATCTTGTAAAGAAATACGCAAGGATCATCACTCCCCTGAAAAAGATCACGCCTCACAAGCTCCGCAGCACCTACGGCACAAACCTTTACAGAGAGACCGGGGATATTTATCTTGTAGCGGATGTACTTGGGCATAATGACGTCAATACGACAAAGAAGCATTATGCTGCGATCCAGGAAGACCGGAGGCGCAGCGCGCGGAACATCGTAAAGTTAAGAGAAAATCCGTAAAACCAGCATTTACAGCCGGCTCTGTCAGAGAGCCGGCTTTCTTAATATTGACTAAATCTATAGACAATAACAGTTTTTGCTTATACAATAATTATAAATAATAATCATATTTTTTTGCCTCGCCTGAAAGGACCGTGCATAACAGCGTTCCGCGTGTGGATATTATGATTATTTGTCCTTTTATAAGCTGAATTTATGACATGGTTTGGTATTGTGATTTGCTTATTTTCTATGAAGAATTTAACATAAAGATACAGAGTGATATATCTCTTTAATTTTTAAGGAGGTACTGCTATATGATCGATACCAAATACTATTCTCTTCTCAAGGTAGTGGAAACGGGAAGCTATACCAAAGCCGCAAAAGCGCTGTCCCTTTCCCAGCCGGCAGTCAGCCAGCATATCCGCCTCCTTGAGAAAGAGTTATGCATCCGGATCTTCGAGCGTACCCGCAACCAGTCAAGACTCACCAAAGAAGGAAAGATCGTTGTAAAATATGTCCGCAGGATGGTGGCTCTCCAGGATCTTCTGGAACGTGATCTGAAGAACGAAAAAGAAAAGATCACTTCTCTTACCATAGGTATTACTCACACCGCAGAAAGCAACGTGATCGTGGAGGCTCTGGCTGCCTATGTCAGCATGAATGACGGTATGAACCTCAAGATCGTCACTGATTCCACGGACCAGCTGTACCGCATGCTGAAGAATTACGAACTTGATTTTGCACTGATCGAGGACAGGATCAGCGATCCTTCCCTGAACCACATCCTTCTTGACACGGACTGCCTTGTGCTGGCTGTTTCTCCGCAGCACAAGCTGGCCAGTAGGAGCACGATCACCATCAATGATCTCAAAAAAGAGAAGCTGATCCTCCGGCTTCCGAATTCCAATACCCGGAATCTCTTCGCCTCCTCTCTTGAACGCCAGAATCTGAGCATCGACGATTTCAATGTTATCCTTGAGATCGACAACATCGCGACCATCAAGGACCTGATCCGCAGGGATTTCGGTGTCTCCGTCCTTGCGAAAAGCGCCTGCATGGATGAGCTGAAAAAGAAAAAGATCTATACGCTTTCCATTGAAAACCTGAGCATGATCCGGGAAGTCAATCTCGTCTACACCAAGGATTTCGAACATCCTGAGCTTCTTCAGGATATTGCGAAAAAATACAACGAAATGAGAAAAGAAATGGCATGATCTCCGGATCATGCCATTTCTTTTTGGAATATGTGATTGTTACATCATACGGATCAGGCCTTTGACTTTTCCGAGGATCTCCACAGAGTCGACGATGATCGGATCCATGGAATCATTCTCCGGCTGCAGCCGGTAATGGCCGTTCTCCTTGTAAAAGCGCTTCACCGTAGCGCTGTCTTCCACCATCGCCACAATGATCTCTCCGTTGGAGGCGGTGTTCTGCTTCGCGACGAGCAGATTGTCGCCGTCGAAGATGCCGGCATTGATCATGGAATCTCCGCGGACCTTCAGCATGAATGTCTCCTGGTTTGGCAGCAGATCCGCCGGGAACGGAAAGTAATCCGATATGTTCTGTTCCGCAAGGATCGGCTCTCCTGCGGCGACGCGACCGATCATGGGGACATTGGAGATCTCTCTTCTTGTAAGGTTGAAAGTATCATCCACTATCTCGATGGTTCTTGGCTTCGCCGGGTCCTTCCTGATATATCCCTTTTTCTCCAGCGTCTCCAGATGCGCATGAACTGAAGAGGTGGAACGAAGATGGACTGCTTCGCAGATCTCGCGTACCGCAGGCGGATAACCGCGGGACAGAATGGATTCCTTGATATATTCCAGGATCTCCTGCTGTTTCTGGGTGATGGTGCTTCTTGACATGTCTGATTCCTCCCGGGACAAGACCCGCATGCGTATACAGCTGCAGATGTTATTATGTAACCTATAATAGCACACATGTTCGGAATGTGCAAGTGCATCCAAACTTTTGTTCGGATTTTTGCCAAAGGCATTGACAAACGTTTGTTTGGGGTTTATTATACAGGAACAGATGTTCTGAATCTTTGTTCGATTCTACTCTTCCGGAGGTATCTTATGAAAAAGGCGGAAACTGCATTTCGCAGGCTGGTTGTGATGGCTCTTCTTCTGGTTCTTTTTGTTCTGTTCGCAGAGAATCGTCTTCTTGTTGTCCAGGCCGGAGAGCGCAGCGTTCCGTCCGGCTTCTGCTGTACCAGTGTGAAGATCTCCGAGGAAGACACTCTGGAGAGATTTGCCGAACGCTACAATGTCGGTCTCTATGACAGCAACGAGACCTATGTGGAAACTGTGCGCAGAATGAACAGCATGTATAATGACAGGCTTCGTCCCGGCTGCTATCTTGCCGTGATCTGCAGGCTCCCTGAATAGTTTACATAATTATTTTATGTAAACTATACCATGTAATGTTGTTTTTAAAACTTCATTTTTCCAGCCATTGTTTTCGAATATATCAAAATAAGCGGCTTCGGGAATCATCCTTCCCAAAGCCGCCTTCTTATTCATAACACTTTCAGTTACAGTTCTTCCACATTCTCTATCACGGTGCCGTCCGTCCAGATCCGCTCAAGATTATAGAATCTGCGGTCTTCGCTGTTGAAGATGTGGATCACGACATCACGGTAATCCAGAAGGATCCAGTTTCCGTTCTGGTAGCCTTCCTTGTCCTTCGGCTCCACACCCTGTTTCCCCAGCTGAAATTCCACCTCATCGCAGATCGCCTGTGTCTGGCGCTGGCTGTTTCCACTGACAAGGATAAAATAATCCGCAATGACGGAGACTTTTGAGATGTCGATCACTTTGATCTCTGTCCCCTTTTTATCTTCCATCACTTTAACGGCAAGCTTCACGATCTCATTTGTGGTCATTTCCACTCTCCTTTTTGTTTTTCAGCCACTCATAACAGTTTCTTGTATTCGGGTCCGCCTCGATCCCTCTGGCATCCAGGTATTCCAGCGTGTGTTCCGTGATCATTCTCATGCAGCTGTCCAGATCGCGAAATGCCAGCGGCCGCACCTCGGGAAGGTCGGGTGCCTTGTCTCTGTTGGGCTCCATGTAATCCGCTGTGAAGACGATCTGCTCCAGCAGCGTCATATCCTCTTTTCCGGTCGTATGCCAGCGGATCGCGGACAGAATATCCGGATCCTTCACGCCATACTTTTTTGCGGCGACCCATGGGCCGAGGACCGCGTGCAGGACCTGGGGCGCGTTAAGCTCCGCCTCCGTGAGAACTACGCCTGCATCCGGAGCCATTTTCAGAAGTTCCTTCTCCTTGTATTCCTTCGCGCAGTCGTGCAGGAGCCCTGCGGTCAGCGCTTTTTCCTGATCTGCCCTGTACCGCATGGCGAGACATGCGGAAGTATACGCCACTCCGAGCGTATGCTGGTACCGGGACGGGCTCAGGTTCTTTTCCAGCTTCTGTCTGATCTTTTCTGTGTTATTATTGGTCATTTTTTTCATACAGGTGATGTGCTCGGATATAATCCAGAACACCGTCGGGAAGGTACTTTCCCACGTTCTTCTTTCCGTTCTCCAGCCAGGTGCGGATCTGTTCCGAAGAAATATCCACTTCCGCAGCCCGGATAAACCGCACGCGGGCACTATATTTTTCTTTCAGATATTCCGCCTGCTGGTTCAGGGAAAGATGGTTCTTTTCATAGTCTCTTTCCGCCACCACCAGTACGGCAAGTCCGGCGATGATCCCGGGTTCATGCCAGCTTCCGAATTCATAGAAGGAATCCGCTCCCATCACGAAGTAGAACTCTGTATCGGGATGCAGCTGTTTCAGCTCTATCAGCGTGTCGCTGGTGTAGGATTTCCCGGTCCTGCGGGTCTCAAAGTCAGAGCAGACGAAAGAAGGATATTTGCGGATCGCAAGCTTTGTCATTTCAAAGCGATGGCTGAAATCCGTAATGGTCCTTCCCTGTTTGTGCGGCGGATTCGGGGAGGGAAGGAACCAGAATTCGTCCAGTGAAAACTGGCGCCATGTATTCTCAGCCAGTTTCAGGTGCCCGTTGTGAACAGGATTAAAAGTACCGCCGAGGATCGCGATTTTTTTCACCTGTTTACCTCCGGGGTGCACGGGGAAGAATGATCTTCCGGTTCTTCTCCTCTTTTGCGGGGCGGTACAGTACGATCTTTTTCCCGATTACCTGGACTACTTCGCTGTGTGTGCGGCCGGCAAGGGCCTCGGCCATTTCATGGGGATCATCCGCACAGTTCTGAAGCACGGAGATCTTGATCAGCTCACGCTTTTCCAGTGCTTCGTTCACCGCTTCCGTGAACTCGGGCGTCAGGGCGGCTTTTCCGATCTGAAAGATCGGCTCCGTAGTCATTGCAATGCTTTTAAGAAACGCACGCTGTCTGCTGGTCATAGCATCCTTTCTCTGATGAACAGTACACTCTTATTTATAATAATCAAAGGCATGGCCGTACATACGGACGGTATCCCCGTCCTTGATCCCGGCTTCTTCGAGATCTTTCAGTATCCCGCTCTCTTTCAGGAATTTCTGGAAGAAATCGAAGCCCTTTTCGGATTCAAGATTGGTATAGCCCAGCATCTTCTCGATCCTGGGGCCTTCCACAACAAAGGCTCCCTTTTCATCTCTCTCAATAGTGTAGGGCAGTTCCTGGTCCCCGGCGTATTCGATCTCCATTTCCGGCTCGAACACCGTGACGGTACGGTCCATGGTCTTCAGCTTTTCAAGGATACCGTACTCCAGTTCCTTTATTCCCTGTCCCGTGACGCCGGAGACAGGAAACACCGGGATGTCCGGAGCAAAGGCTTTACGGATCCTCTCCACCGGATCCTCTTCACCCTCTTCGGTGAAGATGCTGTCGATCTTGTTCGCCGCGATGATTTGTGGTTTTTTCAGGATCTCCGGATCATACTTTTTCAGTTCTTCCCGGATGGTCTTTATATCCTCCACCGGATCTCTGCCTTCTGTGGACGCGGCATCCACAACATGCACCAGCAGCTTTGTCCGTTCCACATGCTTCAGGAAATCATACCCAAGGCCGACGCCCTCGGAAGCTCCTTCAATGAGGCCCGGCAGATCCGCCATAACGAAGCCTTCCCCGTCCTCAAGATCCACAACACCGAGATGCGGCGTCAGGGTCGTAAAATGATAGTTGCCGATCTCCGGCTTCGCATTGGATACCCTGCTCAAAAGCGTGGATTTTCCTACATTCGGAAATCCCACCAGTCCCACATCCGCGATGACCTTCAGTTCCAGACGGACGTAAAGCCCTGTGGCAGGCTGCCCGGGCTTCGCGTAGTTCGGGGCCTGCATGGTGGATGTGGCAAAATGCATGTTCCCGATGCCGCCCCGGCCGCCGCGGATCACGACCATCCTGCGGTTGTCCCCGGACATATCCGCGATCACCTTTCCGCTCTCATCGTCACGGATCACGGTGCCTTCCGGCACACGTATGATAAGATCCTTTCCGTCTGCACCATGGCAGCGCCGCTTTGCACCGGGCTGACCGCTTTCCGCCACATATTTCCGGACATGCCGGAAATCAGCTAATGTGTTCAGGCCGTCGCTCACTTCAAAAACAATGTCTCCGCCCTTGCCGCCGTCGCCGCCGTCCGGACCGCCTGCAGGTACAAAGAGTTCGCGGCGGAAGCTGACATGTCCGTCTCCGCCCTTGCCTGACTGAATATAGATCCTGGCTTTATCAGTAAACATGATACTCTCTTTCTTAGAATTAAAGGGCTTCATACCTTTGACAGTATGAAGCCCGGTCACTTTCGTTTTCAGGCGGATCCGTGGATCTGCCGAAACCCTTCTTATTCAGCCGCTGCTGCTTCCGCTCTCGGATAGACAGAAACCTTGGTGCGGTACTTTCCCCATCTTTCGAATCTGACAACGCCGTCCACCTTTGCAAACAGAGTGTCATCTCCGCCGATGCCCACATTGGTTCCCGGATGAATATGAGTGCCGCGCTGTCTGTAAAGGATGTTGCCGGCAAGAACGAACTGACCGTCCGCTCTCTTGGCGCCGAGGCGCTTGGACTCGGAATCACGGCCGTTCTTCGTGGAACCGACGCCTTTCTTGTGCGCGTGCAGCTGAAGGTTCATTGTGAAGAGCATAATTACACCTCCTGATCGCTAATCGTTAAATAGTTGCTTCCGTACTCCCTGCTGACAGCTTCCAGCCCCAGAAGGCAGGAGTCTAAGAGAAGTGCGGCATTTCTGTTTTCCCGGGAGGAAAGGATAAAGGAGAAATTTCCTTCCTCTTCTCCGATCTCACAGGAAAACTCTGCGTCCGTGAACTCGCTGACCGAATTGGCCAGATTGAGTTCCAGCACCGAGACCGCTGCACAGATGATATCCCTTCCGGGATCGTCAAACTCCGCGTGTCCGGCAGACCGGAATCCGATCTTCTCATTGGACGCGTCCCTGATGATCCTGACGGTGATCATGATCTTCAGGCGTTGATCTTTTCGATCTTAACCTGGGTATACAGCTGTCTGTGGCCGTTCTTCTTGTGATAGCCTTCCTTCGGCTTGTACTTGTAGACAATGACCTTCTTAGCCTTTGCCTCTCTCAGAACAGTCGCGGTCACGGCAGCGCCCGGCACTGTGGGTGCGCCGATGGAGAGTTCGCCGTTGTTCACAGCCAGAACCTGGTCAAACGTCACGGTCTGTCCTGCATCAACTCCGAGTTTCTCAACCTTAATGATATCGCCCTCAGATACCTTGTACTGCTTACCGCCGGTAGCAATAATCGCGTACATTTCGGGTCCTCCTTCTTATCATTACTCGCCAACTGCGGCGTCCATGCAGTAAACATGAAACTTAAAGCCCCGTTGTGCGGCATACCTTGTGATTATATCTGAAGCAGCTGTTTATGTCAATCCTGAAGTTCTTTATTATCTTCAAAAAACAACCGCATATTCTTTAAAAAAACGTCCGCTGTATTTCAGCAAAAATTCACATTTATTGTGTAAGATTAGAACAGCGCCGGCAGAACAGCTTCATGATACAATACTGGCCGGCAGAAAGGAATCCCGAATGAAGAAAAAATGGATCAGTTCCGCTGCATTCCTTTATGTTTCGGCAGCACTCGTCATGACCGGATGCGCCGGGGGCGCAGATACAGCCACAAAGTCTGTGACAGCAGCTTCAGAGACCGCGCCTGGTCCTTCAGAAACGATCTCCCCGCCCGGGAGTACTGCGGCAGAGACCGGAGCCGTTTCTGAGACGCCGCCGGCACCTCCCGCAGCACCGGAACACGGAAAACCGGGCGGACCGCCTCCCGGAGATCATGCGTCAAAACCGGATCACTACGACGCGCTGGTGACGGCAGCGCAGGACACTGCGATCATTCATCAGACCATCCGGTCCGAAGGAGCAGATGAAAATGCTGTTCTCATTGAAAACGGTGCTTCCGTGAGGCTGTTTGCGGACGATATCACCCGCGTCTCCGGTGACTCGTCCGGAGGTGACTCTGCAAGTTTCTACGGTGTTGGCTCCGCAGTCCTCTGCACGGACGGCAGCGCATATGTGGACACCTGCGACATCACGACAGATGCGGACGGCGGTGCAGGTGTATTTGCATATGACAAAGGGACCGCTTATGTTTCCGGCGCGAAGATCGTGACAGAGCAGGGGGCTTCCGGAGGACTGCACGCCGCGGGCGGCGGCACCCTTTATGCCTGGGACTGCGACGTGGAGACCGGAGGAGAAAGCTCTGCCGCCATCCGGAGCGACCGGGGCGGCGGCACCATGGTCATCGAAGACGGCAACTACATCACCCGCGGCCAGGGTTCTCCTGCTGTTTATTCCACTGCGGATATCACCGCAGCCTATGCAACTCTGGAAGCGAAAGGTTCTGAGGCTGTCTGCATCGAAGGGGACAACCAGCTCCGCCTTTTTAACTGCAATCTTACCGGCAATATGGCCGATCTTCCCCAGAACGGGCTGACCTGGAATGTCATTCTCTACCAGTCCATGTCCGGCGATTCGAAAGAAGGTAATTCTCTCTTTGAGATGAACGGCGGGATCCTGGAAGCCGGAAACGGCGGCATGTTCTACACCACCAACACGCAGTCTACTTTTGTGCTGAAGGGTGTCGAACTTCGTCCCGCGAAAGGCCAGGAATTCCTTCTCAGGGCTGCCGGCAATTCCAACGGAAGAGGCTGGGGCACAAAAGGACATAACGGAGCGGACTGCAGCTTTACGGCCATTCAGCAGGAACTTTCGGGAGATGTCCAGTGGGATTCTGTCTCCACGCTGAAATTCTACCTGACCGACAAAAGCACCCTCAACGGTGCATTCGTTCAGGATGAGAAAGATGCCGGTGAAGGCGGCGAAGGTCTCGCCGAGCTTTTCATCGACAGCAGTTCCGTGTGGTATGTAAACGGTGACTGCACCGTGACAAAGCTGCACTGCGCCGGTACCATTGAGGATACCAGCGGCAAGTCTGTCACTGTCAGAAAATCCGATGGAACCGTGCTCGCGGAAGGAACATCGGCATACAGCATCACCGTGGAGGAATATGACAAAGCGCCGGATCTCTCCGGCGCGGGCGTTGTTTCAAATTATGAGGAATTTCGGAAAGAAAAGCCGGCGGAGCTTCACTGAAGCTGGTCCGCGAAAGGTCTTCCGCTCTTCTTCCTGACGATTTCCGCCAGGTTCAGTTTCGTAATATCCACCGCCTGTGTGCCGGCGGGATCAAGAGACGCAAGGTATCTCATTCTTTTCAGCAGAGATGCCTGCGTCTCTTTTGTATGCACGTCGATGAGGTCGATGAGGATGATCCCCGACAGATTCCTGAGACGTATCTGACGCATGGCTTCCGTGACAGCTTCCTCGTCCGTCTTCAGGATCATCTCTTCTTTGGCGGACTTCTTTTCATTTTTTCCGCTGTTGACATCGATGACAGTCAGTGCCTCTGTCTGCTCGATCACCAGATACCCTCCGCTCTTCAGCCACACTTTTTTTGACAGGGCCTCTGACACCGCTGTCTCAAGGGAGTAGACTGCCGACAAAGGAAGGGAGGTCCCGTCATGCCAGCGGACAGGAACATCTGTCCCCTTCATTTTATGGACCTTCTCCGGCTTTCTGAAGGCTTCCGGGAGTTTTCTGGCATATTCTTCCAACACAGGAGGCGAGGCGCCTGTAAGGGCGCAGAACACGTTTTCCTGGTCTGTGACGATCTCCAGGCATCCCGGATGACTTGCCGCAGTACGTTCCGCGAGGAAGGCCCAGAAGGGCTGCGCTGACTGCACGAGCCCGGGGGCGCGTACAAATGCGGCCTTCCGTACGAACTCTTCATCCTTTTCTTCCGAGAACCGGTCCATCAGTGAAGGTCCCTTCGTCTTATGGGCGTCCTTACGGACCTTCACAAGGATCTCGTCCCCTTCCCGGACAGCCCAGTGCTCCCTTCCGTCAAGAAACCGGGGAAGCCTTTCCCCGGAAAGAGGCAGATAGCCGGGAAGCGGCGTTCCGATATCTACAAACGCCGCTTCCAGATTTTTTGACACGGACCGGACTTTCCCTGCATAGATGCTGCCCACCACCGAGCTGCCATTGTTGTAATCCAGCTGGACGGCCGTCCCGTTTTCCAGCATACAGGTAAGGATCCCTTTCCTGTATGCAGTGACGACCAGTTTAAGTGAGAGGTTCTCCATAGGATTCCAGTGTCCTCATTTCTCTGTCGTAAAGTTCCGTCCGGATATAGCGGGGCCTCCACTGCTTCAGGAATTCCGCCCCCGGAAGCGCTTGCAGGGCACCGACAGCGAACTCCGGCTTCAGGTTGGCCGCGCTTCCCTGTGCGACCTTGAAAAACAAGCCGTCCTCATCCGCTTCTGCGCGGTAAAGCATGGGACGTATATCCACTTCCTTCGTCCCTTTTTTTCCTTCCCGGACCACCGGGATATCTTTTTTCTTCATCAGTTCAAGGCAGGCAGACTGGAGCTCTTCTGCCTCCTTCGCAAGGAAGTGCGGATGTGCCGGGAACCACACACGGTAATCCGCGGCAAACATCGTGGACATGCAGTTCCCTGCTTCATCCGGGATCCTGAGGAAAGAAAGGATCTTCAGTCCTTCAGCCATTTCTCGGTTCATCCTGAGGACCGCCTCCTCCGAAGTGATCCGGGCGTTGTCCGTCAGTTTGAAATCCGCATATTCCGCGGTACTCTCCACTCCCATGCTGAGGGGCGCCGCGAACGACATGATCTGGTGAGGGGAAAAGCCCTCGGAGTACGCGATGGGAAGTCCGGCTCTCCGGTTCGCCTTCTGGAAGTACCGCATCAGGTCCAGATGACCGATAAAACGGAGATTCCCGCGCTTCTCAAATTTGATCCTGACCTTCAAAGCAGACACCTCCGTTGTATTTTCTTGCGCCGCAGCCGGAGCACTGCTGCCTGCAGTGAGGTGTCACTACACCCTCCAGTGCTCTTTTCCACTCCCGCTTCAGGAATTCCTTCGTGACACCGGCATCGATGAAGTCCCAGGGAAGGAGCTCCTCTTCAGAACGTTCCCTCAGTGTATAGAATTCCGGGTCCACACCGCAGGAAGCAAAGGCCGCTTTCCAGCGCTCCGGATCAAAGGTCTCCGTCCAGGCGTCATAGACCGCGCCATTCCGGTAAGCTGTTTCGATCACTTCCGCGACCCTTCTGTCCCCCCGGGCAAAGACACCCTCCAGGACTGTGGTCTCCGCGTCGTGATACTGATAGCGGAGACTCTTCCAGTTCTTCTGCTCCCGGAAGTGCTCCTTGACCCTCCTTGCCCGCTCGATATATTCCTCCGCCCGGCACATGGAAGCCCACTGGAAGGGCGTGAAGGGCTTCGGCACAAAGAAGGAAGAGCTTGCAGAGATCTGCACGCGTCCGGTGCGCTCGGATTTCGGAATGCAATCGTAGAACATGTCCGCGACTCTCTCGCAGAGCTCGGGGATCCCCATGCGGTCCTCCTCTGTCTCCGTGGGAAGTCCGATCATAAAATAAAACTTGACTTTCGTCCATCCTCCCCGGAAAGCTGCGAGGCTTCCCCGCATGATATCCTCTTCCGTAAGGCCCTTGTTGATCACATCCCTGAGACGCTGGGTGCCTGCTTCGGGAGCGAAGGTGAGGGAACTCTTCTTCACGTCCTGGATCCGGCTCATCACGTCCAGAGAAAATTTGTCGATCCGGAGAGACGGGAGGGAGATGTTCACCTTCCGGCAGTCCGTATACTCAATCAGGAAAAGAAGGAATTCGTCCAGTCCGGAATAGTCGCTGGAGCTCAGGGAACTGAGGGAGATCTCCTCGTTTCCGGTGATCTCCAGAAGTCGCTTTGCATATTTCTTCAGGTACTCCACGGAATGCTCCCGGAGCGGCCTGTACACATTTCCGGCCTGACAGAAACGGCAACCGCGGATACAGCCGCGCATCAGTTCCACCACTGTCCTGTCCTGGGTCACCCGGATAAAGGGCACCAGCGGTGCATCGATATACTCCACGGAGTCCATGTCCTGCACCACCTGGCGCGCCACGACCGCCGGGACGTCCTCGTATTTCGGCGTAAAGGCACTGAGCGTCCCGTCCGGTCCATAGGAGACTTCGTAGAGCGAAGGAACATAGATCCCGGGGATCGCGGCAGCAGCACGAAGAAACTCCTGTCTGCTCCGCTTCTCGTTTTTGAAACGGATATACAGATCCAGGAGGTCATCGTAGACCACCTCCCCTTCGCCAATATAGAACAGATCGAAAAAGGGAGCGATGGGCTCCGGGTTGTAGGTGCAGGGACCGCCTCCGATCACCAGCGGGTCCTCTTCTGTCCTTTCCTCCGCGTGCAGCGGGATCCCGGAGAGCTCCAGCACCTGCAGGATATTGGTATAGCACATCTCATACTGCAGTGTGATGCCGAGGAAATCGCATTCCCGCACCGGCCGCTGGCTCTCCAGCGTAAACAGCGGGATCTTCTTTTCCCGCATCACCCGGTCCAGGTCGGTCCAGGGAGAGAATACCCGCTCACAGTACACATCCTCCCGGCGGTTGAACATACTGTAGAGGATCTGCAGACCCAGGTGGCTCATGCCGATCTCGTACACATCCGGAAAACACATCGCGAAACGCACCGCGACGCTGTCCGGATCCTTTTTCACACTGTTGATCTCCCCGCCGATATATCTGGCGGGCTGCTGGATGCCCAGCAGCAGTTCATCATCCAACGCAAGCTTCTGCATAGTCATTTCCGGAGCCTTTCCCTTATCGGTTCGCCAGCTCCTGCGTCACATCCTCCCACGTGACGTCCTTTTCCGCCATGAGCACCATGACGTGATACAGGAAGTCACAGATCTCGTATTTCAGCTCCTCGGCGTCCGGATTCTTTGCAGCGATGACGATCTCCGTCGCTTCTTCGCCGACCTTCTTCAGGATCTTGTCGAGGCCTTTTTCAAACAGATAATTGGTATAGGATCCCTCCTTCGGATGCTCCTTCCGGTCCAGAATGACCTGGTACACGTCTTCGAAGATCCGGCGGGGATTCTTGTGGCTCTCAGGCTTCTCCACCACAGTGTTAAAGAAGCAGGACCTGGAGCCGGTGTGGCAGGCGGCGCCCACCTGGAATACCTTGGCGAGAAGAGTGTCCCTGTCGCAGTCCAGCGTCAGGGATTTCACGAACTGGTAGTGTCCGGAAGTCTCTCCCTTCAGCCACAGGGACTGTCTGGAGCGGGACCAGTAGGTCATGCGCCCGGTCTCCAGAGTCTTCCGGTACGCTTCTTCATTCATATAGGCGACCATCAGGACGTCCATCGTCTTATAGTCCTGGACGACCACGGGAAGAAGGCCCTGTGGATCTTTTTTGATGTCGTCCCAGCGGAAGGCAGGCGAGAGCACCTCTGTTCCGATGCCGCCCCTCTGCAGCTCTGCCTTCAGTTCCATATAGTCCGTCTGCTCCGCGCTGTCATTCAGCACCAGCGCGCCGGTACAGGGAAGCCGCAGGGTCCGGGCGACAGCCTCCGGGTCCTCCCCGGACGTCAGCAGGATCTCTCCGCTGAATTCTGCCAGTTCCCCGGAAAGGACGCTTTCTGCTGCTTCGCTGTTGATGATGAGCCCGGCAATACCGCCGGGAAGGATGTCCAGGACCTTGGGGACCTGGTCCGCGCTGCTGACGCAGATCCAGATTTTGCTGCTGCCGAAGCGGTCCGCCGCCTCCTTCACAAGCTCCAGATTGCTCTCCTCCGCTGCGTCAAGATATACGCCGGAAGAACCGGCATAGAGGTACTTTTTCACGTCCTCCAGCCTTTTTACCCTTCCGCCGGAGATCAGAGGGGCCTCGACGCGCCTTGCCAGTCCGCGGATGCCTCCCATAAAGGCATCATGCTCTTCGTCGTCCTCAGAAATATCTGTCATGACAATGCCGTCCGCCCCGGTCAGAGCGGCATTCACCGCCTCCTCGGGCGACACGTCGTCCATAACGAAACCTGCGTAGATTTTTTTCTTCATGCCTGAAATCTCCTTACTGCAAGAGAAAGATCGATCCTGCCCTCGTACAGCGCTTTACCGATGATGGCTCCACGGATCCCCGCGGCGCAAAGCCGTTCCAGGTCCTCCATGGAGGACATTCCTCCGGAAGCGATCACATCCAGGTCCGTGGCCTCGGTCAGCGCTTTTGTGGCTTCTACATTGGGGCCGGTCAGCATGCCGTCCCTGGAAATATCCGTGTAGATGATATGGCGCACTCCGTCGGCCTTCATCCTGAGGCAGAGGTCTTCCGCGCCGACGCCGGAGAGCGCTTCCCAGCCTTCCACCGCTACGATGCCGTTCTTCGCGTCCACGCCGGCCGCCACTGCGTCAGGGCCGAAGGTATCCACCAGACGGCGCATGAACGCCGGGTCCTTCACTGCCTTCGTGCCGACGATCACGCGGTCGATGCCGGCATCCAGCAGGATCTTCGCCGCCTCGGCGCTCCGGATCCCCCCGCCGATCTCGATGGGGATATCCACTTTTCTGCGGATCTCCCGGATCACCGGCAGATTCACCGACTGACCCTTCAGGGCGCCGTCCAGATCCACCACATGGAGAAATGTCGCGCCGCAGGCCGCCCAGCGGGCTGCCATCTCCGCCGGATCGTCGGAATAGGTTTTTACATCGGAAAAAAGCCCCTGCCGGAGCCTGACGCATTTTCCGTCTTTCAGATCAATTGCTGGATACAGCTGCATGACGATATTCTCCTTTTCTGCCCCCGATCCAAATCCTTTACTGCTGGTCTTCCGCCACCAGCGCCCGGAGCTTCCGGATCATATCCCCGATCCGCTCGCTCTCCCGCTTCATGGAAACTCTGTTCACCACCACCCGGGCGGAAAGATCACAGACCTCTTCCAGGACTGTAAGTCCGTTTTCCCGCAGGGTGCTTCCTGTCTCCACGATATCGACGATCACCTCGGAAAGTCCTACAATGGGAGCCAGCTCCACAGAACCGTTCAGCTTGATGATCTCGACCGTCTGGTGCTTTTTGTTGTAGAAATAGTCTTTTGCGATGTTGGGATATTTCGTCGCCACCCGGATCTGTTCCCGGTGCATAAGAAGCCGCTCAGCAGCGGCGGGACCGCAGACACACATCCTGCATTTTCCCATCTTCAGGTCCAGAACTTCAAACAGTGTCCTGCCCTCCTCCAGGATCGTGTCTTTTCCGACGATCCCGAGATCCGCCGCGCCGTACTCCACATAAGTCGGTACGTCGCTCGCCTTCGCCAGGAAGAACCGCACGCCGGCTTCCTCGTTCGTAAAAATGAGTTTTCTGGACTTCTTGTCCTTCATTTCCTCACAGGGGCATCCGATCCTGGAAAAATATTCCATCGCCCGGTCCGCAAGGCGTCCCTTGGCCAGTGCCACGGTAATGTATCTCATGTCTCTTCACCGCCTTCTGTTTCTGCTCCCGATCTCTGATCGGGGGAGCCCGCTAACATAAACAGCTTCTCCGCACCGATCCTTCCGGCGTAGGCGCGGTATCCCTGTTCTGTCTCTCCGGGGCGGAAACGCTCCGAGGCGACCCGCTTTCCCTCGCTTCTGAGCTTCCGGATCAGCTCCACCGCTTTTTCCGTACCTGGACCGTCATAGACCACCAGCGCAGCCAGCGGCTCCGTCGGGATTTCGATCTTCTGTCCCCGCAGCGCTGCCATCAGCCGGTTCAGGGTGATGCCGAATCCGACTGCGGGCGCATCTTTCCCAAACTGCTTCAGAAGCCTGTCATAGCGGCCGCCCTGAACGATGTAGTCCCCGGTCCCGTAGGAGTAAGCCCGGAAGATCATTCCGGTATAATAGTCGTGCATGCTGAGCATGCCGAGATCAAAGCTCACATAATCTGAAAGACCGTAGATCCGGATCAGGCGGCTGATCTTTTCCAGACGGCGGATCGCGTTCTGCGCTTCGCGGCTTTTTGTGAGTTCCGCGGCTTCCTGTACGGTCTCTATTCCGCCGAACAGTTCAGGAAGCTTCAGAAAGCCTCTGCGGAGATCGGGGTCTGTGATATTCGCATCCACGAACTCTTCCACACCGAAGCTGTTCTTGTTCTCGATCAGCGTACGCAGACACAGGTCTTCCTCAGGCGTAAGGCCGGCCTCTTCCACCAGACCGCGGTAAAAACCTACATCACCCACTTCCACCTGGAATTCCTTCAGACCGGAAGCAAGAAGGCTCTGGATGGTCAGAAGCAGGATCTCCACGTCAGCGTCCGCAGAATCGTCCCCGATCAGCTCGACGCCGGTCTGGACCATTTCGCTCATGCTGCCCTTGTAATTGTAGTGATTCTGGAAGATGCTGCCTGCGTAGCAGAGCCGGACAGCATGATCCTCGTCCCCGAAGAACTTCGCGGCAGCCCTGGCCACTGCCGGCGTCATGTCAGGACGCAGCACCAGGGTCCGGTTGTCCCGGTCAAAGAACTTGTACATTTCCCTGGAGGAGACAGTTCCTCCCGGCTGATTGAACACGTCAAAAAACTCAAAGCTCGGTGTGTCGATGCATTCATATCCGAAGAGACGGAACTGATGCATCACGTCTTCCTGTATTTTCCTGCGCTCAGCGCACTCCTGTCCGTAAACATCCCTGACTCCGTCCGGAGTATGAAGCAATGTATCCATAAAGCAGGCCTCCCTTTACTTTCGCACTTTACCATGCTATCAAAGTAAATCGTTTCTGTCAACCGCGGCTTTTAATAATCCTGGGCTTCGCTGTACTCCTCTATGCGTTCCAGATATGCCTCCAGCTGTTCCAGATAGTGAAGAGGAACCTCCCTGCTCTTCCTGACCCGGAAGCTTTTGTCCATCTCTTCATAGGTAAAACTCTTTCTTCCGCCCTTTTCCATGCGCTGCCAGAAACGGTAGACGTCGCGGAAAGGCACAAAATACACCTCGTCTCTGGAGGTGAAGCTGATTATGAAGAAGGAGATGCCTCTCTGCTCTTCAAACCGCAGCATGAAATCGATCTGGTGCTCGTGGATATTGGAGAGCGGAAACGTGTCCTCCGCGCATTCCTTCGCGTCAAAGCACACCGGAATACTCTGGACCACACCGATATAGTCCACGGTGCTTCTCCTGTCAAAATAAGCCAGGGTGATGTGACGCGTGGTCTTGTCGATCTCCATGGGCGTGATCGGCGTCGGGATCTTCTGGATCAGGGCGATCCCTGCGTTTTTATAGATATCGTTCGAAACATTCAGCAGTTCCTCCAGGCCGGAACCCCGGAGTCCTCTGGTCTTCCATGTTCCCATGTATCTCAGTTCCTTTCTGCCCCAGGTCTCTGATCGGGGGAACCCGCCCCGGCTTTTAGGGGCTTTTCCTTCCAGCCGCCAGGAAACAGCTTTTCGAACATCTCCGGCACCTTGTCGCGGAACACCTTGCCGCGTACCTCCTCCGGGAGCTGTCCGTTTTCAGGAAAACGCAGCTCGAACGCATGAAGAAGCTGGAACCGGAGTCCTGCTTCCCTGCGGAGACGTTCATTCAGCGCCCGGTCCCCGTACTTCGGGTCGCCCAGGACAGGGTGTCCTGCCGAGGCGAGGTGGGCGCGGATCTGGTGCGTTCTTCCTGTGATCAGGTGGATACGCAGAAGCGTCCGGTCCGGCAGTACGCAGAGCGGTTCGATCCCTGTCCGGATCTCCCGGTCCTCCTCTGAAGCCGGCTCCTTCACCACCAGGACCCGGTTGGATGAGGGATCCTTTCTCAGGAAGCCCCGGATCTCCGAAGCCTCTGTTATCTGCCCCGCCACGCCTGTCAGATAGTATTTCTCTATTTCTCTCTTTTTCAGGAGCTCCGAAAGGATCTGCAGCGCCGGCAGTGTCTTTCCGGCGATCAGGATCCCTCCCGTATTCCGGTCCAGACGGTTCACGACCGCTGGCCGGAAAGTCCGGAGTTGCTCCTCCGTCAGGGAACCATTCATCAGAAGATGCCGGATCAGATGTTCATTTGCGGATATGTCCCCAGGTGCTGCCTTCTGTGAGAGCAAGCCTCTGGGTTTGCTGAAGAGGAGCACTTCCGTGCCTTCAAACAGGATCAGGTCCCGGAGCGGATCTTTTCCGATGCCGCCCGGCGCCGCCTGTGTTTCTTTGTCCGCTCTTCCCGCTCTTCCCGCTTTTTCCCCGCTGAATTTTTCCAGCGTCTCATCCGAAAACCAGACACGGACCACGTCCCCTTCGGACAGACGCTCGTTTCCTTCACATTTTCCCCCGTTCAGCGTGATGTTCTTTTTCCGCATCATTTTACAGAGGAAACCCCTGCCGGCTTCCGGCAGGATCTTGAACAGGAATTTGTCCAGACGCTGTCCGGCTTCATTCCGTCCCGCAGTGTATTCTTTCATTTCAAAGCCTCAGCACTATGCTCAGTACGAAAGGTTTTTCAGCAGTTCCGCAGCTTTCTGCTCTGCGTTCCCGCAGTCTCCTGCTTCGGGAAGCGCCTCCAGCGCCCTGAGGAACGGTTCCTCCCCGGGATACAGGTTCACGTGGAGCTTCAAGTGTTCCAGACGGAGGCTGTTTTCCAGATGGACCTTCAGCTTCCTGCAGTCTTCCTGCCCGGCAGGGCCGCATACCAGGAGCGCGCCGGAACGGATCAGGACGGCATCCGCCGGAAACGCCTTTTCCTTCGTCGTGAAAATCAGGTCATAGAGCAGGATCCCCCGGTCTGAATAAATCTGTGTCTTTTCGAAAAAAGCCCTTTCAGGTGTTCTGTAGCGCATCATGGCAAGAAGCGGTGACAGGACATTTGCCATCGGCAGAACGCACAGGATCCCGGTCAGTGTCAGGACAATGCTCAGAGTCCCGCCGACTCTCCTCCCCCAGGCGATCTGTACCGCGATGACCAGGGCGATCAGTGCAGTAATGCCGGCATTCCTCAGAAAATGATAATTCCGGTAGCCGAAGCTTCCTTTTTCGACCCGCATCTTTTTTCTATCCTCCGGTTTCCTGCAGATGTTTAATTATAGTAATTCAGGATCAGGTCCCAGGGCAGGATCTTGGTCATGGCGCGGAATCCCTTCATCGGAAGCCCGCACACAGAGACTGTCTTCCCTGCGAACGCGTCCTCGATCGCCTGACGCACCACCTGCTCCTGGCTGACCACAAAGGCTTTCTTGTATGCTGCGATCGACTGCTTTTCTTCCGCGATGCTGAAGAATTCTGTGTCCGTCACCGGGCCTGGGCAGATCGCTGTGACTGTTGCGCCCCTTCTCTTCAGTTCCCTGCCAAGTGCCAGGCTGTAGGAAAGAACGTAGGCTTTGGTAGCTGCGTAGACAGCGAATTCCGGCTGCGGCAGGAAGGCTGCGGCAGAAGCGAAATTCAGGATCCGGCACTTCCGGTGCAGATAAGGCAGAACAGCCTCTGTGAGGACCGTCAGCGCTATACAGTTCACCTCGATCATGCCTGATGTATCTCTGGCAGAGATGGTTCCTTCCGGGCCGATCTTACCGAAGCCGGCAGCGTTCACCAGAATGCAGATCTTTGCTTCTTCCTCTTTCAGCGCGGAGACGATGCTGTCGATCACCTCCTGCTTCCGCAGGTTTCCGGGGAAAATACGTATTCTGCCCGGAAACTCTTCCGCAAGGCTCTTCAGCTTCTCCTCTCTGCGCGCTGTGACCCAGATCTCGTCCAGCGAGGGAAAGCGGTCCGCGATCTCCGTGACCATGCATCGTCCCATACCTGAAGATGCTCCGCTGACCAGTGCGATCTTTTTCATGATTATTTTCCGCCTTTCTGGCGAAAGGCACCGATGGGGTTATGAAAACCGAGGTGCTTTCGCTCTTTCTACTATTCTCAATTCCTGATATCTTTTTCTTGCAGAGCCGGCACACTACAGAGCACGTGG
>Ga0256405_10004346_pt1 | contig 26757 bp, 21 predicted proteins | sample RumenRJG_02DNA_FD_189096 | JGI IMG/M metagenome (GOLD analysis project Ga0256405, IMG submission 189096) | Bovine rumen microbial communities from Lethbridge, Alberta, Canada - RJG_02 | ecosystem: Host-associated > Mammals > Digestive system > Stomach > Rumen | place: Canada: Alberta... | reverse complement strand
TTGGTGTGGCAAGGTTTCGGCTACACATAATTGACATAGTCTGTCCCTATCCATTTCAGAAGTTCTTGCCAGGCTTCTTTCAAGAAGCCGCGTAACCCCTTAGAAGGGATTTAGTATCAAAAACGCGCGGCCCGCACCTCATGGGAACGGCTGCGCGTTTGTTTTTTGCCTGTAGCCGGATTGTCCGGGCGGATCACGGCTGTCCGCCGGTTCCGCGCTTCCGGGTCATGGCCATGGCCAGGGCGACGGCGGCGATTCCTCCGGCCAGCTTTCCCACAAGAAATGGGACCGCCGTGGAGGGATCCACCGTCAGCTGGAAGGCCAGATGATCTCCCAGCAGGAAGGAGGCCGGCACCAGATACGCCACGTTGACCACCACGCCCCGGTCGTTCATGTCCTTCGTCATGGCGAACATGGGAATGGCGTTGATCGAGGTGGTGATGAGCCCGAGGATCGAGGTCTCGTCCATCCCGGCCGCTTTTCCGATCCTGCCGAAGAACCTTCCGCAGAAGGTCTTCAGGAAGAACAGCAGGGTGAACGCGCCGCAGAGGAAGATGGTGATTTCCCCGATGATGAGCAGGCCGTCGTCGAAGGTGCCCAGGCCCTCCACCTCCCAGCCCATGACCTTGATCACGACGGCGGCGGCCAGCGCAAGGGTCAGGATAAAGGTCAGCCCCACTCCGATGGCGGAGACGATGCGGATGGTGACCTTCTCGAAGAACAGCAGTCCCACGGCGAAGAACCCGGCGAACAGGATGAGGGGAAGAAGATTCCGGAGCAGGGGCAGGATCCCGATGCCGAAGCAGAGACCGCTGATGAAGCAGGTCAGGGGAACGGTGATGAGTCCCACGGCGAGTCCCTTTGCCACAAGGGGCCGCTTTTCTTTCGGCGTCATGGCGAATCCGGCCGGAAACGCGAACATGACCGCGCATCCCATGGTGCTTCCCATAACGGAGCCGGTGAACCGCCCGATGGTCTCGTCCTGAGCCAGAGCCAGCGCCAGGGGCCAGCCGCCCGAATCGTTGGCGATGAGCAGTCCGGCGATGACGGAGGGATCGATCCCCAGGGCGGAGCAGACCGGAGCAAGACGGGGAGCCAGGACCCGCGCGATCAGGGGAGCCGCCGCAAAGGGTCCGATCATGGCGAGAATCAGGGGTCCCGCCGCCTCAAAGCCCCGCTCGAAGGCCTTTCCGGGTCCGAACCGGCATCCGATTGCCCGGTCCGCGGCTCCGATCAGCGCAAAGCCCAGCATGACGTATGTGATGATGCTTCCGACGTTCATAGTCCACCTCTCGGTCCCGCGCGTTCTGTGGAGTCGGCGGGAACCGCGCTTCATTATACCATGTCCGCCCCGGGATTGCAAGTCCGTCCCGTTTTCCGCATCCGGCGGAACTTCGGAAACGGCTTGATTTGAGGCCCGCTCTGTGCTATAATCCGAGTGAAGGCAGAAACCGGAACCGATCACCCGTTTATGGGATCACAGGAGGGATAAATCATGAAAACCGTCAAGGACAAGTATCTCGTCGTCGGCGCGGACTTCGCGGGATTCCCGCTCAAGGAGGTCGTCGTCGGGCACCTGGAAAAGAAGGGCTGGAAGATCCTCGATCTCGGCGTGAAGAAGGACAGCGACCCGAACGACACCGATCTGATGTTCCACCGCGTAGGCCTGCGAGTCGGCGCGGAGATCGCGGAGGGGAACTACGAGCGCGCGCTGGTGTTCTGCGGCACGGGCATGGGTATCCACATCGCCGCCAGCAAATGTCCGCACGTTCACGCCGGTGTGGTCGAGAGCCTGCCCGCCGCCATCCGCGCCATCACCGGAAACGGCGTCAACGTTCTGGCGATGGGCGCGTTCTATGTCGCTCCGCAGACCGCCTGCGACATCGCCGATGCCTATCTGTCCAACTCCCTCGGCTCCGGGTGGGAGTGGTGGCACAATTTCTACGAGTTCCACAAGCTGGCCATCGACGAGCTGGAGGCGTTCGACTACGAGGAATACAAGAGAAATGGCTTCAAGGTCCACAAGCTCGGCGACTACGACCTCACCCTCGACTTCGACAAGAGGCCGGAATAAGACGGACGGAGCGAACGCGGAAGGAGGCTGAGCCATGCTGAAAATCAGAGACATCTTCATCGACGGAGGGCGCGTCCGGACCGGCGGATCTCCCGACCCGTACCGGTATGCCATGACGGACCGTCCGGATCCCGTGTTTTCCTGGGCGGCGGAGTCCTCCCGGGAGCGGAACGCACAAACCGCCTGCCGGGGCACGGTGGAACGCGGGGACGGATCCTGCCTCTGGGACAGCGGATGGATCGATCGGGCGGAGCAGAGCCTGACTTACGGCGGTCCCCATCTGCCGCACGGAGTCGTTCTGTCCCTGACGGTAACCATCCGGGACCGGTTCGGGGAGGAGAGCGCGCCGAAGAGCGTCCCTTTGGTGTCCGCGCTTCTGAATCGGGAGGAAAGCCGCGGCGGCTGGATCGGATCCGGCGAGGCCACAGACGGGCGGGTCCTGTACTTCCGGAAGGACTTCTCCCTGACCGAAAGACCGGAGTCCGCCTGCCTGTACTGCGCGGGACTGGGCTATCAGCGGATCACCGTCAACGGCAGAGAGATTACCGACGCGAAGCTGGAGCCGGCCCATTCCAACTACAGCCGCATCGTGTACTTTACCGTGCATCCCGCTGCGGGAGAGCTTCTGCGGACCGGCACAAACGCCCTGTCCGTGGAGGTGGCGGAGGGCTGGCGGAACAATTCGACCGAACTGACCCGGGGAGCGGTGGGGGAGCGGAAGATCGAGTTCTTCGGGCCGTCGGTGCTGTGGGCCATGCTGGTCCTGCGTTACGCGGACGGCCGGGAGGAGATCCTCTCCACCGACGAGAGCTGGGGCGTGAGGTTCGGCCCCGTGGTCCGCGCCTCCATTTACAACGGCGAGACCTACGACGCGCGCCTGTCGGATCCCAACTGGAACGATCCGGATGCGGAGCCCGCAGGATTCGTCCCGGCCGTGAAGGCGGATCCGCCGGGCGGGGACCTCTGTCCCATGGTGCTGGAGCCCATCGTGAAATCCGGGGAGTATCCGGCCGTTGAGGTGACCATGCCGAAGCCCGGCGTCTTCGTGGCGGATTTCGGCCAGAATCTGGCGGGCGCCGCTGTGGTGAGACTGCCGAAGAAGATGAAGCCCGGTCAGACGGTGACGATCCGGTACGCGGAGGAGCTGGACGAGGACGGAACCCTTTATACCGCGCCTCTCCGCGGAGCCGAATGCCGGGACGCATACACCGCCTCCGGGGACGGCCGGGAGCTTTCCGTCTATTGCCCGTCCTTCACCTTCCACGGCTTCCGGTACGCCGAAATCACGGGACTGGAGCTCGTGTCGAAGGAGGACATCACCGCCGAGCTGTGGTGCACGGATCTGAAAAACGGCTCCTCCTTCACCTGCGGCTCCGCGCTGGTCAATCAGATCCAGAAGAACGTGGTGATGACGGAGATGGACAACATGCACTCCATCCTCACCGACTGCCCCCAGCGGGACGAGCGTATGGCCTGGATGAACGACGCCACGGTGCGGTTCGAGGAGACGCCCTACAACTTCGACGTGGGCCGCATGTTCCCGAAGATCGTCCGGGACATCCGGGCGGAACAGCGGGAGGAGGGTCAGTTCACCTGCTGCTGTCCGTACTATTTCGGGGGACTTCCGGCGGATCCGGTCTGCTCCTCCTATCTGGTGGCGGCTTACGAGGCGTGGATGCATACGGGAAACGAGAATCTCCTGCGCGAGAGCTTCGACGGACTGGCGGCCTGGGAGGACTTCCTCCTGTCCCGGAGCGAGAACTACATCGTGAACTACAGCTATTACGGCGACTGGGCTGCTCCGTACTACGCCTGTGAGGGCGGGGACATCGACGCCGCGAAGAACGCCGAGACCGAGGGGATCCTCATGTCTACCGGCTACTCCTATCTCAACTGCCGTCTGCTCTCCGAAATGGCGGAGGTGATCGGCAGGGAAGAGGATGCGGTCCGGTACCGGAATCTGGCCGGAAAGGTCCGGGAGGCCTTCCTCGGCCGCTGGCACGACGGACGCGGACGGGTCGGCAAAGGATCCCAGGGAGCCCAGGCCTTCGCCCTGTGGCTGGGGATCCTGCCGGAGGACGTTCGTCAGGCCGCGGCGGAGCTTCTGGCCGGGGATCTGAGGGACCGGGACTACCGCTTCACCACCGGCAACCTCTGCACCCGGTATCTCTTCGACATGCTGGCGAAGTACGGCCATATGGAGGAGGCGTGGACCCTTCTGACAAAGGAGACCTATCCCTCCTACGGCTACATGATCCAGAACGAGGCCACCACGGTCTGGGAGCGGTTCGAGCTGAAAAAGAATCCGGGCATGAACTCCCACAACCACCCCATGTACGGGGCGGTCGGATACTTCTTCTACGCCTGGCTGGCGGGCGTCACGCCCGTGGAGCCGGGGTGGAGGGAGATCCGCGTCGCGCCGGTCCTGCCGGAGGGACTCTGCTCGGTCCACGCCGTGGTGGATTCGGTCCGCGGTCCGGTCTCGGTGCGGTGGTCCACCCGGTACGGAAAGAGAAGACTGTTTCTGGAGATCCCCTTCGGCATGACGGCCCAAGTCGACTTCTGCGGCATTCAGCGAAAGCTGGAAAGCGGCTATCACGTCATCGAGGCGGATCCGGAATCCAAATAACAGAAAAGGAGTATTCCCATGTCGCTGTACGATCTTCACACCGGGCTGGCCGACGCCGATCTCGCCGCCCGTCTGCCCTATTCCTACGATCCCGGCGAGCCCCTCGAGCCTCAGAGGAAACGAGCCGACCGCGTCTTCAAAAACCTGATCGGCTGGGACAAAATGCCTGTGCCCACGGGCGCGCCCGACACGGCCGTGGAATTCGAGGAGGACGGGGACCCGCGCTTTACGGAGCTCCGCTTTACCTTCGAGTCCGAGCCGGGCTTCCGGGTACCGGCTCATCTGCTGATCCCGAAGGCCCCGTCGCGGCTGGAGCGGAACGGGAAGCTGCCGGTGATGATCTGCCTGCAGGGCCATTCCACCGGCATGCACATCTCCCTGGGACGGGCGAAATTCCCGGGAGACGCGGAAACCATCGCCGGAGGCCGGGACTTCGCCGTTCAGGCGGCGGGACGCGGATACATCGCCGTGGCCATGGAGCAGAGAGGGCTGGGCGAGCTGAAGCACGGAAGCGGCTGTCTGCTCCCGGCATCCCAGGCCCTGCTTCTGGGCCGGACCCTTCTGGGCGAGCGCATTTACGACATCGGCCGCCTGATCGACGCGCTGGAGAGCGGCTTCTGCCCGGCGGCGGACACGGGCCGGATCTATCTGATGGGCAATTCCGGAGGCGGGACCGCCACCTGGCACGCCGCCGCCGTGGAGCACAGACTTGCCGCGGTCATGCCCTCCTGCGCCTTCAACCTCTACCGGAAATCCATCTTCGCCATGGACCACTGCATCTGCAACCACATCCCCCGCATTCTGGAGTATATGGAGATGCCCGATCTGGCCATGCTGTCCGCTCCCACCCCGGCGGTGATCGTCTGCGGACGGGAGGACCCCATCTTCCCGCTGGACGGCGTGGAGGAGGGCTTCCGCACCGTGCAGGCGGTCTACGCGGCGGCGGGCGTCCCCGATTCCTGCCGTCTGGTGATCGGACCCGCGGGACACCGGTTCTATCCCGACGAGGCCTGGCCCGTCTTCGAGGAGCTGACCGCAAACCCGTAATTCCATACATACAGACCCGGCGCGCCGATCCCGTGAGGAAAGCGGTGCGCCGGATTCTTTTTTCTGTTGTTTACCGGAACATGATCGAATACAGATCCGCGTCGAACATGTTCACCGAGAGGACCACGGGACGTCCCGCGAAATCCCCGACGTTCCCATCGAACCGCACTCTCCGGTCCGTGCTGTCCCCGAAGGTCTCGCAGGAGGAGATGCCGTGCCCGTCCATGTCCTTCAGCCGGAAGCGCATGTGTCCGTAGGCGGAGGTGGAGAAGTTGACATAGAGGTCCCGGCCCTCGAAGATGAAGGGCTTGGTGACGAGATTGGACTCCGGATACACCCCGGTCCGGGAGGCGAACCCGTCCAGCCGGATCGTGTACCGCCAGGCCTCGGGAGGATCCGGGAAGAAGCGGTTCTCGATGCAGTAGAAGGAAAACTCGGGATCGCAGCCCGGATGGGCCGGCTGTGTGACGAACAGGCCGTTTGAGAAGTACACGCTGCCGTAGACCCAGTTTTTCGGATGCTCCGGTCCCGGGCGGATGAAGGCCTCGGGATAGCGCGTGAAGTTGAGGCCGTCCCGGGACATCATGAAGAGGGTGTCGCTGACGGAGAGCCCCAGCCGGTGGTCCCGGTTTTCTCCGGCCCGCTTCAGTCTCTCCTCCCGTCCGCAGAGCTCGTCGTAATTGTCCGTCCATTCCCGCCGGATCACATAACGGGAAGGGAAGCCCACCAGGATGTGATCCGCCCGCTCGTAGGGCATGATGGAGTTGATGTACATCTGCCAGGCGTTGGGCGTGTCGTACCGAAGATACTGCGCCTTCGGCCATTTGCCGCTTTCGGGGAACAGCTCCGCGCTCTCCGTTCCGCTGATGGCCCGGATCCAGATCCCGTCCGCGGGATTGGAGGGCGAGTAATAGTCCCGGACGTAGGCGCGGTATTTGCCGATGTTCTTGTCCCAGAACAGGGTGTTGATGCTGTCGAAGGGCGTGCCGGGATTCTGCGCCCGGATGGGGAGGATTCCCAGCATCCGGAAGCGGAATCCGTCCGGTGAGGCGTAGACCCGCAGATGATCGTCCACGTTGGCGACGGCCTTGATGCGCTCCTCGGGCGGGCAGGCGGGATTGTCGTCCACGAAGGCGCGGAACCCGTCGAAATGCATGGTGCGGGGCGAGTCGTCCGGAGCGGGATGGACAAAGGCCACAAGGGAATTGTCCTTCGAGCCCTCGTATTCGACCAGCCCCAGCCCAGGCCTCTCCCAGTGAATGCCGTCCGTGCTCTGGGACAGGAGCAGTCCGGCCGAGCCTCTCGAGTACATGAGATACCGGTCCCCGTCCTGCACGATGCTCAGATAGGGACTGGCCGTCTGAGCCCAGGGCTCCGTGAAGATTTCCCGGTCCCGCTGAACGGGATGGTGGAGCTTGAGAGGGGTGTCGGTCTGCTCCGTGTCGATCAGATAATCGTCCCACATGGGTTCCCGGCGGGAGCCGATCCGGATGGGTTCCATGACTGCCTCCTGTGTCTGCTTATAGGATTTGATCCATCATAGCATAATCCCCGCGCCTTGTCAAGCCGGACCGGTTGACGCAAGAGAGGATCTGTGATAGAATAGGAGCGATCAAGAAAATCCGCGTGAGGTCAGGGGGAGATCGGAATGGAAAAAAGCGTTTTATTCACACCGTGTAAGCTCGGGAATCTGTCCATGCCGGGGAGGCTGGTGCGGTCCGCCACGGAGCTGTTCTGCGCGGAGCCCGACGGCCATGTCCCGGCTGTGGAAACGGAGGAATACCGCCGTCTGGGCAGACAGCCCCTGGGGCTCATCGTCACCGCCCACACCTGCGTGTCCCCGGAGGGCAGGGCCAATCCGTGGCAGAACGCGGTCTGGGACGACGAGTTTCTCCCCGACGCGGTCCGGATCGCGGAGGCGGCCCAGGCGGAGGGCGTTCCGGCGGTCATGCAGCTGGGCCACGGCGGCGCGAAGGCGGAGGGACACAACGGCGGGCTCCCCGTGCTGACGCCGGACAATATGACGGAGTCCGACATCGCGGCGCTGGTCCGTTCCTTCGGCGCGGCGGCTCTCCGGGCGAAGCGGGCCGGATTTTCCGGGGTCATGCTCCACGGCGCGCACCTCTATCTGCTGTCCCGGTTCTTCTATCCCTGCTTCAATCACCGGGCAGACCGGTACGGAGGATCGGCCCTGAACCGCTTCCGCGTGATCCGGGAGGCAGCGGAGGAGGTGAAGAAGACCTGCGGCGACGCCTTTCCGCTTCTTTTGAAGATCAACGGCGACGACGAGGCGGGGACCGAAGAATACCACCGGGATCTGGTCGACGCGCTCCGTTCCGCGTCCGGATGCCTTGACGCGGCGGAGATCTCCGGGTGGCATTCCGCCCCGGGAGGGGTGCCGGAGAGACCGTTCTTCCTCGACAACATCCGCCGTCTGCGGAATGAGGTTGAGCTTCCGCTGATTGAGGTGGGAGGCTTCCGGTCCCTTGCCGGGATGCTCGAGGCGCTGGAGGCCGGGGCGTCCGCCGTATCGCTGAGCCGTCCCCTCCTGTGCGAGCCGGATTTTCCCTCGAAGCTCCGAATGTCGGACGACGCCGTCTCCCGGTGCCGTGGGTGCGGCTTCTGCTACAGGCCGTATCCCGAGCGCGGCCGGCTCTGCTGTCTCCGCACGGAGGATCCTTCATAATACTGTTTTCTTTCTATAAAGCTATCTATATGGGTTTTGATCGCAAGATGTAGAAGGCGAATCGCCTTGCGATGAGCTCGCGTACAATAACTCTGATAAGGTTGGATGACTAAATTGGTGTGGCAAGGTTTCGGCTACACATAATTGACATAGTCTGTCCCTATCCATTTCAGAAGTTCTTGCCAGGCATATATGCCTTGGGCTTCCTTTCAAGAAGCCGCGTAACCCTTTAGAAGGGATTTAGTATAAAAAAATCAGACAGTCCGCTTCCGTCCTTCCGATCGGGGAAGGATAAGCGGACTGTCGTTTCTTTTCTTACCGGACGTCCCACACCAGGGTTCCGTCCCGTTCCTTCACAGGAATGAAGATCGGGACCTCCTTCCGCGCGTCCGTGGCGTTGTTGGGCGCGTGGATGGAGAGATACATCCGTCCGTCGGTGTCGGTGAACAGCATCCCGTGGCCGCCGTCATAGTCTCCGGTCATGGCCTTGGAGTAGAGCAGGGCCTTGTCCTGGGACCATTTGCCGTCCACCCGTCCGTTGTCGGACCGCGCGATGCCCACGCAGTACCCGGCGGAATCCCAGTTGGACCAGAGCATGAGCAGCTCGCCGGTGGAGCAGCGGTACATCCAGCATCCGTCCGTCACGTTGCCGCGGGCCCAGGAGGGATCGTCCGCCCGGAACAGCTCTATGGGCTCGGAGACGAATCCGGTCAGATCCTCCGACAGCTTTGCCGCCGCCATCCGACCCACGCCGTCCTCCGTGGAGGTCCATTCGTGGACGAAGATCATCCAGGGCTGCCCGTCCTCATCCACATAGAAGGTCCCGTCGATGGAGTCCCAGTCTTTTGGCGTCGCGTGTCCGTCCGTGATTTCCCGGAAGGGACCCTCCGGACCATCCGAGCAGAAGATGGAGCATCCCCGGTGCCCGGTCCCTTTGGACTTGTAGGTGGTGAACATATAATACTTTCCCTGATACCGGTGGACCTCCGGCGCCCAGAAGTTGGTGTCCGCGTCGGCGGGAACCTCCACGCAGAGCCCCAGATCCCGGAATGCGCCGTCGAGGGAGCCGCTGTCGTTCTTCCAGCAGTGCCATCCGGTCCCGTAGGCGTAATAAACCCCGTTCTCGACCAGCACGCAGGGATCCCTCAGCTGGGGAATGGAGGAGGTGACAATCAGATCGTTCATACCGCATTTTCCTTTCAGATCCAGATCTCCCGGAACGACGCCTCCCCGGTCCACAACGCATTCGTCGATGAACCGTTCCACCGCCGCGATCCGGGCACCCTCTCCCCGGCAGGCAAGCCCGATCACTGCACCGCCGTCCTCCCGGGGAAAAGCTTTGATTTCATATTCGCCCTCGCTGAGCCCATCCGCAAGTTCGCGGCACAGCTCCCGGCGGGACGAATCCGCGATGATTTCAAAGGACAGCTCCTTCTGATAATCGTCGTATGGGAGAAGCTCCGCTCCGAGATGCTCGTGAAACGCGTCCCGGATGGAGAAATACAGCCCCCGCAGAGCGTCCGGCACGTCGACGTCGTATACCAGCCGGAACTCCGTGCTCCCGTCCTCCGCCAGCTGGATCTCCGGGATCTCCCTCTCCTCCGCTTCCGTGTCAGCGGTCTCCGGAAGAACGCCGGGAAGGTCCGCCGGTCCGGAGCAGGAGGCCGTTCCCATCAGGATCAGAGCAAGAAGGGACGGGAGCAGACGCCTGAAAACGCTCCTCATATCTCAGTCCTTGTAGGAATCCAGCAGCTTGCCCAGCAGCTTCTGGCTCATCTTGTCCGTCGCCTTGAACTTGGAGGCCACGTCCGCGCTCTTGTCCGCGATGGCATTGAAATACACGTTGCAGAGGGCGGACAGGGCCGCGTCGTTCACGAAGGCGAAGTCGTAGTAGATGGTCCGGCTCAGGATGTCCAGCATCTCGGCTGTGGTCTGGTCCCGGGAGTATTTTTCCTTCAGGGCGTCCTCGTACAGCACCGGCACCACGGACTTGTGGTTTTCGGCGGACAGGGCCTCCAGAACCGCCGCGGACAGTTCCACGTTCTTCACGCTTCTGAGGATCGCCGCATAGGAGGTCCCGAGATTGAAGGAGATGAAGTCCGCCTGGCTCTCGTCCAGCTTCGGATAGGGCACGAGACCGAAGTCGTCCTCCATCTCGCGCATGGAGGTCCCTCTGGCCGTGCCGAGGGTGGAGACCAGGAACAGCAGGTTCCCGGAGGAGAAGCGGCCCACCATGTCGATGCCCGCGCTGTTGTAGAACACGGAGGGCGTCTCGTTCTGCATGCGGAAGACCGTCTCGTAGATCCGCACGAACTGATCGTTGAAATAGTTGATTTCCCAGCCGCCGTCGGCCGTCTTCGTTCCCAGCTTCATGCCGTAGGCGTAGAGGAAGCCGCGCCCGCCGTGGAGATTGTAGATCAGGCCGTACAGGTCGTCGGTGGGCTTGTACTGTCCGTCGCCGTTCAGATCCCGCAGGGCGGTCTCGCTCATGGTCACGATGGCGTCGGAGGTCCAGCGGTCCTCCTTGACCAGTTCATAGGGGTCCTCGAGCCCGTTGTCCGCAATCAGCCTCTTGTTGAAGAAGACGGCCTCCGTGTTGACCACCAGGTCCAGGCTGAAGTCTCCCACGGCCGTGTACAGCTTGCCGTAGAAGGTGTCGTTGTCGTTCCATCCGGCGCACCACCAGGGCTGAGCGAAATCCAGATACGGAGCCTCCAGCAGGTTCAGGTAGTACCCGCCCAGCTCGATGCCCCACCAGTAGTCCGGGAACACGATGTCGTACGCCCCGTCGGCCGCCTGAACGGATCCCGCGATGGCGCTCTTCCACTGACCGGAATCGGAGGGCAGGGTCACGTTGGTGAAGACGGTCCCCAGCCGGTCCTCCAGCCGCACGGCCCGGTCGTACAGCACGTCCGCCACGGCCTCGCCGGTCAGCTCCTCCTGAAACATGTCGGCGATGCGCTCGCTCCGGATCAGCATGTTGCAGGTCTCGCCCTGAAAGTTCAGATCGTCCGGCAGATTGTCCAGATACGGCTTCTCGGTCTCGGGCTCCGTTTCCTGTACCGCGGAGGGCTGGACCTCGCCGCCGGCCTCCGGATCCTCTCCGTCCGCGTTCTCCGTGGATGCGGAGCAGGAGACGGCGGATGCGGCCAGCAGCAGCGAAAGCAGAAGGCAAAGCGTTCGTTTCATGGGTGCGATCCTCTCTTTGAATTGGGATTGGCTGTCCCTATCATACCATCCCGCGCTGTGATTTGCAAGAGAGTTCAGGAATTTTGACATAAAAAAGGGGACAAGCTCCGTTTTTTTCGTGGAAGTTGCGGCAGAAGCTTGCGCGGGCGGGGTTTTTTTGCTATAATACCGGAGGAATATCCGCACAAACCGAAGGAGGCCCGCCGATGACGAAACGCCCGTCCATGATCCTGTTCGACTACGGCCACACCCTGCTGTACGAGCCGGACTGGGACTCCCTCCGCGGCAACCGGGAGCTTCTGAAGCACGCCGTGAAGAATCCAAACCGCTGTACCGCCGAGGACGTTCAGCGGGAGATCGACACGGTGTTCGCCGAGGTGGACCGCGTGCGGGAGGAGCTGGGGTACGAGATCCCGTGTACCACCGCCGACCGGCTGGCCTTCGGGCATCTGGGCATCGAGCTGGATCTGACGCTCCTAGAGCACGAGATCGTCTTCTGGACCGCCGCCAGTCCCGGAGCCGTGGTCCCCCACGCGGACGAGGTGCTGGACTTTCTGAATGAGTCCGGCATCCGCACCGGCGTCGTCAGCAACAACGGCTGGTCCGGGGAGGCCCTGCGGAACCGGCTGGACCGGCTTCTGCCCGGGAACCGCTTCGAATGCGTCCTGTCCTCCGCCGATTACATGATCCGCAAGCCGGACCCGCGGCTCTTCGAAATCGCCCTGAATCAGGCGGGACTTTCCCCCGGGGAGGTCTGGTTCTGCGGGGACAGCATGAAGGCCGACGTCATGGGAGCCCACGGCGCGGGGATCTTCCCGGTGCTGTACGAGGGCTTTGCGGAGGAAGAGGCTCCCGATCCCGGCTTTCCCATGCTGAGGCTCCGGGACTGGCGGGAGCTGATCGAACTGCTGAAGCACCCGGAGAGGGATCCGTCATGAAGATACAACTGAAGCCGCCGGAGGGCATCCGCGTCCGGAAGGCGAAGGCGGGCCGGGTTCCTCTGCTGATCCTTGAGCCCAAGGAGCCGCGGAGAGATGGCCCGGGCGTCCTCTGGATCCACGGCGGCGGATACATGACCGGCATGAAGGAGATGGCGTATATGTCCCGGGCCGCGGATCTCTGCCGGGAGTGCGGCGCCGTCATTGTGTCGCCCGGATACCGGCTCGCCCTGTTCTCTCCGTATCCCGCCGCTCTGGAGGACTGCTATGCCGCTCTGCTGTGGCTCAGGGATCACGCGGCGGAGCTCGGGGTCCGGCAGGATCAGATCATGGTGGGCGGGGAGAGCGCGGGAGGAGGCCTTGCCGCAGCGGTCTCGATCCGGGCGCGGGACAGCGGGGAGGTGAAGGTGGCCTTTCAGATGCCCCTCTATCCCATGCTGGACAACCGCGACACCGACTCCTCCCGGGACAATCACGGAAGGGTCTGGAACACCCGCCGGAATCATCTTGGCTGGCGCCTCTATCTGCGCGGGAACGCGAAGGGAGACGTCTCCCCATGGGCCTCACCCGCCCGGCTGAAGGACTATCGCGGTCTGCCGCCCTGCTATACCTTCGTCGGGACCGGCGAGCCCTTCCGCGACGAGACGCTTGCCTGGGTGCGGAGCCTGCGGGAAGCGGGAGTCCCGGCGGAATGCGATCTCTACGACACGGACATCCACGCCTTCGATATGCTTTATCCGGAGCTGGACATAAGCCGGGAGGCGTCCGCGCGGTTTCTGGACCGGTTCCGGGAGGCTTGCCGCGCCTGCTCCGAATCCCGGACGGACGAACTACGTTCATTTGATTGTAACGATTTCACCACGGAGGACTGAATCATGTTTCAGGGCAAAATGAAAGCCGTCACCTTCAGCTACGACGACGGCGTGACCCAGGACCAGCGGCTGATCCGCCTGTTCGACAAGTACGGACTGAAATGCACCTTCAACCTCAACTCCGGCCTTCTGGGAAAGCCGGGTTCCCTGATCCGGGAGGACGTGACGGTAGCCCATGTGAAGCCGAGGGCCTGCGAGGTGCGCGCCATTTACGAGGGACACGAGATCGCGGCCCACACCCTCACCCATCCGGCCCTGTCAAGCCTTTCCGACGAGGACGTGGTGCGGGAGGTGGAGGAGGACCGGCTGGCCCTGTCGGAGCTGGCGGGATACGAGGTGGTGGGCATGGCGTATCCCGGCGGCACCCACGTGATGAACGAGCACGTGGCCGACCTGATCCGCACCCGCACCGGTATCCGATACGCCCGTACCACCACTTCCACCCATTCCTTCGACCTCCAGTCCGACCTCATCATCTTCAATCCCACCGTGTACCACCACGTGGAATGGGATGCCCTCTTTGAGCTGGGGGAGCGGTTCGTCAGCCTGAAGCCGGACAAGCCGCAGATCTACTACATCTGGGGCCACGCCTACGAATTCGACATCCACGGCGACTGGGAGCGGTTCGAGGAGTTCTGCCGTCTGATCTCCGGTCACGGCGACATTTTCTACGGCACCAACCGGGAGGTCCTGCTGGATTACGATTGACGAAGGAGCGCTCTATGAAGAAAACGAGACTCGACGCCCTGCCGCCCGACTGTCCTCCGGAGATCGCGGAGACGCTCCGGGACGCCCCGGTGTACGACAGCAGCTGTTCAAGGACTGCCAGGGTGTATTTCATAGACCGGGGAGACGGGTATTATCTCAAGAAGACCGCGCCGGGCGGACTGGAGGAGGAGCAGGCCATGACCGCCGTGTTCGGACGCGCCGGGCTGGGTCCGCGGATGCTGGCCTATGTGCGCGGAGAGTCCGACTGGATGCTCACCACCCGAATTCCCGGAGAGGACTGCACCCACTTCACCGACCGTCCGGACCTGCTCTGCGGCGTGCTGGCCGGAGCGTTCCGGACGCTGCACGACGAAGGGCTGTCCCGGGTGGAGGGCGTCTCCCTTCCGGACAGAACGGCCCAGACTCTGGCGGGAGCGAAAAAGGGTCTGGCCTCCGGGGTATTCCGCGACTTTCTCCGCACGGACCGGTACGGCATCCGTACTCCCGCCGACGCCCGTGCGGCGCTGGAGAACGCCGAAGGAGCCTTTCGCCCGTCCTGCCTGATCCACGGGGACGCCTGCCTGCCCAACGTCATGATCTTTGAAGAACGCTTCTCCGGCTTCATTGACTGCGGCGCGGCCGGGTACGGGAACCGCCATTCGGACCTGTTCTGGACGGTCTGGTCCCTGGCCTTCAACCTGAAAACCGACGCCTTTGAGGACCGCTTTCTCGACGCGTACGGGCGGGACGCCTTCGATCCGGATGAACTCGTCACAGCGGCCGCCGCGGAGGCCGTCGTCGAATAACAGGAGGAAATCATGCTTTCCAACACAGCGTACAGACTGCGGAACAATCTCGGCCTCACCGTCGCCTATTTCGGAGGTTCCATCACCGAAGGAGCCGGCGCGTCGTCCTATGAAGCCTGCTGGGCCGCCAAAACCACCGCCTGGCTCCGGGCGGAGTATCCGGACTGTCCGATCCGGCATATTCAGGCGGCCGTGGGCGGAACGGACTCCACCCTTGGGGTCTGCCGCATCGGACGGGACGTGCTGGCCCGTCATCCGGATCTGGTGTTCTTCGAATTCGCCGTCAACGACAGCGGCATGGGGGTCTCGATCTTCCCGAACGCCCTGAAAAACGCCGAGGCCTGCTTTCGGAAGATATGGACCGCGGATCCCACCACGGACATCGTGACCGTCTATACCGTGACGAAATCCCTGGCGGACCGCATGGCTCAGGGAATCATCCAGCCCGCGAAAACGGCCCACGCCGCGGTCTCCTATCTGTACGGCGTCCCGCAAATCGACATGGGCGAGGCGCTCCGGACCCGGGTGCTGACGGAGGGAGGGGACTGGCTCCGGTACACCACCGACACCGTCCACCCCAACGACGACGGCTATGAGATCTGCGCCGCCGCGGTCCGGGAGAGAATGAAGGAATGGCTGAGCGCTCCCGCCGACGGACTGACGCCCCACAGCCTGCCGTCTCCCCTGATCCCGGAGGAGGAATCCCGCGTGAACGCCGGAATGAGGGACTGCACCGAAGCGGAGTCGGACGGAAGCTGGACTCTGAATGAAAAATCCCTCTGCGGACGGCATCCTCATTATATCGAATGCTCGGACCCCGGCGGGGAGCTGACCCTTGCCTTCGAGGGACGGCAGATCGGATTCTACTGGATGATGGCCAAGGACAGCGGCGACGCCCTTTGCTCCGTGGACGGCGGTCCCTTCCGGACGATCCGCGCCTGGGACCACTACTGCAAGAGCTTCAGCCGGGCCAACGCCGCCTGGTACCCCGACGAGCTGACGCCCGGCAGACACACCCTCCGCCTCCGCGTATCCCCGGACAAGGCGGAGGAATCGGAGGGAACGGCTCTGCGGATCGGCGCGTTCCTCATTATGTAACGGATTTCGATCCATTCGCTTCAAAGGAGAACTGCCATGGATTTCTACGTATCGAAAAACGGTGTGCCCGGCAACGAAGTGCCCGGCAATCCCGGAACCGCGGACGAGCCCTTTTCCACCCTCGACGAAGCCCGCGACGCCGTCCGCGCCCTTATAAACAACGGTCTGACCGAACCCGTGACCGTCCATGTGGCCGAGGGCGAATACCGCACCGCCGGCCTGACGCTGGACGAGCGGGATTCCGGCACCGCCGACTGTCCCGTCGTCTGGCAGGGAGAGGGCAATGTCGTTCTCAACGGAGGCCTGTCCCTCGATCCCGCGTCCTTCGGACCTCTGACGGAAGAGGAGAAGGCGCGGCTTCACGGAGAGGCCCCGGATCACGTTCTGCGCTGCGACCTGACGGCTCTGGGCCTGACCCGGGAGGACTGGGGCGAGCTCTGCGCCATCGGCTCCTACCATACGGGGGACAAATACGACGGCGCGGTGCTCTCCCCCATGTGGTGCGAGCTCTTCGTCAACAACATCCGTCAGGAGATCGCAAGGTATCCGAACGAGGGCTTTCTGTTTACAGGCGACCCGGTCCGGGAAGGCGCGGGACTTGAGACCTCGGGCCGGAAAAAGCTCTCCGCCGAGGAATGGGCGAAGGTCCGCAACCCAATCTCCGATATTTATACGATTGATCCCGACACCGCCCGCCGCGCCGCCGGATGGAAGTCTCTCGACGGCGTGTGGATGTTCGGCTATCCCATGTACGGCTGGGCGGATATGTCCTCCCCCGTCCGCTCCGTGGATCCGGAGACCTGCCGAATGGAGACCGCGTGGGTGTCCCTCTACGGCATGAAGCCGCACGCGCCCTTCTATTTCTACAACGTCTTCGAGGAGCTGGACTCCCCAGGCGAGTGGTATCTGGACCGGGAGCGCGGCATCCTCTATCTCTGGCCCGCCGTGCCCATGGAGAACGCCCGGATCAACCTCTCCCTTCTCACCGGGAGTCTCCTGACCGTGAAAAACGGATCCCGTATCGCCTTCCAGAACCTGACCTTCACCGGTACCCGGGGCGACGCGCTGGACCTCTCCGGCTCCGATCTGACCGTGGAGAGCTGCGCGGTCCGCAACGTGGCGGGCTGGGCGATCCGGCTGGACGGGAAGAACTGCGCCGTCCGGAGCTGCGAGATCGAGCGGACGGGGAAGGGCGGCGTCGACGTGCGGGGCGGGGACCGGGCGACCCTCACTCCATCCGGCCATGTGATCGAGAACAACCACATCCACCACATCGCCGAGATCTTCCGGACCTATAATCCCGCCATCCTGGTGGGCGGCGTCGGGACCGTGGTCCGGCACAACGAGCTCCACGATTCCGCCCATGTGGCCATCCTCTTCGGCGGCAACAACCACGTCATGGAGTACAACGAGATCTACGAGGTCTGCAAAATCGCCGACGATTCCTCCGCCATCTACGCGGGCCGGGATTACACCTGCTCCGGGAACATCGTCCGGTACAACTTCTTCCACGACATGAGGAGCGACGCGGACAGCCACATCGGCATCTTCGGCATGTACTGCGACGACAATCTGGGCTCCTGCACCATCGAGCACAACGTCTTCCTCCGGTGCCAGTCCGCCCTCCTGCTCCACGGCGGCCACGACATGCTCTTCCGGGGCAACCTGATTCTGGACGCCTGCCCCAAATCCGTCTATTCCGTCCGCTTCCACGCCTACGGCTACTGGGACGATCTGCTCCCCGGCGGCACCCATGAGGCGGGGCTGAACCGGGTCCCGTGGCAGTCCGAGGTCTGGCGGGAGGCCTATCCCCATCTCCGGGAGTACCTGACCTGGGATCCCGAGACGGAGCAGCGGTACCCCCACTTCTGCGACCTGTCCTCCAACGCCATCGTCCGCCACAAGCCCGTGGACGTGAACTTCCCGTGGGACGATCCCCGGTTCCGCAACCGCATGGAGCACAACATGATCCTCGACGAGCCGCCGGAGGGATCCCTCGCCGAACTCTGCGGAACCGTCTTTCCCGCCATGATTCCGGGATTTGATCCCATCCCCTTCGACCGCATCGGACGGAGGAGGGACTGACCATCACCATCCATACAGGAGGCAACCCATGAAAATCAGCGACATCGACAAAAACCTTGCGGTGGAGAACACCACGGGCCTCAAAAACATCGTCTGGCTGGACGTCAAGGACGCGCCATTCACGATCCACGGCCTCTTTCAGACCGAAAAGGGAAAGCCCTTTCTGCGCATGCCGGAGGAAGTGGCGGCCGAAACCTCCGAGGGCGTTCACTGGCTCAACACCAACACGGCGGGAGGCCGGATCCGGTTCCGCACGAACTCCCCGTGGATCGCCCTGAAGGCCGTCATGCCGGACAACGGCACCATGCCCCACATTACAATGCTGGGCCAGTCCGGCTTCGACCTCTACAAGAGCGACGGCGGTGTGTACGAATACGCGGGCTCCTTCATGCCCGGGAACCGTCACCACGGCTACGACACCTGGAAGCCCACCGACGGCCGGACCCACACCTACACCGTCAACATGCCCCTGTACGATCCCGTGGAGGAGGTGTACATCGGACTGGCGGCGGACGCCGAGATCGAAGCGCCGGAGCCCTACGCCTTCGAGAAGCCCGTCCTCTACTACGGCTCCTCCATCACCCAGGGCGGGTGCGCGTCCCGTCCCGGCAACGCCTATCAGGCCATGATCTCCCGCCGTCTGGACGCGGACTTCATCAACCTGGGCTTCTCCGGAAACGCGAAGGGCGAGGCCGTCATGTGCGAGTATCTGGCCTCCCTCGACGCCTCCGTATTCGTCTGCGACTATGACCACAACGCCCCGAACGCGGATCATCTGGAGGCCACCCACCGGCCCCTTTACGAGACCTACCGGAAGGCCAATCCGGACACGCCCATCGTATTTGTATCCAAGCCGGACTTCCACCCGGGCACCGAGGACGTCCGCCGCCGGGAGATCATCCTGGCGACCTACCACGCCGCTCTGGCCGCCGGGGACAGAAAGGTCTCCTTCGTGGACGGCGCGCGGCTGTTTGACGGTCCCTTCGCGGACTCCTGCACCGTGGACGGCTGCCATCCCAACGATCTGGGCTTCTTCCGCATGGCGCAGAAGATCGGCGACGCCGTGGAGGCCGCGCTGAAGGGGTAAGGACGGATCCCGTACTCCCTCCGTGATCGGACAAAAGGACTGCGGTCCCGGTGATTTCGGCCGGTTGACCGCAGTCCTTCTTTACATTTTGATCCGGAGGTCAGGATTTCCGCATCTCCGCCTCGATGTCCTCGATGGTCCGGGGCACGTTCACGCCCAGATTCTCGCATCCGTCCGGCGTCACCAGGCAGTTGTCCTCAAGCCGGAAGCCGATGCCCCATTCCTCGCAGTACACCCCGATGTCCACGCAGAACACCATGCCCGGCGCGACCTTCTCCGGCCGGATCACGATGTCGTGGGTGTCGAAGCCCACGTGATGGGAGCCGCCGTGCCACATCAGCTTTCCGATATTCTCGAAACGGTCCACCAGCCCGTAGTCGTGCAGGTACTCATAGCAGAACCGCTTCGCCTCCCGGTCCACCTCCTCCATGGGGTATCCCGGCTTTATGGTGCCGAAGAGGTGCTGAGAGGTGGCGTAGACGGCCTCGTAGAGCTTCCGCTGTCTGTCATTGAATTTTCCGTTAAGCGGGAAGCCCCGGGAGATGTCGCAGCCCACGAAGTCATAGCAGGCGCCCACGTCGCAGAGCACCATGTCCCCGTCATGAGCCGTGCCCTGATAGGAATAATAGTGGATGCAGAAGTTGTTCTGACCGGCGGAGATGATGGACGGGAAGCCGGGCTCCAGACAGCCGTTCCTCACCAGCGCGTTGTCGTAGAGCATCTTGATCTCGTATTCCTTCATGCCGTCCTTCACGCCCCGCATCATAGCCCGGATGCCGTCGCCGGTGATCCTCACGGCCTCCCGCATGGCGTCGATCTCGCAGTCCGCCTTGATCGTGCGCAGACCCGCGAGGATCGGGCGGCTGTTTTCGACCTTCAGCCACGGGAACTGCTCCCGGATGGCGGCAGAGAAGCGGTGGGCCTCCGTGTAGTCCCGCACGTCCCGGGTCTCGTCGATGTCGAGATATACGGTTTTGACGTCCTCCAGTGCCTTGGTGAAATAGGGCTCGAAGTCCGCCGTATAGCCGATGTCCGCGATGCCGGAGAGGGATTGGGCCTCGTCCGCCTTGGTGCGCCGTCCGGTCCAGCGCTCCTTCAGAAGATCGGCGGGCAGCAGGAACAGCTTTTCTTCGCATCCGGCTCCGGTCTTCTTGACGGCCAGGATCAGCCCGGCGTCCCGGGAAATGCCGGTCAGGTAGACGAAATTGCGGTCGGCGAAGAAGGGGTAGTCCTCGTCCGCTCTCTTCCGCGGCGCGAATCCGGAGAAAAAGAGCGCCAGGGAGTTCTCCTCCATCCGCTCCGCCAGCTTCTTGCGGTTGTTCTGATAGAATTCGGGTTTCATGAGAATGTCCTTTCCATGTTCGTGTCCTCCGTATTATAGCACAGCCGGACCCGGTTGTAAATGAAAATCGAAAAATCCGGATCCGGGATCCCGTGAAAAAACCGCCCTGTCCGCATCGTGCCCGGAAGCACGCGGGACAAGGCGGCGCTGTATTATCTCCCCAGCGAATAGTCAAGGCAGCACTGTCTGAGTCCCTCGGCTGAGGATCGGAAGACGATGCCGGCGGCATTCAGGCGTCCGGTGTCCATCCAGAGATTCCGGCGCGGACCGGCCTCCCGGATCGTGATCCGCAGACCGGCCTCCTCCGCCAGCAGCCGTCCCAGCTCCATCACGCTCCGGTCCGTTTCGCTGCCGTAGTTGTAGACGCCCCCGGGGAGGGATACGGCCTCCTTCATATGCTCCGCCACCTCCCGGACGTAGGTGAGGCCGCGCATCTCCGTGGAGGACAGAGCGATCTCCCCGCCGTTCGCCCTCAGCATATTGACAAGGAAATTCCCGCGGTTTGGGGAGCCGTACCGGGGCATGTCGTACATCCAGGTGGCCCGGAGCAGCACCGTGTCCGGATTCAGCTCCAGCGCGCGCCGCTCCATCTCCAGCTTTTCCTCCGCGTAGAGATTGGCCGGGGAGATCTCGTCCTCCCGGAAGGGACCGCCCTCTCCGAAGCCGCTGTACACCTGATCCGTACTGTACAGCACGCACTTCACGCCGGTTCCGACCAGCCAGAGGGGCAGGTCCACGTTGGCCCGGTACGAGCCCTCCGAATCCGCGGCGCACGCTCCGATGTCGGATACGGCGGCGGTGTGGATGATGACGTCCGGTTCGGCGCGATCCACCAGGCGGCGGACGTCGTCCTCTCCGAGGGTCTGGAGGGAAGGGGCGGGAATCACGGTCATAGCGTCCCGGATGCGGGCTCCCACGAAGCCGTTCGGGCCGGTCAGCAGTATGTTCATAGGGGTTCCTCCTGCAGGAAAAGAATAGTTGGAATAGAAGGATGGACGCTCACAGGGCCGGATCCCGTCTCAGGAATTCCAGCGCCATGCGCCCGTTGTGATAGGGGCATTTCCAGGGCTCGGCGATGGGCTCGTCTCCGGGGCGGCCGTCCTCGTGGACAAACCGGAACCATTCGGAGCCGGGCCGGGGATCGGAGACATAGTCCCGGATGTACCGCCACTGGGTCAGAACGGCGTCCCTCCACCGCTCCTCCCCGGTCCTCTCCCAGGCGTTGAGAAAGCCCATCAGTGCCTCCGCCTGGACCCACCAGCACCGGTGCTCATCCCGGATCCCGCGGCAGCATTCGTTGGCGAAGCCGTGATCCGACATGGCCTCCCGCGCCGCGTTGTCCGCCAGATCCAGAAGGATGGGACGGATGCGGGCGGTGAGCGACGGATCGCCCAGAACCTCCAGCGTCTTCTCCGTCAGCCAGCTGGTCTCGATGTCGTGGCCGTAGGAGGTGACGTCGGCCAGGGAGCGGTAGCTCCGGTCGAAAAACACCTCCTGACGGTGCTTCTCCGGGTTGTAGATCTTCGTCTCAAACAGACCCAGGATGTCCGTCAGCCGCGCTCTGAGCCCGGGATCCGGCCAGATCCGGTACAGGGCGGTATAGGCCTCCATGACGTGGAGCAGGGAGTTCATGGTCCGCTCCGCCGTGACACCGCTTCCGCTGGTCTGACGGTTCGGAACGGGCTTCCAGTCGGGGGAGAAGGCCTCCAGATACCCGTTTTCGTCCCGGCACCGGCTCTCGATGATCCCGTACAGCTCCCGGGCCGTCTCCAGCGCCTCCTCCGATCCGGACGCTTCGGCGTAAGCGGAGAGACCGTATACGGCGAAGGCGTGGTTGTAGGTGTGCTTGACCGTGTCCGCCGGCGTGCCGTCGGGATGGACGGACCAGAAAACGCCGCCGTTCTCCCGGTCGATCATGCGCTTCAGCATGGCAAAGGCGTGCTCCGCCTCGTCCGACAGGGAAGGGTCGCCGAAGTACCGGTACGCCTCCGAGAAAAACCACAGGATCCGGCTGTTCTGGATGCACCCGCGGTCGGCCTCCGGATGACGGGTCAGATCGAACCCCACCGTTCCCGCGTAACCGCCCCGGACGTCGTCCCGCAAGCCCTTCCAGAAGGGGATGATCTGCTCGGTCAGCATGGAGAGGATCTCCTCACGGACGGCGCTCATTTCTCCGCTCCTTCCTTCTCCTTAATGGCGGCGGCGAACCGGCGGAGCACCTCGGAGGCGGGCTTTCCGTAGGTGCAGTAGCCGCTGTTGTCCGGACCGGTCTCCTCCGGATAGAGCCGGGAGGCGGGCCAGTCCCACCAGCCGGTGCCGCGCACGAAGGGATGCCTCAGCAGGGCGTCGGTGAAGGCCTCGTACCACAGCTTCTGGGTCATGGGATCCGTTGCGCCGCCGTATTTCCAGTCGTTGGGACGCTTTTCGCTCCCGGCCCGTGCGGGACAGCCGCATTCCATAAAGACGAAGGGCTTTCCGAACCGCTCGGCCACGGCGCGGATCCGCTCCAGATTGGAGTCGATTTCGTCCAGCGGATAATAGCCGGAGGAGGAGATCACGTCCACGGCGTCCCACCAGGTCACGTTGTCCTCCTGATACTTGTCGCAGTTGTAGGTGATGGGGCCGCGGTAGTGTTTTCTCACCTCGCCGGCCAGCGCCCGCCATTCCTCCGCCCGGTGATCCGTTCCCACCATCTCGCACCCGATGCAGTACAGGTCCGCGCCGTTTTCCTCCGCCATGTCGGCCACCCGGCAGACGTGGCGTCCCCAGGACTCGAACCAGTCGGACCACTTCGGCTCGCAGGGGACGTATGTGTCGAAGAACCGGATGTAGGCCCGCCAGTATCCGTCCCGGCAGTTCACCATGGCCTTGAGGATGATCTTCAGCCCCAGGGACCGGGCGTAGGCGCAGACGGCCCGCACGTCCTCGGCGGACATGACGTCCGGGGTGTCGGAGTCCATGGCGGTGGAATAGGCATGGTCCTGCCAGGCGCAGACGGGAAGGATCAGGGCGTTCGATCCGGTGGTCCGGACCATCTCTCCAAGGGACCGCTTCCAGGCGTCCCCTTCGGTAAAGCCGCGCCTCTCGCAGAAGCCGAAGGTATAGGCATTCAGATAGTCGTTCACAGCGTTTTCCTCCTGAATGATTTGTTCATGCGGTTGGATGAGCCGCGTTCAGAGCACCCCCGCGCTGTTCCGGAAGGACCGCGGCGTCACGCCCTCCCGGGAGGTGAAAAGGCGGGTGAAGTGGCTGGCGTCACAGAAGGCCAGAGCCTGGGCAATGTCCGCCACCGGCGCGTCCGTTCCGGAGAGAAGGATCTTCGCCTGACGGAGCTTGGCCCGGATCACGAACTCGTGCAGGGACAGGCCGGCGTACCGGGAAACCACCCGGTTCATGTAGTTGGGATGGTAGTTGAGGGCCTCCGACAGATCCCGGCAGGACAGCCTCTCCCCCAGATGGGCGTTCACGTACTCCGCGATGCGCCGGTAGACTGCGGAGGTCCCCTTTTCCCTCACTCCGCGGCAGAGCATCAGCATCCTGGTCAGAAGCTCCTTCAGCCATGCGCTGAGCAGGGAGGTTGAGAGCGGATCCGGAGACCCCGCTTCCCCGAGGATCCGCTCGGTCAGGGCCCGGGATTCCGCGTCCGACGAAACACACAGGGGAAGGGACAGCTCCGGGGCGTCGGAAAAGGCGGGGACCGGCCCCAGCAGACCGGGATCCTCGGCGCCGAGGTACGGAATGATATGGGTAAAGGAGGCATTGAACCGCCCGCTGTCCGCCCGTCCCGGATCGAAATCGAAAAACAGGTTCCGGGAGGTGAAGTCCTCCGTCAGAAAATCCGAATCGTAGACGCAGGCGGGAGGGAGGTACAGAAGGGAGTCGGGTACGGTGTGATAATCCCGTCCGGCCGCGCGGAACAGGACCTCGCCGCTCAGCACCAGAATGATCCGGGCGGTGTAGGTGATTTTGTCCCGTCTGTCCGGGTCGTGGACCACCCTGCGGAAGGGAGCCAGATCCCAGGCGGACCAGAGAGCGGGGGAGGAATACGCGAACAGGGACGTCATGGATGCACCTTCTCCGGGTCGGAAACGGGGAGGGACCGATTCCTCCCCTCTTCGCCCAGTATACCACATTCCGTCGGAAAAGGGAAGGGGATGCGGGGAGAATATGGTTTGATTTGTACCATTTTCCGTTTGATTGGTGAATGGAGAAGAAAGCCCCGTCCGTGCTACAATACGAATATGGAATCCGATTTTGATCCGGAAAGGACAAACCGCATGAAAAAGACAAACAAGCGCATTCTGTCCCTGCTTCTGGCGGGGATGCTTCTGACCGCAGCCCTGGCCTCCTGCTCCTCAGGAGGGGAGACGAACGGGGGCAGGACCGAGGATAACACCACCCCGACCGCAGTCTCCGACCCGGGGGTAGATGAGACCCAGCCCGCCGAAACGGAGGAACCGGGACCGTCCCTGGCCTTCGGAGAGCAGGATTACGGCGGGACCGTCTTCCATGTTCTCACCTGCTCCGAGGCAGACTATGAATATCTGGCGGAGGAGGAGACCGGCGAGCGGGTGAACGACGCCGTTTTCGCCCGGAACCGGAACGCGGAGGAATACCTGAACATCGATCTGGAGGTCATCTATGAATCCGGCGCGTGGAGCTCCCGGGACACCTACAACAATCTGGTGCGCTCCTCCATCACCGCGGGCGACAACGCCTACGACTACGTCACCGGCATGATCTCCTGCATCCAGCCCCTGGCCTCCACCCAGTATTTTCTGAATCTCAACGAGATGCCCGGCATGGAGCTGTCGAACCCCTGGTGGGTTTCCTCCATGCAGAAGGAGCTGTCCCTGAACGGGAAGCTGCTGTCCATCATCGGCGACGTGTCCCTGTCCCTGTACAAGGGCCTGTCCGTCTTCTTCTTCAATCAGAACCTGACCGCCGAGCGGAACATGGAGGATCCCTTCGCCCTGGTGCGGGAGGGCAAATGGACGGTGGACAAGATGATCTCCCTGGGCTCCGAGACCGGTACGGATCTGAACGGGGACGGCCAGTGGAGCCTCGCGGACGACCTGTACGGAACGGTGATCTACGAGGTGGTCTGGCGCTCCATGAACGCGGCGGTGGACGTGCATCCGGTCCACATCGGAGAAGACGGTCTTCCGGTAGTGGACGATCTGGACGAGCGGGCGGTCAGCGTCATCGAGAAGCTCACCTCCTATCTCCACGACCATGACGACGTGTGGATCATGGACAACGACACCCAGCCACGGGACGCCTTCGTGGGCGGTCACGCGCTGTTCTTCCTGGGCAAGCTCTCCGCCATGGAGACCATGGGGGACATGGAGTCCGACTACGGCATCATCCCCATGCCCAAGTACGACGAGGCGCAGTCCGACTACTTCACGCAGATCGCCACCGCCACCCAGATCATCCTGGTCCCGGTGACCACGGGCAGTCCGGAGGTGACCGGCCACGTGCTGGAGACCCTCTGCTTCTTCACCTGGCGGGACGTGGTGGACGAATACTATCAGAACGCCCTCCAGACCCGCTACAGCCGGGACGCCGAGACCTCCGAGATGCTGGACATCATCCGGCAGGGAGCGGTGAACGGCTTCGACTATTCCTATTCCACGGCCATCGGAGGCGATCCCTGGGTCAACAAGATCGTCAGCGACTACTCCTACCGTGCCATCGCACCCGCCTCCGCCTATGCCGCCCAGAAAAAGGTCTGGCAGAAGGCCATCGAAAAGATTCTGGAGAGCTACGAATGAGCGGGACATATGTGTGGAAGCCGCGTGAAATCCCGCTTCACGACGGATATGACGTGATCATTGCCGGAGGCGGACCCGCGGGAATCGCCGCCGCAGTCTCCGCCGCGCGGGAGGGAGCCGTCACCCTGCTGATCGAGGCCACGGGCGCTCTGGGCGGCATGAGCACCATGGGACTGGTCCCGGCCTGGTGTCCCTTCTCGGACAAGGAGAAGATCATCTACCGGGGACTGGCTCAGCGCATCTTCGAGGAAGGGAAGCGCCGGATGCCGCATGTGGATCCGGACAGTCTGGACTGGGTCCCCATCAATCCGGAGATCATGAAGGTCATCTACGACGATCTCTGCTGCGAGTTCGGCGTTCACGTCCTCTTCGGAACGGTCCTGTCGGATGCGGAGGCGGAGAACGGCGAGGTCAAGACC
>Ga0256405_10004345_pt1 | contig 26761 bp, 31 predicted proteins | sample RumenRJG_02DNA_FD_189096 | JGI IMG/M metagenome (GOLD analysis project Ga0256405, IMG submission 189096) | Bovine rumen microbial communities from Lethbridge, Alberta, Canada - RJG_02 | ecosystem: Host-associated > Mammals > Digestive system > Stomach > Rumen | place: Canada: Alberta... | reverse complement strand
TTAAGCGAACCGGCAAGCTCATTTAGGTGCTTAACCATCCTGTCGGTTGATGAAAACGGCTTGGGTGGAAGCGTCTTTATGTCCTTCCCGTATTTTACATTGATCGTAGTCAGAGGAGTCTTTACTTCCAAATACGTATCTCCAACTTTGAAATCCAGCTTGGAAATGCCCAGATTCACCTCGCGCTGAACGCTGTCGAAATCCGAAACGATCTCGTCCAGTTCGTGCTCGTTGAAAAAGAACTCTACCAGTCTGTTTGAAAGGATCTGATTGATTCCTATCCAGTTTTCATCACCGGAAAGAAGTACAGCCTCAATATCGTATTTCAGTTTTCGCTTTGGATCATCATGATATGACAAAAGACACGGCAGATTCTTGTTCTCCACATCACCGATGCGATTTGTCGTCGGTATGTGAGCGATCAATTCTTCTCCGTCTATATCTATCAAAGCTGTGAATTGGCTTTTTTCTTTTCAACAGTGTTCCTCTGATAAGAGGCTTCTCAAATAGATACATACATTCACCTCGCAAAATCACGATTTGTATCTGTAAACAGAGCTATTGTTTAGATAACGCTGTTTCCCGCCGGTATCTCACCCGAATAGTCATCCTAAATAATAAGCTTATTTGTCGAACTGTATATATACACCTGGCCATTCTTGAATATCGGGTTTTCCACTGTGCCAGGATCGCCGGGCTTTCGATTTGCTCTTTCCGCATTTCTTCTTCCGATTGCGTCAAGGACATTCGCCCTGATAAAACGCTTGCCGTTGATTTCAACGGAAAACTCTCGGATCAGTTTTTCATCGCTGATACCGCTTATATCGATCATTTCCTTCATATGACATCCGCTCTTCTATATCAAGATAAAAGCACGACTCGTTTTGATTCTTTATCGCTCCTGCTGCTTCTTTTTTCTCAATGCCGCAATTACATCATTGACATTGCCTGCGTTGATCACTCCGGTTTTTTCTTCCTCGTAATTCAGCAGATTCTCTTTGTTTTCAGCCTCAATCTGGCGGACGCGATCATACTTTGTCTCGTATCCGCCCTCCCGGACCGCTTCTTCTACGAAGTCTTTTACTTCGTCGGAAATGACGTCATATGAATCGTAAAGATCGACGACTGCTTTCCTGATCCGGTCCATTGTCAGAGGATCGCCCTTCTTTTCCTGTTCCCACAGGATCCCGATTACGTCTGAACGGTCGTATTTGTAAGCCCTCCCTGCTCTCAGTTTCATGGCAAGAAGGTGTTCACCTGTGACCGTCCGAAACGTCACTATATTTGAGAATGTTCTGTAATACTGGGAATAGCGGATGATCCGAGGCGTATAGGAGTCCGTTCTGACAAAATCGTCGTTCATCCATCCGTTTGGAAGATTGAACTTATCGCCCACATAATTGATCGCGTCCTTCAGGGAAGACGCACCCTCTATGACGGCATCCATATCATAGGTGGATTCGCGGAAACCGTAGTTGATCACGACCGACGCTCCGCCGATCAGTACGATTTCAACCGGCATGGCCTTACCGTTCCTTTTCCGGTACTCCTTTGCCAGTTCCTTGAGGTACAGATCAAGGTTCTCTTTTGTAAAGCCTTTATCAGACAACATTTTTCACCTCGCTCTCATATATATTGAAGCGACTGAATTCAGGAATCGCGTCCCGCTCGGCTCTGCGAATCGGTTCATCGGATTTCAGAACCTCACTGGTCATAAGAACGCCCACGGGATAAACGGGCTTGCTGAGTTTCCGCGCGCGAATATCGTCGTACTTCGTACACAACGGAATATCGTTGATTCTCGAAAGATAGTCAAGCATGGCGAGAAGGTACAGCGCTTCGGGATACCATTGCCTGTTGTAAAGAGTCCGTATTCTGTCTGATTCCAAAACGTCGAGCATAAAGTCCACGTCGCCCATATCTTTCACATGATGACAGGTATTGCTCTTGAAGGTTTCAAACGCCGTTCTCTCCTCCGATCTGGCAGATTCCAGAATGTCCTCAATCGATACATCAAGCACTTTCGCAATTCGGTATAGAGTTCCCGCAGCGCATTTTTCGAGATCAGCCTTCCCGCTGCATATATCGTTGATCGTTGCTTGCGGCACACCGCTTTCCTTGCTGAGACGGTACTTTGTCAATTCTTTCTTCTGAAGCTGCTCTTGAATCAGCATCCCGCGCACCTTCCTTCTCCCATGATCTCCTTATCATTATAACGGTTCGCCGAAGTATTGTCAAGAGGTTCGGGAAAAGAACCAAAGATTTGCGGATGGAAAATGCTACCGAGGAGAAGTTCACCGGCATGTAACCGTCCGAGCATTCGCTTCTTTTAGTTTATATCCTCAACTGTCATTACATTTTTCACTCTTCCTGTTATGATTTCAAAAATCACGAGACAAAACGCCCTTAACGTGGTATAATGGTTTCAGAAACGATCCCGTCGTAAAAACGCGACTACATCGGAAAGTCAATAAAGACAATGGGTTTGCCCCAGTAACAAACTGTTACGGGGACTCAAAGCAAGAGACAGAAATACCATATCGTGTTTCACGCACCCGTATTTCCTCCTCAGCTTTTCATCGGTGTCCCCTTCTTCCGGTCCCGCTCCGGCTCGCCCATGACCTGACGGATGTTCTGCCTCAGCAGGGACAGATTCTGGTATGCTTCCCGCCGTTTTTTGAAGTCCTCATACTTCGCGTTTTTCTCCGCGTACAGCCGGTCAAGCTCCGCTTTGATTTCCTTTGCCTTCGGGATAGGGTCATAATCGTGCTCGCGGAAGTATTTCCGGGCGGCGGTCATGAGGATGAAGTCGGACTGGTGCTCTTCCCGGAACCACTGGCGTTGCTTGTCGGATTTGAGTTCGGCGTATTGCTCCCGCGTCTGTCGCGTTTGTGCGTATGCCCAGACCTGCGATTGCAGTTCCTTCAGTTCCGTAATCCGGGTTTCGATGGACTTGATCTGCGTCTGCGATTCGGAAAAGGCTCGGCTTGCGGTGTCATATGCCTCTTCGAGTTTGCTCATATCCATCAGCCCCGCTTTCCGAAGCACGTCCAGTGTCTGCGACATAGCCTTGATGTTGTGAATCGATGCCCAGCGGAGATAACCGGTTCCTTTGCCCTCCTCGCGGAGTTTGTCCCGGTCAAGGATCCGCATAAGCTCCTTTGCTTCCTCCGGAAGATCGGGAATGCGTATTTCTTCCTCCTCTTTTTCCGGTAAGTGTGTCCCGTTCTCCGCCAACTTTGCGAGAACTGCTTCCTTTTCGAAATCGTATCCCAGCCGACGAGCGGTGATGGGTTTCTTTCTGCCCTCGGGGAGGTAACTGTATCTGCCCCGGCTCTCCTTCACGGTGATCCCGGCGTTCAAAAGAATTTCGGCAAACTCTTCAAAAGTTTTGGCAATGGCCAGCGCATTACGGATTTCCTGGCGCAGTTTTTCAAGATCGGTCTGGAATTTCGTGCCGGGGTGCTCCGCGTCCGCACGCTGCTGCCCTCGCCGTTTCGCCCAATACTCCGCGTCGGTGATTTTTTCCGGACTTCCGTTCAGAAGATCGATCTGGTACAGTCCCTCGCGCTCGCACATTTTCATGACTTCGGACCTGTAATGGTTCATGCCAGCGTCGGTGCAGCGGTGTTTGGTTCCGGCCTTCCAATCGGCGGGACGGTCCATGTACGGTTTCTGCGGAGCATCTTCGATCCGCAGGCTGTTGATGACAATGTGGACGTGAATGTTGCCGGAATGATTATGCCCGTCCGCGTGGGTACACACGATGGCTTGATGCCCGGCGAAGTTTTCCGAGCAGAATTGCTCGCCGAGATCCTGCGCTTTGTCCACGGTCAGCCCATGATCGGGACCGTCTTTCGGATCGAAACTGATGATGTAATGATGGGATTTGATCTCACCGCGGTTCAGATTTTTGCCGAACCTCTTATTCGCGCGCAGGCAGGCAATGGCGAAATTGTCCCCGCCGCAATTCAAAGTCGTGAAGCGGTAATTTTCTCTCGGAACAAGACGCCCCTTCTCATCGAGGACGGGTTTCATACGGATTTTGTCATGCTCGAACGTGAGGTACATTTCGGCGGCGGAGTAGTCTGCGTTTTTAGAGCTGATATGTTTGAGTGTTGCCAATCGCGTCCCCCATAATTTTCAGAACCTTGAATTTCAAATCGGTCAGGTCGCTTATGGCGTTTTTCACTTCTTCGGATAACGAGGGATACGGTTCATCATAAGTGTTGAGGCGGCGGGCAATCTGGTTCAGGTTGTTTCCGATCCGGTCCATGGCTGTCGTGAGTTTTCCGATCTCGGCGAGTGTTTCGTCGTCGTGACAGGTGACCTGAATCGTCGGATGGAAAACTCCGAAAATCATACGGCGCAGATATTCCGAGCGGCTTATTCCGGATTGATTCGCCCGCCATTCCAATACGGCGAGCTCGGCGTCGTCCAATCTGGTCTTGACAACATTTTTTCTTTTCGGTGTGTTGTACGTTTTTTTCATTGAGAAGAATTTCACCTCCGTTTTTTGCAGGGTTTGGGGAAGGCACTCCCCAACAAGATTCCGTCGGGAAACAAATGAAGCAGGGGATGCGAAATTTGGGCCCGCGGTAGAATCTTGCTCTTCGTCTTTCCCAGACCTGTACTGATATTTTACAGCATGAATCATTTCAATGCGGTATATCCGAAAATCAGGATTTGACACAGGCGGATCGAAAAAATCCGCGAACGCGGAGAAAATGTTGACAGGGCTGTCCATTCATGTTACAATATTTGTGATGATACTGAACGACGGAGGATATTAAAGTGGAGATCAGGCTCACATTTCAGGAACGGCTGAAGGATCTGCGCACCGAGCGCGGGATGCCGCTGAGTGAACTTGAAACGGCAACGGGGATTTCCCGATCCTCGCTTTGCAAATACGAGAGCGATGAATGCAAAGAGGTGTCCCATGCAAGCATCGTTACGCTGGCAAAGTATTACGGTGTGACCTCCGATTATCTTCTCGGGCTGTCGGAAAACAAAAATCCCGCAAACGCGGATCTGTCCGATCTGCACTTGCAGGATTAAGTGATTGAGATATTGAGAAGCAAAAAACTGAGCAACCGTTTATTGTGGTAGCTTATTCCGTCAAGAAGGGGGCTGGCAGTTTTTGATGAATGCGAAGATTTATGTGGGTGGGTCGGCGGAAATGCAGATCATGAATCTTAATATGGATTTGAACACATTGCGTTACGAACCGGTTTGAATAAGTGTCCCCATTGTTTGTCAACTAATTGTCGTTACGATAGGGTAAAAAGCACTATTTCCGATTGAAATTTTAACTTTGTGATCAGCAATATTGTCGATAGTAATACTTCCTGTAAAGCTGATGGTGATTCCATCTCCTCCAATACTGAGTGTTGGTTCACCAATGCCTAAAATCCTATGTCCATAAACCGCAGCTACTTTCAAATAGCTAATATCGTTCGTTACTTCTGGCTCTACTCTAACGGACACTTGAATATAACCTTCTTTTGCATAAGCGGTTTCAGTCAACCCTGTACTTGAAGTAAATGTTTCTGTCATTGGGAATTTAAGTTCAAACGAATCAAACGCTAACGATACGACCTCCGTACCTGTTCTTTGGAACATGTATGTACTATTATAATAATATTTTACAACAGTATCGTCAGAGAATTTTGTAACATCTAAATCAAACCCGCCTGAAGTTTTCGCCATCCAGTGGACTGCTGTAGAGTCAGTCAATGTAATAATGGGGCAATGATCCCAAGACCAATTGTACTTAAAGATTCCAAATCTTCCCGTCAAGTAAGTTGATGTAATGACGCCCGTGCAAGTACCAGCAAAATCTCTTAATTGTTCATCTGTAAATAGTGCTTCAATAGATTCACGAGAAGAAGGAATCTCCTGTTTTTTCAGCTTGGCAATTTGCTCGTCTGAGTAACCATATCCAGCAAGCATTTCTTCAGAGAGTGAACCTCTTGCCACAAGTCCTGTATAGAAGTCAGAAACGATTGCTTCGACATCACTCTTTGACAAGCCAATTTCATTCAATTCCTTATCGTTCAGCTTTTGGATGCCAACGATGTAATCATACTCATTTGTGAATATGTTTTGAGAAATGCTTCTTGCATCTACTGCAAAAGCCATAGATGACATTGAGAATATCATGATAATCGTTACAATTACACTCAGCAATTTTTTCATTGTATAGACTCCTTTGTTCTATTTTTAGTGAATATTTCGGTTCTTTCTGCTTTTTATTTATTGTCTTTAACAACAATAGTGCAAATCGCAATCACGGTACAAATGATCAAAGTCGAAAACCCTACAGCCCCAACAGAATCGTTGCGAATAAAGTTAAATGGAAAAAAACTGTACATCGCACCCGCATAATATGAAACAATTACTCCAACAATAACACTCAAAACGAATCGCGTTTTATCATTCATTGTCTCAAAGCCCCTTCCTTATGCTTAATTTCATCTTTTTCAGTCAAAGACAACTACTGGTGTGGTAACCGTAAAGAAAGAATATGCTTATCCATTTATATACTGCCTTTCCACGAAAGTCACCGACGGTGTAAGAGACTCGCAGACTATCGCTGAGTATAGATTTTTGGTGCATTAAGTTCCGATAGGCTTGCAAACCATGGGTACCAGTGGAGGTGAATGGCGGGATGGCGTAACAATCAACTCGTTTTTATATATAATGTCTGGGGCCTGAATATGTTATTTGCGCTTGTTTCTGGATCGATAACGAAATAAAAGTGCATAAGAGTGTATTGTTATTGGATACGCGAGAATGAACTTGTGTTGCGTATTGACTTAATATTCAATTGTGCTCAGACAACCAGATCCTTATCCGTGACTGAATAATTTTCACACAATTATCTATGTCCGTGCCGCCGCCGAGATAAGCGGAAACCTCTTCCAAAACGATGGCCTCGATCTCCGGCGGGGTGTAGTTCATGTAAGGCGTGCAGGCTGTGCCGTCGAGGAGGTCGCGGACTTTGTCGATGAGGGCATGGTCATAGAAAATCACTTCTGCGCCGCTTGGCGCTGTCGGCGTGCTTCCCGCCGCGCGTCGGAGAAAAGAAGTCTGCGCGTACTGACTGCCCGGCTCACGTTCTGTCAGGATGTAATGTGAGTCGAGGATCTCCATCTGCCGTTCAAATTCAGATTTCATAGCGGGGAAGGCGTTTGCGAAAAAAATGTCGCGGATCGCGCTGTTCTCACCGGCCTGACTCTCCGGGGCGTCGAAGAAGGTCCGAATGAGATCCCACGCCGTGTCCGGGTCGGAGCAAAACGATGTGATCATACAGACGGAACCCGTCCGTAATTCCCGCGCGTCGCGTCCGGTCTCCGTCGGATAGCCGATCAAGGAGAGCTCCGGCCCGAACATCTTTTCCAGCCAATAGACGTCGTAGACACCGCTGACCGAAGCTGTGCGAAGCCCGATTTTCCCCTCCCTGTACGGCGTCGGATCGTTCGCGCGCTCTTCGGGTGTCATCCCTGCCCAGAAGGACGCCCGGTGCTCGTATTCCGTGTTATCCTTCGGAAGCGTGCTCAGATAGCGCAGGAACCGCCCGAAGTCCTCGCGGTCAAAATGGCTCTCCGCCGCGCCGTAGTCGATCCAGCGGTTGAAGCCAGCCGGACCGAGCAACAGATATTGCCAGTTTTCCTGTGTGCGGCTCTCCACGCCGACGGTGCCCTGCGGCCGTGATTCGAGAAAATCGAGCCACTCGGTGAGCGTCCAGGTCCCTTTTTTCGCCGCCTTGCCGATCAGATCGCTCCGCCCCGCAGGCACACGGAGGGAAAACGTCGGAGCGATGCCCCAGAGACCGCCCTCCTCGTCCGTGAAATACGACCGGACCATACCAAAGAGATCGTCGAGGCGCACGTCGGCGTCCCGCTCGAGAAACGGCGTGAGGTCGCGGTAGAGGTGCTTAGCGAGCAAAACATCAACGATTTTCGTACCCGTTGTCGCCAGGACGATATCCGGTTGATAAAATCCGTTGGCGAGGTTGAAGCAAAGGCGGTCAAAGCGCGTGTCGTCGTCTGCGTTTTTATCCACGGCGTCCGTGAGCACCACCCTCACCTCTGGGTGCAGCCGGTTATATTTTGCTATTTTTTCCTCAATATCTGTGTTTCTACCTCCCGCGCTTGCCACCTCGATCACCTTGACTGCGGATAGATCGATGTCCTCCGCGCGGCTGTAAAGCGTGATTTCCCTGCCGCTTTCCGGATCGGTCAGATCCGTCAGGACAAAAACCTCCGGCGCGGCCGCTCCGATCACATAGACGGACCCGGGCAAGGCGGAGTTGCGCCGGTTGAGCAGCAGGACACTTTCCTCTCCCCGCGCGGTATGGATGCCCTCGCTGTCCATCCAGTAGTAATCCGCTCCCTGCCCGAGGAAGACCTGATCCGATGTCCCGGAATGCTCGGCGCACAGAACAGCCTGATGCTCCCCCGCCGCGAGTGTCCAGAGCTTCGTGTCCGATCCGCTCGTGAGGAACGAAACAGTACCGTTATCCTGTGCATAGAGATCGGTGATCCTGTCCTCAGCCGCGACGGAATAGAGACGGTTCAGATCATGGTCCAGCACGGCGAGCTCCATTCCCGCCGCGACGACGACATTTCCGTCCGTCCCGCTCGGGAACGCGGCGTGGAGTCCGAGCAAATCCGCATTGTCAACCGGATTGCCGAACAGCGAGGCAGCAGATTTAGAGCGATGATCCTTGCCGTCCAGCGTCATACAATGGAAGATGTACCGGCTTCTTTCTTCAGCAGATGGGTCATGGGAAACATACCACACGCCGTTTTCTGAGATCCCACCGCGGGAGGAGAATTCGTGCCCTTCCGGTATGGGCAGGGAGACAACTTCGACGCAGGTTTCGTTGGGCAGAAGCGTGCGCAAGGTCGTAACCGACGGCTCAATTGTGAGATACTGCTGGCCGTTATCTTCTGCTACTGTCACATCCCCCTTACGTGTGGAAAACACAGTAATCTTCCCACTTTCCGGATCGTAAAGTGGGCTGGACGTTATTAGCACTTCACCATCATAACGGTACGTCTCGGCGGCGCGGTAAACGCCGGTCAATGCAACTGCAGTATTCCCCATTGGTTCGTATTCTCTTGTTATAGGATTGAACATTGACTGCGTCGGATCATTTATCTTGGCATTCTCATTATTGTTTCTACAGCAACACAGAAATAAGTCGGAAGTCTGCTTTTATAAATCTCTTTATAAATTGAGTGACTATATTACTACCGTGGCAACGAAGAGTTGCCTGAATGGTAGGGCATATTTGAAATATGCACAAATCGTTCAAATCAAATGGATATAAGCCAACATACTGTAGATGACTATCCTTACCTATTGTAAATATTGTTTATTTCAGTAAGGCAACAATTCTTCAAAAGAATTTGGCGCTAATCCACAACAAGTACTACCGCCATTACAGGGTACTCTTGCTGTACTGGTTGTATAATAATCACATCCATAACACGCTGTATCTTTTACTGTGTATACATCCTGATTCCCTTGATGATAGGCTGAAAGATATTCGTTTGTGTCATGCATGGAGTGCTGTGCATATGTACTTGAAATCATTGTGGAAACCCAGAATGTCGTACCGCAATTAGATTTCACGCACTGATACCGTTCATGGCTTTCCCACCAATGATAATAGTACGAATATTCCTTGGTAGGGGTCCCAGTTTCAAGGTAATTCGCGCCTCCTGTTCCACATTCAGGGCAAGTTACCCACTCTGCATGAACAACCGCAGAAGAAAGAAGGCAAAGCGTTATTACAAGCATGAGGAATGCAAATAGTTTCTTCATAATAATCTCCTTTTTTTACATTATTATTGCTTCACCATCCAACTAAAGCTGCAACGCTTCAGCCACTTTCACGAAGTTTAATCATGACAATATAACTTGGCAAAGCTTTGGAATACACAACAATTAGTTTTTTGTTTCAGCAATAATTTGATTCAAGCAACATTTTCAATCATTTGACAATGTCTATCCCTTTGCTCAATCATGTGTAGCATAACAATCGTCGTTAGATACGGTCATATTATCCTACACACTTACATTACAATCATATCACCATCCCCTTTATCTTTTTCAACATTATCGGATCAGCATTCGCCCTCGAGTTCTCTTGAAATTGTGTCGGTAACACCATTGTCCGTGACTGTAGCTTCAAGAGTAACCTTGTATTTCGTTCCTACTGTTCCGGTAAACGATTCTGAGAACGACAGTTCATCTCCATAGATCGAGTCATTCCATTCATCATCCTTCACCCATATGAATACGACCTTACGATACAGTTTAACCGTTATATCGATATCACAGGGGTGACTTTTTGTCGAGATATCGACATCTATTGTGCCAGTTGAGCCAGTAAAGTAAAAGCGAAACAAACATTGATTCGTGTTTATCCACATAAGGCTTGCGGCAACTGTTGTTGTCAATATGACCAGCACAAGTATGATCCCCGTGAGAGAGACAACTCTTTTCATTTCCACACCTCCTTCCTATTTTGATCTTCCGTTTCAGAAAACAGTTTTGAATCCATGATGTGACAGAAATCCAAAAAATTTTTCACCGCGACAGCCACGGTCAACGCTACATATGTAAACGAATTCAGGAATGCTTCATATAAGTAAGCTGGAAGATGCTATAGGAAACCGGATGATATCTATCTGAGCAAAACTCATGATAGAGAGTTTGTTCCGAATCGCATAAAAAAACGATTCGGAACCCCGAACCATTTTTTATCATTCCTTATTCTACACTTTCAGCTACTTGAAGAATAAACTCAGGCGACAAACCACTTTCTATCTGATATAGGTACTCTTCGTCCATCCATTGTAGTATATGCTTTTCACCTTCTTGACCTTTATATAAGATAGCTGGTTTTCCGTTAACCTCAGTCTCAACTAAGGTGTGTTCGCTATCAACAGTTTGATCTAATGCTTGACGTGTCAACTGCCGATAATATATTGATTGCATCTGATTTTCGTATTTTACAATCCTGCTTGCATCTCCATCATTTACCACTATAGAAGTCCAATCAGATAGTAGTTTTGGCTCTCTTATTTTCTCGATAACATTTGGATATATTACTTCTCCCTCTGAAACCATCTCCACCTTGAAAAAATCATTATACCAGGTAATAATCGCGTTTGAAAATGCTTGCCGTACAGGTCGAATCGCCATGCCAAGCATGGCTACGACGGACAAGGCGACAAGAGCGACGAGGAGCATACGCTTTGCGATTCTTTTTCGACGAATCGCTGGTGCCCCCTTTGTCAGCAGCTTCCGCATCCGCTTTATATGCCGTTCGCTAAGTGTAACATCTGAAACGTCAAGTGCTTCGATCTGCTTCCACTTTTCTTCAGCAATATCAAGAAGGGCAAGACGAATCATCATATCTACGCGGCGATCCGCCGCGCTTGTTTTATCGGTCATATCCTTCCTCCTTGAGTTTTTTTATCAGTTCTGCCCGTGCCCTCTTGAATCGTTGTCTTGCCGCTGCCTCGTTCAGGTTCAATTCCTTAGCAATATCCGCATACGATTTGTCTTCAACTATCCTCATTTGAAGCACATCCCGCCATTTTTCCGGCATCTCAAGTATTATTCTTCGTATCTGTTTTTCGTTTTCCTCAGAAATAATAATATCTTCTGGCGTTGTGTAATCCGTTCCAAGCTGATAATCATGTTCCATGCCGGTTTCATCGTTCTCTTTATGAACGTCAGCAGATTCAAAGGATATCTTTCCGTTTCGTATCCTTTCATTTATGCATAAATTTTCACACGTTCTTATGATTATTGCCTTTATCTCTTCGGCGTCTTTGTTCTTGTAGTCATCGTATTTGTTCATTACACGTATAAAGGCTTCCTGTACAATATCCTCGCAATCTTTGTAAGAATATGCTCCGGTCATCTTACCCCGGACATACTTCACCAGATTCTCCTTTACCGATTCCCATAGAATCAGGAAAAGATTCTGAGCCTCCAGCGGAAGGGTCATAAGATAGAGAAAAAACATACCGGTCTCCCAACTGAATTAGTTGGCATTAATTGTAGCAGAATTCCACCTGGGTTACAATGGACAGATTTATAGAAAAGTGTACTTTTTTATAAAAATATTTCTGTGGATATTTCACGATGTATTGACTTACTCCTCCATGATGTGGTATAATAAAGGCGTTGTGAAGCACCGGTTTCAAGGCGTTTTACTATTCTTTGAGTCACTCTCAAAAAGTACACCTTTTGAGAGCTGGGAGCTTCAGAGCTTTTTCAGGAGTTCCAGTTCACTCATCCGTCTGTAGAACGTGGCCGGACTGATCTGATAGGTTTTCAGGATTTCTTCCATCTTGATCTCTCCTTTTCGCCATCTTTTTACAGAATCAGCGAACTCAGGCGGCATGGTCTTGACTGGACGCCCGAACTTAACTCCCCTTGCTTTGGCTGCCGCTATCCCCTGGGCTTGCCGGGTATGGATGTGCTCCCGCTCCTGTTGAGCCACATATGAGAACAGCTGTAGAACTATATCTCTGATCAGAGTCCCGACCAAATCCTTGTGAAGTCTTGTATCCAACAGAGGCAGGTCCATCACGACTATATCTGCCCCTTTTTTCTTCGTTATTATCCGCCATTGCTCAAGCATTTCTGCATAGTTCCGCCCCAGGCGATCCAAACTTACGACAAAAAGTACGTCGTTCTTCCGTAATCGTTTTATCAGTCTCTTGTATGCTGGTCTGTCAAAATCTTTACCGGACTGTTTGTCGATATAGAGATGCTCCCGGGGAACACCTGCATCTCTCATTGCTATGAGCTGCCGGTCTTCATTCTGATCTAATGACGACACCCGGATATAACCATATATTGCCATTTCTATTTCCTTTCAATCCATGGAGTTTCCAATGTACTGTAATCACCCCCAGAGTAAGATTTTATCAGATATTCTTCCCCCTGTCCCGTGAATAATTCCACAGAAAAAACGCAAGATTTTCGAGCTTGAAACCTTGCGTTTCTTCCTTTATCAGGTCCTTATGTCAATCAAGACGGCGATATTCCGTGACTGTCCTGAGATAATCTGATATATCTTCTGTCAGTACCAGTTCAGCATAGGCGAACGGATCATTGTATATCAGCCAGTCAAGCTCGGAGCGTTGGTACATGTCTTCGGCATATTCATTCTCTACTGCAATGGTATCAATTGAGATCGTTTTTCCATCCGAATACACCATCTCTACGCAATTTGTATCCATGTTAAACTCACATAAGATCAGTTTTGGCATTACAGCCTCCATATTTTGAAGTTAATTTCCCAATTCCTGCGGTATGTGGTGGCAGTATTTTATTTTTTGTTGTAGTATCTGGCTACTACTACTTGGGGATGAACTGTTTCATGCCCTGCGACTTAGCACCAGGGTTGTCCGAACCGTAGCCCTCGAGCAGGTTCACGATCCCCCAAATGCCAAGACCTGCGCCGAGCGCGATAACAAAGGACTGAAGAACACCGACTGCGCTGTTGAAAAAATCCATAGAATCCTCCCGATTTCATTTTTCAAGAATTTCATCGGAGAGGTCGATTTCTTCCACCTCAAAACTGTCCTCCGTTTTCAGCTTGAGTCGATGTGAAAGGAAATCTTCGATATTGAAGGCGTTTTTAGGATCAACGTCGGAAGTGTATTGGTAGTTCGGGTGTTTTGTGATGTCGTACTTCTCCGAAAGGAATGGTCTTACACCTCGGATTTGCAGGACACATTTCCCACCGTCCATGACTGCCAGTTCGTCCGGTGACAATAAATCTTTGCCGAGCTTCTGGTAATTCAGGGAGTATGACTTCTCCCTTCCCCGGCTCTCGCCGGTATTGTAGCTGTAGATCGTTTCCTTACCGAGGGAAGTAGACAGTTCTTTGAGCGTCGTTGGCTCTTTCCCCCCGAGGAAAATGCTTGCGTCGCAGTTGCCGATGATGGTATCCGCATTGTCCTTGTACAGTGCCTTCAGTTGGCTTTGTGCCTGAAGAATCAGGCAGGCTGAGATCTCACGGGAACGGATCGTCGCCATGAGCTTTTCGAGCTTCGGAATCTGTCCGATGTTCGCCGCCTCGTCGATGAGGCAGCGTACATGGACCGGTAACCTCCCGCCATAGAAATCGTCCGCTTTTTCGCATAAGAGGTTAAAAAGCTGGGTGTACACCATTGAGATCAGAAAGTTAAAAGTGTCGTCGTTGTCTGACATGATCAGGAAAAGCGCAGTCTTCTTATCTCCTATGGTGTCAAGCTGCAATTCGTCCTCCGAAGTCAGGTTCCGCAGTTCTTCTATGTCGAACGGAGCAAGGCGCGCACCGCAGGAAATCAAGATGCTTTTTGCTGTCTTACCAGCGGCCAGCTTGTATTTCTCATACTGCCGCACGGCAAAGTGATCGGGGCTCTTTTCCTTCAGCTGCTCAAACAGAATATCCACCGGATTTTGGAACTCTTCATCATCCTCGCGGACTTCCATCGAGTTGATCATGCTGACAAGCGTGTTGAAGTTGCGCTCCTCTTCTGGGGCTTCATAGTGGATGTAACCGATCAACGCCGTGTACAGCAACGTCTCAGCCTTCACCCAAAAATCGTCTCCACCCTTCGCATTCCCCGTGGTATTGGCGATTAGGCAGGTGACGAGTTTCAAAATATCTTTCTCCGCATGGATGTAAACAAATGGGTTAAACCGCATGGATTTCCTGAAATTGATCGTATTCAGGATTTTGATGCGGTATCCTCTCTTCAGAAGCAGAGAGCCGCATTCGACCGCGACCGTGCCTTTAAGATCCGTTTTGTCAAGATGTATCGAAGAAGTTTTTCAAGATTTTCCTCCGTTTTTCAAAGATTTTTATCATGAAAGGCTCGGCGCGGGCCGAAGCGCGTCCGAGCTGTCATGTTCTCAGACCTTCCCCTCCTTTACATCCCGCTGGATGAGCCGTTTCAGCTTGTCCTCCAGCGTCTCGGATGCGGTCTCACTGCAATACAGCCCGATGAGGTAGGAAGTGCCGTCCTTCTCCATGTGAAGAATGCCCTTCGGCTGGGGCTTGGTTTCAAGGGTCATTTCAGTCTTTTCTTCTTCCATTCATTATCTCCTTTTGTAAAATTCGTTTTTGGGGGTACTTACCCTTCCTTTCTGTTCAAGGGATTGCTGTCGTCACAGAAAAACCGATCCTTGTACACGCAGACGGATTCTGAGGTTCGGAAACATGGGTAATCACCCCTGTTTCTGCATCGTTCTCCGGGGCGGCGGGGTACTGTCCCAGGGTGTACAGGGAAGGAAGAAACCGCCCTGATCATTCGGGTTTCCGTTTACAGAAAAATTACAGCCAAAGGGCTTGCCAGAATGAAGTTTTTCGGTTATACTATAGGTAGAGAGAAATCCACAACCCCTTCATGAAAGGAGCGTTTCTATGAAAACCGTGAATATTCAGCTAACCGTACCCGAAGACATGACCCCCTATCTTGCTGATGAAGATATGGAGCACTCCTTTGAGCGTAACGCCATGATCCTGTTTCCGTATATCCAGAACCTGACCATTTCCTACGGCAGAGCGGCGGAAATTCTCGGCGTTCACAAAACCGACCTCATCGAGTTTTATGATTCACTCGGCATCCCCTACCTGAACCAGAGCGAAGAGGAACTCCTTGAAGATCTGGCAACACTTGATCGTGTATTGGGAGCAGCGTCATGATTGTCATATCGGATTCCACACCGCTCATTACGTTGATGAAAGCGGACAGGTTGGATTTGCTGAAAAGCCTCTTCGGTGAAGTCCTTCTCCCGGAAGCGGTCTTCGCAGAAGTAACCTCCAATGAAGCCTTTCGAGATGAAGCAGACCTGATCCGAGGCAGCGATTATATCAAGGTCGTAAAGGTTGCCGATCCCGACCGCGTCGCCTTTCTCCAGAGAGTGACAGGACTGGACCGTGGCGAAAGCGAAGCCATTGTGTATGCAGACGAATCGAAAGCGGACCTGCTTTTGATGGACGAGGCGGCTGGAAGAAAAGTCGCACAGAATATGAAGCTTCCGATGACCGGGAGCGTTGGTATTCTGGTGCGTGCATACCAAGGGGGAATGCTGACAGAAGAGGAAATCGTTACAGCATTTGACCGGATCCGGGAATCCAACCGCCATATCAGTGAAAAACTTATACAGAGTGCACTCGCAGCAATTCACGGACAGAAAAAATAACCCACAAAAGATCCCTCAGAGGTCACGCTACAAAATGTATGTGTGTTTTGATGGAGTGAGTATATGAAAGACCCTGTAGTGATAGAAATTACCCGAGCCAACATCGAACTCACCAATACGCAACCTGTTGAAGAACTTCTTGATTCATTTACTTCTGGTAACCTTGAACTCTTTAGGAATCGCATAGTGTTTGCCGTTCTTGGGTATGATGACGATGAGCGTGAACTGTATGAGATTCAAGAGGTAAGGCGATACTTTATCAAATTATTCTCAGAGATTGATGGTCTTTTTTATTGGATCCACACAGATTATAATATGGTGCAACTCATTGGTTTATTGCTTTACCGGCCTGTGTATGTCGAAGGTCAAGTAACGCTAAGCACCGAGGATTGGCAGTCATATTTAATGTGGGGATATATGAAGCTAAACAAGTTTTGCTCTGAGAATGGTGTGTCTCCGGAACCAACTTCTACCGAGATAGGAAATATCTTCAGATAATTCTTCAGCCTCCGTTTTATTTCCGATATCCTATGCTAGTCTTTTTCTCCGTCCCCTGTCGCTTCTGCTCTTCAGCTTCCGCTTTGAACCGCTCGAGCTTTCCGAGCACACTTTCCTTCTTCTCCGGAATCCCTCCAGCTTCCATTACCTTCTCGACCTGATACCGGATTGTCCGAATGATCTCCGGATCAAGGTCGGCGGCGCAGAGCTTCTCCTCGGTTTGCTTGATCTCCCGCAAAAGGGCGTCGCGTCTCGCTTCATATTTCTTGCGGTCGTCCGGGATCATCTGATTCGCTTTCAGATACCGGACGGCCTTGTTATATTCCGCGATCTCGTCGGCGTGTTCTTCGGCGTACCGCTCCCGCAACAGCTTGAACCCGGACTTCGCTTTATCAGCAACAGGTTTCAAACGGATCGCCGTATCGATATATTTCAGCCCCGTCTCGATCTTTTTCACGGCGCGGCGGTTCTCGGAAATCCGGTCAAAGTCCGACTGACATTCCGACACTGCACGGTCCAAATCGGCAAGGGTGAAGATTTTGTTCTGCTCAATCCATGCGAAAACGTCAGCCTTCGTTTGTAAATCCTTGATCGATGCCTTCCGTTTCGCTCCGGCTGACCAATCGATCCGCCCCGCCTTTCGCATATCGGTATAGGCGTTGAGATAATCCAGAATCGTCGGCTGCGGTTTCAGTTCTTCCTTGACTTCCTGAACCGCTTCCCGGAATCGTTTCAGCCAGGACGAAATATCCGAAATGAGTTTTCGTAAGCGTGACAGTTTGGAATTATGCGCCTTAATCGCCCGGTTATAATTTCCAATTTCCGTGGGGATGCCCTTCTTTTCAAGATGTGCAACTGCGGGGCCAAGGTGGATCGTCGGTAATTCGTCCCGTCCCTGTCGTTCGTATGATCGAAGGTCAAGACGTTCTTCGCTCCCCGCACGTTCGAGATACCGATTGCAAATCTCCGCCCATGCGCTGCGCCAGATTTCCGCTTTCCCACGGTCGTTCCAATCGACCGTGTTTTCCTTATGGCTTTTCCATTCGCCGGACGGAAGTTTTATCCGCTGACCGTCTTCGTCCAGATCGTAAACCTTATGAGCCTTCGGAAGAAACTGTCCGTTTTCATCGAACGCCCGCATGGTCAGCATGATATGCGCGTGAGGATTTCCGTCCCCCTTGTCATGAATAGCAAAATCCGCGACCATACCTTTGGAGACGAATTGCTCCTGACAATAATCGCGGATCAGTTTTTCATATTCAGTGTTCGGAAGTTCCCTCGGGATCGCCATGATGATACCGCGGGACAGCTGTGCGTTCCATTGCTTCTCGGATTTCTCCACAGCATTCCAGAGCGATTGCCGGTTTTCGTATTCGGGCGGCGCACGTTCTGGAAGAAGGATTCCTTTTGCGATGACCTCGCCGGCTTTGTAAGAATAGTTCTTCGTCCGATGGTCAAACTCGGAGTACAATCTCTCACCGCTATGGTACGCGGCACCGGCCACAGCGGATTGTCCTTTGCTCCGCTGTCGGATTTTTATTTCAAAATGCGGACAGGATATTTTACTCGCCTCCTCTTTTTCTCACACTCTTTTTTGAAAAGAGTGTCCGGGTAGCCGATTGTTCGGCGCAGGGCTTGCCCTGTGATTTGCACCATGTGCAAATCCAATGACTGACCGAAGGTCACAAAAGCCTCGCAGAGCGCAATTGCACCGTTTACGGTGTATAATTGCGCCCTTCTACGAAGGGTCCCCCGTTTTCTTCGTCCTCCGCGTCCTTTTCGGACTCGTCGTCCTTTATTGTGCAGGCGTCGTCAATCAATTTACGGAGTAAACTATCAACTTCGGGCATACGGAATACTTTTTCAAGGAAATCGTGTACCTCATTGTCGGTCAGCAGGAGCGGTTCAATGAGGAACGCTTCGAGCATTCCGCCTCGCGTGAAGATTCTTCGGTTCCGCTGTTTGCGTTCATACTCCTTCATTTTCTTCTCGCAGATCTTCAACTGTATTTCGCAATAGCGTTGACGCTCCTGAAGCTCTGCGATCTTTTTTTCATTGGCGGACTTCTCGTCCCGAAGGCGTTGAATCGCTTCTTTGGATTTTGTTCCCGGAAGCAGACCCGGGTCGCTTTGAAGTTTCAGATTTTCGAGGGACAAGCGGAAAATCTCTTCATCGTTTTTGAAGTGTTCTTCACGAAGCTCACGGATTGTCTTCTGGTCTCTCATAACATCCGGCGTTGAGGTGGCGTTGTTCATAGTGGTGCTCCTTTCAAATTCTGGTGAGATCGATTGGCGTCAGTCGGGTGGAAAATTTGGATCAAGTGATTGAAATGGGGGCGGGGGTATGGTATAATGTATTTTGAATTTTTATAAGCATTGCTCTATGAGGACACGGCGATCTTCCCTCGTGAGGATAGCGACTCATCACACCTCCGTTATCGCTCGTTTCTGAAAAGCAAGCGATAAAAAACAAGCGATAATCGTTACGACAGACCGATGAATGTTAATCTCCGACGCGGAGGAGTTTTATCGCCGACGAGGGGGACTTTATTCGCCGATGCACGGCAAAATCGGCGATAAGAATCGGCAATAAAAGCAAGGACACTCATATAGTACCTCACATTCGCCGGTTTCAGTTGATAGCGTTATGGGTGCTCGAAAGCAAAGTTCTCCGATCTGAATCTTTGAAAGGAATCGCTCATGTCACCTGAAGAAAAAGCAAGGGTTATAATTGATAAGCAGCTTATAAGTGCTGGTTGGGATATTGTTTCGCGGGATGATTATGTTCCCCAGAGTGCGTCTGCCGTAAAAGAAGCGCTCATGCAGGGAAACACAGAGAGTGACTATTTACTTTTCGTTGAAGATAAGGCTATCGCCGTGCTTGAAGCGAAACGTGAAGAGAACCCTCTTGGGAAGGACGTACAGGCACAGGCTGAGGGTTATGCCTGCAATCCGCAGGTTTGGTACGGCGTATGGTTCCCGAATAAGATTCCGCTGGTTTATCTTGCCAACGGGAAGAAAATCTTCTTCAAGAATATGCTCCAGAAAGGCAGCGACTACATAGAACTTTCCGAGATGCACACGCCGAAGAAGATGCTTCAACTAATCGGAAAAACTTCTGAGTATGGCGCACTGCCCCGGTTGGAAAAGCGCGGCCTCCGGGAGTGTCAGTACCGTGCGGAGTACAAGTTTGAACAATCCCTGAAGCAGGGGAGAAGGAAGAGCCTCGCTGTATTGGCGACTGGTTCCGGAAAAACGTATCTCGCGTGTCTTGCAAGTTACAGACTCTTAAACTATACGCTGACAAAAAAGATCCTCTTTCTCGTAGACCGTAACAATCTGGCACGTCAGACTGAAAGCGAGTTCAGCACCTTCGACCGTACAGAGGGACAGAAGGAAATGAGTTCCCTGTATGAAATTGCGCGGCTGAAAAAAGATAAAGATCTCAAAGCCGATATTGTGATCTCCACCATACAAAAACTGTTTGCCGTGCTGACCGGTACTGTTCTCTCCGGGGATGATGATGAAGACGCCGAGGACGAAAAGAATACGGCGGACGAGGAAAAGGAATCCCCCGAAGTCGTACAGCTCGGCGACGATCTAACTCTGCCTCCGGATTATTTCCAGCTTATCATTGTGGACGAATGCCACAGGTCAATATACGGAAAGTGGCGCGCGGTGCTGGATTATTTCGACGCCCATGTGCTCGGACTTACGGCAACTCCCACTCCGGAAGCGTATGCTTTCTTCAATAATAATATCATAGAGAATTACACCTTTGACGATTCCGTTGTGGATGGCGTAAATGTTCCGGGGCGCGTGTACCGGATCAAGACCGAGGTTACAGAGCACGGCGGCGCAATCAGAGAGGGAACGAAAGTTACAGAGACTGCCCGCAAAACCGGAGCAGCGACCACATACGAAGTTCATCAGAGGGTGGACTACGACCAAAGCGCACTCGACCGCTCCGTCATCAATACGAATCAGATCCGAGAAGTCCTTGAGGCATACAAAAAGGCAATCTATTCCGAACTGTATCCCGACCGGGACGCAAAATGGGAGTACATTCCAAAGACACTGATTTTTGCAAAGGACGATAATCACGCGACCCAAATCGTCGCAGTAGCAAAAGAGGTGTTCGGAACAGAGTTTGAAGACGGAGAAGTGCCGGAGCACTTTGTCCAAAAAATCACTTACACCGCGGAAGATTCCAACGGCCTGATCCGTGATCTCAGAACGGAGAAGGATTTCCGCATTGCCGTTACGGTCACACTCGTTGCGACGGGGACCGATGTAAGGCCGTTGGAAGTCGTACTGTTCATGAAGGATGTTCATTCCGACGTCCTCTATACGCAGATGAAGGGCCGCGGATGCCGGGTCATTGACGACGACCGTCTGCGTGAGACTACGCCCAATGCCGTCACGAAAGAGTGTTATTACATTGTGGATGCGGTCGGCGTGACCGAGCACGAAAAGCTCATTCCCCGGCCCGGAGGCGAAGGGAAAGAAAAGAAACTGTTTACGCTGGAACAACTGCTGGAGCATCTCGCGCATAATGAACTGAGCGACGAAAACCTGTGGCTCCTCCGCGATTACTGCGCGACGATCAACCGCCGCTACGAGAACAACGCCCTTTTCGGGAAACATCTGGATTCCTTCATTATAGATTACGGATTTGCCCCAAAGTCCATCGCCTTCAACATTCAGCAGGCATTCGACCACGGGACGCTCCCTCCGTATAACAGCCCATCGGAGGACAACACGACACGAATGAACCTGATTGCCGATCTGATTTTCAATCTTTCAGCCCGTCGTAAGCTGATTGAAATGCAAAAGGGGTATATCATACGGACGGAGGAAGATCCCGACGAGTTGATCTACGCGGGCTTCTCCAAGGAGACGGCAAAGGGATTCATTGACAACTTTGAACAATATCTCAACGACAATAAGGATTCCATCGAAGCCCTCCGGATCATTTACAATTCCGGGGATGCCGTAATCACCCATGATATGCTGACAGACCTTCGGGACAGACTGCTCGCTGAAAACCGGCAGTACAGCGTATATCAGATCTGGAAGAATTACAGAGTTCTGGATGATACCGGTGATGTGGACGAGCTGGACGTAAAGACGAACGTAAACGCGCTCACGAATCTGATTCAGATTGTGCGCTTCGCATATAAGAAAAACCGTAAGCTCACCACTCTGGTCAAAGGCTTCGCACAGCGGTTCAACCTGTACTGTGGCCAGGCACAGCGTGTTCTGACCGAGGATCAGAGAGACATCATGCGGCAGATCGCTGAGTTTGTGATAAACGACGGAGCAATCTCCGTAAAGGAACTGAATGAAATAGACACCGATCTCTGGCGTAAAGGCGTAATCAGTTTGACCGCACCCGTTTTGTCGGAAGAGATGCAAGCAATGGCAAGAATCCTGCTGAAAGCAGCATAAGAGGTATATAGAAAGATGGCAGCAACACAGAAAACAGAATCCGCTCTTGTCTCGAAAGTATGGAATATTGCAGGTGTCCTATCCGCCGCGGGCGTAGGATTTACAGACTACATCACCCAGCTGACGTACATCCTGTTTTTGAAGATGGACGATGAAAAGGAAGCTCTGGGCCTCGGGAGCTATCTCCCGGAGGGGAACAAGTGGAAGGATCTCTACGGCCTAAGTGGGATTGATCTGGTGGACAAGTACGAAGAGATACTGAAAACCCTGTCTGAAAGCGAAGGGCTCATTGGAACCATCTTCACGAAAGCAACAAATAAGATCGACAAGCCGGTCATGCTCAAAAAGGTCCTTGACATGGTGGCCGAGGACAACTGGTACATGATGGAGGGCGATCTCAAAGGCGCCATTTACGAAAAGATCCTCGAGAAAAACGGACAGGATAAAAAGAGCGGTGCCGGACAGTACTTCACGCCCCGCGCTCTGATTTCCGCTATCGTGGATGTGGTCGATCCCAAAATCACCGAGACGGTGGGAGACCCCTGCTGCGGAACGGCCGGATTCCTTCTCGCCGCGTATGACCATATGCGGAAGCAGAGCAAGGATGTGGAAAAGCAGAAATTCCTGAAAAACAACGCCCTCTTCGGCGCAGATAACACGCCTCTTGTTGTGACGCTGGCGTCCATGAACCTGTATCTGCATGACATCGGCGTGAACACAAGCCCTATTCTATATCAGGACTCCCTGATCGATAAATCCGACCGGATGTTTCAGGTAGTCATGACGAATCCTCCCTTTGGTGTCCGGCCGGCGGGCAGTGTTGACGTCTCCGCGAACCGCCCCGAGTTTATCAAGACTTCGGACAATCAGGTAAACTTCCTCCAGCATATCATGTCCATCGTGAGAACGGGAGGCAGAGTGGCGGTCGTTATGCCGGACAGCATCCTGACCGACGGAGATTCTACGAAGAAAGTCCGGGACAAGCTGCTGAAGGGCTATAACCTGCATACCATCCTGCGCCTTCCTACCGGGATTTTCTATGCCAACGGCGTAAAGACCAATGTGCTTTTCTTCGAGAAGGGCGAACCGACCGGCGATATATGGGTCTATGACTACCGCACAGGCGTCAAGCATACGATGGCCACAAAACCGATGACCCGGGAGCACTTGCAGGATTTTGTGGATTGCTACTGCTCCGGCCATATGGAAGACCGGAAGGAAACCTACAATGCCGAGACCAATCCTAACGGCAGATGGCGCAGATATTCCACGGAAGAGGTCGCTGCGCGGGACGATCTGAACTTCAAGTGGCTGGACTTCACCGAGGAGGACGACCGGTCCGTCTCCGACATTCTCGCCGAGATGCAGGATGAATCCGACGGAATCGCCGCCGCTGTAGCTCAGCTAAAAGAACTGCTGGGAGGGATCGAGCTGTGATAGATACCAAGAAAGCTAAAGTCAGGTTCCTGTCTCTTGCCTTCCGTGGAAAGCTCGAAGATTATCCACAGAAAGAAAAAAAGAATGATAACCTCGACGATATTCACAAAACGCAAAATAATTATCAGGCTGTTTCAGAATCTGAACAGCTTATTGATGTACCGGCACATTGGAATTGGAGTCGTTTAGGCTATGTTACGAGCAATCACGGGCAAACAGTTCCTGATAAAGACTTCTGTTATATCGATGTTGGCACTTTAGACAATGTCCATCAAAGATTGTCTGAAGCAGAAAACCTCGTTACAGCTAAAGATGCACCATCCCGAGCAAGGAAAATCGTTCACTTGGGTGATGTTTTATACTCTACTGTCCGTCCATACTTACATAATATCTGTATTGTAGATAGAGAGTTTTCAAGGACACCAATTGCAAGCACTGCGTTCTGCGTAATGCAGGTTAAGGACAATGTTCTGCTAAACAAATATCTTTTCTATTGGCTGTTGACCGCGGAATTCGATAGTTATGCGAATGGTGATCCGTCTAAAGGGGCACTATATCCTGCCATCGGCGAAAAAGACCTTCTGCACGGGGTTATTCCTTTGCCTCCGGTCAAGGAACAATCGGTGATAGTTGACAGGATCGAAAAGGCGTTCTCTGCTCTTGAGACCATCGATGCATTGCAGGCGCATTATGCTGATAACCTCACCTCCCTGAAAAGCAAACTGATCGACGCGGCTATACAAGGTAAGCTGACAGAACAGCTTCCGGAGGATGGGACGGCAGAGGAGTTGTATCAGCAGATACAGGAGGAGAAGCAAGCTCTGATCAAGGCCGGGAAGGTCAAGAAGGAGAAGCCGTTGCCGGAGATTAATGATGAGAATTTGCCGTTTGAGATTCCAAGTAATTGGAAGTGGACAAGGATAGGGGAAATTTTCACATTACAGTCGGGTAAAAATATTCCTACTGGTTCTATACAGGACAAGCCAGACAACACAAACATATATCCTTGCTATGGTGGAAACGGTTTGCGCGGATACACTGATCATTTCAATGTGAAGGGTTATCATGCTATAATTGGTAGGCAAGGAGCATTATGTGGAAACATCAATTTTGCAGGTGATGAGTTTTATGCTACTGAACACGCTGTTGTGGTCTATGCATATGCAAATACGAATATGGCTTGGGCTGGAATGACTTTGCGAGCACTAAACCTTAACCAATATGCCACTTCAGTAGCACAGCCCGGTCTGGCTGTAAACAAAATCACTGATGTGTTAATTCCTCTCCCTCCTCTTGCCGAACAGAGGCGGATCGTGGAGAAGCTGGATGAAGTCTTGAACTGTATAGAAACGGCACAACCAAAGTCGTAAAGATATAGTGCTAAAAAGAAGCTCCTATGCCAATCAGTAAACGTGTGCGTCAATTTCTTGTAGACACCTACCTCAGCTATTTGCAGCAGGGATTCGACACTGGAGACTTTACACCAATTTACGAATTTCTGTCTGATGATTGTGAATTTTGCAGTTATCCGGAAGAGTATATTTTGGATAAGAAATCTGATGTTGTGGGATGGCTATCAGGTCTTGGAAATGAAATAGCGAACGGACGCGCGTCATATGATGTGGTTATAGGCCCCATCGAGCCATTCCGTGTAAGCGGATATTTGGTGGATAATTTCGAAAAAGTTGGTCTCTATGATAAGACCTGTGAAACGATATTTTACATCAGAATTTCGCAGTCCGGGATGATCCAGGCTATCGGATTCTGGAAACCACTTGTCTTTGAAGTACCCATAGATGGGAAGGAAAAATGAGAGATATATGGCCATGATAGCCAATTATAAATCATGCAGAACAAAATAAACCTTTACGATCTGTTGAGAACGAAAGAAATCATTGCCATTCTGGATGGAGACACTGAATGGGGTCAAATTGCCAGTTCAGCGACTGGTGAAAGCATCAGAGTAGCTATGCCATATCTGTCTGGACGAGATATTTGTGCTGTTGCCAACAAATTTGGATGCCCAATGATATATGAAAAAGATGGTGAGAAGTTCAGCAGATGGGAGTATTTTGACGATTTGCTGGAGTATTGTATTAACCAAAAGAAGGTTTCATTACTGTTGTCGTACCTTTTCTCTAAAGAAAGCTTCATAGAAAAACTAAATCGGTATCCAGTAGATGAGATTGAAACAGCGTATCATCAAATATGCGGCACGGCTCTTCAAAACATTAATCAGTTGCTGTACTTTGGAAATCATGAGTTGGTTTCCGAAGGAAGTAACTGGATTATCAGGGAGATTGGTGAAAAGATTTCTGTATCTGCGCCAAACATCAAGACTGTAAGTCATTCGTATATTAGAGATATTTCCAATCGAGCGTTGGATGATATTGAACGTGGCAACTACGACAGCGCTATTACAAAAAGCCGCACCATGTTGGAAGAAGTATTCTGTTATGTCATTGAAGATAAAGGAGTAGCTCCTTCTGAAAGCGGCGATGTCAAGAAGCTATACACACAAGTAAAAGATTTATATAATATGCATCCAGAGCAAGGTATGGACAAGAGAATCAAAGAACTTCTTTCTGGACTTGAAAAGATTCTGACTGCGATTTCCGAAATGAGAAATAAAAATAGTGACTCACATGGAGTCGGCTCGAAACGCATTATGATTTCCGACTATCACACAAGACTGATGGTAAATAGTGCTATGACAATGTCTGAGTTCATCTTGTCTGTTAAAGAAAACTCAAAATAATTTGCAGAAGACTTTTTATTAATCGCTTCGGACTACCGGCCATTTGATGACGGGGAGCATATTCTGTATATCAATGGCCAGTATCGGGGAGATTCTGCTATCGGACAGCTGATGCACGACTTCTGCTGCTGGGATCCGGACGATATGAAATATGAATTAATACGAGACACGGCACGATATTACAAAGAGAATCCGAAGGGGGTGGATATCATGTGCAGAGCATTTGAAGAAACACGGCTGGAAAAGGCTATGAGGATCGCCAAAAACCTGATCGAGCAGGGGCAGTTGACACTTGAAGTCATCGCTTCCGTCACGGAACTTCCTCTGGAAGAGATTCAAAAGCTGGCCGCCGAGGTGACCGAAAAAGAATAACCTGTAAACA
>Ga0256405_10004344_pt1 | contig 26773 bp, 18 predicted proteins | sample RumenRJG_02DNA_FD_189096 | JGI IMG/M metagenome (GOLD analysis project Ga0256405, IMG submission 189096) | Bovine rumen microbial communities from Lethbridge, Alberta, Canada - RJG_02 | ecosystem: Host-associated > Mammals > Digestive system > Stomach > Rumen | place: Canada: Alberta... | reverse complement strand
TTTGGTCAATGGCCGCCAAGTCGATGGGCTCCCGGCGGTTCAGAGCAATCTGTACCATCTCAACCTTCTGCCGCAGAAGGGAAACCTCCAGCTCAGCCTGAAGCACCGCTTCCTCCACCGCCCCAAACTGATCCATGTATCTCTGGCGCAAGGGCGGCGCTTCCACATACAGCAGTCGGTCCCGGTTCTCATAAGCCCCAATAAGCGCCATGCGGCTGGTGGCCACCTCTCGGGTCAGCCAGTCGTAAAAGGTTTGAGTCCTCATGATGCCCCGCCTCCCATCGCCGCTGTGATGTCTTCCAACGTGAGATTTTCCAGGTCTTCATCCGTGAAATCGCTTTGACTGGCGATGCGGTCCGCCTGGGCGTTGATGGCCTTTTCAAAAATGTTCCGGGCCGCCCGGGCATTGCCAAAATGCTCGTCCCGCACCGCGTAAAGGGCCTCGAACCGCTCCTTCAGCAGGGTCTTTGCGTCCTCTTCCAGGGAATAGCCGTTCTTCTGACAGAATCCCTCGAAGATGGCCAGCAGCTCGTCGCCGGTGTAGTCCGGGTATTCAAAATACTTGCTGAACCGGGAGGACAGGCCGGGATTGGAGTCGATGAACTTATGCATCAGATCCGTGTACCCCGCCACGATGACCACAAGTTCATCCCGGTGATCCTCCATAGCCTTGAGGAGGGTCTCGATGGCCTCTTTGCCATAGCTGTCGTCGGTCTCCCCGGCCAGGGAATAGGCCTCGTCGATGAACAGCACGCCGCCCATGGCCTGCTGGATGACCTTCTGGGTCTTGATGGCGGTCTGGCCCAGATACCCGGCCACCAGAGCGCTGCGGTCAGTTTCCACCAACTGGCCCTGGGGCAGGATGCCCATGTGGTAGTAGAGCTTGGCCACCAATCGGGCCACCGTGGTCTTACCTGTTCCAGGGTTGCCGGTAAAGACCAGATGATAGGAGATGGTCGGGACCTTCATGCCCCGCTTTTCCCGGATCTTCGTGACCTTGATGAAGTTCATCAGGCTATGGACATCCTGTTTCACGTTTTCCAGACCCACCAGGCTGTCCAGCTCGGCCAGCAGGCTCTCCATGGTCTCGCCCTGGTCGGCGGGCTTGGGTCGGGTGACGATTGGAGTCTCCTCCGGCTGCGCGGCCTGGGTGTCCGGCGCTTTTGCAGAAGACTCGTCCGCAGTCAACTTGATCGTAATGTTCAGAGAAGGTGCCGTATCCTCCGGCTTGTCGCTTCCCTTCTGCTTCTCCGCTGCGGCTTTTTCTCTCTCTTCCTGGGCGCGCCGCTTGATTTCCCTCGCGGACTTCAGAAGCTCGTCGTTCTGCAAGTAACTGCCCTCGTTTTTTTCTGTGATCCTGTCCTGATAGTTCGGTGGCTCCGATGCCTTAACCCCTGCCGTAGCTGCATAGAGGAAAAGGTCGGAGAGGATGGACGAGAGCGTGCTCGCTTCTTCTACGGTGAAATCTCCGTTGATCATGGCAGTGGCCGCCAGCAGACTGTTCAGCTTGGCCAAGACCTCTGCTGAATGGCCGGTCCCTTCCCTCGCATCCTTCTCCACGATCTGCTGAAAAAACTGCGGAACCCGTAATCTGCGCTCCGGATCACCGCAGCAGCCCATAGCAGTCATGACCTGCTCGACGGTGTAGTCTGTGCCGGTGACAGCGGACAGCGCCTCGATGTAATCCGGGGAATACAGGAGGTTGCTGCCCCAGATCTTCAGGGCGGCGGCGGTGAAGTAGGCCATCAAAGCATCGGAGTCAAGGTTCGGACACTGTTCCGAAATGCAGGACCGCAGGCCGTCATATTCACTTTTCAGATCAGCATGCTTGCTCATAATTACCCTCTACTGCTATGTTTAGGCCGTCTCAAAACTCAAACTCCCGATGTCTGAAGAATTCTACTAACTGACTTCGCCGCATTTTAATGTAATAATCTGCTTCGGGAAACTGCTTCAGCAGTTCAGCCATTCTTAATTCTGCACCCGAGGTGTCTAAGCCATCATCTTCCATTATCATGATTTCCAATTCAAGTTCGTTAATCTCCGCAAGTCAAATAGTGTAAACTGTTTTGCCCATTCACCTCAAAATTTTAACAAGTGATTTCGTAATCATTTCGACATCAGAATCAGTATTATCCTTGCCAAGTGAGATGCGAATGGTTCCCTTTGCCAAAGTTTCATCCAATTTGATTGCTTTTAGTACATGAGATACTTCTGTATTCTTGCTGTCACAGGCTGAGCCTGTAGAGATGCAAATTCCCATGAGATCCATCCGGTGCAAAATGGCCTCACCGTCTTTCCCTTCGAAAGACAAACTGAGCAATCCAGGGAGAGTCTTTTCGTCGCCGTTACGTTGAAAGTGTATGCCGGAAGCTTTCATCTCTGCAAGGAGTTTGGATTCCAAATCTTTAATATCCTGATAGTGTCTAGAAAGATGGTCATAGTTCTGCTTCAATGCAGCAGCCATTCCGACAACAGACGCAACATTCTCAGTTCCAGCTCGCAGATTACTCTCCTGAGCCCCTCCATCCAGCAGCGGCGTAAGGGCTGTCCCTTTTCTAATGTAAAGGAACCCGATGCCTTTCGGCCCGTTAAACTTATGCGCTGATGCAGAGAGCATATCTATACCAAGCATCTCAACATCAATAGGAACATGACCCACAGCCTGCACAGCATCTGTGTGAAAGCAAGCCCCGTTCTTATGGGCGATCTGTGCCAGTTCCTTGATCGGCTGAATACTGCCAATCTCATTATTGGCATACATGATAGAAACAAGCCTTGTGTCGTTTGTAATAACACTGCTCAGATTATCAGGCGTGATGATTCCATTTTGATCTGGCCACAGGTAAGTGACAGGATAGCTCAGCCGCTCTATTGCCGTACAGGCATGCAAAACAGCATGATGTTCGAAAGCAGACGTAATCATCGCTCTTTTGTCCGCATCTGAAAAAGCAGATCCTTTGATTGCCCAGTTGTTGCTTTCCGTCCCACCAGAGGTGAAATAGATCTCCTCCGGCTTTGCTCCAATACATGCAGCAATCGTCTCCCGCGCATCCCGAATCGCTTGCTTTGGAGCACGGGAAAGGGAGTATGGTTGCGACGGATTGCCATACTCTTCGAGGAGGAACGGCTTCATAGCATCAAACGCCGTTTCATCCAGTTTTGTTGTTGCTGCATTATCAGCATAGATTACTCTTTTCATACGCTATACCTATGCATCGAGTCCTATCGTCTTAATGTCCGGAATCGTCTTGCCCAACTCTTTTGAATCCGCATAGCCCATCTGTTCACGAATGATACTCCTCATCGCCTTTGCTGGCTGAAGGCAATAATAATCAAACTCTTCCGGGCTAATATCTGATGTACTCTCCACATGTGGGAAAATGAGCTTCACATTCGCAGTGCAGATCTTCCGGATAGCCTCTGTGTCTCTGGTATCGGCCTTGGGTGGAATATAGAGCATATCATCCACAATGCTTCGGTAAGAAGAATTATTCCTCAGTTCATGAAGAATAGACGAGAAATACTCCGAATTCAAAGCCCATCCATTTGCCTTCATATCATCATTCATTCTGGGCAACTCCCAGCCTTTAATGAAACCATGGAGTCTATCCAGGAATGGAGAACGGTGGAATGGGAGCGGCAATTCTTCAAACATAAAGGCATGCTCATTCATATTTGAGCCAGTGATATTGCCCAGAAAAACGATTGCCGCATCAACATTGACCTGATGGCCGTCATCCGCCTTAAAACTCCCGTTTTCCATGATCTGCTGAAGTGAAGAATGCATTTCTGTGTCCTTCATGTATTCAGCCTCGCGAATTTCATCGAGCGCAATGTAATCCTTGTATGCAACGACACCTTCTCGTTTATTTGTTTTGTTGTAAATCAACTGTGCGCGTGTGGATTTTCCGGACACTAACCAGCCGAAGCGGCTAATTTGTCCGAACAGATAAGATTTTCCAGTTCCAGGAGGTGCTAGTTCAATGATGTTTAAACTTTTTTCTACAAACGGCAGAAGTCTCTGTAAAAACGTGAGTCTCTGCTCACTGCTTTCAAAGCCAGCAGCGTTATAATCTGCGGCCGAGATCAGCACATCAATCCATTCCTCCGTAGTGAAGCTTCTGCGTCCTTCTTTATAGTCCTCCAACTCAACAGAATAAGGGCAAAACGGCTTGTAGTCAGTCATCTTGATAAACCCGTTTGCCTTTTTCTTCGAGAAATCCTGCATCCAGGTCAATTCGATGATGCCCCAGTTCTCGCTTTCCTTCAGAAGCGTACTCTGCCACTGTTCTACGACCTGCTTTTCAACAATACCGCCAGCACCGGATTTTGCATCACCAAAATCTGGCATTTCAAACAACGTCTCGCCGGTCTTGATATCCACCGAAACGCGAATCTTAGCAAGAATGACAACAGTCTCCCCACTGGTAAGCTGGAATTTCATCTGCTCGAAGTCATCCTTACTCGGTACATATCTTTTTATGTAATTCGTTACTCTTTCCTGATCAACATCCCCATCTTCATCAGAAAACTTCATAACGATCCAGTCACGCATAAATGACGGCATTTTCAGATCCTTGAAGAAGCCTGCACGCTGAGGATTTTTTAAGACGACCATGTCCGCAAATATATCTCTAAGTTTATCTTCCATATAGAACTTTCCCTCCCTCAAAGGAATAACGTACAGCCTTGTTCCTTAAATTCCCTGATTTTTATAATCAGATCTTCTTCGTCACATCCAAAATATTCGGCCATACACGGGATGCAGTAAAATTCTTCTGTATCAATATCAATGAGCTTCTGCGAAAGGGCTACCTCATCCTTCTTTAGGGACTTGCCACATTCACAGCATATTTTCTTCTTCATATTGGCAAATCACCCTCTCCGCCGCCTAATGCAGGTTTCACCTTAACATCCGGCATCGATACAATTTTGTTGTCAGCATAAACCTGTACCGCATAAGCACCCGGTCCAATCCCCTTAAAAGTGATATTCCAACTCTTTGCATCCGCCGTAGCGGTGGTCTCTCCATCAATTCCTGCAATTCTAACCTGAAGCTGGTGTACCGGCTTGTTAAAATCAATATGTAGTCGCACTTTCTTCATGGATATTTTCACGGTGTCTTTGTCCCATTTCCCGTTTAATGGGATATCCCGATTACTGTCGAGAACAATGACCGGCACCAGCATTTCTTCCGGTGATGCCCCTCCATGAATCTCACCATAGATAGCATTATCATCATCGGCTCCCGCAGCAAACCCAGATTGAGTGAAATGATCATAGTTCTGGAAAACCACATACCGGTTATCATCAACTGTTACAACACGAGTACTGGGTATGGATGCAATGTCTTCTTTGGTCAGCAGACAATACCTACCATGGCTGCATGCTTTGGCATTTTTAGGCAGGGGCATGCCATCGCGATTATGGAAAAGCCTTGCTGCCAGTCGGCTTGTCCCGTGGTCACCAGTAATGATTACTCTATGATATTGCTCCATCAGTTCGGTAACCTTATGATGAATTCGTGTAACGAAATCCAGCTGTTCCTGAACACAGGCATAATAATCCGGTTCATCAACCACACCCTTATGAGCAAGCTTATCCAACTTGTCCAATTTGGCATGCGGACAAGTCATCTTTTCCCATTGATTATTAAACATAGTCTCTGTCGGTAGACTTGCCTGTCCGACTGCAAGATTTTTCAAGGTCGCATCACAATTTTGAGCTAACGACCAATTCAGCAGAGGGAGCCATTCAATCCCAAGTGCGTCAATCCACAGAACAATGGTTTCTGCATCAACATATTCAGACAAAACGGAATACCGCATATCATAGATATCCGTTTGAATTCCATTGAAATAGGTTTCATCATCATCTGGCAGGGTGTTCTCAAGTTTAAATGACTTGTACTTTGTCATATAATGCTTTATCTCATTATCAAAAGGCATACTACCATCATTCAGATAGGCATATAACTCTGGATAAGCTGTTTTCAGCTTATCGGATGCCAATACCTGATGATAATCGTCTCTCATCCACTTCCCAGCCAGACGGAGCAGATATATCTGCTCCTCCCGGGATCTGCCAACAATAAAATCAAGCCTTTTTTCATACGCCGGAATCTTTTCAATCTCCTTGAAGAAACGACTATCCGGTGTGATCCCCATGACCGGTACAAGTTCTCTATATTCCTGAACCCAATCCGGTTTATCTGCCCAGACTTTGAATATTTTCAACATTACGGTATCCGTCAGAAGTGCAATATTCTCAAGATTGGAAAAACAAGAATACAAATATGTATCATCTGGATGCAGTTCATACCACATGTTGACAAACAGCCTATGACTTCTATCCAGTGTTTTCCACTTGCCCATAATATCTCTCCCGGAGAATGTGGACATATTCAGAATATTCAGGAGAGCTGCATCTAAGCTGATGCCTTTAAGAGCATATTCGAGCAGAATTCCCTGCATCTCATCAGTGCAATTTTCCCGTGTGAGCGCAGACGAACCATCCATGTTTTCTTGAATTAACGAAAGCATATCGCTGATAACGTGAATGGAGATATTTCCGTTCGTTGTTGTGACACTGCGGGAGCGTTTCGTCAAGAGAACAAACTCTTCCTTTTCGGGTACTGGATCAAGCCAATACTCAAACCAGTCCTGTAAGCCGATTTTAAGATCACCCTGCATCGCATCCAGTTTCGTAATGTATTTTTCAAATTTTCCTGAGAGGACAAGAAGCTTCATGTCCTGATCCACTATGCTTGCATCCGTGCAATCATAGTAGAAATCCTGCTGCCTGAGATCTCCGGCTAAATTTACTGCCTTATCAAACCACTGTGCTTCACAGCCCCAAAGCGGAATAATAATACGGCCAACACTGTTTGCCGGTGCCTGATAACTCCAAAGCCCGGCAAAACGTCTGTCATTCATTTCACTTTTTGCAAAGAGTCGCAGATATTCACTGACGCCGGTAAGGATGACCCATTGATCTCTGTACGTGGGATCCTTCAAATTCTCGTACTTCGGCATAACGTCTATATTGGAGAAGAGTTCCTGTGTTTGAATCAACCGAATGTCACTTATTTTCTTCAATTCAGAGAGAAGATCGCAATACTGGCGGATATTTCTTACCATGATGGCACGGCAAGGGAAGCGTGATGGCACATTTGCCTGCTTCTCTTTTTGCAGTTTCATCACAACTTCCTGAATCGTCATGGAGCCACCTCCTTTCTCACTCGGCAAAATCATCACAGAACTCCGGATGCGCATCCAGGAATGCCGTAACACGATTTCGTAGGACAGTATCCTTCATTTTGAGGACACCATTCTTCGTGCCTGCAAGTTTTTCTTTCTTGGCTTTTTCCTGCTGTGCCTGTTTCAGCATCTTCTGAAGTGAGCTTAAATCAGTAATTGCCCATGTGCTCATGTCGTTACCAAGCTTCATTTTTGCCTTGGCAATAATTGTTGTATGCTCAGCGTTCCAGATGTCCGCATACTCGTCGCCTACCGTTGAAAGAAAAGCTTCATCCACCTTGCTCTTATCGTTCAGGATAGAAGTGTCCATATTCCGCAGCGAATTTACCGCTGCGACAACTGTAGCATTTACCGTATGGTTCTTCTTCTGGACATCGATCAGCGTACTAATTGTCTTCTGAAGCTCTTTGGGAATAATCCACATGATCGGAGCTTCATAAGTAGTGCACCATTCCTTCACCGTTTCGATACCAGTGACGGATTTCCATGTTTCTTGAAGATCAATCTTGTTCCTTGCAAAGCTGATACGACTTATCTGATTATCAAGCTCTTTTTCAAACTGTGTGAGTGTTGCATCGCACGACATATCCTTAAATCCGGCGTAAATCGTGCTCAGTTCATCCTGTGTACACTCTATCTGTCGAGCGGAGAGGATTTGCCCGAGCACCGGCTTTCCATCCGTCAGGCAGTCCTTTGCATACGTTCCATTTGCTTCGAGTACAGCGATGTCCTGTTTACGCTCTTCCTGTGACAATTGCCCTGCATTGCCTCTTGCGACTTTATAAAGGACTTGAAGCGCAGGATACCAAACGGAATTCAGCTTCTCGATTGCCACAAGTGCAATACGCAGGTATTTAAACTGATTGGCAAGATCTTTCCTGGCTGCTTCAAGACTGTGGTATACCACTCCCTGAACGTTTCCGATCGCTTCTATGTATTGATATTCTCCAACCACATCAGCAAGCTTCTCTTTCACCTGCTCTTCCATCCAGGTATAGATAGCACCCTGCATGACAGAATGAATCTTATCGCTCAGCTCCTCCGGCTGAATATCCAGTTTGGAAGCAATGTCTTTAAGCTCAGGGGATGCCTCAAACAGGAAGGAGCGGAATGCGGCTGCAATTGCATTTTTATCTTTGAATGCATTAGCCAGATTGACACGGATTTTCCCCCTGCCTTGCATCAGTTGGAGCACGTTGCTCATAGCGCTCTCTACATCTCCGTCCTGTGAGATGAAGACCTGAATATTATCAATCACCTTTTCTGCGGAGGCACGCAAATCATCACTTGACCATGTACTCTCAGGAAGATATCTCAAAGCCCAGAACGGAGCGCCACTCTTGGTAACGGCCTCTCTGGCATTATGATATCCCGTTGTCTGTTCTGCCACCTGTGCTGTCGTAAGGCCAAGAATCTTTTCAAGGTACTGACTGAAATTTTGCCAGGTAATAGAGCCTGCTGACAGATAGTCGGTGGTCATCTTGTTTTTACACATGTTGACCACCATTTTGCCAATGGTTGCTTCAGCGAGGACATGTGGAGATTGTGCACTGTCTGTCCAAGTGTATTTGCTGTTCTTATAGCAGGAAAACACATAACCCAGCAAAATACCGCAGGCAATTGTGTCATAGTAGCCATATGGCGCATCCTGCAATGTTCCCCAAAGATCACTGAGATTGACTTTGCTCCCTGATTCCATCTGCTGTTTTATAAGTCTGGCAAGTGCAGCAACGCTGTCTTTCGCCCTGCTGCCGCTGACATTTGACATATCCTCAATAGAAGTAAGTTCCAGAACACCTTCGCTCTGTAAAGAATTCAAAACATTTTTCAGCTGGCTGTTGCCTGTGCTTCGCTGAATTCCTGCGGTAGGAGCTCCATCATTGCATGCCTTGTACGCCGTATTTGTTACAACAATATTCTCCGGGGCATACTTAAAGATAGCATCCAGTACATTCGTGCGGATTGTCTTTCTCAGTTGTGCCATGCCGTACTGATTGTTAAACACCTGCGTTCCGTTATAAGCGATCATTTTGCTGCCGGAAACTGCGCTGCTGATCCATGTTGTCATAATGGTTGCCGCTTCCATTTTGTATTGGTTAACGGAGCCAGTCTGTCCAGATGCGCTGGCCATTTCCTGCTTTGTAATAGCAGTCAACCATTTTGTTCGCTTTTCATCTGTAAAAGGTTCTCTCACCAATGCAATGGTGAGGCGCGGTTCATTTGCTTCCTGCGCCTTATTCTGCAACATAGACTGTATGGATACGCCCTGCGCCTCGCTGTTCACTGTGACAAGCAGAAGTCCAAGTTTGTAAGGAGACTTTTCCAGTTCCTTTGAAATCTCTCCTAGCCTTGTGTTGATCGAATTGGTCTCTGCACAGCAAGCAGCAATCTTCATACGCCGGTTGACAGCATCATTCTCATCTGCTGCCTGTTTTTCAAAGGCCTGGGCAAATGCGCCGTCCTTTGAAAACATCATATAGCGACTGTATTTCTTATCATTCTGTGCCAGCCGAGCCGGGAATTCGTCACTGGTAGTGCCATTGAACGGAAGCTGCAGCCGGACATTATCATGCTGATCCTTATCCAGAACAAGAATCTTACTGTCCTGCATGGTTTCCAGTAAATCATGTACAGATGTCTTGCTCATAACTCCTGCAAGACAGGTGGCAAGGCATTCCTCTGTAGCAGAAATTCCATCTTTTGTACGTCTGCCGCTATACAGACCTTTTGTAGAAGACATAAGAGCCATCAACAGCATGGCTGTCTTAAACACACGGAATGCGTTATCATCGCTCTCAACAAGGTTTCGACTTTCCTCAAAATGTCTGATATACTCCGGAACCTTGGTCTCCTTATCAGAAAAATCGCTTTCACGGGTAAAGAAATAATCCCAAAGCCAGTCCGGTGTCAGCCAGCATGCCTGATCATCCGGTCCAAAACGATTGATATAGCCTACAAAGCCTAGATCCGGTGTGGACTGATCTTTCATGAAGCGGAACATGGTACGCTGCGCCGCAGCATAGTTTTCTGCCACTCGTGAAAGAAGCTTTATTGTCATAGGATGGATAGGGCAAAGGTGATCAATCTCTTCGCTTATCTTATCATCCAATCCGGACATATCCGGTAAGAACGGGCGAATATTCTTCACCACTGGTTTCCGCTCATCGACCCAGTGTTCTGACATGCCATTACGGATATTGATGGAACCTGCAATGAGGTCAAGTGCGGCATCCTGAGAGATATGAAATTCCACCTGATGAAAACGATGAGTGATCAGCTGATAGCGATCTGTCGTTAGATTATCCACCATCTCTTGGGACTTATGGACAATAAACATCATATACAGCGGCTTAACCTTAGTGAACTCAGAGAGCTGCTGCAGGATGGTGATATCGTCACTGTTGAGAATGTATTCGGTAAATTCATCCCAGATAAAGAAGATACCAGATTTCTCCAAATTGTTATTCTCAATGACCGCCCCGACCCAGTTCTTGAAGGTTTCCAAGCTGTCTACCAGACCCCAGTTAAACTGGCGGATCACTGCTGCCGTTCTCTGAAGAGCCTTCAAATCGGCAACATCAATTGCATTCTGTAATTCTTCCACACTGCCGTAATCATCGCCAAGCGTAGTCGTTTCCAGAATGTATTCCCAGTTATGAAGCGGACTGTGGATCTGTTCCTTCACAACGTCGGCAAGAGAGGCATCCGCATAATCTGCCTTATCTCCAAACTTTTCTGCCAATGCCTCACGGATGGCTTTTTCCGCCTCCATGAGCATGGCATTGCCGTCCCGAAGCCCGGTGCATCCGGTCTTCCAAATGACGAGATAATCGCCGCCACGATTACGGCACTTCATGAAACGGTTCCGATAGGCAGAAAGGCGGCTCGTCTTAGACAGAAAATCGTCAATAACCTGCGGCTTCTCCTCCATCAGGTGCTTTACCAGGATGGCAGCGTAACTCTTTCCGGTTCCATAACTGCCATGAACCCAAAAAGAGCGGCGCAGATCATTGCCTTCGCTGTCAATCCCTTCATTATTGAGAGACTGGCAGAGAACTTCTACCATCTTCTCCATGTCGTCGCCGACAATATACTCACGCCAAAGGTTTTTATTTCTACTGTCAGCATCGATATCCACAACCGATTCAAATGTCGGGCTTATCTCAATATAATCACTGTATTTCTTGTTCAACATGTCGCCACCCTCTGTTAATCTTCCTGTGCCAGATCAAGAATATCGTTGCTTGCGTAGTCTTCAAGAATGATATTGTCCAAGTTTCCAATAAAGGAAACGCGGATATACTGCGGATACGTAATCGCCAGTCCCTGCACCTGCTCCCGGAAAGCCTTAGCATCGATTCCGTAAATATCGTGTGGCGAGATTCCCTGTGCATTCAGGTTAGAATGTGCATTCAGAAGCTCAGTAAAAGTGAATGACTTCCGCCCCACATGTTCGGCATACAAATATAATGCATACAGCAGAGCAACTGCATGAGGATAATCCCAGCCTTCACGGAGATATGTTTTTTCAAGCGGAATTCCCTGTTTCAATGAAGTTCCAATCGGTGAATGCTTGAAGGTCGCTAACAGCGAACTTGCCGCATTTTTTCGGGTTGTAGGAGAGTATGAATCTCCTAGAAGTGTAACAACATCTCCTAATTCGTAGGCCACACCTGGCTCAGTGTTTAAGCAAAACCATTTGCATATTATGGAATTGTAGGCTAAATTGCACCATATAATAGCCCATGTCAGAGGATTGTATGGTCCAAGATGAGTCAGTTTGTCCCCAAGATCCGTCACATGAATAGATCTATCTTTGTTTGAAATTTCAATCAACTGACTATGTTGTAGCCATTTTTTAAGTGAAGCATACTGCTGATTTCCTAATTCCATTCTTGCAAAACATTTTTCCCCATGCTCCATAAAATGCTCCAAGAAATTCTGCTGAAATCCAAAATTTTGGTAGCAGTTCATCCCCTTCAAATCCATACCTACTCCTCCTTGCGTTACTGAAAGTGATCTCGCAATCATACAGCCCTTATCCGTAAAAGAAATACAATTCGAACAATGTACGCAAAGTGATTCGCGAATTAATATCTTTCCATCGGACTGTATGGTATATGCCCCGGTTGGGCACTGTACCTCACACGCTTTACAACCCTTACAATATGCGACTTTGTTTGCCACCCCTCTAAGATGAGAGATAACAAATCTATCCATTTTTGAAAAAGGCTTATAAGAAAACGTTGTACTATTTTCATTCTTTTTAATATCAAGCAAATAGTTAATACCATTAATTTTATGTACGCCCTTATTGCCTTCAAATTCAGTGATAACCCCCAAGATCTTAGAAACCTCAAGCCAATCCTGTATTGGCTTTTTCATAGTAAAAGAAATTGTGTTATCCCCAATATGTTCTGATACACGATTGCCGCCATTTGGAAGGTCACGTCCTCCTGAACGAGTCTTCCAGCCGCCACTTTCAATATATTTCTTGCGCTCTTTTTCAGGTTTTGCACGCGCGACATATTTCTCTACAACGGCTCTAAGCTCCTTGTTTTCACTTGGGTAACATATGCCGGTAATGCTGTCATACCAGTCCGATGACATTGGGCAAACCATACAGCCAACACGAAACAGTCCATTTCGATAAGCATTGTTTAGAACTATTCTGTATTTTAATAAATGGCAGTATATCTCAGCATTGTTCCACTTGTGTATTGGGCTTACGTTAATTTGAGAAATATTTTTCGCTCCAATGCTCACTTCGTCGTATTTTGCACGTCTAGCACTTTCTTCAGCCCTAACACCATCATATACAACGACTTTTGCATTGTAGTTGCCCGTTATCTGTCTTAACGTAAGCACTGTTGGTACTGATTTATGGACGGCACAACACCATCTAATCTTAGAAGCCGGCGGGCCAAATTCTTTCCATGTTTCCTGGGGATCCATATGGCACTTTGCCTCTTCAAACCGCAGCTGTGGCCAATGTTGTTTGGCTTTCTGAACTGCTGTTAGAGTATCGGACAGCTCCATGCCTGTATTGCTAAACACCACATAAAAGTCACTGGGTGCCAAAGCTTTTACCGCCAAATCAAGTAATACCAAAGAATCCTTCCCACCAGAGAAAGCGCACACAAAGGAATACCCCTGCTGACTGTATTTCTCATGCTGTTCCTGAATAAAGCTCACCGCCTTTTGCTGAAGATTAATCATCAGTGAGCGATTCACTTCATATAACCGTTCCGTATCCACAGGTTGCAACTTTAGCCTTGCCTCAGTCAGAAGTCTGATGACCGGCTTTGTATAAAAACCGCCTCCTTGAGCTTCAGCAACTGCCACACCATTCATTACATATCGTCGAACACCTTCGGCCCAAAGGAGAGGGGCATCCGTATCTTTTGGGTAGTCCCAATAAGCATCCATGCCGAAGAAGTCGAGTTCCTCATGGAAGACCGGACGAATCTCCTTCTGGATCTTTGCATCAATTGTCAGGCGGAAGATGCCGTACTCATCCGTCCACTCATATCCATACACGTTAGAAACTCACTCCCTCTCAGCGTAATACTTCTCCGCAGTTATCCTTGGTTCGCCAGGGCCTGATTTGATGCAGGGCAGCATGACAGGTCGGGCAGACAGTGATAAACTGTCCTGCGTCATATTTTTTCTTTCCGTCCAGTTCAACCGGCGGAATTAAAAGGTGCGGCTGTAGCAGGCCGCCACACGGTTGATAATATAGGTCTGGCTTTAGATTGCAAATCTCACAATGGTCTCCAAGTGTGTGCTTTGCCCCGTCTCTTTTCTCGATGACACGGTGCAGGTGTCCAAGCAATATCCCTTCGGGAAACCCGGTGTCTTCAGCTGAATTTCCATATTCCGCAGAGAAATATCGCTCATTTCTCCGAATCGCTTCCGCAATCTGGTGCAGGTCATCATGTCTACCGCTGAACTCTACAGCAACTTCAATGAACATAGCGCCAAGATTGACATTGTGGTTGCCGGTATTCAGGGATGTTCGTAAAAGATTAATCTGTCGGGTAATGCCCGTAGTGTTGCGAAAATCATCACGTCTGTTTTTGACGGGATGAATCGGCAGCCTGTTGAGCAGTGCACTTAGATCTGCCATTTCTTCCGAGTCTGCATAGACCCGCCCATTCTCAGATGAATACAGGACATCCAGCGCAAGGATCACTTCATCCCTTGTAAAACTCGCATTCGCCATATCCTATACCTCCACGATTACATGGTCGCCAGAGGCATTCCACGCAAACCTTTCATCATTGCTCAGGGCTTTCGGCATATTCCAAATCAATTCATTGCCTTGTATAATCCCAGCATCTACCAAAAGCAGCCGTAGAGTTTCTGCTTCAAAGCTTCGTTTATCGATGTCGTTCTCCACCAGATACGAAACAACAACATCTCCAAATGTCTGGATGGGACTATCGTTTGCGACCAACATGGTATGAAGCGTGTCAAGAGATTGCCCACTTAATGCCTGTATGGTTTTCGCACCCAGATCATTGCTGTAACAGCGCAGCACACTCTGAAGAAGTAGCGGTGTCCAATGCTTTCCGGTCGGCAAAGATGGAAGCTGCTCTAACCACATATCTGGCACCGCTCGGAGCACAATGTGGCCTCCAACGTCCGTAAGCAAAATCGCCAGTTCTTTTTTTACGGTAGAAATCCACGCGTCATCGATATTCATGTTATCCGCATAAATCAAGATACCGTTCTCATAGTAGAAAAAGATGGGTTCATCTGGAATCCTCATCTGCATTCGGAGATTTCCAGACGCAATGCCAATACTGTGCAGATAATCTACGAGGGCGTCAAAAGAAAAGATTCCACCCTGATCTGCAGCAAAATTTCTGAATATATCAAGGTTGCTGGTTACCAGATGATCCTTCCTCGATATATGCATCTTGCCATAAAAGCTGTAATGTTTATCGTGATATCCTTTTTTTTCAAACAGGTGAGTTGCGATGTCAAAAACAGATCGCTCATCGTTCAAATCGTTATCGGTGAGGAACATGTTCATCTCCACTTTCGCATACTCATAGAGCTGCGCTGCAGAAATGTACCCTCTGTTTTTCTGCATCAGTTTATCGATGATCGCTTCCAACTGATCGGCTCCGTCTTCCCAGTCAACAAAGGCATCCTCATGGATGAGCCTGCCTTTCAAATTTACGATGTGTTCTGAGTCTGCCACAGCGTTTCTGGTAGCAACCATAGTCGTCTTTAGGGCATCCCTAGCATCATCGTAAGAAACGCCTTGCATATCTGCGGCAAGGACTATTTCCTCAATCTGCTTGACAAGGGGACTGATTCTCCTTTGCGTAGGATCTTGCTTACTTTGTCCTTGCTCCCTCAATGGAACGGGAGCGCTATGATTGTCGCCACTTGTCCCATCTGCCGAGGTCTGCACGATTTGCTCTGCATCCTTCGGCTCAAATATGGTGACAGGCAAAGGCTTTTCGCCGCACCTTTCATGAATCCAATTTGTGTAGGAGATAACATCCTTTGGAGACAAATCCGAACGAACAAATGCCGGTAAGCCTGTTAAATTAAGAGACTGAGGGCCACTTCCGCCTTTGTAAATTGGAACCGCTCCGTTTTGCGTTCTCATTCCCACAAGTAAACGAATTTGCAGTGGATAACGGGTCAGCATATCGTCGCAATATTGTCTGAATGCGTCAGCAGGCGATAATCCCTTGTAGACGCTATCACCAACGCGCAACACATATGCTCGTGCATCATCTATTTCAGCGGCAGGATACAGTAATGAATTGACCTTAGACAATATGACCTGCCGCATTCCTATACTGTAGACATTGTGGCGGTTCATAAACGGCCATAATTTTATAGATTTCAGCTCATCTATTGTAGTGATATGTTGATTCGTCAGGACTCTTCGCAAAGGTACAAATTCATCACCAGATAGGAACGTATCTATTTCATTCACAGGGGCTGATTTATATCTTTCAATTCCGTCATCCTGATCCTTGCTAAGTTGGGATTCTTTGTCCAATATTTTCGGTTTATCAGAGTAAAAAGCGAAGAGTAGTGCAATTGCAGCGCGAAACATATTGTGTTTGTCCGCATTTAACCGAACGAATACGGGATTCGCAAATAGCGCCTCTTCGGTTGCCTTAGCTTCATCATAATTGTCACTATATAGCCTTATCGAAGACAGCCCATGTTCTTTTGCGAAACGTTCCGCTTGGCATATCGCAGAGATGTAATTGCGGCAGGTGCTTTCTGCAAGCCCTTGATCTTCTTTCAACCAACGAATAAAAGTATCTTTATCCGCCCAGACATCTCGCTTCTCTGCTCCCTCTGAAAAGCTTTCTCCTGCTATGCTATCTGGAGATGAACTTTTGTTTCCTTCATTTTCGTAGGTAATTACAACATTCTCATAGTCCACAGAGCACAAATCCAGTAGAAACTTCATTTTCCCGACAAGGTTAAATTCACTGAGATTTGTTTCTAAAAACAACCTGCCGCAGTCGTGAGTGTCAAAGGGTTTTGGGGAAACCATAGTATTGACCATAGATGCGTCTCCCAGTTCAACACAACCATCACCATTTACGGTGAATGACGCACCAACTTTCAACAGATGGGAGTAGTCCTGGTACAAAAGAGAGAAAAACTTGACATATAGCCCAGGCCAAGAATTAAGATCATTTGTCGCCTCACCAAAATACGAAAGCGACATAGGCTTTGTGTATACCAAAGGCGGAATGTTTTCAAAATCGATTGTCAGCACGTCCGAAGAAATATCAGCACTTGAAGGCAGAGCGTTCACCTTGTCAGACACGGGCGTAGCGGGAGTTGACTCAGTAATAGGTTCTTGGTATTTCCAAGCGCCAAAAGCAAATGTAGCCCACGGTGCATCATCCAGTATTTTCTTAACGTCAGACTTGTTTGCACCAACAACTTTGCTGATAATGAAGGTAACCGTTGTGCCATAGGGACTAAGTTCACACTCTTCTTTCAAGACTTTTTTTATCCGGTCGCTTAAGGAAGCTGTCGCATTTTCTACAGCACCAGCGTCATCATGTGCCGTAGTATCTGAAGGTATAGACGCTGAAGCAGGAATATCCTTACCATCTGGATGATTATTTATCGAATCAGTCGAGCCCTGATGAGTGTTTGCTGGCGCTTCCGCTTGCCCCTCCTCCTTCAAATATTGGCAGTAATGCGAGACTGCCCTGATATATTTACTAATCTGTTTTCTATGAAAGATGCGGAAGGCTTTATCTGATTCAATCGCTTTTTGAACTTTTCTGGCTACACTATAGTTTAGCGTTTCAAACAGCGGCTGCTTCAATATTTTTACGCGTTTGCAGTAATTGTCTATTTCCTTATAAATAACATAGAGTTCTGAGAGTTGAGCAGCACTAACTTTAGAGGAGAGCCAAGTCATGAACTTCTCTTCATTTGTTATGCTATCGCTATGTATCATGACCTTTGCCTCCTCCAACAGTATTGAACATATCAGGACCGTTCCATAGCTGTCGCGACTGCCTGTACGGTCTTCACTTTCAAAGCGTTCATCTCACTGGGTGGAAAGCTTTGAGTAATACAAAGCCTCATCATGAAGCATCTTACAATACACTTTTCGTATATCCTCCGGCCCTTCGATGCGAATGAGCCCTCCCCATCCAAACACCCAGCGGAAAAACGTCGGGCTAAGGCAGACTTTGACAGTAGCCCGGAACCACTCCGTTCCGATGGCTTCTGTCACCACGCCTTTTCCGAACTGGTCGATCACAGATTTCATCGCGGGAGTCTGGCACAGCAGGGTTACCTCCGATGTCTCCTGGGTTGCGAACATCCGGAAGACCTCCTGGGTATACCGTTCTACTCGGTAATCCTCCGGTTTCGGGACTGCCTTCTGATCCAGGAGACGCGGCTGTTTCTCGATCCGGTCAACACGGAAGGTCCGAACCTCTCCGCGTTCGTCACAAAAACCCGTCATGTAGTAGTAATCGCCGTCCCAAATGAGGTCATATGGACTCACCGTGTATGGGTTCCCGTCATTCTTGCGGACCCGTTTCTTTTTGTTGTTGTAGTCGTAGTAGTAAAATGAAAGCTTGGTCTCACGGCGGATCGCCTCATTGATCGCATCCACAATATAATAACCTTTCTCATTCTCTGACTTCCATTTTCCAGTCACGTGAACAGTCCGCCGCAACTCCTCAGCGTTCGTCCGACTGATCAGGGAAGAGAGTTTCCTGATTAGGGCGGCGCTTTTCCGATCTGTAATAAATTTGGAGGAGAGAACAGCGTCAATCAAAAGCCGGAGCTCAGGGAGAGAAAAGGGGCGGTAAGAAAGATAGTAGCTGCGTGCATGTTTTCGCTCCGTTATAATCTCAATCCCTGCGGCGCACAGGACAGCAATATCTCTGGGCAACGTCGTTCGGTGCATCCGAATCCCGTGCTCAGCCTCCATTTTCTCCATGATCTGACGGGTTGACAGAGGATGGTTTTCATCAGACTCTCGTTGAAGCATTTGATACAGGTAAAGGATTCGAAGCCGACTGTCTTCCCGGTCCGGTTCGGGAGCAACGCCTTGCTGTAGCATATCTATCCTCCATCCTTGACAAGCAAACTCTACTTTAGAACACGATTCCATTCATGGCAGGAATATCCATGGCTATAAAAATCCAAAAATATTATATGGCAGGGTCGCTCCAAAGTCAACGGTATCTCTGTCGTGTCGGAGTGACAATCCCATGTTAAACAGTCCTATTCACACACTGTACCTTGAAAAAGGGTTGTGCCAATGATACAATGCGCTTAGATCAAAACAAGGAGGTCACTACCATGGGATTTCTCGATGATCTTGGCAAGAACCTGTCTTTCCAGGCGATGATCGAAGCCAGCAAAGACAAGAACGGCAAGCCGGACCCTTGGAAGGCAGCAGGCATGGCCGCCGGTATGGGGCTCGACCCGTCCCAGATGGCTGACCTGGGAGCTATGCTTGGCGCACAAGGGGCTTTCGACGAGGATGACGATCTGGACGGTGATCAAGATGATGACGAGGAAACATCCTTTCTGAACGGAAGCGATGATCCTGATCTTCGAAGTCAGGCCAGGAAACTGCTGGATGCCGGGCTTGATCCCTTTGACCTCGAGACCCAGGACGGTGAGGACCTTTGGGAGACGGTTAGAGATATGGGGCTGGAACCGAATGATTACCGTCTTGAAGACCTTGCCGCAGAAGCCGGCAACTATACTACCGTACCAAGTTGGGACCCGAATGAGGACGACCGCCTCCATGACTTTTCGGATGAAGATATGTTAGAGGAAGCCAGAACGCTGATCAGCGCAGGGCTTGATTTGGACGATCTTGAGACACTGGACGGTCCAGAGCTCTTTATCAAAGTCCACCGTCTTGGTCTTGACCCGGATGATTTTGACCTAGAGGGCCTGGCAGAGGAACTTGGTAATTTCATTGTCATTCCTGATTAAATCTTCATGCTATTAAAGGCTTCACTTTGAAACGGCGATAACAGCCACACAATCCATATAATGAAATAATGGCATCCACGTTTTCGCTTTGACCACACAGCAAAAAACGTGGATGCTCTTGTTTTCAAGGTATTTCCAACATATATGTACCAGGTGTACCAGGAACAGTACTGGTCAAGCCACATTAAAGCCCTAATAGCTGCAAAGCTAACCGACGCTAACAACATAGGCAGCCCAACCAACATAACACCTATCTTCCGGCATAACCAATATCCCATCATTTCTTCCTGCCTGCTGTACCAATATGCATGCCCACGTTTCACCTTTGTAACATACCTCCGCATGATCTTCAATGAATTGCCGATCCGCCAGCATATCTGTAATGAAATTCTCATAGTCGATTGCTTCCAATGTGACTACAGCCGCAACGTCGAAAACTCTCTCTCGATTTAATGGGTGCGGAACCATAAGATCTTCCAGTGTTCTTGGCAACCGAACAAAATATGCAAACCCTCCATCTCGCATGGTTTCCCTCCTCTGTGTAGCCAATATTGCCTATAACACCTGTTCTTCATTATAGGCAATAATGGTGATAATGCAAGAGACTTGAGAGGAGGGCTGCTATGATCTCATATGCTCCGCTATGGCGCACAATGGAGCAGCAGGGAGCTACAACCTACACTCTTCAAGTCAAGGGTCAGATCAGCAGCTCGACCGTGCGGCGATTGAAAAGAGATGAATCTGTCTCCACCAATACTCTTGATGCGTTATGCAAAGTCCTCCAGTGCGACATTGTTGACATCATTTCCTATATCCCTGATCCTGATGCCCCAGTTTGACTCACGTACTCTTTCAGCGTATATAACCAGAAGAACTCAGGAGCTTTTATCCTCAGAATAATCAAAAGCGGCTGCAACGACCTCTCATCGCTGCAGTCGCTTTGATTTTAAAAGATCTGATCTCCGGGTTCCATAGTAACGGCTTCCTACATCATCACAGATCAGGATCAACAGCACTTGCTCTGTCAAAGCGCTTCCTGGCATTTCGATTATACACTTTTCCGTTCGGGACGATCCTCGTCACAGGTGACAGGCCATACCATGACCCGCGTTGCTTCACGTAGTATTCCTTCTGCTTCTTCTTACCTACGCTACTTTAATCAAACAAAGTACAATGACTATCTACAACGGTCGAAAGAAGAACAGCATACACAGGCTACAAATGAGCAAACTATATGCAAAGGATAAAAAGGCTCTCAACGCCTTAGATGAAGATCACGATTTCGATGTCGACGCAGATCAGATTGTCCTTGGCGATGAAGGAGAGAGCCCTGTTGTCATGCCATGGGCGGAAGAGCTGGCCTCTGAGCCTTTGTAAGAGGCCAGCTCTAACCACCCGTTCAGAAATACAGCATCGGATTCACCCTGGTCGAACTGGTGCTTCCCGTCCAGGTCTCGAAGTGGAGGTGGTTGCCGGTGGAGCTGCCGGTGGAACCAACACGACCAATGGTCTGTCCTTGAGAAACAGTCTGCCCTGGGGATATCAAACGGGCGGACATGTGGGCGTACAGTGTCCGGGTTCCATCGCCATGGGCCAGGACGATATAGTTCCCGTAAGAAGAACCATACCTGGACAGGACCACCGTGCCGCTCTTGGCCGCATGGACCGAAGTCCCGTATGGTGCCGGAATATCTACGCCCCCGTGGAGTTCCCTGCCATGGAAGGGACAGATCCGATACCCGAAGGGAGAAGACGTTCTGGTATATACCTGCAAGGGCCAGATATAGCCTCCAGTCCCTTCAATCGCAGTGAAGTCACCATCGTTCACAAACCCACCCGACGGAGAAAGGTTCTTGTACTTATCCAACAACCCGGAGTCTATCAAATCCTTGACCATCTTCCTTTGGTCATCGGTGAAAGCATACTCCTCCATCATATCCGTATAGCTTTTGGGCGTCATAGTGATTTGCAGAACCGTACTCTCCTCACCCTCCACCAGCTTGGCCGAAAGAGGATTCATGTCCCAGCAGATCTCCCGCAATCGCGCGAGCTTCTTCTGTGTCATGGTTGCCACTTCCTCCGGGGAATCTCTGCCTGTGGTCAGCTTCACCGCATAAATGGCGATCACATCGGGCCAGTTGGTGATGGAATCAGCGTTGACCAGCTCCACCTTGTCATACTCCCCCTCATAGTCTCCCTTGATTTTCTCAATACGGCTTGCCAGGTCTCCATTGATCTGGGAGACAGCACTCTGCATGGTGAGGCCGGTGCCGCTGTCCTCGGAGGCAAAGACGACACCAAAACAGGACCCTGCGATCAATGCAATCAGCAGAATTAAAACAATCGCAACCATAGACACGGTGCCCCCGGCGGCAATAGCGGCAAAAACACTCCTTACCGAAGTCGCCACCGCCTGCGCCATCTCTCGGCCAGCCTTTGAAACTGCCTTGGCCGTAGTAGCCGCCGCCACTTTCGCAGCGCGGGCAGCTTGGGCGGAACGCCGGGCTGTAACCGCAGCGCTCTGGGCAGCCTGCCTCGCTCTCACAGCGGAGACCTGCGCTGTCTTGATCGCTGCATGAGACGTTCGCTCCGTCGTTTTCACCTTTCTTTGCACAAAACGTCTCGACCCGGTGGTTGCTCGGCCACCATTTCTCCTCAGATAACGAGCGGGCCGTCTAACGGTACGGTCTCTCTGCCGGATCGTTTTGACGGAATCCTGCTGTGCTGTGTTTACACGTCCACCCTCAACCAGTCTTTGTCGCTGACGTATTCCGTTTGTCTGGGGTAGATTTCGGAATCCGCCGGGACGATAGGCAGGAAGTTCAGACGATTTCTCGATGGACTCTCTTCGTCTGGCAATCTGAGTCTCTTTTGATTTGGCCTTTGCCCGGTCAATTGCCAACTGTTTGCCCTGCTCCATAGGAGTACGCTCATGGACATCCTGAGCAGTATCAGGCACTCTTGTCCCAGATTGCTTTTCCACGGATTGTGCCGGAACATGTTCAGCCGGCGTGGAAACGGCAGTCCTTCCGCTTGCTGTCTGCGTCTCTTTTGCCTTGATTCTCGCACGGTTCATAGCAAACTGCCGTCCTTGTTCTGTGGGCGTTACTGTCTGCTCTTTATAAGCAGTCTCGGGTGTTTTGATCGTTGGCTGCCTGCCCACGGATCGGTCCAGTGTTTTCGGCTGACGCTGTGGATCGACATCCCTGGTTTGGGCCGTCTGTTTCGCATACAGCCTTGCACGCTCAGTCTGGACATCATATCCTGAGGCCGGTTCTTCCGGCGTCATCCCGAAGAAATGCCGTTCGGCTTCCGGTGATGCTTCCGCCGAACGATCACGGACAGCCTCCCGCCCCTTAACAGCCAGTTTCTTTCCCTGTTCCGCCGCAAAGCGGGCAGCGTCACGTGCTCCGTCCTGTGCGGCGTACTGCACCTGGTCCCCAGCGTATTCGCTGGGAGAACCGTGCCCTTCCTCGGACAGCATCGCCGCTGACTCTTTGGAACGGACGAAGGAGTCCTTCATCCGTTCCGTGGCGACAGCAGTCTTGTCCAAGGCTTTTATATTCCTGTGAGTCTCGCGGGTCTTGATCCTCTTACTCAATGCTCACACCTCCCTGAGTCGAGGGTGATGGCTCAAGATGCCACTCGAGAGAAGGACCCCTCGCCGGGTTTCGTGGTCATCAGCTCATAGAGTTTTGTGTTCTTGGGGAACCGGTTAATGAACGGCACCAAAGCGCTCCCGTACTTGATGAGACCACAGCCTGCGTCGGCGTTGGTGATATAGCTCATCTGTTCGTTGGAGATGTTCAGGAGCTTCGCCAGCTTAGTCCGGTCAGACGCCGCCTGGTTGAGCATCACGATGAACTCTGAGTTGGAAAGCATGGTGCTGGCCTGAACAGAATCCAGCAGGTACTCTACATTCTGCGTGATCGCAGTCGGATAGGCATTTCTCTTTCGGAATTGCCTCCAAGCAGAATTGAAGAACGCCGCCGAGAACTCATTCTCAAAGACAACATGGAACTCATCAATGAAAACGTGGGTCCGCCTGCCCTTCTTCCAGTTCACAGTCACACGGTTGAGCATGGTATCCGTGATAACCAACAGGCCAGCGGGTTTGAGCTGCGCACCCAGGCCGTGGATGTCGAAGACCACGATCCGCTTGTCCATGTCCACATTGCCCTGCTTCCCAAAGATGTCCAGTGAACCGGTGGTGTAGAGTTCCAAGGACAATGCAATCTGCTTGGCCTCCGGCTCCGGCTGTTCCAGCAACTTTTCCCGGAGAGTGGTCAGCGTTGGTACGATGCCGGTCTCCGTAGCCTCCTGGTAGACGATGGTGATACAGCGGTCAATGATGGACTTCTGCTGGGGGCCGACACCCTTGTTGTCGATCTGCTCGATCAAAGACAGGATGAATTGAGACTTAACCACGATGGGGTTGTTTTCTCCGTAGCCATCCACCATATACATGGCATTAAGCCTGTCCCGTCCACCGGCGCTGACATGGATCACACTGCCCCGGTCTCCCATGGCCTGTACCAGAGGCGCATACTCGCCCTCCGGGTCACAGATGAGAATATCATCATCGGTGTTCAAAATCAGGAAGGTAATCAACTCCTTTGCGCTGAACGACTTGCCCGAACCGGGGACGCCCAGCAGGAATGCAGACTGATTCAACAGATTGGCCTTATTGCACATGATCAGGTTATGGGAAATGGCGTTCTCTCCGAAATAAATGCCGCCCCGATCCATGATCTCCTGAACCTTAAAGGGAATGAACACGGCCAGGCTCTCGGTGGTAAGGGTGCGGAAGATGTTGATCTTCCGGACGCCGAAGGGGAGTACGGTCTTAAGACCGTCGAGCTGCTGATATTTCAGGGTAGCCATCTGGCACATGTGCTTCCGTGCAGTAGAGAGAATGGCCTCAGTATCCGCATCAAGCTGTTCCTTTGTGTCGGCCATATGGACCATGGTAATCACCGCAAACATCATCCGCTGGTCACGGGTGGTCAAATCATCCAGGAACTCCTTGCTCTCTTTCCGCTGTAATTCCATATCATAGGGGATTACAGCGGAGAAGTTGTTGTTCTTGTTCTGCCGGCGCTGCCAGTTGGTAATGTTGGTTTCCACGCCCAACAGCCGGCTCTCCACTTCCCGTACCGCTTCATCCGTGGGAATGGGAATCACGTCGATGGAGAGCATCATGTTCCGGTTCAGGTCGGTCAGTTCGGAGACCATGCTGTCCTTGATATAGGAAGCGTAATCCTTCAGGAAAATGACCCGGCAGTACTTCTCTCCCAGCTTCAGATAGTCGCTGTGTTTCTCCATATAGTCCGGGCAGATATAGTCCTTGAAATCGTGGCCCTTCCTTGCCATTTTTCTGGCGTTGAAAGAAAAGCTGCTCTCCTCCCCAGCTCGGTAAAAGTCGTGGATGACCTGGAGCCGTTCCGTGGCGTTCAGTTCCAAGCATTTGGCACCAAGCGCAGAGAAGTGAGCGGCCAAATCCGCACCCGTCCGGGCAAAGTAGGCGCGGGCCTCCTCCACATCCTTCTTCTGGACGGATACGGTGATATACTTTTCTTGACTGATGCCGTTGCTCCCCATAGCTTTGTCCAGGAGCATCTGGTTATACTCCTTGCGATATTCGTCCAGGCCGTCGTCCCGCATGGGCATAAGGATCGCATCCTCAAAATCCCGTTTGTTGATGCGGTGGTTGTTGATGGTGATCTTCGTTGTGGCCCCGCTGTCCAAGCTGTTCAGCAGCTCCGAGTAGCCCAGGAACATAGTCTCCTTATCCTCCCGGCTTGCCACAAGGTAGTTTATGTCGGTAAACCGATACATCTTGGTGAAGGTATTCCCCGCAAGGAAGATCCCGTCATTCCAGATTCGCTTGACCGGAATGATTTCCTGAACCTTACGGGGCACCCGATAGCGTTCTCTGTCTATTCTAAGGACTCGACGCAGCGTTCTCATCATGGTGTTTCAACGCCTCCTTCTCGTGCCTCTCGATGGTCTCCCGAAGCGCTTCGTAATACAGATTTGTTGGCTCGAACAGCAAGTATTTGGGCTCAAGAATCTCTGAACGGAACCATGTCAGGAGAAACTGCTCGGCAGTCATGCCGTGATAGGTGATGAAGCCCATGGCGGCAAAGGGCGCCGCCCCCAGGATGCAGACCCAGGAAACTGTCTCCATCCCGACAATGGGTTTCAGAAAGAAATACAGCAATACAGCGACACCAGCGGCCAAAGCAGAAAAAATGAACTGCCTCATGGACAGTCCAAAGAACATGGATTCCGTATAGTTACGAATCTCTCGGTTGATTTTGACTTCCACAAATGTTCCCTCCAATCACAGGCCCATCATCTCTCGAACTATGCGGTCCGCCATTTTCACAGCGCCAACCAAGATGAGCATATTGAAGACCAACTCTCCGACATACTTCCAGACCATGGTGGCCGCCGCTGCGCCTGTCGCCACCACCGGCGGCGTACTGGCAAAGGCAGAGAAGATGATACAGGCCAAAACAATGATCGCGCCCTCCAGACAGACCGCCGCATAGCTTTTCAAAAAGCTCTTTCCCACGGCTTGTGTGGGCTCTCCGGCAAAGGTCGAAAGTGGAATGGGCGCAATGGCCGTGTACATATACAACTTGAAAAAGCGTCCGTAGACGCTCAGGATCATAATAAAAGAGAGCACCCAGATGAACAGGCCGCCGATCAGAGTCACGGCCCACAAGGGGATGCTCTCAAAGAATCCACAGTCCTCAATGGCTTTCACGATCTCGCTTGGCAGGGTCGTAGCGTTTGGCTGGCCAAAGCCGCCGCTTCGCATAATGGTGGAGATCACACCCTGGACGATCTCGATTAGGGCCAGCATTAGCTCCATGCCATAGGTGATGACCCCTTTGGCCAGGGCGAAGCGCACAAACAACTTGACGGCGTGTTCCGGCTTTTTCAGTTCCGCAAAGCTGCCGCAGGTTTTCATAACGCCAACGACGAAGAACAGGACCAGCAGCGCATAGCCGATGGCCTGC
>Ga0256405_10004342_pt1 | contig 26781 bp, 18 predicted proteins | sample RumenRJG_02DNA_FD_189096 | JGI IMG/M metagenome (GOLD analysis project Ga0256405, IMG submission 189096) | Bovine rumen microbial communities from Lethbridge, Alberta, Canada - RJG_02 | ecosystem: Host-associated > Mammals > Digestive system > Stomach > Rumen | place: Canada: Alberta... | reverse complement strand
GGAGTGGTGGATGTGTTCTCCGTGTATGATAGGGAGAAGAACGTGCCATACTTGCTCTTAAGCTTGGCCCAACTGGGGAGAAGCGATACATTATAGTCATTGGCATCAGTTGTCACGTCAACCAAGGCCGTGCCGCTTCCGCTGGACAGAGAAATGGAGGTGGGTTTTACCTCAAGACGACTGGCTGTTGAAGACCTTGAAGAAGAGGTAGACGACGTTGTTGAGGACGTCGAAACGCGCCCAGTTTGGGAAATCGAAATTCTCTGCTCCTTCGCGCCATTGACTGTCTTCACCAAGAACGATGTGTTTCGCGCACTCGTAGTGGAGTTTGATGTACATGTCACGGTAATCACATTTCCGCTTCTGGACACTGAGCAGATCGAGGATGTTTGATCCACCAAGGTCCAGTCCATACTGCAATTCACAGTTATGGTCTGTGTCCCTCCAGACGAAGAGAAACTTAGGCTACTCTTGCTCACAGTCAGTGTGGGATTCGCCTCTCGCTTGGACTTCCGGGCCGCTTCCTGAAGCCCTTTAACCTTTGTGTCGTTCGGATTTGCGTCTATTATCTTCTGATACTCATTGATGGCCGTATCAAAGTCTTTTGAAGATTCTGCTGCTTTCGCCTTGCTCAAGGCGGTCACACAAGTCTGTGCCGTACCCAGTTGTATCTGAGCGATATTCCGTTCCCTTCCGGACAGTTTGTTAACGGCCTCCTGGAACTTGGTCACTGCAGTACTATAATCCCCTGCTGCGAACAAGTCCTGAGCGTCTTTAAGAAGGCTGCTATTCTGACTGAATGCAACCAATGGGAAAAGAAACGTGGTTACTAGCAACAAAATCTTTCTCATTAGACTCTATTGTCTAGTTAATTATCTGTTTTGAAAGTATGCACTCGCTGCTCTATGATCTGCCTCCAGACTATTCATGAGCCTCGTTTTCTGTGAAGAGACATTTAGTCCCGAATACATTGAATTATCCAGTTGGGAGATCTCAGCTTTTAGGTTGTCGTAAAAATTCGTTCTGTATGCAGCCAATGTATTGTAATACATATACATTTCTTTATACTCGTTGATTTTTTTTGTCAGATAAGAGACATGAACGGACAATACTCTATCTGGTATTCCGGTCAAGCCGTCTTTAACAGCTTCGCTGTTCTTTACGACTCCCAAAGAGGACAAATGACTCTTGGAGTCATTGATGATAGAGGCTGCACGATCTATCGGGAAACGCCTATCTAGGTCAACATTACTATAGGCAAATGACTTGCACTCATTAATAAACGCAATCTCGGAGTTATAAGAATCAATAGTTCTAGTTAGACGGCTAAGGTCTTTATCGACAGTGCCGTTAGCCTCTAAACAATTATTTTGTTTACCGACAGAACGAAGACGACTCGTCTCTGATTTTATAAAACTAAGGTCTCCGCTAGACCAAGCACTCCCCTTAAAAACATGATCTGCTTGGGCTATGAACTTCTCCGCATACGTAGAATAAAGGGTCTTAAACAAAAACTGTTGATTCTGGCTGTTTCCTAAAGTATCTGTAGGGGTCGCGCCAAGTCTATTGAGTGATGCGTAGTCATCAATATGATACTTTACAATATCATATGCGTCTTTGCAGAACCTACTTTCAGGTTTGTTTGAGATATCAATTATCTCCTGATTAACTCTGCGAGTAAACTGATTCTCCGGGCGGCCAATATCTTCAACCGTGGTAGTCTTGGTATAACCAAAATAGACCGCTAAACCGATTCCTATTGCAGCCAAAATGGCAAGGAAAATCTTTAAATATTTCATTTTTTGCTCTTCTTACCAAAGATTTTTTTTAGCCTATCAAAAAAACTTGGTTTCTGTTCCGATGTCAAACCATCAAGAGTCGAAGCACCGTTATCAACAGCAGATGTTGGTTCTTCATCCTGAACAATCGTATCAGTTTCTCCCTGTGATTGATTAGCTGATTCTTCCTGAGACATTCTTTCTTGAATCTCACGCTCCAATTCAGCTTCTTTTTTCTTCTCCTGGTCTACATAGCATCTTAAAGTATCGGTAATCTCTTTTAGCGGACGATTCTTAATGCCTTCGTTCCACACCTCTTTCAGATGAGTCTGCATCTTCCCTATCAATTGTCTATTATCATTACATAACTGATAAAAACTCAACAATTCAGGTAATTGTTTTAAGGTGCTATTCTTTTCCCAGGAGTCCGAATCGATTTGGAACTGTGAGGCATCGATAAAACCACGTTGTGTAAGAGCAGACTCTATCCGTTTGTTTAACGACCAGTCTTTTTTTATAGCTGACTGTTTTGCGAACTCATTCAGCCTGCTTGTAAGGAGTTCGGAACCTTCCACATATTCGGTCGCCGATTTCACCAAGTTAATCGCTTTCTCATTCTTTAATGAGAGTCCTAACAGAACATTAGCGAGTAATGAACCAGCGAGTAAGACACCAAGAATCAGAGGTAATAAGTTGCGCCTGAGCCAACTGCGTTTTGGTCTATGATGCCCATTTGACGCTTCTGGCATAAGATCCCCTTCCCACTTGAGAGGTTCCCTTTTCGGGACCGGAACCAACTCAATTCTTTCTTCACCAGCCACATTCCTCGGTAATATAGGATACGGTTCCTGCTTCTGATAGCCTTTTGCTCTAAATGATAAGAGGACTTTCTTATCAATTTCTTCGTTTACAAAATCGATTGGACTATATTCATTCCTCTTCTTTCCGCGGCTATCAGTGAAAGAAATCTCCACAGAAGGAATCTTTTCGCCAGTTTCCTTGTCGACAAAGACGAAAGGTATTCTCATCTTTTCAGAGGCTCGAAGTAGCAACACTGTGGACGCTGTCTCTGGAACGAAAGAGTCTCTTATGCTGATAGTTGTTCCTTTAGAGGCAGTTATTGTCCAATTCTGAACAAGCTGAGCTCCTTCAAAATGGAGTTTGCCGTTCTCTTGGAGTTTTACCTCTTCATTTTGACTATTAGAGCATTTGAATTTATCAACTTTAATAGGTTCGTCTCTCAGGAGGAACTGTGGTTGAACATCCTTAGTAATAATTTGAAGGTTTTGAGGTAGTATGGAAACTGTCCTATTCAACTCATTAATATCAAGACAATTTCCGAGCTCCTCAATAGTGCCGCTATTCTCTTTGGCGTTATAATACTGCCTCGACCATTTGATTATAAGCTTATCTTTTTTGTGGAAGCGTTCATTTGAGTAAAGCGGGGTTCTATGGCCATCTGCATGGATTTGCTCCACTTTAGCATAAGAAGATGAGGGTACTATCAGACGGTACTTTTTATTCTCCAAATCAACCAGACCTGTTAGGTCTGCTCCCTGAGTTATCTTCAGTGTATTTAACGGATTCTCGGCCTTGCCCTTAAGGGCGGCCTCAACAAAAAATACTTGGGAATAAGGAACATAAGCTTTCTGATACGGATCTTCAAAGAATGCTGCGAGTTGATCACGTGATGAATAGTAAAGGAATGCTGCATCTTGGGCCCCTCTCTCTAGATGCTCAATATCCAAAGAATCCAATGGATGGAGTTTAGCATCATACTGCTCTGCTATGGATGTGAATTGATTCCAGTTTTCTTGAACATCGTTTATGAAGAAATCTGGCGCATAAGTGTTAAAATACCTTGTCGATAAAGCATCTAATAGCTCAAGGATAGATGCGCCGGGCATAGACTTACTATCGGGAATATAGACAGAAAAGCTAATATTACCCAGATTGGACCTTTGCACATCATATCCAAGGACATACTTTGTATAGATCCTACCTCCTCTAGAAGAAGCAAGGGAGTATAAAGATCGCCCATAAAAGTATGGCTGATTCTGTGCATTTATGGATTGAACATCCATTGCGAAGTTATAGAACTCATCAGGTGTTGGGAATGGATACAACACACTATAACCTCTCTTTCTTCCCTGTATAAAAATCTTCATATCTGATTATGCATTAAAGAAGTCCAAAATACTCTTTTTTGTCCCAGGGATACGATCCAATAGAATATCAACGAGCCTTGATGCAGAAGTCCCATCGAAATTACATATTTGCTGGAAATATACTTTCCCTAATGAGAAAGGCTCTAGGGTTAATTTACCGCCGTTAATACTATATTCATCACAAATGTTTTTTAATGCGGTAATGAAAGAGCCATATCTCTGATCTCTCAAGTATCTCTTAGCATATTCAAGTCTCCTCTCTTCGGAGACATGATTACCATCTTCATCCACAAGCAAATCACTCTTAGTCAACACTACATAGATTGCATCTGTAGTCTTGTCAAAAAGCTGATGACCCATAAAATAAGTGGCAGTGGCCTGCAAATAGTCACCTTGAGTTAATCCTCGCTGATCTCTTCTATTATCCCGTCCAGCATCAATAAAGAAGAAATGAAGTTTACGGTTTTTGCTCGCCAGGAATGAGTTAAGGGACCTGAATGTATTCTCATGACTCTCAGTCGGCAGACGCTGGCCTGCGTTTTTCCAATAAAAGCATTCGAATATTTCACCAGAAAGTTCTATAAGAGACACGGAGCGGCTCTTCTTTTCTTTTGGGAGACGAAGTGAGAATGGCAGATACTGAGTCGATTCTACCGGGCTTGGAGCAGGCAAATAGTCATTTGCCACATTATCGTGCGAGAAGATATTCTTTAGCTGAGTGGCATAATTATACCCGGGCCCGGTAGCAATAGTCAAGCACTCCCGGAATTCTGCCATCTGCAAGACAGCACCTAACGCACAAGTCTTTCCCGAACCGGGGCCTCCCCAAAAATACACTTCGGTATATCCTTCCGGTATAGAAGAAGGAGTATCACCAAGATTTAAATTTACAGCGGCAATATTTCTTAGATTATCAATGGCACTTATGGGGATTCCACACTTATCCGTCAGTTCGCTCCTAGTGATGGTGCCATTTTCAATGAAGTTCAGAATCTCAGCAGGTGAATATGTATTAGGGTTTAATCGAATTCTTTCAAGTATTCTCTGATGCTCATATACAACATTCTCTCTCATTCGTTGCCTCTGGGCAATCAACTCTATTGCTTCAGCGACATGGGGGCTAGAAGGAAACTTCTGAATATACTCTTGGAGCTGACTCTCACTCCCAGTAGAAGCTTCAGCCCATGCATTTTCAGCCTCTTGGCCGACTGCGGAGATGATACGAGTAATGGCTCTTCTCTTGGTAGCATCTAAATCATCCGTATCTCGGAGCTCCTGCAAAGAAACCACACCGGCCTGAATTGCCTCCGCAAGTTGCTGAGCATCCAACTCAGCCACGTTGCTCAAGATATAATCTTTATCCATTTCAAATAAGTTTTATCTACTTATAATTCGTTGTCAAGTACTTTCTCTTGTCCAAAGACTCTCTTGAACCCAGGGAAACGAGTGTCACGTTTCGTTATTAACCACGAAAATAGCATTACGGCCCATAAGACCACAGAGAGTATAACGGGAAGAGATTCAGGACGTTCTTTATCTGTCAAAAGAGGTGTAACATCTTCGAAAGACAAATCGTATGAAAAATCATCGGCGATCTCACCTTTTTCACGAATCTTCGAATATCCGATTAAGTCAGACAACCATTCCGAGGCCTTGTCAGATAATTCATTTGCGACAATAGGTATGCCAATAGGCTTCCATTGAGAAACAACATTTGTCTGTTCATTAAGCCATTTTGTCGCAACATCTTTAATACCTTTCTTTGAAACGGTATCAGCGTAATTGGTAGGGAAAAGGTCTGCGTGCAGGGTAAACAACTTGTTTTCAATCTGGACATCATCAGAGATCCCATCTGCCCCGAATCCGAAATCGGAATAATCTGTTGGACGTGTTCTCTTTGCAGCAACCACACTGTTTAAATTCGCCTTATAAAAAGACTCTCTATTGATGGCGTATGCTTCATAATCACCAAACATCTTTTTAGCACCATCGATCGAAGAAAGAAGGGTGTTCTTAATGTCATCCTTTCTTGACGATACAGTGAAATAATGAGGGAAAATATAATAGCTGACGCCAAAGAACAAGATAGTGAATACTACTATCGCAGAGAATTCAAGTATAATATGAGCCTTAAAGTCTTTCCTGGCAGTCTTTTGCCATTTAGCCATAAAAGCAAGGCCGCCAAGGATAAGCATAATGCCTACTGAAACCAGAATACTAATTAACAGATCTCCTTCAGTGACAAAGTTAAGCCCCAGAAAACAAATGAAACTGAATGCTACAGCGGCCAACAACGTCAATAGATCCGCCAAAGAAAATCGGGAAGCTTTCATCTTATTATCTTCTATTGTTGTTTATTCTGTTCAATTCATTATTAACCCTATCAAGTTCTCTCTGCAATCTGTCACGTTCGTGTTCCAGCTGAGTTCTACGGTCCTCATCGGGAGAAGAAACAGGCTGGGATATACCAGGGATTGGTGGCTGTTGTGAGGAGGAACTTGCATTGGAAGCAACGCCATTTACAACCGAGAAAGAGCAGACATGGACAGCTTGTCCTACCTCGCTCATTGTCCCCGTGTATGAATCTGTTTGCCCCTCGTGTTTCACCATTACAGTGTAAGGTGTATCTGTTGTTGATATATGCTGTTTGTAATAAAGTACATAAACATTGTAATCCCCATTGGGGGCACCACCTGTCGGCCAGAAGATATTTTCAATCGGCTCCTGACTATCAGGATATTCAACGTTCATATCAATCTCCAATTGCCCTTTACTCGACACTCGTTTATTCTTGAACCAAATAGTCTCTCCGGTGGGGTCGGTACAAATCAAATCGAGATCATTGTAATTCTTCCAACCGAGAAGAATCTGAACATCTCCTGTTGAGGGGACTGGCGGCTCTTCTTCAAAAGAACCATTTTTAACCATCTCCATAGCCTTGTCCAGTTGAACCAAAGGTCCAATATCGCCAGTCGTGGGAAGGCCGGTGGCTCTCAATATCTGAATAATCTTTTTTGTCGTTAGAGACGGATCAACACTTTTCATAAGAGCAACTGCTCCGGATACAATCGGCGCCGCCATACTTGTTCCGCTCTCCATCGCATAATCATTAGTCCCTACTGAGCTAACAATATCAACTCCGGGGGCAGACAGAGTTGCATAGTCACCGAAATTACTAAAGTCAGTCCGGTCCAAAGCTTGATTCTGCTTGCCAGTCGCTGCCACCGTAATGAACAACTCAGGACGGTGAAGAGCGTCAACACCAGCAAGGATGCTTTCGTTTCCTGCAGCGACGACAATAGTGCAATTCTTTTTAGCTGCGATTCGCATTACCTCACGCCAAAGGCGCTCTTCTTCCTTGAAATGATTGTCAATGAGATCCTGCTGTAGAGGAAGAGGGATCTGTTCGGCATGTGCGAAGGATACTCCAAGTGAAACATTTACGACATCCGCACCTTGATAGATAGAATACAATATTCCATCTAGAACAGATGTAATCGTCATTATACCCCTTTGATCCGCAACCTGTACAGGCATGAATTTACACTCAGGAGCAATACCACATAGTCCCTGCCCGTTGTTCGCAATTGCGAGGGCTGTCCCTGCGATATGAGTACCATGGTCTATCTCCTGGCTGAAAACATTGTCAGAGTGATTCCAGACATTATAAGGCTTTACCACTTTCGATTTTAGTTCGATATGATTAATGTTAAAACCGTTATCAACAACCGCGATGGTAATGTTTTTGGAACCAGTAGAATAATCCCACCCGCCATAGGCCTTAATCACAGGGAAATACCACGAATAGTCAGGATTCGAAAAACCGGGATCAGAGGGGGTATACTGCCCTTCAAATAGTGTTTCGTCGAAAACATATAACTCATAATCCGGTGAGAACCTCGGAGGGATCTCTTTCTTGAGAGTCTCACGTTCTTCGGAAGGGACCTCTATCTGAAGCCGTTTCACCACATCATCATAGTACACAATCTTATACTTGTCCGCAGGGTATGCTTCCTTAAAAGCTTTAGCAAAATCTAAAACACTTTTATCCTCATTCTCCATCAGGATATTAAGCCGGTTAGCAACTATACTTGGATTCCCGGGAACAATAAGGAAATCATCCGATGGTGGTAGCACACCTTGGTTAGGCGGGAGGATGCCACCAAATGAGGGAGGTGTCGGTGTTGTGCCGTAAGGATTTGAAGGATTATATATGCCTCCTGCAGTAGGATTACATCCCGGAATCAAACGTGATGCAAGCCACGCAAGAAGTAGCAAGAGTAATAAGAGGAGCAACCACCTAAGCCATTTCCAGATGGCTCTCCAATTCCACTTGCGTCGAGTCTTTGAATGAACAACCACCTCTGGTTCCGGCGCAACGACTGGCTCGGGTTCTGGAACGGGTTCCGAAATAGGTTCAGGCTCGGGGGCAGGTGTTGGTACTGGTGCTGGTTCCGGTACTGATTCTGTCACTGGCCTCGTTTTTTTCAGCATTGTCTTGCGGATTTCGCTGATATCGTCTCGGACATTATCTTTCATCTGCATCCCCCATGCTCCGAGAACAACCTTCCCATCATAGCAATACAAGAATCTGTCGTCCACCACTTTAATAGCATCTGTAATGAACTTTGCCTCATTCAGTTTGCCGGCATCTTCCAGTTCTTTTGCCTTGGATTGATAGTGAGTGACAGTTTCTTCCTTTATTCTCTGATACCTTAAGCGTTCTTCCTCTGGTAAATCCGAGAACAATCTAGGCTCTTCGCTTGAACGAATTCCATGGAATTCAACTCTATCATCCTCAATAATCGGCCATGCTAGAAAATCCTGATATTGTGTGTCAATGACTTTGCCGATAATACTGCTCTTTGCAGCATTATAACGTTCAAAGATTGATTTGCCACCAATAATCTGAAGCGCTTTAAAGTACTTCAGGTCAGTAGTAAACAAATGTTGATGGTTAATAACTTTTGCCATATTAGAAACCAATAGCAGAACACTCCTTAATTATCTTTCCTAAGCGCTCGTTTGCCGCAACATCATAATTCGGGATATCGCATACTGAAACGAATCCAATTTTCAATCGATTGTACCAATCGATGTAATTCTTATAGCTAGGAAGCAAGCGCATTTCTTCAGGATTCGACTTGAGGATATCCGTCCAATTCTCTACCCGATAAAACATCTTTTCGAGAGATGTCTCCGTTTCTGTAACGGTCTCAAAGACCAGCCCAAGAGCATTCTTGTCGTTAGCCTGCTTCAGACTGGAGATCTCAGCATCGTCAAAATAGTCGAATCCAACACTTTGAACACATCTATTTAATAGTTCCGCACTAATATCGGCTACTATTTCGTATGGAAGATCGGTCTTTCCGTGCCCGTCTACATAACCACGGATATGTCTTGCGATAACATTCGACAGGTCAATTTTGGAAAACAGCTTTTCAAACATTTCGGCAATATCTTGCAGAGAGGAACTTCCGTCTTCTACAAGTAGGTGTTGGGCCATTCTTTTATCTGGCTTTAAAATACTAGATAGCCAGTACTTCAACAAGGCATCAGCTAATTGCTGTGCATTGTTCTTGATGAAATCTTCCCCACCGGAAATTAAATCATCAAGATTTACATGACGGTCAGCCAGATCCTTCCTGAACTGCTCCTTCTGTTCATCAGTCGCCTTCTCATAGTGGACACAAAGTTTTTCAAAATAAGATTCGACAGTATCATCAGGTTCAACTGGCACCATAATACGATATGTGCTGTAGATGTCCTGATTTACCACGTCTTGATGTTCGATGTCATCAATACACTCTCTGAACAGGTGAAGAACCTCGCCTTCATCAACCATCAAGTCTCTCATCAATCTCCCGTATTGTCTGATTCCATCAGCCGCAAATGCCGTGTCGAGTTTCAACTGAATGTTGCCAGCAGTCGATTTGGCACGCAACAATTCTTCGTCTTTATCAGCACTATGATAATGCTTGTTGAGTTCTGCCAAAATTGCATCAAAGATCTGCATCAAGTCGGTCTTGATTTTGCTCTGACGTGCGGCCTTGCTATTCGCTGCCGCAATGGTAAGCTTTTCGATAATCAGCTCTGTACCATCCTTATTCATTGATGCAGCAGCGTCCCATGAGGCTGCCGGATCCTCGAAATGCTTCTTGACAAAATCATAATCTATAAACGACTGGCGCAGGTCCCTTCTGAAGTTGGGATTTTGGGGAAGAATGACTTCTTCCTTTTCCTCCTTATACTGGTTGTATCCTATGAACAATCTGCTAGGAGTCTCGGACTTTTCAAAATCGCGCAGTAAATATATGTTGCGGAAGAAAGGTTCCGCTAGAGTCCAATTATTAAACCATGAATAGGTCGGATTCTCAACTTCGATATACTCTTTGGCCAGAGTAGTGTCGAATCGTTGTTTCCAACGATAATTCAATGATGACTGATCCTTGCCATCATGGAGCGGATCATAAGCCATATTAACGTTGAAGAATGTTCCAATGATGAACAGCGGAGATATCTTAGATGTCTCAATAAACTTACCGCGAGCCTCTGCATCCTGGCCGATAACTTTCCCTATCCAATTATTCAACAGCCCTGGCATAAAACGCTGAGCGGTTTGTTCATGCTTTGCACAGAACATCAGTATCCTGATACGTTCAGAGTCAGAATATTTATTGAACAGGTATGCGACCTTACCTCGTAAGAGAAGCGCAGGGATGGACTCTTTTTCAACAGCATTCAACTGGATTTCCATTCTAGACCTTGCCCCGGGGAAATCCAACAAATCAGTATAAGCCAAGAAAGGTTTCTCTTTTACGAGATCCTTCGGTTGACCAAAAACCAATTCGGCGGTCAAAGCGCATAAGAAACTCTTCGAAAAAGCCACCTGAGAGCCATTCTTAAGCAATACCGTTGTAGAAGGCGTGTAATTAGGCTCAAGGTGATCAGGTTCAGAGTAGATCTCATGCATGCGCTTAACATCCAATAGGGTCCCATGCGTATATAACACGGATTCTATAGGAAGGTATAGTTCTTTAGTAAAATCAAGTTTTTGATACTCGGAGACTAATTGCCCGAACAAGTCGGTAAAAGACTGGTCTTTATTCCATAATAAGCAAAACACATCTTTCCAATGACCTGGTTCGACGGCTTGAATAAGTTGAGGAATTTCTTTGAAGAAACCAGAATCCTTTATTCGGTCGGCTTTCTGAAAATAGGTTTCGAAATAGTCCTTAATATCGAGGACATCATCTTCTGTCAAATCACTCTGAATCGGAGTGGATCCTTTGTATTGCTCTTTAATTCGTTGAACTTCCAGCTTCAATTCTTCCGCGGTAAGGAGATGAACTTCAGGCGTCTCCTTCAATTTGATATCATTATAAAAGCTGTCGCAAAGGACTAGAATTAGATCAGCGGGAGAAAGAAGAACCGCCTTAATAGGGAAATCTGGATTAATTGGTGAATAATTAACAGAAAAACGCGAGACAAGGGAGGTGGATTCACTTCCTCCACCAGGAGGGTTCACGGCTTCAATAAAGTTATACTTTTTACCATCACCACCCTGTAATGAGAATTGACTATGTTTCCCGGAGAGCAAGCTGCTCACAAGGTACGACTTCCCCACCTGGCTCTCTCCGTATATTGCTGTAGCAGGATTACTCTCGAGAACTAGCTTTTTCTTTTTGAGCTCCCGACGGCACTTAACGAGCACATCATGTGATTCTCTGCGTTTGTTACCTTCCAGAGCCGAATGAATCCAGGAATTAGCTTTTTCTATAACCTGTAATTGTTGTTCTATGCGCTGTATCATATCTTCGGGAGTTATGCGTTGTTAACATTCAAATCAAAGATACCGGAGTCTAACCAGAAATTATCTACTTCAGACATACTCTGAACTTGCATATTGATAAAATTTCTGTTAACTGAATTACCTTGAATATCTTCAATACTGTCGACTGCGATCTGCTCCTTATCCGCAGCGAAATCGCGCGCCAACCTAACTTTGAGAGGGAATCCACGGAGAATTTTCTGTTTTTCATTTTTGATGCCCATTGCGATGGTGTTGTCATCGATATCATCATCGTAACGACCTCGCACGCGATCCTCAATCTTATAATCATTAAAATCAATCATATAGAACGGTCTTGAAGGGTACGATGCTATATCCTTTTGTCTCGTTCCAATTCTGAAAGGTAATGAGCTGACTTCAATCTCGGCGACATTGTTTTCCGGGGTCAAGAATGACTTAGTGAAAACAAGATTGTTATCCAAATACCCAAAATAATCAGTTGTAGGTTGAAGCCTAGCATTCAATTCGGAAAGATCCAGAGTAAAGCCGTTCAAGCCGCCATTTGATGCGATCTGTCCAATCATCGCACCTGTCGTAACTATAGATTTCGGGTTGATAAAGCCACCATTACCATCGATAAAAGGATACCGTTTATCTTCCGGATACCACCTACCAACACGATAATCATTCATGGCTTTTAGCCGATTTGGAGAGATAGCAAAATAGTCAAGGAAGAGAGAAGTGAGCGGTTCCAAAGATGTCGGTCTTCCGGACAACAGGACGATATCACACTTATAGCATGCAAAAAGAGAGGAAATCTTCCCGATCAATGAATCAAACGTCTTTTTGATCAGAGCTCCAACAACGTTCTTCTCATATGTCCACGTTAAATCTTGGAGCTTAAAACCAAAGGACTCTTCAAAATGATCCAATACCGGTTTTGTAGGAATATTATTAGCAAAAATGTCATCAAACGAAAGTACCCTTCTTTCTTCTTTATTCAGCCTCATCAGTTCAAGATAGTAAGAAACTATCGGGACTGAGACTTGAATATTGAAATCGCTTCTGAGTTGTCTATTACGATAGCTAACTCCATTGTCGGTTCCCAAAAAAGGCTGCAATATTTCCACCGGATTCTTGCCCAACTGGCGAAGTTTCTGCTCAATTGGAGAATGCTTCCCTTCGATAACGAGTTGGTGGACCAGTTCTTTCAACAGATCATCACCGGCTTTATAAAAGCTATCCCAAAACAGAGGGATAGGTGTCAACTGACACTGTTGGCTTGCATCCTTATACTTGTATGCCGCGATCATTACATCTGTCGTTCCTGCGCCAATATCAACGGAACCGATAGTCAATGATTTCTCATTATATCCTTCCAGGTCTGTGCGGACTTTACCGTAAAAATTGAAATACTCGCGTACATGCTTCTGATAACGTTCTTTTATTTCCGCATATAAGAAGACAAACTGTGCGGACGTCGCTTCATCATATGTCCAGTCAGAGCGGTTCGCGATAGTTTTTGCCGAGGGAATAACTTGAACTTGTTTACGAAGTTCAGCGTCGTCACATTCCTCGGTAAATGTGTTGTTATAAAACCTATTTAGCATTATAGCTGCATCTTCGGCACACTTTCTTAATGCTAATTGCTCAACATGAGACATGGCAGTCGGAGCCGTGATAATGATCCGACCAATTCGCCGGGGCATTGATTCGTCTCCCCAATAAGACCGCTGCACATAAGAATTAATCTGCAGTTTTGCTTGTGATAGTATCTCGAGAAAGGCAAAGGTCATCAATGTTTTTCTGGAGTAGTGCATCATTATTCCGCCATTGCCCTCAAGATTCAAGGATCCGTCCGCCTCTAACTGCTCTGAAATACCAGGGACGTAAATAGAATGATTCTTGTCCTCTTCGCCAGGCATATATACGAACTCCCACTCGTTCTTTTGAGGTCTTGAATCCCATAAATAGCGTTTAGGACTGGAGAAGGTGCTATTCTTTTCGGCGCCAATATTCATATTAGCTGCTTTATGAATAAGATAACTGGCTTCCTTCCCAAGGCGAATAAACGATGGATAGACAAACTGACGGCTATTAGCCAGACCTAAATTACCGCCAAAATCTGCAGCGCGAAAAGCTAAGCGCATATCAAATGAATCGCGATGCTTATTTAACTCTCCCTCATCGTTAACCGGAACAGAGAAATCTTGTAACTCTAATGGACTGCATTTAGTAAAGTCACTTCCATCAAACAAAACGGCGCATGTACGAGAGTTGCCTATGTCCACGACTAAATCAACATTCCCTTGACCGACATTGGCATCAGAGAACAATAATACTTGAGGGATATTCGCGAACTTGGACAAATAACGTACAAGAAACATATAAAGAGCAAGATACCTTAGTTTTGGCATCCGAACTCCCCGCAACTCTTGTATACTGTCAACTCCATGGAATAACTTCAAGAGATATCTATCCACCCACTCACAGTTAAACTCTTCTGAGCAATATGAGACAAGTTTGAACTCGTTGTTGCAAATCGAGTAGGTTTTACTGCGTTCTGTACTATTAGTAAAAACAGGGGTCTCATTAAGGTCTTCATTCTCGTAGTCCTCCTTCTCGAAGACGGATTTGGTGTCAAATGCCAACAATAATGAATACTGGCGTTCTTTCCCAGAAATGCTCCTAGGAATTAATTTACCTCGGCACCAGTTTGTAGGGCCAAATGCACTCTTCCTACCTTTTAACAAGAAGAATGGGATCGGGAACCATACATTCTCTATCTTCTCCCATTCATCTTTTCTGATTTGACCAACAGTCAGATCAAAACACCCCGAATCTACAGCATCTTCCGTGTCGATTCTAATAATGGATCTCTCATCGAACTCTTCATCGAGTTGGATATCCTCCCAACTTTCAGTGACGTCTCCACCGATAGCATAGCCAAGATTCGCCAAGGCAAATTTCTTTACCCAAATCTCGGCATCAGGGAAATAATGGGCAATCTCTATCTTCTTTTGTTGTTCAGCGACATCCAACCATTCATGAAAATACATCCTGAACTGGTTGTTTGAATCAAACGTCACAGGCAGTGAAAACAGTTGGATTCCTGTGTTTGCGATAAGGTTCATATGCTATGCTTTAATCAATATTTCCAAATAATATAAGTCTCGTTCCTGTAAGTCTCTCGATGAACATCTGGAGCAAATACAGTCTTTGAACCATTCGAATCAACAACCCATCCGAATGCGGAGTGGCTTCCCACAAGGTAGATCGCGTTTTCAACGCCTAAATCTACAAGGGCTTGTGCGAAATCATGGAATGATTCATCTGTTTCGCTTACTGCAACAAGAATCTGCCCCGATCTTGAACAAAGAGCTTTTCTCATCGTCTTGTTCTTGGGCTCATTTTCCACCAATGTTCCATTGTCAACCAGGGGAAATTGCCGGAAGAAATACCCTTCTTTCTCGGTAGCTTCTTCAAACAAAGGAGAATTCTCACTTACACCTACAGTGACATTTCCGTCAATGATTGCGCAGAACCCTTTTTTGGAGAGACCCCATGCTAGCGGCTCTCCTTTTAATACAAAAGCTCCGAGTATCTTTCGGTTATCTTTTCGAATGTCTGCTGCCTGGGCCGCGAGAATGATACTCTTGTCATTTCGATCCGGGACACCCAGCGATAATTCAGGGGTTGAATTATGCGGGATGTATAAAGACAATGCAACGTCGTTAATAACAGTGTCTATTCTCTCGGTAAACGAGAGTTCTGTCTCTATTCCCAATGGTTTAGTCGCTTCATGGTTAACCACCACTTCCGGCAGATCTTCGAAAAGACCGTCTTCCGGTTCTTCCGGCTTTTCTTTTGGCCATTTCAGAATGGCTAAAATGCCGATCCCCAATACGAGAATCAGAGACAGGATGCTAACCAAGCGATTAGGCCCCTTCCCTCTTTCGTCTTGTTCGGAGACAGAAGTAGAAGGCTTCCCAATTACCCGGAACTCATCATCCCTTATGTCTTTTTCTTTGTCAGCCATTTTTAGCGATTACATCTAAATAAGCTTTAAGCTTAATCAAAACTTCGCGGGATGCGGAAAGCTCATGATAACAGTCAAGGCAATCCGATAAAATCAATTGTTGCTTTGCAATATCGATAGAGTATACAAAGTCGGAATTGATAATCAGCCCACGCCCCAAACGGATAAAGTTGTTGCCGGAGTCACCGAGTTGCTCACCAATAAGGTCCTCAAGCTGACCCAACTGATATGAGACCATCCTCGACCGATTATCTTGAGTCACGAGGTTGGAATAGTTCCCATCGGCGGATATGTAAACCAACCTCGCCGAAGGGACCCGGAGCAACTCCGTTCCTTTTGATATTACAACGACCTGACCCATAGAATATCACAACATACAAATTTAACGATTTCTTTTTTCAGTTCACCAAACTAGTTTAGTTTTCTGTACCAAACTGAAACATACTGTATGAAATGCCAACGATATAATTACTTCGTACTCCCCTTTTCAAGTCCATACAGAACCCCATTTAGACCGTTGATAATACCCAATCTTATACGGAAATTTGTACTGAAATAAACATGTACCAATGACATCACCAGCCTTGCTAAAAACATTTGCAGCCTTCCTTATGATTCTTTCTTTTGGGGGTTGCAAAGACGTGCCCAAACTACAAGAACCCCCCACCGATAAGCGGACCTCTATCCCGAGAGTCCGGGGTAATGCTATCTATCATTGGAAAACGGTCTTCAATCTCAACGAAGATGAGATTGCGTTTCTCTCTTCTCATTCCGTCCGAAAGATGTATGTGCGTTTTTTCGATGTCGACGTGGAGACCTCCCCTATGAACGCTACTAATTCCGCAATCCCTATTGGGACTACGGCTTTCAAGAGCCCCAGACCGTCAAATATTGAGATAGTGCCAACCGTATTCATCACGGTGAAATCTCTCGTTTCGACTAAAGAAGAAGAGATTGATGATCTTGCATCAAAGATATATACGAGAGTCTGTAATATGGCAGACTATAATGATTTGGGGGCTATCCGGGAAATACAACTCGATTGTGATTGGACTAATTCCACACAGGATCTTTTCTATTTGCTCTGCGAAAAAATAGCTCATTTGGCTCACGCGGATTCCTTATTCGTCAGTTCCACGATCCGACTCCATCAATTGAAAATGGATCCACCACCGGTGGACCAAGGTGTCTTGATGGTTTACAATACGGGAGCTCTCCGGGAGACTGGAACCAAGAACTCCATCCTCGATTATGACGATGTTAAAACATATCTATCCTGTAAATCTATTCATTATGATCTGCCTTTGGATTTCGCATTCCCGACTTACGGCTGGGGCGTAATGTTCAGGAACGGAGTCTACAACGGCATTCTTCACAAGACAGACTTCTCGGACGAAACCCGCTATAAAAAAGGGAAAGAAGGGACGTTCGTTGTAAAGAAGGATCATGTTCTTGAGGGTAGATCCCTTTGGAAAGGCGATGTTATCCGAATGGAGTATCCGACTGCGGATGAGGTGAAGAAGGTCGCAGAATTGGTCGTCTCTAGTGTTCAGGACTCCACTCACAGTGTAATCCTTTATCATCTTGATGCCAACAATCTTCTTAAGTATACAGACGATGAAATATCGAGCATTTACGGTTATTAGCATTTTACTGGGCATTTCTTGCCTCAAGATGATGGCATGCGGCCCCTGGTACTATGATCCGAGTGAATACTATATGTTCCGGATCAGCGACAACTATCTAACCGGCCCGTCATATAGACACGAGTACAACTACGGTGCTGAAGAGAATTGTCTGCTTTGGCAGCAGCAGACATCGAAAGACATTCCCCTCTCGCACATCTATACGGTGGTTTACGGCAAGAATGCGACATCAGAATGGATAGAGAATCTTCTCTATCATAAAAGATCGCGTTGGATTCTCAATGTCAATGAAGAAGAAAACCGTTTCTGCAAATGGCTATGGAAGGATGAAGAAGCGACCGAGTTCCTTCTTCTGGCCAAGCAGTGCGAAGAGACTCGGGACCGGATGGCGTCTCCATGGTACTATCCCTCAAAGAAGGATCCCGACAAGATGTCCTTAGCACAGATAGTCGAACGAGCGGATGAATACGATGGAAAGAGATTCATTGACCGCTATCTGCTTCAGATAGAACGCGCTTTGTTTTCACTACACGAATACGATGAATGTATCAACCGTTGGAATGAAATAAATCAAAGAATACCGGATAGTATAATACGTCGTCTGACTCTCAGATATGTTGCCGGAGCATATTACAACATTGGTGATGTGAAGATGGCTATCAAGCTTTTCGGTGAGGCAGGAGACGTCGAATCGGTATTATGCTGTGCCAAGACAACGGGGGAAGGCTACTTGAATGCAATGTATGAATACACCCCTTCATCACGGGAGCTTAGGGATGCTGTTGAAAGAATAGTCCTTTCTGCTGAGCAAGATCTCTGGGATGGCTATTCATCGGGATTAGAGGACGGAACAAAAGAACAGCTGGAGTATGTTCGGGGCTTTGCAATCCGCATAGCTTCCGAAGGAAAGGTCGACGATCCTGATCTTTGGTACTACACGGCTGCTTTCATCAATCATCTTCTTGGTCGGAATTCCGATGCTTCCTGGCTTCTAGCAAAAGCGGAGTCAAGTAAAGGGAGCGAATACATCAAAGAGTCTATAAAGGTCTTGAAAGTATATTTGGATGCCCTGGGTCCCTACAATAGTTCTTATGAATCCAAGATGCTTGAAGGAGTCAAATGGCTTGAGAAAAAAATCGTTGAACATCTGGATGAAGGAAGGTCCGCCACCATCAGCTACGGGATGTACTATACCGGCATCAATCAAAGCTACTTCTATTGGAATGATATGCTACGCAAAATAATCCATTCCGGCATCGTGCCGAGACTGCTGAAATCAAACAAGGAGTCTCTGGCGATTGCATACTCCAATATGGCCGATAATCTGATTTATAATCTTGTGGGGGAAGTAGACGCGTCTTGGAGTTCTTCCCAGAGGATGACGGTTCAGGAGTATCGTGAAGATGGAGCATTTAACAGTCTCGACTACAGCAACATGACTTTCGGACTATTGGATTCACTTAGGGTTGAATCAATCATTAGATATGTAAATAATCTGAAGAGACCAGAGTCCGACACGTACCGTTACTTAAACAGTAAAGGATATACCAATGAGGACTATTATTGTGACATCATTGGAACACGGTTTATTAGGGAAATGCGGTATTCTGAAGCAGAAGAGTGGCTTGCTAAGGTCTCCCCTTCTTTCCAGAATCAGCTTAACACATTCCGAGAAGGATATCTTTCCTTCGACCCCTTTTCTCAAGACTTGAAAAGGATGAAAGAGCGAGCAGATCTGAAATACGGTTTTGCAAGAGAGATGGCATCTTTGGAGAAAGCCATTGCCAATACACGAAATCCGGACCGGAAAGCATTACTGATGACTCGTTTTGCGACTGGAGTGAAGAACTCCGTCGGTAACTGCTGGGCATTATCCTTCTATGGCTTATCATCTAGTGATTACGACGAAGAATATGACAAGAACTCATTATTCCTGCAGGCTCAAAGGAAAGGGTTCGATCGAGCGGAAAAGATGTACGCGACAGCTCTTTCAATAAGCCGCGACAAAGAGACAGCTGCACAGATAAACCTATCGCTAGGTAATGTGAAAACAGTTGCCAAGAAGTATAAGACAACTCAGGCAGCAGAGTATGTCCGTGGACACTGCGACACTTATGTTGACTATCATCTTGAGAAAAGAAAAAACTTCTGGAGACATTAAAGAATCATTAAATAAAGAGGTAAAAACTGTATCTTTACAAAAAAGAGTGTGATATGATTGATGAGACGCGTATCAAAGAAGATTTCAACGAGGTAGACGATTTGACTGCTATTTGCCGTCATAACAGTTCGTGGTCACGTGGAGAATACCCTGAACTGGAAATAGGCAAGACCTATAAGGTGACACATATCGGAGTCTTTAGATCGCGTACAGAAATAATGCTTGAAGGATTCGGGCATAAGGACTACAATTCAATTTGCTTTGATTTGTATGAGAACGGTATCCCGTTAGGTCATGAGTATACACGAGACTTCCGGTTTCTTGCGCCATACCTTAAGGGAATGATAAGGCTCTCCAGTCCTTATCATTATGCTGAACAACTGAAAGGAGGAACTATATGTGGTCATTTGCGCAGTATTGAGAAAGAGCATGGAGTTAGGGTTTTACTTGCCGTACCAACAGGAAGCCGTGCCTGGGGGCTTGAATCTGCAAATAGTGATTGGGATGTTAGCTACCTATATGTACATAAGCCAGAGTGGTATAAGCCATCAAACGATAGCCCGCATGTAATTGAACGCGTTTTCGATGATGATGTCGACTCTTACGGATGGGAGCTGAAAGATGCCCTTTCTTACCTCGAGAAGGGCAATCCCACTATTTTGGAATGGCTTGACTCCTCTTCCGCGTATATCGTTAATCCGCCATTCTATAAAAGACTGAGGGAAATATCTAAAGCTTATTTCAATCCCAACAATGCACTGCGCTACTACAACCAAGTATATAACAAATTGAACGAACGCTTCATCAAGGAGAAAGGTAACTTGAAGGACTTCCTCTACTATCTGCGTGGCGTTTTGGCGTGCAGATGGGTAGAAAGTAAGAGTTCACTGCCACCAATGCATTTCACCCGCCTCCTTGAAGGAACAGTAGAAGATGAAGAGATTCGGTCAAAGGTGATTAATCTTATTAAGATCAAGAAAAGCGGTAAGTGCTTTGATGATGTTGTAGTAGATGCTGATCTGATAGAAACAGCCAAGAAATGGGCATTGTATTACGATGACCTTTCCAATTCTTCAGAACAGATCTCGAATCCTGGATTTGCGAATGAACTTGACGCTCTCTTCAAGGAGATGATGTCGCAATTTAATTGAAATCTAATTCTCTCATTCATTTCCAAGCTTAGATGATAACATGAACATTTTCAATAAGATATTTGTATCCTCAAAGACAATTGAGACTGAGGTAAAACCATCAGAAGAGCTGGTCAAAGAGCAGGATCCTAAATTGGATGAATTAAGAGAACTGGCAAATAAGTATGGTTTTGCCGGGAACAAGGAAGCAATAGGACTTGAAAGGTTGGGTATATCGTATCAAGAATTGAACAATATTGATGACTTTAGGGGGTTCTGGTCACAAGACATCATTGCCTATATGATTACATGGCCAGGTGCCCAAGGAACTCCAGGGGAGATTCTTATCGTTACACATCAGAAGTTATTCTATGTCTCAAATTACTGCTGGGGCGATCTGACATATGATGATTTTCGGACTATTCTTCCCCATCTACCGGAAGAATTTGAAGATTTACAACCCTGGGAGTCTATGGAGAAGAATGTTGATGGGTGGTATTGGTACGGCATACATTCGGGGTGTTGGTTGAGAGTCCATGAATCAATATGGCGAAGATTCTTCCTATCAGCAGAGTACTTCAAGGATACATCCTGGATTAAGCACTCATGGTCCATTTTTATTCTAGAAGCACTTGCCCAGCGTTCTCAGGAGCTGGAGAAGTTGACTTCCTGTTTTACTCCTCATGAGCACATTTATGAGTATTCTTTAGACGAGGCGCGTAAGATTGAAGAGATTGGTGTAATGGCATGGAAAGAAAGCGACCAAGGGTGGTGTGGCCTATTCTGTAAAGACGGAAAATCGTATTTTAGATGCACTGAATCTAACGACATTATCAAGTTACCCATCAACCGGCGCGAAGAAATACGTAGCAACACCCTTCCGGGATGGAAGTGTTATTACTGCGGTTTAGGACATCGCGTCATTATTCGAGATGAGTACTATCCACGCTTCCAAAAGCTGACATATGGGATGGGGAAAAACGCTCTACTATGGAACATCGCATTTGATGTATTGCATTTCCTTCTTATTAGAGACCAGAATGACGCCTGAAGAAGTTTATGAATAATAGGCACAAAATGAGTAAACAAAGAATTGTCGTTCTTTCAGGAGCCGGAATCAGTGTTGAGAGCGGCATCGCTCCCTTCCGTGGTTCGGGCGGACTATGGAACAATGAGGACCTTGCCAGACTTGCTACTATGGAAGCCTGGCGGGAACGGCCTGCGGAGGTACTTGAGTTTTACAACCAGCGAAGGGTCTATCTTCGGGATGTCGAGCCCAACTCGGCTCATCTCCTTCTTGCCAGGATGGAAAGGGATTTCGAAGTAGCAATCATAACGCAGAATGTTGATGACCTGCATGAAAGAGCAGGCAGCTCCAACATTATCCATCTTCATGGTGAACTTACGAAGGTTAGGCCTGAAGGTGTCTATAACAAGCAGGACGAGTTCTGCGAAGACGAGGTTTTCAATATAGGTTATTCCGAGATACATCTCGGGGACACTGGCGGGAAGAACCACCGGCAACTCCGTCCTCATATTGTATTCTTCGGAGAACCGGTGCCGAAGATCGAGGAGGCTCAATGCGAGGTGGTCGGAGCAGATATTCTCCTTGTCGTAGGAACATCTCTCCAAGTCTACCCTGCCGCCGGGCTTTGCTATTATGCTCCGGAGAATTGCGAGATTTACGTGATTGATCCTGCCAAACCCGAAACCCACTCTGGTCGTCCCGTTCATTATATTACTGAGAAAGCGACAACAGGGATGGAAGAGTTTGCCCGTCTCATCGGTTTCGACCTTCATCAATAGATTATCGTCATCTTTTTTATACCTCTGACGGCTGCCAAATCTGACACGCTGTCAGTGAGACAGTTGGACAAATTGTCATTTGTGTGACATTTACGCATAAAATTTGGAAGTTTCGGGTATTGGCATTATCTTTGCGTAGTTTTTACGCAGACTTTATAAACGCAAAAGCCAATGAGAACATTCCACCTTACTTTCAATCTCGAAGCTGACGGGGCCTGGTACATCGAATTTCCTGGTTATCCCTTTGCTCATCACAACCTGATGATGGTTGCCGGAGCCGACATGCTCTGCGCCTATGTCGCCCGTCTTCAGGGCAGGACCGACAAGGCGGTCGTCGACGTCACCCTCAATGACAAGCATCTGGAGAACAGGGATCCGGACCTGGTCCTTGAGCGAGTTAAGAAGGGATACGGAGCAAACTACCTCAATTACACCAAGGAAGGGGTGGCTCCGACAATCGAAGCGAACGGCAGGGAGAGGGCCATCGACACCTCGTGGCTCTGCCCCGTCACCCTGCTCGTCCTCGGGTCATATCCCAAGAAGATCAATCTCTACGTACCGAACAAAATCAACGCTTAATATCAGGAAACCATGAACAACTCTAGTACGACGAACACCATGAACACCAACAGCGAATCCAAGATTTACAACCTCATCATCCTCGACGAAAGTGGATCGATGGACCATATCCGGATGCAGGCCCTGTCCGGAGCGAACGAGACCCTTCAGACCATTCGTATGGCGCAGAAGGAGAACCCTGCAGACAACCAGATGGTCTCTTTCGTGACCTTTGACTCCCACCCTGGCCGTCCTGCCGTAAGGCCGTTGATTCTCTGCGAGAAGATCGATGCGGTCAAGGACATTGAGCCCGACCAGTACCAGCCCTACGGCGGGACCCCTCTCTACGATGCAATGGGCCTATCCATCACCAAGCTCAAGACGATTGTCAAGGATGGCGACCACGTCCTCGTGACTGTCATCACGGACGGTTATGAGAATTCTTCCCAGCACTTCAATGCAGCGATGATCAAGGAACTTGTGGACTCCCTGAGCAAGCAGGGATGGGCTTTCACCTACATCGGAGCGAACCAGGACGCACACTTGACAGCGTCAGGACTCGGGATCCGCAGCGCGATGGATTTCGAGGCATCGGCTGAAGGTTCTTCCATGATGTGGCATAAGATGCACTCCGGAAACCGCGAGTTCTATAAGAAGGTGCGCCAGAGCAAAGAAAAGGGCATCGAATTTGACTACAACGAAGATTTCTTCGCTGAGAAGCAGGCTCTGTCAAGGGTTACCCCTCCCCATATCGGTGATCTGCAACAGGGAGAGGTCTTTGTCTTCGGCTCAAACCTAGCAGGTCATCATGACGGAGGCGCAGCACGTCTGGCCAAGGAACGTTTCGGGGCTGTCTACGGCCAGGGCGCCGGCCTCCAGGGTTCCAGTTACGCCATACCGACCATGGGCCTGTCACTGAACGAGATCGCAAAGTACGTCGAGGAGTTCATCTGGTTCGCAGACTGCCACCCCGACATGAAGTTCCTTGTGACTCGCGTCGGCTGTGGTGTCGCTGGTTATTCGGACGAGCAGATGGCTCCCCTCTTTGCTAGGGCCTACGGCCTTCCGAATGTGTGCCTTCCCGCTGAGTTCTGGAAGGTCCTGTCCTACAGATATGGGAGATAGCACTCCCATATCTGTTTGTTCCGAAGTGAATTATCTGTAAATTTGAAATAACTAATAAACCAACTCCTATTTTATAATGTTAGGCGCTATTATTGGGGACACTGTCGGCTCGGCCTATGAGTTCCAAAACACAAAGGATTACAACTTTACGCTTTTCCTAGGAAACAGTGCTTATACTGATGACAGTGTGATGACAATGGCTGTCGCAAATTGGCTGCTGAAGGATAAAAAGCACTCCTATCAAGAACTGGAAGATATAATGATCATGTTCGCCGAGAAATACCCGTGTCCAATGGGAGGCTATGGCGGCGGGTTTTACACCTGGCTGTTTGAATCGGAAGGGCTATATAACTTCGATGACCGATACGGTTCGGCACCTTACAAGTCAAAGACGGGCCGGCACCCATACGGATCCTGGGGCAATGGTTCGGCGATGCGTGTAAGTGCGGTCGGATGGTTCTTCGATACACTGGAAGAGACCGAGCGCGTCGCGGCCATTTCTTCGGCAATCACGCACAATCATCCGGAGGGGATCAAAGGCGCCCAGACAACTGCTGCCGCCATCTGGATGGCCAGAAACGGCAAGGATAAGGAGGAGATCCGCGACTATATTGAGAAGACATACGGATATGACCTACACAAGACATACGCGTATTGGCATCCTATCTACCATTGGGAATCAAGTTGCCAAGGGACCGTTCCCCAGGCCATCATCGCGTTTTTGGACTCGACTGACTTCGAGGATGCGATCCGGAAGGCTGTTTCACTCGGCGGTGATTCAGATACGCTTGCCTGCATCACCGGAGGAATAGCCGAAGCATACTACAAGGAGATTCCAAAATACATAGCCGAACGGACAATGCGTGTCTTCCCTCAGATCTTCAACGATGTACTTGAGGGAATAAGAAAAGAAACCGTCTACGGAGAAACTTGCCGGATAATCGGCTAAGAGACAAATAGAGGCAATGGAAGCCAAGGGATTCTAGAATTCCAACTGGAATCCTTTGGCTTTCAGGCGTTCATAGTTCTCCTTGTCGAAACGGTATTTGACAGGCGTCCTCGTGCCGTGTCGGGGGGTACCATCATCCACCTCTGAGAGGATCTCGTAATGCTTCATCTTGTTGGCGAAGTTGCGGCGGTCGAACTTGACCTCGAGGATGGATTCATACAGGTTCTGAAGCTGAGGCAAAGTAAAGATCTCCGGGAGGAGCTCGAAGCCTACAGGCTCGAAATGGATGTCACGCTTCAAATGAGAGAAGGCGTCACGGAGGATTTTGTCATGGTCGAAGGCAAGAGAAGGGACATCGGAAAGAGAGAACCATTCTGCTTTATCGGCATCGGTGTCTGCTTGAACATCGGCCAGTTTTACTAGAGCATAATGAGCAACTGTTATAACTCGTTCGCGGGGGTCCCTGTTAATCTCGCTGAACGTCCCAACTTCCTTCAGATCCTTTACGGAAAGCTTCAAACGAGTCTCTTCCTTTAGTTCCCGGATAGCAGTGTGGGCGATAGTCTTATCTTTTTCGACATCCAGGAAGCCGCCGGGCAAAGCCCACTCCCCTACATAGGCAGTGGAGCTGGCTTCCTTTTCCTGACCCCGCTTGATCAATAATACTCGAAGTTCTTTTCCGTCATATCCGAAAACTACACAATCGGCCGTTACGGCCGGATGCGGATATTCGTAGGTATATAATCCTTTCTTTGCCATATCACAAAAATACGACTATTAAATAAGACAAACAAAAATATTATGTAATATTTACGCAATCAAATGCAGAATAGAGGTAACTGGCCGCGTCAAATGCCGTAGCCAACCTATTCAATGATATGTGTGTCCTATCGCACCGTCTGCACCCTATCGGTCTCTACGATGCTCCGAACTGCCCAGACCGCGAAGGATTGCGGCGATGAGCGGCTTGAAGACCAGGCAGAGGACGATGATCAGGACAAGCGTCAATGCATCTTCCATATCCTCAAACTATTACTTTCCCTTAGTTTCAGGCCTTCCGGCCCCGGGGATGCGTATATTTTTCTGCTTTCGGAAAGCGAGCCCGTAAAGATGGAGGCAAGACGGAGACGGAGAATACGCTCCCGCACGGGAGGAAGATTGTCCGTCTCCCCTGCCTGCAGGTCTGGCTTGACGTATCGTATGGCGAGCTTAGATTTGCAGAATAGGATATACGCTAATCAACGGGGCCGCAAAAGCGGAAGAAAGTCTTCCGGCTATAGAAAAAGACGATGTGAACAGCGTTTATGATGACGGTAGCAGGTCTGACACTCGTCATTATCTTATTGAAAAGATCCGCCCCGGATGTTGTCCGGGGCGGCGCAGAAAAGCAAGCGGGAGCGGAGAACCCGTCTCCCCGACGGTTTACTGAAGCGTACCGCCGATGACGCTGACCTGGGATGCGAGGATCTCGGTGATGGTCCTTTCCACACCATTCGAGTCGGTGAAGCGGTTGTTCCGGAGGCGACCCTTGACCTCGACGCCGGCGCCCCTCACGAGGGCGGAGAAGTCCGGCATCCGGTCGCTCTTGAAGGCGGTGACCTGGTGCCAGGTGGTCTCGATGACCGCTTC
>Ga0256405_10004341_pt1 | contig 26783 bp, 28 predicted proteins | sample RumenRJG_02DNA_FD_189096 | JGI IMG/M metagenome (GOLD analysis project Ga0256405, IMG submission 189096) | Bovine rumen microbial communities from Lethbridge, Alberta, Canada - RJG_02 | ecosystem: Host-associated > Mammals > Digestive system > Stomach > Rumen | place: Canada: Alberta... | reverse complement strand
GTATAGAAATCTTGCAGGCATACTGTCGTATGTCAAGAGATTTATGTGCAAGATGACGGAAAATATGCAAGCAGATTTAGTACAAAGTCGTTAAGCGGTCTTTGTGCGGTGTTGCCTAAAGGAGATAAAGAGGATGAAAAAGACAGTATTATTCATGGCTGTAGCAGTCACACTTCTTTCAGCTGTGTCCTGCGGCGAGAAGAAAAACAACGGTGAAACAGCTCCTGAAGCAACGACGGTCGCAGAGACGACAACGATGCCTGATTTCCAGATCAAAACAGTCCCCATAACCGAAGCTGCTGAGGAAGATATAGAATATGAAGACCCTATAGCAGGTACAGCATTTGTCAAGGGCAAGGTTGAAGGAAACGTGTATACCTCCGAATATGCAGGGATAAAGTTCACAGCTCCCGAAGAGTGGAAATTCAAGAGCGAAGAAGACATATTCAATGAACAGCAGAAGATGCTGAGCGGTATGACAGGCGAGCTGAAAAGAATAGCTGCAATGGAGATCACAGACGCAGCTATTTTCAATGACAAGACAAATAAGAATATTGATTTTACCTACAGCAATGTAAAGCTAAAATATCCCGACGAGAGCGGAATGACGGAAGAAGAGTTCCTTGACAAGGACATATTTATGGGAAATCTCAAAGAGTTCAAAGAGAGCTATGGTCTTGACATAAAGGATCCTGAGAAGGTAAAGCTCGGCAATAAGGAGTTTACGAGATTCAGGATAGTAAATGCTGAAAAAGGCGATGATGTACTGTACATCGGACGCATAGACGATGATTTTATGCTTACCATAGCAGCATACGGAGGAGCAGCAAGTGACGATTCGGCATTTGAGAGCTGCTTTGAAGCGCTTGATTGAGGATAACAGGGAGTAAAGAAGATGAAAAAAGCGGCATTATTCATATCTTTATTAGCGGCGCTCATCTCAGCAGTATCCTGTAGCAAAAGCGGAAATATAACAGTTCCTGACGATCCGCAGGAAACAGATACTGTAATAGCAGAAACCGAGACTAATGAGATCGGTTCAGAGGAAGAAAAAGAAACAGAGATGATCGATCCTACAGAGGGAACCGCCTTTAAGAAGGGGAAGATAGAGGGTAATGTTTATACTTCTGAATTCGCAGGGATAAAGTTTACACTTCCTGACGCAATGAGCTTTATGTCAGAGGAAGAGCTTGCGAATATGATAAGCCAGTCGCTGAAAATGACAAATGGTGAAGACAGAAAAAGAGTGATGTCAAAGATAACGGAAGCAGAGGTATTTGACATCAGAACATCGACATTGCTTGATATATCATATTATAATCTGAATCTGCTCAATCCTGATAAAATAGGAATAACAGAAGAAGAGTTCTTCAAAGAAATGATAATCCCCTTTGCGAACAGTGTCGGAGTATCTGTTACCGAGCCGTTGGAGAAAGAGCTTGGCGGCAGAAAGTTCATCATGATAAAAATGGGCGATGAGAAAAAGACAGCGCCTGCGGAGTATCTTTATGTAAGCAGGATAGACAAGGATTTCATCATCTTCATAACGGCTTGCCCCGGAATAATAGGAAGTCAGGAAGATTTTGAGAATTGCTTTGAACCGCTGAACTGAAAAGGAGAATAGTAAATGAAAAAAGCGGCATTATTTGCATCGTTGATACTTGCGCTTTTTGCGTCGGTATCGTGCAGTGAGTCGAAGAAAGAAACAAAGAATGATACAGAGACAACAACAGCTGCCGAGACTGCAACAACCGAAGCAGCATCTACAGACATTTCTGCTGAGACATCTACAGGAGCAGCAGAAGAAGCCGAGAAATTTGATCCCGCAGAGGGAACTTCGTTCAAGGCAGGCAAGATAGAGGGAAATGTCTATACTTCCGAGTATGCAGGTATAAAGTTCACACTGCCTGATGGCGTTGAGTTCATGGATATGAAAGAGCTTGAAGAAATGGTGCAGCAGTCCATAAGTATGCTTGAAGGCGATGACAAGAAGCAGCTCATGGCAAAAATAACGGAAGCGGAGATATTCGAGCCTGATACCATGACGATAGTGGATATCGGTTTTCACAATATAAAGTATCTTCACCCCGACCATGCGGATATGACAGCAGGCGAGTTCATAGAAGAGGACGTAGTAGCTCCTGTAAGACAGCTTGACGTGAATATTACAGAGCCTGAAACAGTAAAATTAGGCGGCAGAGAGTTCACAAAGGTAAAGATAAGCGAAAAGGAAGATGAAGGCACGTATCAGAATCTTTATGCAAGCAGGGTAGACGATGATTTTATAATGTTTATAACAGCATTCCCGGGCAAGATCGGTGACGAAGCGAAGTTTGAGAGCTGTTTTGAGGCATTGAACTGAATTTACAGAATTTACAAAAAAGCCTGAGAATCGGTTATCCGATCTCAGGCTTTAGTATTTACATAAATAATCCCAGCAGAAAAGCTGCGGCGGAAGCGGCAAGAGCCACAACGATGAGCGGCATTTCCAGCAGGGCAAGTCCTACCGCGATGACCGTACCTGCAACAGCAGTCCATGTGTTATGCGTGGTGTAGAAGATAGCAGGAAACGTCATAGCACTGAGAACTGCATAGGGGATATAGTAAAGGAAGCTTTTGAAAAAGCGTGATCTTATCTTTTTTCGGAAGAAGGTGAAGGGGATCATACGAATAAGGTAAGTCACCCCAGCCATTACGATAATATAAACCGCGAGACTCATTGTTCAGCCTCCTCTTCCTTGACAGGGAAAACAGCAGAAGCGATGGCAGAAGCGACTACAGCAGCTATGATTATAGCGAAACCGCTGCTCACCATAGGCAGAGCGTAGTAGAAGATGACGCTTATCGCGGCAGCCATGATGATGACGAAAAGAACGCCGTGCTGTTTTTTTGCAGGAGGAATGATAATGGCTATGAACATACCGTACAGGACTATCTCCATAGCGACGGTAACAGCGGCAGGCAGAAGCTGACCTGCGGCAGCTCCGAGAGCTGTTCCCGTTATCCAGCCGACAGCGGCAATGAATATCATGCCGTACATATAAGCAGGCGTGATAGGGAATTTCTGTGCTGAGCATACGGCAAAGACCTCATCAGTGATGCCGTATGAAGCGAGAAGCCTGTGCGGAGTAGTAAAGTGCTTGTCGAGCTTTTGTGAAAGTGACAGCGCCATAAGTGAATATCTGATATTGATAGTAAGCTGCAAAAGTATCATTTCGATGATACCGCCGCTTGCAGCGATGACATCGATACCTGCTTTCTGACCTGCCGAAGTGAGGTTTGAGGCAGAGATTATCGAAGCCTGAAGTACGGACAGCCCCGCATTTTTTACTGCGAGGATACCGAAGCCGAATGAAACAGAGATATAACCGAGAAAAATAGGTATACCGTGAGACATTCCGCGAAGAAAGTTTTTGTTCATGTGTGCAGCACCTGCACATTGAGAGATAAAGACATATATATCCTCCGATATAGTAAAATAGGCAGGAAAAGAGCTGCTTAAAGCAGCTTGATCCTTTCGGCAGAGTCGCTGATCTCCGCCCATGAATAATCTATCATATACTCGCCGTGGTAAGCATTGACAGCGGCAGAGTCACCTGCAAACAGGTCATAGAGATCGCAGTCCACAGCGTCCTTGTTGATCTGTATCTGTCTGTTCTGCTTGATAATGACATTAGAGAAGCCTGCGGCCTCGATGTCCTTGATAAGGTCAGAGACATACTGCGAGACTTTTTTAGAAGTAGGTCTGTCGAAGTCCTCCACCTCAAGGACATCAGCAGCGATCTCCTTGCTTGTGACGGGATAGCCGCACTGGTCGATGAGGTAAGCGAAAATTTCCTTGGAAATAGTACGTGAGAATTTGAGTGGAACATTATCCTTGCCGAACACGCGGAAGTTGCCGAAGGTACGGATCTTTAGCTTGTTTTCGTCCTCGGGATCAGGCTGGGGAATATATCTGAAGTTCTCGAATTCGTTTCTGATATCGTCCTCGGTGTAGGGTTTCATGATATAGCCGCTGGGTCGCATCTGGATAGCGGCGAAAGCGTATTCGGAATAGCTTGTCACGAATACGATATTGCACATAGGTGAATGTTTTTTCAGCTCGATAGCCACCTGTATACCTGACATCTTGCCTATACGGATGTCAAGGAAAGCGGCATCGAAGGTATTTTTTTCTTCATATTCGAGAAATTGAGAAGCTCTTCTGAAAGCGACTATTTCAGCGTCAGGGCAGACTTTGTGAATAGTATCAGTAAGAAGCTGCAAAGCAAATCTTTCATCATCTATTGCCAGAATTTTCATCGTGTTTCTCCTTTGGAATAAGAATAATACATTCTGTACCCTTATCGGGTTCACTGTTGATAATAAGGCTGCCGTTGCATTCGTCCGAAAGACGTTTGCGGACATTAGCGATACCGATATGACTGTTGTCGAGGGAATGCAGGGTATTCGGGTCGAAGCCTGCACCGTCATCTCGAATAATGATCTTGTGAGCGGTGTCTGTTTCTGCGGTAGAGATAAGAATAGTTCCACAGCCTTCTTCCGAAGCGTTGATACCGTGTTTAACGGCATTTTCGACCATAGGCTGTACGGTTAGGACGGGAAGCATAAAGTTTTCGTCCTGAATATCGAATTCGACTGTAAGATCATCGTCAAATCGCAGTTTTTCGAGGGAAAGGTAAACCTTTGTGTGTGCGAGCTCGTCCTTTATACTTACAAGACCGACCTTGCTTATCGCGTCAACGTTCTGTCTTAGGTATTTTGAGAAGTCTATGAGGGCATTTTTTGTTTTGGTGGTATCCTTATCGCACAGGTATATGATAGAAGTGAGGGAATTATACATAAAGTGCGGCTGTATCTGAGATACAGCGAGGAGACGCTTGCTCTGTTCGAGTTCGAGTTCGCTTGTACGGAGCCTGATCTTCATATCGCTCTGATAAATAGCGACGAGGTAGAAGTAGTAAACGATAACGTCGAGGGCAACGACCTCGTCCATGAGATCAATGACGATATAAGCGGCTTCGAGGTAACATTCGAGCAGAGTAAGAAGAACAATGAACGCAACCATAGTACCTTTGCCGAGATTTTTGGTATTGAAGAACCTGATAGAGTATCTCAGCAGCAGGAGCATATAAAGCATACCTGCGAAATACGGCAGAAGGAACAGGATATTATCGTGCTTGTTGAGGTGCTTGTCCAGGTGGAAGAGGAATTTCGGACCGAAGATATTTACGATCTCAGCGATAAAAACGACAAGTTCGGGAATATAAGTAATGATCCTTAATTTCCAGTTCTTAGGCAGGACGAGCAGCAGCATGACATAAGCTATAAGAGGGAATAGAGTCTGTTCAAGTGCTTCACGCAGGTACATAAACATCATAGAGTTTGTACCTCTGTAGTCCGCCTTAGGGTTGTATGCAGCTTGCAGGAACCATTCCCTGATACCTGTATTAAGGACTATAATAAAGATAAGTGCGGCAACAACAGCTATATGACCTGTTCCGTGGGGGTGTTCGTTACGGTTTTCGATAAGAAGGAAAACTATAGCGAGTATAAGGGCGACCGAAAGAAAGTTATAGTTGATAAGGTAAGAGACAAGAGCCAATTATGCACCTCCTTAAACCATTATAAAATACGTATAACATTTTTGCAAGGGGGTATAATGCAATTATATAACAATATTATATCACATTCTGCAAAGTTTGTAAAGGAATGAATCTCAGAGTGGGGAAATTTTTTCGAGCAAAATGCAAAATGAAAAGAAGATTTCAACAGCGCAAATTTGTGAAAATGCCGATTTTTGGAAAACTTGTAAAAAAACGTCATAAACCTCTTGTTTTTGTTGAACCATGTGGAACAGGCTGTGATATAATAACAATCAAGGGATATGATTATGTATATATCGTGAATAGTAGAAGGAGAAGATACTGCGGCTGTAATTTCTGGGGGGAAACAGCTAAGATCGAATACCGATCGGCGGGCTGCGGTGTCTCCTTCTCTACGAAAAAAGAAATAAGCGGAAAATCATACAGTATAATATAATGTCCCATACAACACATTTTCATTGTACAACATCACCTCACAGCAGCCGAAAGGCTGCATTTTTTTGCAATCAGGATATATAAAAAGTTGTTCTGTAATATTGTATTCTCATTATATCCGATAGTGTCATAACGTCCGAAATCCCTTGACACTGTAGTTTTAAAATGATAAAATTAACTCGAAAAAGAGGGAAAAAACGTACATCTATAAAAATAATATTACTAAAACAGAAAGGAAAATTACAAATGAAAGCAATGAAAAAGACTTTGGCAGGTCTTTGTGCGCTTTGTATAAGCGTTGGTGCAGCTTCTGCGGTCAGCACATCGGAGAACGGCATCGGCACAGTATCTGCGGCAACAAAAGACATATCCTCAACAATGAAATGGGACACCCTTAAAATGGGCGGAGCAGGCTTCGTTTCGGGCATAGTTACAGGAAAAAAGGAAATGTACCTCCGTACAGACGTTGGCGGTGCATACAGATATGATTACAACCAGAAGAGATGGGTACAGATCTTCGGATTTATCAACGAAGATGACAGAGGACTTCTCAGCTGTAAGGGTATCGCAATAGATCCTACAGATGATATGACAGCATACTTCCTCTGCGGCTGTGCATATTTCTCTGATGCAAAAACAGTTATTTTCAAGACTACCGACGGCGGTAAGACATTTACTTCCGTAGATGTAACAGAGCATATACAGGTACACGGAAACGGTGACGGACGTGAGTGTATCGAGCCTATCGCAGTTGACCCTGACAATCCGAAAACTATCTACGCAGGCGGCGACGTTACCGCAGGCAAGTCAGCACTTATCAAGTCAACAGACGGCGGTAAGACATGGAAGCCTGTAGAGGGATATGATGCACTCGGACTTTTCTCGGGCGAGCTGAAATATCCTTCATGGACAGACCACATGGTAAGAGGTACTGAACCTGCTAAGCTTTACAACGAGCAGAACGGTATCGGCTGTGTATATATCGAAGGCGGCAAGGTATACGTAGGTACTTCCGTAACAGGTAAGGCTAATATCCACGTAGCAAGCGTTAAGGACGACAAGTTTGAGCCTATCAAGGCGCTTCCTAATGCAAATTATCCGCTTTCAATAACAAGTGACCACAACGGCAATCTTTTCTTTACATATATCGGCGGACTTGCATTTGCAGGTGCTTCAGGCGGTGCATACAAGTACAATATCGCATCAGGAAAGGCTGAAAAGCTTTCAGTTTCGGATAATTCCATCGGTATGATCGAAGTTGACAAGAACGATCCTAACAAGATGTTTGCACGTACCTGCGGTATGTGGTCAGACCAGTGGTGCGGCGATGAATGGGTTCAGGACGACCCTTCCACACCTCAGAATGAAGGCACTATCGCATGGGGCGACCACTTCTTCCGTTCAAAGGACGGCGGTAAGACATGGGAGGATATAACTCCGGGTCAAGGTCCTACAGACTATTCTACAGGCAAAGGCGTAAAGAAGTTCATTTCACTTCCGCTTGATACAAACGGTTATGACTGGATCTACGGCAAGGCTTGTCACTGGGGAAGCGGTATCCTCATCGACCCAAGAGATGCTGAGGGCGACAGAATACTTCTTACATCAGGAAACGGTGTATTTGCCTGTGACAATGCATGGGCAGAAAAGGATATACAGTTCTATTTCCAGCCTGACGGCGTTGAAGAGTGCGTAAGCCTTGATTTCTTCAGCACAGCTGACGGACTCGACCTCTCAGCTATCGGCGATTACGACGGATTCGTACACACATCTGCAACAGCAATACCTCCGCAGTATCAGCCTAATATGGGCTCTACATCTGCTATTACTGTATGTCCGCAGAATACTGATGTATGGGCAAGAACAGCAAACGGCGACGGTAACAATACAGGCAGCGGTTATTATACACTCGACCGCGGCAAGACATGGACAGCTTTCAAGCCTGCTTGCACAGGCGGTAAGCTTTCTATCACTGAGCTTGCAAAGGGCAAGTACAGAATAATCAATACAAGTCCTAAGGGCGGAGCTTCCTATACTGACGATTACGGCAAGACATGGAAGGATTGCACAGGTATACAGGCTTCAAAGGGAGCATATACTCTCGTTGACCCTGAAAACCCGAAGATCGTATACGCTACAGGTGCTCAGTACAATGAATACTGGTCATCTGATATGTCAAAGAAAGAACCTACATATGATGAGGCTCATTATTCTTACTTCGTAAGTGAGGACTACGGCGCTACATTCACAGAGACACGTATCTGCCCATATAACTGGGAGCTTACATGGAAGTTCGAGCACACAGGCGACCTTGCTTACCTCGGAAAGGGCACAGTAGCACTTGCAGGAGCAAACCACGGTGTATACCTTATTTCCGACAAGGGCAAGACAGTCAAGCACCTCGATAATGTATCATATGCAAAGTGCATCGGCTACGGCGCACCTGAAAAGAAGGGCGGCGTGAATACACTTTACCTCTATGGTAAGCCTGAAAAGACAGATCCTGAAGGAATCTATCGTTCAACAGACTCAGGTGCAACATGGGTCTGCATCAATAAAGACCACCTCTACGGCGGTACAGGTAACGGTAACTACCTCGTAGGCGATATGGACGAGTTCGGTAAGGTATATATGTCAACTGTTGGCTGCGGTATCGTATACGGACAGATCGCAGGAAGTGAGCCTGTTGTAAATACTACAACAACTACCACAACTAAGAAGACCACAACAACTACAACAAAGACTGTTACAACTACAGTTGATAAGAAATATGTTGCAGGCGACGCAAACTGCGACGGCGGCGTAGATCTTTCAGATGCAGTAATGATAATGCAGGCACTTGCAAACCCGAACAAGTATGGTCTTAACGGATCGGAAAAGACTCATATAACAGCACAGGGCCTCAAGAATGCAGACGTTATCGGAAACGACGGAATGACTACCGAGGATGCAGGAACAATACAGAGATACCTTCTCCACATTATCACAGAAATACCTGTGAAGAAGTAAAAGATAGAATAAAAAGGAATAAAGAATAGAAAACATGATAAAAACGGCTTCCATTTCGGAAGCCGTTCAGCTTGTCAATAAACCTATTTTGTGTATGTCGGGGAGGCTGTTCCCTACAAATAAACTTACGTAGAATAGGAAAATTGTAGGGGCGGCGTTCCGCCGCCCGTGTCAGAAAGCACATGAATTATGCCTTTTTTGACAGTCTAAACGGCTTCCATTTCGGAAGCCGTTTTGTTATGTATGTGGGAATTTATCCGTGTAAACGCCTATTTCGGTAAAGATACCGCTGCTGCTGCCCGTAATGGACACCGAGCCGACAGGACTTGCAGAGACATCGCCGAACGTTACGAGGTCGTAGATGTCCTCGCCGTGGTAGCCGCTGTATGAGCAGAAAGTCTTTTTGCAGCCGCGGTTGTCGAATTTATCGCGAAAAACGAGAGCCTGCTGCGGATCATAAAGGAAACGCATATCGAGGTCGAAGAACTTATGGCGGATAATTTTCATATTGATAACGTCAGAGTCGCCGAGCTCGAAGGTTCCGTAATCGCCGTTTATATCAGCCATATGGTAATTGCTGACGAGGTGAATGCCTGATATTTCCGAGCCAACAGAGAGAAGGGTTTCATTAGTAAGGTCGAAGCTTGTTGGCGAGCTGAAAGGCGTTATCATGACAGTATTTGTACCGCGGATATATGGATAAGTGCCGAGCAGCTTATAAGCGAGGTTAGCAGCCGCGTCCCACATGGAGGTATTAGGTATGACATAGATATAGCTGCTGTTATCGGAATTATTCTCATGAGTGACATAAGGAAGAGTATAGAAATTTTCCATGAGCATATTGAAAGAGATATTCATTTTAAGACCCGGTTCGATATGGTTCTGGGTAAGCAGCGAGGAGAAGCCGCGCGAGCGGATATTCACGAATTTTTCACCCTTGGAGTATTCCCATTTGATATCGTCGATAAGACCGTGATGTATGGTATTACCGTCGAGTGAGAATAGCACTTCAGCCGCATTGTCGAAAGAGAAATTAGAAGCGAGAGCACGGGCGGAAAAGGAGGTATAGGGAGTATACATATCCTTTTTGAAGCTGAAGGAGAGGATATTTCTTTCAGCGAGGAAGGAGGTGTTTGAAGTTTTAATAAGAATTTCGGCATTCATGGTGAAGCGCTCCTTGTTATGGTATCGGCAGTAACGAGCGTAACGGAGATATCAGCCCAGTTGCCGCCCTTATCGGCAAAGGAGTAGGCGAGCATACGGCAGTTGTTGAAGACAAGCCCCATATAGGAAACCTGGAAAGCCGCAGCCGAGTGTACAAGGTCGTTGAAGCTGAAAATGAAGTCCGCAGGGGAATTATCCGAGCATATCCTGCCTGAGAAGATGAGTTTAGTTGTACGTGAAGAGTTGTTAGAGATCACCGTACCGCCGTCAACAGTTGGATTTTCGCTTATATTGCGCACTGACGAAGCCTTAAAGCTTTCGCAGTACACAGTATATCCGCCTATAGCAACAGGTACAGCCTCACGTTTTGTAATGGAAGCAGTATTCATGGAGAGCTCCTTTCGAGTCTGGAAATGCCGCTTGCGCCGAGTTTTACAGTGAGGACGAGCCTCTGGATATTTGAATCGAACTTAGCGCTTATGCCTTTAATTCTGCAAGTAAGACCCGACATACCTGATACAACGGGATCAATTTTTGTATCATAGTAGCTGTATATCTGTGAAAGCGAGTAATTTGGCGGAGCGGTAAGTTTTATTTCGATGTCGGACTTAAAAGGGAAAAAAATATTGTACTGCGAATATATAGGTGAATCTGTCTCAAATGAGCAGATACCCACGACAGTGAATATGCCGTGACTTTTAGCGGCGATGTCAACATTATCGAAGACGCTGTAAACTGGCGAAACGCCGTTATTTCTGAGTTCTGCAACGATAGGTGCGATAATTTCGGTAAGCATTATATGATCTCCTCCTTACTTGAAAAGCTGCTGAAAACGAAGTTCTGAGAAGTGAGCAGGTCGCTGCATATCTGCAAATAGTCTCTCAGGAGCAGTTTTGAGTATGCGTAGGCTGAATTTTGTGATTCTTTGAGGATCTTTCCTGCATAGGTGACAGCAGAGCGTTCTCTTGCTGCGAGCATCTGCTGTATTCTGTAGAAAGCCACAGCAGCGCACAGGAAATTGAGTCTGTAGTCGGAGCTTTCGGCATCAGGTCTGAGCATAACACCGACTTCATACATAGCGAGGTTGAGAAACTGGGCATAAATATCGCCATTTTGTTCGCCTGTCATCAGTTCAAAGATCTCAGTAATTTGCTGAATGTCCATAAGTGCCTCCTTATCTCATAGAGAAATCCGAATTAGTATCCTCTGAGTTATCCGAGCAGTCCAGCTGGAGCTTCGCCGTGTTTCTGCCGCACTGTGCCTCGAAGGATTTTTTTAGTGTTATAAGCTGCTGAGTACCGAGGCTTGCGGCAGAAACTGAAGCGATATCCGCTGCGGCACGACCTCCGACGAAGTAAGCGAGTCTGCGGATATCACGGCGAAGCTCCTCATCGGCGGCTGAACAGTCAGCGGAAGTCTGAGAAACGATACAGTCGTTTTCCGAGAAACGCTTGGTAACGCCTGCGTTTACCTGAGCAGGAACAGCGACGAAGCTCCATTCATAAGCATCGGTGATGTCGTCGAGGACGGTGTGGCAGACGATACCGTTATACGACTTGCCCTTGACATGGCTGCATGAAGAAAGACTCTTATCGCAGCCGCAGACCGAGCAGATGCGTTTAGCGGCAGAGCAGGAGATACTGACCTCTTTTTTGATACCACCGTCGATTTCGGCGATAAGGTTTTTGTTGTCGTCGGTGCGAACCATATATGCGTTAGCTTTGAGGTATTTGTAAGGTTTTCCGTATTTTGTCTTACGCGAGTCATCGGTAATGAGTTCTGTATCGAAGATACGTGCGGTCTGGTTAGCGGAAGTAGCATTGTGGTCGAATATGCCTGTTTTGCCAATAAAACGTTCTTTTAGAGTTTCAAGAGCGCTGTCCGAGAAGCATTCGCAGTCGCGGTCGATATCGTTATCGCAGAGTATCACTGAGAACACATAGACCTCGTCCTCCGTGAGCTTGCGTCGTGTGAATTTATTGATCTTATCGAGAATGGAATTGTCCATAGTAACTCCTTTCAAAAAAAGTTATATGTAGGGGGCGATGCCCACATCGCCCCGAACATAGTTATGATTGTAGGGGGCGGATATCATCCGCCCGCAAGCGTAAAAAACATTGTAGGGAACGCCGCCTCGGCGTTCCGTTATTGTATGTGCGAATAACGTATAATTAGGGGACGCCCTCTCTTGCAGGGCATCCCTTTGTATGGGCGGATAATATCAGCCCATCAGCCGTTAGATATTAGCCCTTAGCCGTCAGCCATTAGCCCTTAGCCGTTGCTTTAATTCGGAATGCGGAATTAGGAATTCGGAATTATTTGTGTCCGCTCACGCGGACGGATTTGAATAAAGCCCTTAGCCCTTAACTATTAGCCTGTATGGGCGGCGTAATGCCGCCCGCAAGCGTAAAAACATTGTAGGGAACGCCGTCTCGGCGTTCCGTTATTGTATGTGCGAATAACGTATAATTGGGGGACGCTCTCTCTTGCAGGGCATCCCTTTGTATGGGCGGATAATCTCCGCCCGTACTTATAAGATCAATCACCCGAAGTGATCGTGAGCACCTTTACCGCATCAGAAGTTATCTTCCTGAAACCGCAGGTGATGGAAACAGTCATCTGGTCGAGCTGACGGTCGATGAGCTTATCAGTCTCCATAACGAGGTCGGTGCTGGTGATGAATTCGAGGGCGAAATTACGGTCGATACCGATGATAGTGTCATCGTCGGCAGCAGAGGTCTTGATAAGCTCAGAGCCGAACGGGAGAACGAGTTTGCCGTCTGTATTTGCTGAGCAGTCCTTGAGCTGTTCCATAGCGGCGATCTTTGAAGCAAGTTCAGGAGAAGTGATGACAGTTGTCATGTCGAAGCAGTCGAACTCGCCGTAAAGAGCTGCAAGGTCGTCATAAGTGAGGGCGGAAGTGGTGATAGGTGTTACATCGTCGATGAGTATGTCAACAGCTTCCTTGACCACGCTGACAGCAAGTCTTACACCGACGCTTCTGAGCATTACACCGAAAACATCGAGTCTCTGCTGGCGGATAGCTTCATAAGAAGCACTGATGAGTCTGCCGAACTTTGAGAGCACTGTAGCCGTAGAGCCTTCTCTTACAGTAGCCTCAGGGAGCTTTTCTGCCTGCTCTGTTGTTTTGTATTCAACGGTAGTGTCATCGAGCACACAGCCGAGATACTGACTGCTTGCGCATACAGTTTTAGCGGCACAGACAGAATTGAGAACAGTCTCGTCGAATCCCTTTCTAATGCATCTTGTAACGAATTCGGGGAAGAGGATAGCTGTTTCGGTAGTTGAGAAGAACTTTTCAACACAGTCGCAGTCCTGACCGTTTATTCTGATATTGAAGCGCTTGAGCTGTCTCTCGAATGCGTCAAGCTTTTCGAGTGGAGTACCTGCATAAGCAGAAGAAGGGTCGAGCTCTTCGAGAGCGGCTGTAAATGATTTTCCGCTGAGGTTATAGAGTGCCTTTTCAAGTTTGATATCGTTATACATAGATTTTCCTCCATTAAGAATAATTTTTTTCGAGGCGCAGTTCGATCTCGTGCGCCTGAGCGTTTTTCAGTCTTGCATCTGCAAGAGCAGTTTCGTCTTGTAAATTGATGTTGTCCCACTCTACAGAGCAGGAAGCTTCCGCACCTATGGAAGCGAGAAAAGCATCTCCCACATCGCATATCACAGGTGTGAGGAGTCTGCGGTAGTATTCCAGCTCAGAGGTCAGGATATCTGCCTGCTGAGAGGACATACGCTCTGTTGAGCTCCACGAAAGACCGAGCAGGAACGGCGGAATGGAAAGCTTAGCGATGAGCTGTTCAAGAAGTTGTCTTACGGGCACATTGGTATCGAAGAGCTTGTTTTCGGCTCCGATGACCTTGATATCAACATCGCCCACCGCTACGAAGTCCTTTACCTGACCGTATTTAGCCGAATTCATTCCGTCAGCCCATTCACGGGCAATTTGCTGAGCTCTTTCACGGGAGTACATAATGTCACTTGCTTCGCCTGAAGGCTTGTAGGTCACTGCATAGCGGACGTTTCCTGCACGGTCGAAATTCTGACCGATGCACTGATATATCCTCATGAGGATCCCGCTGAGTGAAGGAAGTCCGCGAAGAAGCGAATGACCGCCCGTTAAAGAAGCGTAGAGAATACGTTCGGGGTGAGTAATTTTTTTAGAAGAATTCTTGTCGGTAATGACGGTATAGCTTCTGTTGAAGGGATCAGTTCCCGAAGAAATGCGGAGCTTTGAAACATCGCCGTTCCACAGTCCTGAAATGCGAAGCTGTTGGCTGTCTGTGACGATTTCGCCGACAGCGCTTCCATAGGTGAGAAGACTGTCGAGAAAATTATCCGTAAAGCAGCCTATAGACCGCCCCGAGAGTCCGACAGGAACATTGGTGAGAAAGCTGTCAAGCTCCTGCTGATATTTTTCGTCAGAGCTTTTGACTCTGAAACCGCCTGTGAGCCTGATTATCTTCATTATTGCGGCATCGATGATAGGAACTGCAAAGCGAAGCCTGTCATAAAGCTCTTTTTCAAAGGGCTGAACAGTCATCGGCAGCGAAAGATCATTGCAGCCGCAGCGTTGAGTGCTTACAAGTTCAGGAGCAGTTTGCGTGACTTTTTTCTTGTGAAAAAGTTTCATAGTACCTCCTTTTGAATTATTGAACAGTGGTCTTATCGGGCGACAGAGAGTGCAATGAATTCGCAGCCGCCCTGAGCGTTTAACATATCCGTCACAAAGTAACGCATATCGTCCATTGCGTGGTCATTTTCCTTTATCGGAGCATCTGAGCCTGCCTTTTCATTCCAGCGATATAGCCGAAATTCGCGGATAATATCCCTGCACGATTCGTGGATACGGAGCTTTCCCTGCTTCAGAGCCGAACTGACCTGACGTATTCCCGATATAACATCGTTATCCGCTTTGACTACGTGGAATTTACCGTGTCTGCGTATACACTCTATAAAGCTTGCCGCAGAAGGGTCAACGATAACTTTGTCGATATTTCGGCTTCCTGCAAGCTCTTCAAGAGCGGTATAGTGTTCCTCATCGGTCCTTGACATTCCTTCGCGGCGTGAGTCGTAGTAGTATTCGCTGAGTCTGTACCATATGCTGCCGCAAAGTCCCCAAAGTCCGAAAGAAGAAGGGTTGACAGTACCGTAATCGCAGGAGATGACGTATTTTTCGCAGTCGATACTGCCGCTGAAAACGTGTTCCTTTTCGTTGAACATAGGGTAAACAACTCCGTGAGAGGCTGTCCATTTTCCCAGAACGAAGCGATCGTAGAAAGTGCCTGAATACATACGCTCATAGCGTTCGCGCACACGTTTTGAGAGAGAAGGATTGTCCTTCATAGTGAAGTGAAGATACAGAGCATTTTTCTCGTGGAGCTTCTTTATCCACTCTGCATAAAACCAGTGAGTTGGGTTGTCGGGATTGCAGTTGAACCACATTTTCGAGCCGTTCACCGAGCATCTTGCAAGAGCCTGTTCCACGAAGGAACGCGGCATGAGAGCGACCTCGTCAAAGAATACTCCCGAAAGAGTCATGCCCTGAATAAGCGCAGCTGAGCTTTCGTCCTTGCCGCCGAAAAGGTATACTCTGTTGGTATGACCGCGGAGAGTAACATCGAAGTAATTTCGGCTCAGTTTTTCGATTACGGTTATCCCGTACTCTTTCAGCAGTGGAAGCAAGGGTGTTATAACATTTCTGCGAAGTGAAGTAATGGTCTTGCCGCACATTGCGAAATAAGCTCCGTCAAAACAGCGGCTTGCCCAGAATATGAATCCGAGCGACATAGAAAGAGTTTTGCCGCTTCGTACAGCGCCATCGCAGATTATCGCATCGCGGTCGCCGTATTTCCGCATATTCCACCATTTCATTGCCATGATCTGTTTGGTGGAAAACTCAGTTATCATCAAAGTCCTCACGCTCCTCGTCTGTGGAAAGAGCCTTTATAAGGCTTTCCGCCTTGTCGCGGTCGCTGAAAGCATTCTCCAGCTCGAACAGTTTTTCGAGTGCTTTAAGTCTGTCGAAGAACTTCACCTCTACTCCGCCGCCTTTCACACGTTTCAACTCGGAAACGTTGAAAAGATCGAGCTTTTCGATGACGCTGACAGGTGGTAGTTCGTCTGCGAAAACGAGATATACTGCATCGGTACAGTTCCCGAAAGCGAGCCTTTTCAGACCTGCGGTGACGTTTCCGCTGTCGGAAATCAGATTTCGCAGCTGCCCGATGAGCTGTTGACACTCGTCAGTTTTAAGCAGCTCTACTCCTTCCGACAGGGCGTTTTCGCGCTGAATACCAGCCCTGACCGCTGCTTCCTCTATGCTGCCGAGCAAAACATAGTTGCAGCAGAACAGATCAAGCTTTGTTTTAGAGTTTCTTTTCAAAAAATGTTTGACCTCCTTTCAGTTCTGAACGCGACCACCGTTCACAATAGGGCTGGAAAAGGGTGAAATTCAATGGAAAACCATTGAATTTCAAAAAAATAATTTTTGATTTTGTATGATCGCACAATTAAACAGAGCTCAAATAGTTGCGGGTTGGTGATTTTTGATAACGCGGAGCGGTTAAAAATATTTACTGACTTTCTGCAAAAAAATAAGGGCGACCATAAGATCGTCCCAGACTGTATAAAAAAGTTCATTAACCTATGAAAGAAATTTCAAAGGCAGAGCCTCTGGTGGGGTGTGGGGCAAAGTCCCACATATAGCCTTCAAGCGCTTCGCAAAGGGTGAATTGAAAAACTAAAAGGACTGCCTGAGCAGTCCTTTCAGTCTGTCAAAAAAGTCCTTATACCAATGAATGGGATTCCAAAGGGACTGTGTTCCTTTGGCAGAGTCCAGAGGCAGCGCCTCTGGTGGGGTGTGGGGCAAGCTTAACAAGCCCGTCCCCTTTGTCGCTGCGCGACATCTCCCCACACTGTGGGGAGTAACCCCACAAATAGACTCAAAGCGCTTCGCAAAGGGTGAATTAAAAAACAGTCCAGTGGACTGTTTTTTAAGAGGGAACGCCTTGCAAGTGAAGGCGTTCCCTTAAAAAATGGGGTTTATTGACAAGCTGAAAGGACTGCCTGAGCAGTCCTTTTTAATATTTCCTGTATGAAATAAATAAGGGCGGACCTTCGTCCGCCCGTTGAGGTTATTACCGGTTATCTTTGCTCGCAAATAAGCTTGATTGCGGTTCTCTCTTCACCATCAATCTGAATATTAGCAAAAGCAGGGATGCAGATAAGGTCGATACCTATTGGTGCTAAATATCCCCTGGCAATGGCGATCGCTTTTACCGCCTGATTTGCTGCACCAGCACCAACTGCCTGTACTTCAACGGCTTTCTGTTCTCTTATCACACCGGCAATAGCTCCGGCAACAGAATTCGGTGATGAATGTGATGATACTTTCAGAATTTCCATGACAAATAACCCTCCTGTTAAAAATATTTGTACGTTTAAAAGCTAATGCCTTAAGGCTATTGTACAATTGTATTATACCCTATTTCGGGCAAAAATGCAAGTATTTACGCGAAATTTTGTATACTATCTTATAATTGTTCTATCTATTTTGTGCGATTTGCCATTTTTTTCGTTGAAGTTCACTATAGTTCCACAAAGGAAGCATTTTCCATCAGCTTCAGTGAATCTGACAGGCATATGAAAACGGAATCGGGATATAGCAGAAGTCATATCAACGCCGAGACAAGACAGCTCGGGACCGACCATTCCCACATCTGTAATATATGCTGTATGCTCGCCAAGAATACATTCATCGGCGGTCTGAACGTGGGTATGAGTTCCGAAAACGCCGCTTACTCTGCCTGTGAGGTAGTGGCCCATTGCCTTTTTTTCGGAAGTTGCTTCTGCGTGGAAGTCAACGAATATATTTGGGGTTTCGATATTTTCAAGAAGCTCGTCTATTTTTGTGAACGGGTTGTCGAGAGGCTCCATATAAGCCGTACCCATGAGGTTTATGACTGCTATGGAGTAAGCTCCCATATCAAGTATGCGGACACCGCTGCCGACACAGCCGCCCTCGGGATAATTCGCAGGACGGACGATGTACTCCTCCTCGAATATCTCCAGTGCTTCCTTGCGTCGGAATGCGTGATTTCCTGTGGTTATGATGTCGGCACCTGCCTGTATCAGCATATCAGCCGATGCGCGTGTTATGCCATTTCCCTGTGCGGAGTTTTCACCGTTGACTATTGTTACGTCTATGCCGTGTTCGCGTTTCAGGCTTCCAAGCTTTTCTGCGAGAAATTCGCAGCCCGATCTGCCAACAACGTCACCTATAAAGAGTAGTTTTTTCATTATTTTCTGTTCACTTCTTATCTGTTTTTTTCTTTCCGCCGAGAGTTGTATCGTATGAGATACCTGTTCCCTGTAGGCTTACGGTAGCCTTTTTCTTATTATTTACAGTCAGCTTTACCTTCTTGCTGCCGATCTTCGGACCTTCAACGGATATACTTCCGCCTTTTTTGGTCTTGTTGAATTTAAAGAGCTTGCCGATCCTGAAGCTCTTTGTGAAATGAAATCCCATAATAAGCCTCCTTTCAGCGCTGCTTCAGCAGTACTTCAGCTATGGCGATATCTTCGGGAGTTGTTATCTTAATGTTGGTATAGTCGCCTATGGTCATTGCGACCTTGCCGCCGATAGCTTCTACCAGCTGGCAGTCGTCCGTGAAGTCAAGTCCGTGTTCAAGGGCGAAATCTATTCCCTCAAAGTAAAGGCTGCGCTTGAATATCTGTGGAGTCTGGGTGATATAAAGCGAGCTGCGCGGCGGTGTATCGATGATGAGTCCGCCGTCCACGGTCTTGATAGTGTCTTTTACGGGGACTCCGAGGGTAGCTCCGCCAAAAACGGAAGCGTCCCTGATGACTTTTTCGATGTGTTCGGGCTTAACAAGGGGACGGGCTCCGTCGTGTACAGCCACAAGCTCGGATTCCTTTGATATTTTGCGTATCCCGTTTATGACGCTCTCCTGACGGGTAGAGCCGCCTGTGGTGCAGGCTGCAAGCTTTGTGATGCCTGCTGCTTCGGCTTCTGCCTGTATAGCAGGGATATCGTCCTCACGGGCAACTATAATTATCTCGCTTACGCTTTTGCAGTTCTGGAAAGCCTGCATGGTCACGCCTATGACCTTGCGTTCGCCAAGTGGGAGGAGTATTTTGTTAACGCCGCCCATGCGAGTGGAATTCCCGGCGCAAACTATTACTGCTGATGTTTTCATTGATTACCTCTGTTCTGCCGATCATCGGCTGTGATGCGTGTTAGTCCGTACTCGGACTTGTAGGAGAAGTCCTTATTATTATCTCGGGGAGCTTCTCTAATATATAATAGTAATTGTACATCCCGTCAGGCTGTGTGAGATCGTTCTCGCCGCTGGCAGGAGGTGCAAATATTTTCAGTACCATATCCATAGGGGCATCTATGGGCTTATCGAAAAATGCCGACATAAGGTCGATGACCTTAGCCTGCGGTGATTTGTAGAACCAATATCCGTTCAGCTCTATCATAAGATTAGAGTCATCATCGAATATTAGCTCGCAGAAGTGCGGAGAAGCTTCAAAGTGAAGCGGTATCCCTAAGCCGTCTGCGTCTTCCGAGCTGCCCCAGCGCATATTTACAGGGAGCTGCTCCACATTGCCGAAAGTGAATTGCGGCAGAAAATGTTCCTCGTGTATGAGCTTCTTATATGTACGGAGTATGGGCTGTTCTATGCCAATATTGGCGTTATTCGGGTCCTGACGTTCAAGTCCGAGCCTTCCGCGGTCGCGGAACTGATAGAACGTGAAGCCTTTTAACCAGTCGGCGTTATCCTCGATGAGTTTATCGCAGAAAAGCCGCAGCATCTCCGCCTGTTCGTAAGGACCTGTTACGTCACCGTCGGCGTTTAGCTCCGACATTACCATTGGCTTTGTTTTTTCGCCGTTAAGGAATGTGAATCGCTTAAAACTGCGCTTTGTCAGCTCGTATACGTCATCAGCCGATGTGCGGAAAAAGCTTTTGCCACCGTTTTCAGCCATTTCCAAAGGATAGCCCCAGTTCAGAGCCATATATTTGTCAACAGACCATATATCCGTTTCGCGGACTGCCTGTGTGAATTCCTTCTCCCTGACTATTTCTGCTGAGTCAGAGTCTTCTATGCCGCCTATGCATAGTATGGTCTGCACATTCGGGGCATGGGCTTTGATGATACGGGCAGCACGGCAGTAGAAGTCTGCAACTTCCTGATATGATGCTCTTTTGTTGAACGCGAACCAGTTTCCCGTAGCTTCGTGATTTATACGCAGGAAAATTCTGCCGAAGCTGCGAAGGTCGCCGCCGATAGCTGCAAGGTGGTCATCTGAGACAGCAGGGTCTATGGTCAGGGTAAGAGTAACGTCCTGACCGTGGCGGCGTATATCACGCATAAATGAGAAGGGTTCGCCGTTTGTGCTGCCGCCGAGTCCGCCAAGATAGGGGAAGTAATCGTCGTAGGGATAGTCCCACTGGTGGGTGATCTTCTTATCTTTAAGAGCTTCTGAGATGCGCGCAGGGAACTCCTTGTCAAGCGGATAGTAGCAGTACATCAGACTGATACTGCGGAGGGGTCTGCCGAGTCGGCTGAGAATATAGTCCTGATCGACATATTCGCCGCGTTCACTGCCGTCGCCGAGGTCAACTGCACATTTTGCAGCGCCCATGTGTACTTTCAAGAGCTTTTCGTTCATTATATCAGTGATTTGAAAAAGTCGCATTCGTCGTCGTTAGCCTGTTTTGCAGCCTCTGACTTTATATCGCAGTGGAAAACGTGACCAAGAGGGTGTTCCTCGTCGCCGTAAAGCTTGTAATCGTACTTTACACCTGCATTTGAAAGGACTTTTATAAGTGCATCAGGCTCATTGCGCAGGAAGTCGGCACTGCCTGTGAGTATATAACATGGCGGGAAATCGCCGTTTATCTTGTCAAGAACGTGAAGCAGGGACATAGTTTCGCTGCTCTTTTCCTTTGGGATAAAGTCTCTCAGACCGCTTACGAGATCGGGATCGGTCATGCTGTAGATACCGCAGTTGAGTCCCAATCCTTTTATTTTAAGTCCTGTAGGAACAGTAAAGCTGTAGTTTTTGGCATATTCGCTGTTTGTGAGTATACACGAGTACAGAGCTATTCCCTGAGCTCCTGCGGAATCGCCTACAGCAAAGATGCGCTCTGTATCGAAGCCGTATTTTTCAGCATTTTCCATTAGCCATGCAAATACTGCGTTTGTGTCATCGAATTGTATCGGATAGCGATATTTCGGAGCAAGATGATATGTGTAGTTAATAACGGCAAATCCGCGCTTTGCAAGATCCATGCAATAGTACTGATACACCTTTTTGTCACCGTATATCCAGCCGCCGCCGTGAAAACTGACGATCACAGGCAGCTTGCCTTTTTCTGCCTTTGGACGGTATACATCAAGCACCTGCCACGTTGAGTCGTTTCCGTACTGTATATCGTCAAAGCGCTCTATCTCAGACGGTGTTTTAAGACCTGCATCTCTTGCAGAATCGCTGCGTGCACACATTTTTTTGAATATGATGCTGTTTATCGACATAGTGCTCCTCCTGGAGTCAGATTTACAGGGCATCTTTTAAAAAAATTAAGAAATACAGCTATGTATGGGAGCTGCTGCAACTACCTTTTTCTTTGACCAAACGAAATTTTTAGAGATACCCTATATCTATTACATTATATCAGTATGAGCGGCAGGTGTCAAGTAAAAAGCAGAAACAACTCACAAAATTACCAATGGTTGACAAACCATTTTTGTGAATGTATAATATTATTAAGAATATTATTTTTACAATGAGGTGGCGAGAATATATGAAAAATTACACTTTTTCAGTCATAATACCTGCGCATAATGAGGAAAAATATATCGGAAAATGTCTCAGATCTGTAAAACGTGCAGCTAATGAGGTGAAAGACGAGGTACAGATAGTTGTTGTCGCAAATCGCTGTACTGACAGAACTGTCGATATCGCAAAACATTATGGTGCAGAAGTTGTCGAAAACAATGAAAAATGTATCAGCAGCATAAGAAACAGCGGCGTAAAGGCTTCGAGCGGTAAGATCATTGTAACTATCGATGCGGACAGCCTTATGGGAAAAAGCGCTCTCGCCGAAATCAAGGAAAAGCTTTATTCAGGAAAATATATTGGCGGCGGAGCTATGCCGAAATTTGATCGGGCTTCACTTGGGATAGCGGTTTCAAGTCTGTATATCGCGGTGAACCTCTTGCCTGTAATGCTGAGGAACGGCGGCTTCCTTTCAGGTGCGATGTTCTGGTGCAGGCGCAGGGACTTCGACAGGATAGGCGGCTTTGATGAGGCTCTTGTAAGCCTTGAGGATATGGACTTCGCAAAGCGCCTGAAAGCTCTTGGAAAAAAACAGGGGAAAAAGTACGGTACGCTGAAGAAGTCTGACGTTATTACTTCAAGCCGTAAATTTGATGAATTCGGCGATTGGTACCTGCTGAAGGACCGCAAGCTCACAAAGGCTATTTTTACGGGCAAAGACAGAGCTGCTGCGGATAAATTCTACTATGACGTAAGATAGTGGGAGTTTTTAGCCCTTAGCCGTTAGTCTGTAGGGACTGCCCACACAAAATAAGTGGCGGATAATATCCGCCACTTCGCAGCTTGTCAATAAACCCTGTTTTCACTGAAACAAATGCGGGCGGCGGAACGCCGCCCCTACACGCGATAACGGTATATCGTAAATTGTAGGGGCGCCGTTCCGGCGCCCGTAAAACTCCGATGCAACCGAAAATCACCGAATTGTAGGTGGCTGATGCCCACATCAGCCCGCAAATGTATGATAAAAAAGACTTCTTTGACAAACAGAAGTGGCGGATAATATCCGCCACTTCGCAGCTTGTCAATAAACCCTGTTTTCACTGAAACAAATGCGGGCGGCGGAACGCCGCCCCTACACGCGATAACGGTATATCGTAAATTGTAGGGGCGCCGTTCCGGCGCCCGTAAAACTCCGATGCAACCGAAAATCACCGAATTGTAGGGGGCTGATGCCCACATCAGCCCGCAAATGTATATTAAAAAAAGACTTTTTCGACAAAATAAGTGGCGGATATTATCCGCCACTACAATTTTTATTAAGTATGTATCTTGAATGTCTTCGGTGCGAATCTGTATACAAGAACACAGGCGATGATGCAGTAAAGTATACAGAAAAGCGTGGTCACTATGCCGAATGCAAGCGTTGGGAGCTGTAAGTAGATCATACAGTAGCATACAATGTATGTCACTATAGTCATAAGTCGGTAGGTGCCGTTTTTGATCTCTGTGCCTGCATTGTAGGGTTGTAACAGATAGTACAGCGTGAGGTAATGCACCGAGAAGAATATGCTCAGAGCACATATGGACACGAATATAACAGGGTAGGTCACGGGTTCGTCTGTGCCGCCTGATGTGTAAAGCAGGAAGGATAAGCCAAGTCCGCCTACAAATGCAGGGAGAAGGTTCACCTTGATTATCTCCTTTAGTCTTATGCGGAAAAGTGCCAGCAGTGACTTAGGCTGCTTGTAGAACGAATAGGTCAGCAGACTGTGGTCGCAGTTTACGAAAAGCGCCTGCGTAAACGGCATTCCGCGGTTCAAAGCGTACATTATGAATACAAAATAGGGAAGCGACTTTTTTAGCATAGAGTTGATACTGCCATGTATGGATGTTGTGACCAGACAGCCGATATTCAGACCTATGACCAGCACAGCGATTATTATGGTCATTATTATGGAGGTGTTCCATAATATCTTCTTGTGACGCTTTATGAAAAGCTCGTTGAGGTACTCGAAACCGTTTTTATCACTGGAAATATCCGTATTACTGCTGATATTCTTGCGGTTGATCTTCTGAAGATTGCGCTGTGCAGCTTTTCCGTCCATCTGCGATACGTATTCAGCGTTGAATATCTCCTTGTTGAGTGCACGATAGTCGTTGAACCTTAATATGTACGGCAGTGCAAGGAAGCCGCCGATAATGGTGATGCCCATTATTGTCAATGCTGCCTGACGGGGGAGCATCATACCAAATACTGCAAGCACATAAAGTACGGGAATAAATATACATATCGCCAATAAAAGCAGTGGATTTATTTTTTTGTTATACATCTTTTTGCCGCGCTTGAAACGGGCTATCTCCAGCGGACAGACCACTGTCTTTGCCGCGGCTGTAAATAACGGTATCATGAGACATTCCCACCATTCAAGTCCGAAGGCAAGTCCTGTTATCAGCGAACAAAGTGAGAAGCCGATAATATGCTTTGCAAGGCAGTAAAAATAATGCGTGAGCGTGAACTGCTTCGCGTCCATGCCAAGCTGCATCATAGCGTAGTATTTGTATTTTTCAGGATTTAACATGAAGTTGTTGATAAATGCTCCTATAAAAGTAAACGGGACTATGATGTGTAACAGGAAAAGTCCCTGTTTATCGGCAGGTATCTCAAGCGTTACTTCCCATATTACTACCGCATATAAAAAATACAGCAGCTTGAATGCGAATATCGTGATTATTTCCCATATTATCGAGAGTACATAGGCAAATATCTTGAAGCCCGACATACTGTATACCGTCGGCGGAAAGAGCTTCTTTATCAGCGGTATCTGCCTGAAACCGTGAAGTATGGAGTTTACACGGTAGGTGTTTTTCAGTTTGAACGAAATGAGGAGAGTTTTAAGCATTGCTTTCCTCCTTCAGTGCTGCGATTATCTTGACCTTGAATTCTGCGTTGTCAAGATTGCTCTTGTCAACTGTCTCAAGTACGCCGTGATTGAGCAGTACTATCTCGTCGCAGAGATCGAGCGCAAGGTCCATGATATGGGTGGAAAGTATGGTTATCTTGCTCTGTTTCAGTGAGCGCAGGAGCTGCTTCATTTCCTCCGCAACAACTACGTCAAGTGATGTCAGCGGTTCGTCAAAGAGCAGGATATTCGGCTGTGATATGAAGTTTATGAGCATCTGCATCTTGTTCTTCATACCGTGGGAGTAGTCCTTCATCAGTTTATCGCGGTCTATGCGGTCTATGCCTATGTAGTCAAAGTAAAAATCAAGCGGTTTCAGATCGTGTATCTGCTCGGAGTGTATGTCGCAGAAGAACTTCAGGAACTCGCGTCCTGTAAGAAATTCGGGAACTGTCGGTGTGGAAAGTACATAGCCGATATCATCAGGAAGCGTGTTTCGCGTTTCGGTGTCGGTTTGCAGTGTGTATGTGCCTGACTCTGCACGGATATCTCCGTTTATGCAGTTGAAAAGAGTGGTCTTGCCTGCGCCGTTTCTGCCGAGAAGTCCGTATATCTTTCCCGAATCAAAGGAAAAGCTTATATCGCGCAGAACTTCCTTGTTGTCGAATTTCTTTGATAAGTGGTCGATAGTGAATTTCATATGTTACCCTCCGTATGCTATATCACTTGCTGCGGTATTAATGAGTTGCAGCTAATATAAATTATATCATTTTACTCTGATTGAGTCAAGCGTGTATTTAGCAATGAATGCAAAAACATTAACAATAAACGCCTTGCTATATTTCGGGATTTTTATTATATTAATAATAGTAAATGTGACGTAACAATGAACATAAAAAATCCTATACTCAGTTTTTTATGCAGCAGTTTTTTCAGCGCTTTCATTGTATCTCTTGCTGTGTAAGAATAATAATGGCAATGAAGCAGCAAGGAGTATGTTTCCCAAGTACGCCGTGGTGCTTTTGAGCAATAACAGTGCCTCCACAGCTGATGCTGCGGAGGCACTTCCTATAATCTGAAAATCCAAGGCTTTGCCAAGAGAGGAATAATCGTATCATTCGTTCTTCAGGTATGCTTTGATGTTTTCAAATATCCTTGCTTTTATTTTCAGAGGCGGTGTCTTTGGAAGCTGGTCTATGGGGAAAAATTTCTGTATGTCCACTTCGTCTTCCTGAACCTTCATTTCACCCGAAAAATCGCGGCAGATATAAATTATCACAGCAAGATAGACCTGATCTCCGTTGGGATATTCATAGAACGACTCTTCTCCTGATATTTCCATAAAGTATTCAAGCTTTCCGCAGGTCAGTCCTGTTTCTTCAAATACCTCCCTGCGGGCACACTCCTCAAAGCTCTCACCAAGCTCCATTGAACCGGCAGGATAGTCCCAGTATCCGTTGTCTGTGCGTTTCCCAAGCAGTATTTCGTTTTTGTCATTTATTATTATTACACCTGCACCAGCCATTATAAGCGGTCTGGTTCCCAGTTCCTTGCGGAGTTCTGATATATAGCCCATATTTCTTGCACCTTTTTTATTTTATTATAGCATGGCAGGTTTTGCAAGTCAATAAAAATCCCTCACAGCCGAAACTGTGAGGGACCAGTCTGTCAAAAAAGTCCAGCAATCGACCGGACTTTTTTGGCAGACTGATGACCGCCCATTGTGACCCGCTCCCTGTCAAGTAGACAGTCGAAATAATAAAAATATTCTATCATGTTACCAAAAGCAATCTGTGCAAATTGTGCAGATTGCTTTTATTTTTTATGCTGT
>Ga0256405_10004340_pt1 | contig 26788 bp, 29 predicted proteins | sample RumenRJG_02DNA_FD_189096 | JGI IMG/M metagenome (GOLD analysis project Ga0256405, IMG submission 189096) | Bovine rumen microbial communities from Lethbridge, Alberta, Canada - RJG_02 | ecosystem: Host-associated > Mammals > Digestive system > Stomach > Rumen | place: Canada: Alberta... | reverse complement strand
TGGATTATAACGACGCGAACGAGGACGAGACAAAGCGGATCGACATGAAGCGGCCCTTTGTGATGGGCGGTCTTCTGTTCGGATTCTATCTGCTGTTCGTCCTGGCCGGTGCGTTCACCACCTATTCACCCATCGTGGATCTGCTGAAAGGCATCCTGGTGTCTCTGGTGGCGATTTCGTCCCTGTCCTCTTTCCTCTACGGCACAATGGTCAACTTCGGAAAGAAGATCGGTGTTTGCATCGATATAGCCGCGGTTGCTTCCTGGCAGCTGCTGGTGCCTATGGGCGTCATGGGTGTATGGACTGTCATGCAGAACTCGCGTATCTGGATGGTCTTCGCCATGTTCGCTGCCGCGCTGGTCTGGCATCTCCTTGAAAAGCGGAAGGGGGTGCTGACGAAATGAAAGTGACGCGGATGAAACTGTCAGCACTGAAGCCGCCGGAGAAGAATGTCAGAATCCATTCCGAGAAGCAGGTCAAAGAGTTCGTGCGGAGCCTTGAGAGCTTCGGACAGATACGCCCGATCGTTGTCGACGAGGATAACACGATCCTTGCCGGCAACGGCCTGTATGCGGCTCTCATGGCCAAAGGCGAGACGGAAGCCGACGTGTACGTGATGAAGGGCCTGTCCCCGAATGAGAAGAAAAAGCTCATGCTGGCGGACAATAAGATCTACAGCCTGGGCGTGGATGACATGGACGTCTTCGAGGAATTCCTCCGGGATCTGGGAGACGATCTGGAAATCCCCGGGTATGATCTGGAATTGCTGGAAACCATCACTGCAGATCTGGGCGACGTGGATGAAATGCTGAGCGGTTACGGAACCATCAACGACAACACCAAGCAGCAGATCGCCACCACAGCGGAGCGCTACGAGGCCCAGGAGGTCGAGCACGCCGCAGCCGCGGAGGAAATTAAGCCTACCCCGCCCCCGGCGCCGGACGCCCCGCCTGAAGCCCTCCCGAAGCGCTTTATTCTGTGCCCCAAATGCGGCGAGCGCATCTGGATGTGAGGTGACGGTCATGGCCATCATGAAAGTCTCCGGCAAGATGAACGTGGTGGAAGCAGCTCAACAGCGTATTCTCAATACATTCTCCAACGGAGTGAAGGTGTATCTGGCCTTCTCCGGAGGAAAAGACACCCTCTGCCTGTGCGGGATGATCTGGGAACTGGCCATGGCCGGCAAGATCGATCTGCATCAGCTGACGGTGTGCTTCATTGATGAGGAAAGCATCTACCCTTCCATGCTGGAGATGACCGAGGAATGGCGAAAGAAATTCCTCCGGATGGGCGCGGAATACCGCTGGTATTGCCTGCCTGTCAAACAGGTCTCCATGCTGCATCAGCTCCAGGATGATGAATCCTGGATCACATGGGAACCGGGTAAGGAAGACGTCTGGATGAGAAAGGCGCCGCCCTTCGCGATCCTCAGAGACCCGGCGCTGGAATACGCCGGGCAGATGAATTATCAGACCTTCCTTCCCAAGGTGAGTAAGGACGGCCTGATGATGGTGGGCGTCAGAGCCTGTGAGAGTGTCCAGCGGCTGAAGTATCTGGCAACCGTGAACATGACCGCCGGCAACGTCACCGGGAACAACCTTGTTTACCCGATATATGACTGGCACGACAGCGACGTGTGGCTCTACATCAAAGAGCACCACCTGCATTTCCCGCAGTCGTATATCGATCTGTATAGAGTGGGCGTCAACAGACATCAGCTGCGCCTGTGTAATTTCTTCGGAGCTGAATCCATCGCCGGTCTGCGGTGGGTCGCTGAGACGGACCCGGATTTGTGGGACAGGATCCAGAAGCGCGAGCCGAACGCATACCTGGCTCTGCTCTACTGGGACAGTGAGATGTTCCACCGATCCACCCGGAAAAGGGCGAAGCTCGAAGAGCACCAGGAGAAGAAGGACTACAAAGCCCTCTGTAAAGAGATGCTGTTCGACCACCCGGAACTGTATTTCACCACACCGGCCCGGCGGGACGTTGCCAAGTCCTACAAGAAGCTATATGTGAACGGCTTCTCCTTCATGACCGAACGGCATTTCAAAAAGATGTACGAGGGCATGAGGGCCGGAGATCCGAAGAAGCGGACGCTACGCGCCATCTATACGGACATCTTCACGGATTATGTGAAGTACGCCAAGAAATCATCCCCTGCGGGAAAGGGGGTGAATACAGATGGATAACGCATTATTCGCCCCGCTCAAATCCCTGCAGTGGGTTGACCGCGAAAAGCTACACGCCAACGGTTACAACCCAAATGTAGTCTCGGACGAGAACATGAAACTGCTCGTCCAATCAATCCTGACCAACGGCTGGACATTGCCTATCGTGGTTCGTCCGGATTTCACTATCATAGACGGATTCCACCGCTGGACAGTGTCAGGTCGCGAGCCGCTTTTATCTAAGCTCGGAGGAAAAGTTCCCGTGGTAATCGTGGACCATGCTGGAAATGAGTCCGCGGACATCTATGGAACTATCACCCATAATCGGGCGAGAGGAACGCACGTCCTGGGACCGATGAAGAGTATCATCCAAGGGCTGCTGAACGAAGGCAAGAGCGTTCCCGAGATTTCAAAACAGCTCGGCATGACCAGAGAAGAGGTCTTCCGCCTGTCTGACTTCTCCCGGGAAGACTTCCTGGAGATGATGACAAAGGGCGTAGAGGGCTACAGTAAGGCCACGATCTACAAGAAGGTCTTGTGATCGAAAACCCTGCAGCAATCGCCGCGCACACAGAGCGGAGGAAATGATACCCCTTCTGCAGAGGGCGGGGCGTACACATGCCATCCCCCGTACAGAACCCGGTCCAATATCCCAATTCCCATCACCAAATGCTCACACAGCGCCACACTCGCGCTCGCGCATTAGTTTGTTTTTCAGCGTGGCCCAAGCTGAAAGCGTTTTTTTGGCCAAATCAGGAAAAAATGGGTATGGTTTTGACGATCGCGCCGGGGAAAAAGGTACTGTGAACGGCCGAGAAAAGAGCTGCGCCCGTTCGCCGCCCAACTTTTGCAACGATATTAAGAAAAAATCCGGTGGTTTACTTGACGGAAACCCGGGAAAGGAGCACAGATGGCCGACAAGCCGAACGTCATTTTCGATGACGAAAACGTGTACATTCTCCAGACTGGAATGAACATCCATCTGAAGACGGTGGATCTGTGCTCCTTGCTCGGTGTTTCCAAGCAATACATCGGTCAGCTGGTGTCGGCTGGAATGCTGACACGGGAGATGACCGACAACGGCAGCTTCTTTAACCTGATGGACACTGTGAAGGAGCATCTGGACTCGCTCCAAGAGAAATCGAAGAAGACCGAGGACGAAAAGAAGCTGGACAAGGCCAAGATGGCCGCTGAGGTGAAGCTGAAAGCCGCCAAAGCGACCATGGCGCAACTGCAGGCGGACGAGCTGAAGGGCAAGATGCACCGCTCCGAGGATGTGCAGGCCTTCACTCAAAGCCTTGTGGACACGATAAAGCAATCCCTACTGAGCCTGCCGGGCCGAATGAGCGTGGAGCTGTCGCTGTGTGAGACGGCTGAAGAGTGCTCCGTGATCATCAAGGACACGGTGAAGGACATCCTCCGGGAGCTCAGCGAGTATGAGTATGACCCGGAGAAGTATGAAGAGCTGGTGAGAGAACGGGAGAACATGGCAGAAAAGGCAGAGGATGATTCAGATGATCTCTGATAATCAGCGCATCGGCGCGAAGAAGCTGAACCGGGAGCTAAAGAAGCAGATCCGGTCGTTCCTGGTCGCTGATGATCTGACCGTTTCCCAGTGGGCGGACAAGTTTCGCCGGCTGTCTCCCGAATCATCTGCAGAAGCCGGACCGTGGAGGACACGGAAAACACCGTATTTGAAGGACGTGATGGACGCCTTCACGGATCCCAAAATCCGGCATATCGTCATGGTGGCCGCGTCCCAGGTCGGTAAATCCGAAGCCATGAACAACATCATCGGCTACATTATCGACCAGGATCCCGGCTCCATCCTGATGATTGAACCCACCAACGGTGACGCGCGAGAGTATTCCAAGCTCCGTATCGCGCCCATGATCCGGGATAGCAAGACGCTCCGGCAGAAGGTGGCCAAGACGCTGCGGGGCGACACCGGCAACACGATTTTGCAGAAGAGCTATCCCGGCGGCATCCTGACCATGTGCGGAAGCACCGAGGCCCATGCCCTGGCATCGAAACCTATCCGGTACGTGCTGGGTGATGAGCGGGACAGATGGGCTGTGGAAGCCGGCAAGGAAGGCGACCCGTGGAAGCTGGCCATGGCCAGACAGCGGACCTTCTACAATGCCAAGAGCTACGAGTGTTCAACGCCTACCATCAAGGGCTACAGCCCCATTGAGAAGGCGTTTAACGAGGGCACCCGGGAACGCTGGTGTTCCAAGTGCCCTCACTGCGGCGAGTATCACAATATTCGCTGGCAGGATATCCGCTACCACTACGACACCGTGGAGGTCGAGCATGAAGAAACTTATATCGTAACCGAAGTGTACTATGTCTGCCCCGGCTGCGGCGGCATCTCCCATGAGCACGAGATGAAGAAGGCACATGCCCGGTGGATCCCGGAGAATCCGGAAGCGAAGAAGAACGGCATCCGGTCCTTCTGGCTGAATGCGTTCTGTTCGCCGTGGGTCGCCTGGGAAAAGATTGTCTCCGAGTACCTGGCAGCGCGAAAGGACACCAGCAAGCTGAAGGTGGTGTACAACACCCTGTTCGGCGAGCTCTGGGAAGAGCGCGGAGGGCTGGCCAACGAGGATGATTACCTGGCCAGACGCGAGGAATACGCTGCAGAGCTGCCGGATGGCGTCCTGGTGCTGACCTGCGGGGTCGATGTGCAGGATGACCGGCTCGAATATGAGGTTGTCGGCTGGGGCCTGCGGAAGGAAAACTGGGGCATCCGGCGGGGTGTGCTGATTGGCAGGCCCGATACGCCGGAGCCATGGGCCGCGCTGGATGAGATCGTCAAGCGCGTTTACCGGTTCGCGAGCGGAAAAGGGCTCCGGATCAGCATGACTTTCGTCGATGACGGCGGTCATTTCACCCAGGAAACGCGCATGCAGTGCGCACGGCGCATCGGAATGCGCGTTTTTGACTGCAAGGGTTACGGTGGAGACGGCAGACCGTACACTTCCCCGCCGAAAAAGGTGAAGATCGTTGTCCGCGGGAAGACCATCGGTGAGTGCTGGCAGTACCAGCTCGGCGTTGACGCCGGAAAGCAGATGATCATGGACGGGCTGAAGATCCAGACGCCCGGCCCCCGGTACTGTCACTTTCCCATCAATCCGGAGTGCGGATATGAGCACCGGTACTTCGTCGGGCTCCTGTCTGAGCACCTGGTGTATAAAGAACACAACAAAAATCCGTGGGTCTGGGAGAAAATTCCCGGGCATGAACGGAATGAAGCGCTCGACTGTCGCAATTACGCCATGGCTGCTTTGACGGCTCTGAGCCCCGATATGGACGCTCTGCTCCGGAAGGCGAGCGGTAACTCGTCCGAACAGGAGCAGGCCCCCAGACGGGCCAAAACAGCGCCAAGACGGGCCAGCGTTTTGGACAGGATCGAAGAGCGCATGAATGAACTGATGGATATGTGAGGTGAGAGCAGTGGCAACCCGTGATGAAATCGTGGAGCGCCTGGCATACTGGCGCGAGCAGCTGAAAAAGCTGATGGACGCCTACATGGCGCTGGTGGAAGGCCAGGTGAAGTCCTACGAGATTGATGACCGAAGCCTGACGAAGCTGGATCTTCCCTCACTGAAGAAAGCGATCAACGACGCGGAAGCGAAGGTTGATCAGTACGAAGATCTTCTGAGCGGCAGAAAGCCCCGGAAGATCATGGCCATTGTCCCACGGGACTGGTGACGGGATAACGCCGGCTCGCCGGCTTATCTATTGGCACCGCAGCGGAGTTTCGTCTCCTTTCGCCGCTGGTGCCTTTTATTTTGCAAAGATTGGAGGTGGTAAACGTGGGCAAGAAACAGATGGAAGCGCCGGTCACCGGAACGATCTATAACGCAGGGCTGAACGGCATCTATGCCAGCGGGTATTCCGAGGGCGGCGCAAGCACCAAAAAGCGGTCTTTGAAGGGCCTGACCGGCAAATCCTCCAGTCCGAACGAAGACATCAACTGGAATCAATATCCGCTCCGGCAGCGTGGAAGGCTGATGTTTATGTCTTCCCCGATTGCCAGGTCTGCCATAGAGACCCAGAAAACCAAGGTTGTCGGTACCGGGCTAAACCTGCATTCCACGATCGACCGGGATCTGCTGAAGCTGTCTCCGGAAGCGGCGAAGGAATGGCAGAAGAACACAGAGCGCCAGTGGCGGCTGTGGGCTGACAACAAGGAGAACTGTGACGCCATCGGCATGAATTCCTTCGCCGGGCTGCAGCAGCTGGCCGTGACCAACTGGCTTCCGAACGGTGACATCTTCGGACTGTTCCAGCGCGACTTCAGGACGTCGCGGATGAATCCTTTCAGTCTCCGGATCCACATGATCGAAGCTGACCGGGTCTGTACGCCTTACAACCAGATGGCTATACCGCGCGGCGGACGCACGGACGGTGTGGCCAAGAACGGAAACCGGATCTATGACGGCGTAGAGGTGGATAAGCACGGCAAGGCCGTCGCGATCTATATCTGCAGCATCTATCCGAACCAGACGCTGAGAGACGCGAAGGATATCACATGGCAGCGCGTAGAGCTGCGCAGCGCACGTACCGGCCTTCTGAATTACGTGCACATCATCGACACGGAGCGCCCCGATCAGTACCGGGGCGTTTCCTATCTGGCGCCGGTGATTGAGCCGATGTTGAACATCACCCGGTACACCCAGAGCGAGGTTATCGGGGCCATGATCCAGAGCTGGTTTACGGCCTGGATTAAGACGGAGACTAATCCGGCGGATTTCCCACTGGCCGAAGCGAGCTACGGGGATGATGACGATCCGGACAATCCTCCGGACCGGGAAATCTCCAAGAACAGCAACGAGTACGAGATGGGCCCCGGCAACGTGCTGCACCTGGGCAAGGATGAGGACGTCAAGTTCGGATCCCCGTCCATTCCGACGCCTGGATTTGACACCTTCGTCAAGGTGCTGTGCAAAGAAATCGGCGCGGCGCTGAACATCCCCTATGACGTGCTGCTGAAGGAGTTCAACGCGAGCTATTCCGCGTCCAGAGCGGCCCTGATGGAAGCCTGGGAAGCCTTCCGGATGCGCCGGGCATGGCTGGTGGAGCGCTTCTGTCAGCCGGTATATGAGACCTGGTTGGCCGAAGCCGTGGCGCTGGGACGTGTCAACGCTCCTGGATTCTTCACGGATCCCATCATCCGGGCCGCGTGGTGCAAGGCTGAATGGCTCGGACCCGTTCAGGGACAGCTCGACCCGACCAAGGAGGTCAAAGCCGACATTCTGGCGGTGGCGCATGGATTTAAAACGCATGAGCAGGTCACGCGAGAGTACGGCGGCGGCGACTGGAACGAGAACGTGGAGCGCCTGAAGGAAGAAAACGCCGCGCTGAAAGCTGCCGGCACGGACGCAGCTGCGGACGCGGACAAATTCAACAATGAGCCGGACATGGATCCGGACATGCCCGGAGGTGGAAACAATGCCTGAAGTGCTGAAACGAGCGTGCTACACGCTGAGAGTGGACGGAAGCGCCGCCGATCTGACCCTATATGGCCAGATCGTGGAAAACCGTCCCTGGTGGGCTGAGGACGATGAGCAGTTCATCGCGCTGTCCGAGTTCATTAAGGACCTGGACACGCTGAAGGGCAAGACGTCCCTGACGATTCATCTGAACAGCCTTGGCGGGGATGCTTACAGCTCCATCGCCATTCACAACCGGCTGCGGGAACTGTCCCGGGAAGGGACGCACATTGACTGTATCGTCGACGGAGCTGCCATGTCTGGCGGCTCTTTGATTATGTGCGCTGCGGATCATGTGTCCATCAATCCCTCCAGCCTTGTGCTGATTCATGACTGCTGGACCTTCGTATGGGACAGCGCTAATTCCACGAGCCTGCGGAAAACCGCTGATCAGCTGGATCAGATCAACGCTTCCCAGGCTGAAATCTACGTCCGGAAGACCGGGAAAACAGCTGATGACATCCGCGCCATGATGCAGGAAGAGACCCTGATGACTGGCCGGGAAGCTGTGGAACAGGGCTTCTGTGATGAGCTGATCGAAGACGCGGAGGATTCCGACATCTCCGTCAGCGCGGACAAACGGACGCTGTTTGTCCATGGGCATCGGATGCGCGTAGCCGCCATGGCCAAACTGCCCGATACCGTAAAAGTGGTCGAATCCGCTCCGGAAGCCCTGCCCACACAGGGATCCGCTGCCGGTGGAGATAATACGCCTGAAGCTTCAGGCAAAAAAGGAGGTTGTAAAACCATGACCCTTGAGGAATTCCGCAAGGAAAATCCGGAAGCGGCCGAGGAGCTGCTTGCCGAAGCCAGGGCGAGCGTCGAGCAGGAGAATGCAGCCGCGATTCAGGAAGCCGAGGAAAACGGACGCAACAGCGAACGTGCCCGGTGCTCCGAGATCGACGAGCTGCATGGCGTGTTCGATGATGAAACCATCCGGGCCGCGAAGTACGGGGAGAATCCCTGCACCGCGCAGGAGATGGCTTTCCGTGCCGCTCAGGAAATGGCCAGGCAGGGCAGAAGCTTCCTGAATCAGATGCAGACTGATTATCAGGAAAGCGGAGCTGACGGCGTTGGCGCTGCTCCCGGAGCGGAAGAAGAAACCCCTGTTGTAACCAATGCCGACAGGAAGGCCGCTGGCGCTGCCATGGCCAAGAAGCTGAACGGCAAGAAAACCAAGGAGGTGTAAGAAACCATGACTCGTGATCTGAATCAGAAGATCGGTGCTGTGACTCCGGAAAATCTGTTTGCCGGTCTGGATCCCCGGGCACTGACCAAAACCGGAACCCTGCGGAAGCTGGGGACTGCCGGAACGCTGGCTCGCGGCACTCTGCTGGCCAAGTCCAGCGGAACCGGCGGTGACGGCAAGCTGGTAATCTTCGGAACCACTGCCGGCACCAATGAAACTCTGACCGCCGACTGCGTCCTGGCTGAGGATGTCCCGGTCGGCACGACCAATGATGAAGCCGCCCTGGTGTACATCACCGGCAATTTCAATGAGGACGAGCTGATTATGGCCAGCGGAGCTTCTCTGACGGAAGCTGACCGTGATGCGCTGCGTGTGCGCGGCATTCTCCTGGGCGCTTCCGAGACCGAAAACGTTCAGTAAGGGAGGTACAAAGCAATGTCTGTACTCGTGAATATTCTCGAGACCTACTACATGGCAGGTCTGTGGGAAGGACTTTCCCCTGTCCCCGCTTTCTTCCGTGACCGGTATTTCCCGACCGGAGAAGGCGACATCTATGCCGCTGACAAGGTGCTGGTGGAATACAAGGACGGAGACAATGACATGGCTCCCTTCATGGTCATGGGCGCTGATCCGATCAACGTCAAGCGTGAAGGATATGAGATCCATGAATTCTCCCCGCTGTATGTCAGCCAGAGCCGCAACCTGACCGCGGACCAGCTGAAGCAGCGCGGCTTCGGTGAAGCGATCCTGTCCAAGAGCACGGAAGAAGAGCGTGCCGCGAAGCTGGTCTCTGATGACCTGGCCCTGCTGGAGCGCCGTTTCTCCCGGACGGAGGAATTCCTCTGCGCCCACGTCATGATCAACAACGGCTTCACCATCCAGGAGCACCTGGACGAAACCCACACCCGCACCGCGCAGATCAAGTATTACGATCCCAGCAACGGCAATGATGGCGCCTATACCATCACCCAGTGGGATGCGACTACCACCTTCGCGGATGTGGCTGCGGACATCGAAGCGATGTGCGACAGCCTGAGCGAGCGCGGTCTGCCTGCCGTTGACCTGGTCATCGGCCGGAAGGTGCGCGATTTCCTGCTGAAGATGCAGGACTTCCGTGATCTGGTGAACAAGCAGAGCGGAATCATCGTCGCCGAAGGCGGCATCCGCCAGACTATGAGCCAGTATGACGGCGTGACCTTCCTGGGAACGATCAACTTCAACGGCTACGATCTGAACGTGATCGTTGCCAACGAGAAGTACACCACCAAGTCCGGCGGCAGCGTGGTTCGCACCAACTACTTCCCGGCCACCTCCATGATGGTCACCGCTCCGAACGCCGGGCATCTGATGTATGCCCATATCGTCCACATGGACGAAGAGGGCGAAGTCGAGACCATCACTGGCAAGCGCGTTCCGGATCTGTTTGTGGACCGGAAGAAGAAGAAGCGCGAGATCATCCTGGAGAGCCGTCCTCTGGCCGCTCCGCAGAACTACAGCCCGTGGATCTACGCTTCCGGCGTGGTGGCGTAAGCGCGGCGTGAAAGGAGACGAACGACATGTTTGTGAAGGCGAAAACCGTATTCCGGACCAGTGATTGCCTTGCCACCCCCGGATGCGTCGTTGAAGTCGATGAAAAGCTCGGGAAACGCCTGGTGCAGAGCGGTGCGGCTGTGGAAACCACCTGTCCTGCCACTCTGGGCACCGCCGCGGCCCCTCTGCCCCGTTTCCCTGGCGAGAACCCGTCCACAGGGGTAAACGCGCCGGAAGGGCCCTCTGAGGGCGAAACAGAGGATATCGACCTGAATACCCTCTCGTACAACCAGCTGAAGGCGATGGCTCAGGAAATGGGCATCGAAACCGGAAAGATCAGGAGCAAGAGCGGAATGATCGATGCGATCACCGCCGCGCAGATGGATCCCGGGGACGATCTTCCCGACCTGACCCCGATGGACATGGTTGATTAACCGGAAGGAGATGTTTCCCCATGCTGATTAAGATCATCAGCGGGTCCTACGGACACCGCCCCATGCTTCCCAACGGGAAGCAGAGCCGCTATGTGATCCAGGTCACGCCTGATCATCCTCCCATTGAGGTGGATGACGCCACCGCCGAAGAGCTGGTGAAGGCCGGAACTGCCGAGATCGTCGGCGGCAAGCCTGAAAAGGCCGAACCCGAAAAGGAAGAACCCAAGGCCAAGAGCAAGAAAAGCTCCAAGAGCGAGGAAGTGATTCCCTGATGGGCTTCAAAGAGATGGTGGAAGCGGACAACCTGAAGACCTTCCTGGACGTGAACACCTTCGGAGAACTCCGCACCGTCACCTATGACGGTGAAACATTCAGCGGAGACGAAGAAGAAGGCATTCCGTGCGTCATCAGTCAGCTGAAGGAACAGGAAAGAACCACCCAGATGAGCGACCATGAGCACGGAATCTACCGTGTGACGGCGGTTTTTCACTGCCGGCTGCTCGATCTGGACGGCGCGGTACCGGAAAAGGGCCGGAAATTCGGCATCTATGATGCGGATGACGGGTTCCTGAGATGGTATTACGTGGCACAGTCCGGCTGTGATCACGGCATGGTTCGCCTGGAGCTGGAAGCGCTGGACGAGTGAGGTGAGAACAGATGGCCGTCCTTGACGTCAAAGTCGACGGGCTTAATTCCCTGGACTATGTCAATACGATCCTGTTCTCCTTCCCCGGAAAGGCGATGGCCGCAACGCGAAGAGCCGCGAAACGCGCCGGACAGGCCGGTAAAACGGAAGCGAAGCGCTACGCGACCCGAGTCTACAACATCAAAGCTGGCCAGTTCTCCAAAAACACCCAGACAACTGTCAAGGTTTTTGGCGGCGGCAGCGGTGCTACCAAGGTTATCATCCGGTATTCCGGCGCGATGCTGGATCTTCTGGAGTTCTCCCCCAAGATCTCTGATTCGGACGGCGTACGGTACCAGGCGAAGCGAGGAAACGAGGTTCACCTACGACATGCCTTCGACATCCAGTCGTACGGCGGTCACGTATACGAGCGCGTCGGAAGGCCGAGATTCCCCATCCGGAAGAAATACGGGCCATCAACTCCGCACATGCTGAAGGATACCGAGGTAGCCGATCCGCTGGGCAAGCGGATCATGGAAGTTTTCAATGAGCGTCTGTCTCACGAGATCGGGCGCATCCTGGGCAAGTAAGGAGGGCCAAGGAATGACCAGTGTACGACTCCTGGAAGCTCTCCGGGACCGCACCAGAGAAGCGACCAGTGAGCTTCTGATGCCGATGAAGCCGAACAAGGGAGAGCCGGACAAGGAAGACAGGGCGCCGGCGGTCTACATTGCCAGGCTTCCGGATGAGAAGTCATCCAACAAATACGCGCCGTATGTGCTGCATACGGTGGTGAACACGTCCTACCAGCAGGAAGCCGGGGCAATGATGCCCATTGGCCTTGTCAACGTGCGGACGCTGTTCTGCGTGTACTCTGCAGATGAACAGGAGGGCGGGCTGCACCTGCTGAACCTGATGGAGCGCATCCGGATTGACCTGATGACGCATCCTGTGCTGGAAAAGCAGTTCAAGCTCGACCATGAGGGTGGGATTGAGCAGCTGGTTTATCCGGATGACACCGCCCCGTTCTATCTGGGCGAGATGATGACGGTATGGAAGATGCCGCCAATCAGACAGGAGGAAAGAAGCGTATGGGACGGACAGCCGCACAAGTATTGAACCCCTACTATGTGTACATCGGGCCTACGATCAGGAGCTACATCCAGCGGAACACCATCATTCCCGGCACCCGGGAAGATGTGGAGAAGAAGCTGGCAAGAGCGATTGAGAAGTATCCACCGATTGCGCAGCTTCTGGTCACCGGCGACGAGCTGGCCGAAGCGAGACAACTGATTAAGCAGCCCGGCAACCGTCTGTATGAAGTGTACAGGCGGTTTGTTAATGGGCTGAAATAAAATGGAGGTATGAACCGATGGCAAAGCATGGCGTTTATGTGATGGAGCAGGCCACCAGTGCCGTGACTCCCGCAACCGTCGAAACCGGTTTGCCGCTGTTCTTCGGGGCTTCCCCGATCCATATGGCGGACAATCCGGCGACCCCCGGGGTACCTGTCCTCTGCACCAGCTGGAATGAAGCGGTGGAGAAGCTGGGCTACTCCGATGACTGGGACACGTATCCTCTGTGTGAGGCTATGTATTCCCACTTCAAGCTGTTCAACGTGTCCCCCGCGATCTTCGTGAACATGCTGGATACCAGCACCATGAAGAGCGCGGTAGCGGCTGCGGACAAGAACGTGGTCTCCAAGAAGGTCGCTCTGAGCGCCAAGGCGATCCCGTTTTCCGTGGTCGTGAAGGCTTCCAGCTCCGCGTCTGCTGCGCTGGTGAAGGACACCGACTACGCGCTGTACTTCGCGGATGGAGTGCTGACCGTGGAAGTCCTGAGCGGCGGATCCGCGTACAGCGCTTCCGCTCTGAACATCGCCTATGACGAAGTGACTCCCGCCAGCGTGACCGCTAACATCGTGGCCGCAGGCGTGGAAGCCGCTGACCTGTGCATGAGCACGATCGGCCTGATTCCCGATCTGCTGCTGGCGCCCGGCTATTCCGATCAGCCCGCTGTTGCGGCGGTGCTGGCCGCGAAGGCTGCAGCCATCAACGGTATGTTCCGGGCCAAGGCCATCATCGACCTGTCCACCGCTGCTACCGGCGGCGCTGACACCTACGATGAGGTCATCGCGCTGAAGAACAGCAACAACTTCACTGACGAGAACGAGATCGTCTGCTGGCCGCTGGTCAAGCTGGGCGACAAGGTGTTCCACATGAGCACCCAGGTTGCTGGTGTGATCGCTTCCACCGACGCGGATTACGGCGCTCCGCACGTCAGCCCCTCCAACAAGGGTCTGCAGTGCGACAGCCTGGTGACCGTCGCCGGCGGCGAAGTGATCCTCAGCCTGGAACAGGCGAACATCCTCAACGGCGGCGGCGTCGTGACCGGCCTGAACTTCATGGGCGGTTTCAAGGTGTGGGGCAACTACACTGCCTGCTATCCCGCGAATCAGGACGTGAAGGACTACTTCATCTCCGTTTCCAGGATGATCGACTTCGTGGGCAATACCCTGATCAAGACCTTCTGGGGCAAGATCGACGAGCCGATGACCCGCCGGTACATCGACACCATTCTCGACAGCTGCAATATCTGGCTTAATGGCCTGACCGGCTCCGGGTACATCCTGGGCGGTCGCTGCGAGATGCTGGAGGATGAGAACCCCACGACCAACCTGATGGGTGGAATCGTGAAGCTGCATGTGTACGTGACGCCGCCGTCTCCTGCACAGGAAATCGACTTTGTGCTTGAGTATGACCCGTCCTACGTCACCGCGGCTCTGACTTAAGGAGGGATGAGACATGTCCAAGCAGCCTGAAACCAATATCATCTATGAGCTCTATGAGGACAGCGTCAACTATATGGGGCTGACTCAGGCGACGCTCCCGAACCTGGCGTTCATCGTGACCCAGATTCAGGGCGCCGGCATGAACGGCAATGTGGACGTTCCCGTCGCCGGCATGCTGGAAGCCATGGAGCTCGCGCTGAACTTCCGCAGCCCCACCGAAGCCGCGAAGACCCTGGCCGCTGCCAAGACCCACCACCTGGATCTGCGTGTCGCTGCCCAGTATTGGGACACCGTGGCTGCGGAGTATGGCATCGAAGCCGACAAGTACGTGATGGTCTGCCGGCCGAAGGCCATGAACCCCGGAAACCTGCAGCCTGCCACTCCGGCAGACACCGCCAACACCTTCTCCGTGACGTATTACGCCGGATACAAGGATGGCGTGAAGATCTGGGAAGTCGATCCCACGAACTATATCTGCACCATCGACGGTGTGGATTACTTCGCCCCCATCCGCAAGGCGCTGGGCAAGTAAGCATTACGGGCTCTGGCGCTTTGCCAGAGCCCTAACTTTTTACGAACCGAAAGGAGACGAAAACCATGGCAGACAACAAGACTGCGAATGCTCCGCAGGAAGAAGCGACCACCAAGGAAAACACGGGTGTTGTAACCCTCACATTGACGAAGCCTTTGGATTATAACGGTCGCGTCTATACGGAGATCATCATGGATCTGGAGAACCTGACCGGCAAAGACAGCATGGAAGTCGAAGCAGAGCTTATGCAGCGCAAGAAGCAGGCTGTGATCATGGGCGCCCTGAACAACGATTACATCATGGGCATCGCGTCCAAGGCCACCGCCCGGGCGAAATGCCCCCTGGGGACGGACGCCTTCCTGGCGCTGAGCCTGAAAGACTTCAACCGTGTCAAGAATGCTGTGCAAAATTTTTTGCTGAAATAGGCGCATCCGGTGGAGACGGCGGGGACTGGCTGAGAACCAACGCAATGCGGATGGCAAAGAGTTTCAATACACCCGTGTTCGATTGGGTCAGCCTGCCCCTGGCCGAATTCACCCGCTGGATCCGCGCCGGCAATAAGGTAATCGACGAAGAGAACAAAGAAATCCAAAAGGCCAGAAATCAAAGCCGGAGACGGTAGGCCTTTTCACTATAACCGAAAGGAGATGCTACGATGGCTGCAAATTATCAGATGCTGTTTGAGCTGAACGCCGCACTGGGCGGCGGGTTCGCATCCGCGTTCTCGCAGGGCTCACAGCATATTGACAATATGAAAGCCAAGCTGGATGCCCTGAACAGCGCAGGGAGCACCGGCGATGTGCTGGGCGGCATCTCCGCAGCCCTGGAAACCGCTGGAGTGATTAAGGGCCTGGAAGCGGTCTATGACACGCTGAAGGAATGCGCCGAAGCAGCTGCTCAGTTTGAAACATCTATGGCTGGCGTCAAACGTACCGTCGGCGGGTCGGATGACTTTATTGACAGCCTTGGCGAAAACTTCAAAAGGCTGAGCACAGAGATCCCTATCACATCGAATGAGCTGGCCGGAATCGCTACGACCGCCGGTCAGCTGGGTATCGCACAGGCCGACGTGGAGACCTTCACAACGGTTATGGCCCAGCTGGGCACCACGACGGACCTGAGCGCGGACAGCGCGGCTACCATGCTGGCACAGTTCGCCAACATCACCGGCGTCACGGACTATCAGCGTCTGGGTTCCACGGTTGCGGCCCTGGGCGATTCCACCGCAACCACCGCGAGCAAGGTTGTCGAGATGAGCCAGGGCATGGCCGCAGCCGCAACCATTGCCGGATTCAGCGAACGTGACATCCTGGCTGTATCCGCTGCCGTCGGCTCCCTGGGTATCGAATCCGCATCCGGGTCCACGTCCATGTCCACCCTGATCTCCACCCTGTACAAGGCGACGCAGACCGGGGACAAGCTGGAAGATTTTGCTTCCGTCGCCGGCATGAGTGCGGAGCAGTTCAAACAGTCCTGGGGCGAGGACGCGGTCGGTACCATGAACGCCTTTATCCAGGGATTGAATGACACCGAGCGGAACGGGAAATCCGCTGTGGTCATCCTGGATGAACTGGGCATCAAGAACGTCCGGCAGACGAAGGCCATCCTCGGTCTGGCGTCCGCCGGGGACCTGCTGAGCAGGACCATTGAGCAGGCAAATACTGCATGGAATCAGAACACCGCCCTGGGCGAGAAGGCTTCTGTCATGTACAACACGACGGAAGCGAAGCTCACCATGATGCAGAACGCGGCCAACAACGTGAAGATCGCGGTCGGCGATGCGCTGACACCTGCCATTTCCGGTGTGGCCGATATGCTGACTGGGATCCTGGAACCCCTGTCTGAATTTATCGAAGCAAACCCCGCTATCGTCCAGGGATTGACCGCTTTCGTGGGCGTCCTGGGCCTTGCCACCGCGGCAGTGGGCGCCTACACGGCTATCACGAAACTGGCCGCAGCGGCGAACCTGCTCTTTGGAGGATCCATTCCCGGGGTGGGCATCATTCTCGGGGTAGCTGCCGCCATCGGCGGACTTGTGGCGGGTATCGGTCTGCTGACAGCGGCATACGATGACGCGCATCCGTCATTTGAGAAGCTGGACGCTCAGTTCGACGAGCTGAACGAGAAGGCAAAGGAGCAGCAGCACATCATTGATCTGGCGCAGGAATACAAGAGCCTGTCACAGGAGATCGCCGATCTGGAAAGCCAGGGCGTCGGACAGATCACGGAGAAGATTGACATCTCCGGCGTCAAGAAGTCCGACCTGGAGCTGCTGAAGGAGATTGCGGACAACAACGGCTACACCGTCAACGCGGACGGCACCGTCACCCAGACGCTGGACATCACCGGCATCAGTCAGAAGGACCTGAAAGAGCTCGACAAGCTGAAGACCGCCTACGTCGACAAAAAGGCGAAGCTGGTCCAGGAGCTGCAGCTGCTCGGCGTCAAGGACGTTGAGAAGAATCTGGACACCTACCTGGCATTCGAAACGAATACCAAGGAAGGCACCTACGCGCTGAAACAGCAGCTGGAGATTGACGGGGCCGAGAACCTGACCGACGCGAAGGTCAATCAGCTGAAACAGCTGATGAACACGGTCAGCGACAAGGAAGGCAAGCTGACGCAGAAGCTGGAGCTTCTTGGCTTCGATTCCGCGTCCATCAGTGCCCTGGGCTACAGCTCCATGGAAGCCTTCGTGGAAGCGGTGCAGTCCGGGAAGATCATTACATCTGCAGATGGAACTCTGACGCAGAAGATCGTCATGGACGAGATCAAGCCGGAGAAGATCAAGCAGATTGAAGAGCTCAAAGCGGCCATCTCCAATGAGACCGCAACCCTGACGCAGGATCTGAAGATTCTGGGGATTGAGGATGTCGAGAAGAAGCTCCCGACGTATCTTTCCTTCAAGACCAACACGAAAGACGGGGCTTATGCCCTGACTCAGCAGTTGGCCATGGACGGGGTGGAGCAAATCTCAGATGAGAACCTGAAGCATCTGAAAGAGTTTATCAACTCCATCCAGACGAAAGAAGGCAAGCTGACACAAACCCTTTCCACCAGCGGATTCGATGCAGAGACGATCGGAGCTCTCGGCTACGGATCCATGGAGGAATTTGTAAAAGCTGTCGAGGATGGCAAGGTTGTCATCAGTGCTGACGGCAAGATCACCCAGACGATTGACGTCAGCGGGGATCTGGCTGCGCTGAAGGAAGCCAACGAGCAGGAGGTTGCCCTTGCCGAAGCGCAGAACGCGGCGGCAGCGGCTTCCGAAGAACTGGCGGCGAAACGGGAACGCCTGAAAGCGATTACCGATGAGCTGCGAAATTCATCTGGCGGACTTGTTTCAGCAACGGATAGCGAGACAGAAGCCCTTCGGAACCAGATCGAAGCCTATGAAGCAGTAGCACAGGCCAGGAAGGATTCCTATACGGCGCAGGCGCTGGAAGTTATCCAGAAGCAGAGCAAGCAGTATGTGCAGTCTCTGCAGGATGAAGCTGAAGCAATGAGCAACCTGGAAAAGGCCCAGGGACGGAAACAGATTGCTCAGGAGCTGACATCTGGAGGGGACGCAGCAGCATATCTGCGAAGCGAGTTTGAAAGCCTGGTCGAAGATGCGCAGGCATACGAAGGTTTTAGCTGGCTGCAGGACGATAATGAGCAGGCGAAGGGTCTGCAGGAACGCTTCTATGGTCTACAGGAAACCATCAATGCCGTAACCGGCGAGAAATATGACTTCTTCGGAAGCGGCCTTGCCGGAATGGGCGCGACTATCGAAGGCATGAAAACCGATACGCTGAGTGTAGCGGACGGATGGCAGACTGCGATCGAGGAAGCCGAGAAGTATGCGGATCAGGTTGAAGCTGCTGACAAGATCCAGAAGGATTACATTCAGAACCTGGTCAATGGTGTTTACGATGGCACCATGACTTATGAACAGCTTCGGGAAGCTCTGACAGCCGCATATGCCGATTATGAAAATGGCGGCGAGATCGTAGAAGAGACTATGCGGCAGGTCGAGGCTGGCGTGAATGCCGCCAAGGCCGCAGCTGAGGGTGCCGGATCCGGAGCCCAGAGCGAAGCGGATCAGGCTGTCGCCGCTGTCAGCAGCGTCATTACCCGGGTTGAGGAACTGAAAAAAGCATACGAAGAAGCCAAGGAAGCTGCTCTGAAGACCCTGAGCGGTCGGTTTGGCCTGTTTGACGATACCGGAGACCCGGCGCAGTCAAAGACTACCGACGAGATGGGAACCAATCTGCAGAAGCAGCAGAAGTATTGGTCTGACTACAACACCGCCCTGGAAGGCGTGCTGAAGAACAACGTTTCCAAGGAGATTGCGGCTCAGCTGACCGACGGATCCGCTGAGAGCCTGGCCACCTTGCAGGCTCTGGCCACGGCGACACCGGAAGAAGTCCAGAAGATCAACGACGAGTTCAAGAAGGTCGAGGAATCGAAAGAAACGCTGGCCGGAACCATCGCCGACATGGAGACAAACTTCACGGAAGGCATGGCCGCGCTGGAGGAAGAGCTGAACTCAGCCGTTGAAGGGCTGGATATGAGCTCCGAAGCAGGACAGGCCGCAGCTGCCACCATGGAAGCGTATATCGCATCCATTCAGGAAGGCGGGGCAACGGCAGTCACCGAAGCGCAGGGCGTAGCAAGCAACGTGACCGCAGCTCTGGATGCCATCCCGGACAAAACCGTGCATATCGGATTCGAGGTTGGCAACATCCCCAGCATCGGGGATATCGTCGGCAAAGTCTTCGGACACGCCGCCGGTACAGACTACGCGCAGGAAGGTCTGTCGCTGGTCGGCGAGGAAGGCCCTGAGCTGGTGTACATGGGCGGCGGCGAGAAGGTGCTGACCGCGCATGAGACCGTGAACGCGCTGTCCAGATCATCCGGAAGCGACAGCAACGTTATTGAAGTCCAGTTCTCCCCGGTCTACAACGTGAGCGGAGGGAACGCAGCGGAGATCAGGGCCATGCTGGAAACCCAGACTCAGGACCTGCGGTCTCAGATCGAAGGAATCATGGAGGACGTCCTGACCGACCGGAGACGGACGGCCTACGCATAAAGGGGTGATCGAGCATGGCCGGCACTTACAAAACGGTACAGGGGGACATGTGGGACACCATCGCCCATAAGCTGACCGGATCCACGGACGTCACGGCACAGCTGATCGAAGCGAACCTGGACAAAAGCAGCATCTACATTTTCTCCGCCGGCATCGAGCTTTCGGTGCCGGATTTCAACAATTACGCAGCGGATGAGAGCTATTACCCGCCGTGGAAGAAGTGAGGTGAGTCCCGTTGGCAGATGCGGATATCTACAACAAGCTGGTGCAATACCAGCAGCAGGAGCTGGCCAGACGGTCGGCCTGGAAGCTGAAGTTCAAAGGTGTAGACTGCACAGACATCGTCATGCGGGATCTGCTCACCATCGACATCACGGACAACGAAAGCGAAGCCACGGACGATCTGCAGATCAAAGTGGCGGATCCGGACGGTAAATGGGTACAGCGCTGGCTGACGGAAACCATCTACCAGGGTGCCACGGTGCGCGGCCTGATGATTGACGCATGGGTCGGCACCCGGATTGGCGAGAAGGTTGTGCAGCAGAAGGCTGGACGATTCCACCTTGACAGCATGAAGGCCGAAGGCCCTCCCGGCACCGTCACGATGAAAGCGTCCTCCCTCCCGCCCACCGGTGGAATCGCGGACGAAAAGCGGAATAAAGCATGGGAGAACTACTCCCTGCAGGGCATAGCCGCAGAAATCGCGGGAAAGGCCGGGCTGTCTCTGGTCTATGACGCTCCGGCGCACAATTACGAACGGCGCGAACAGAATGAGCAGGCAGACCTTGCATTTTTGCGGATCCTCTGCCGGGAAGCCGGAATCAACCTCAAGATCGCTGACGGGAAGATGTCATTGTTCGACAATGCCGCCTACGCCAGGCAGCCCAGCGTCATGACCATCCGGTTCAACGATGGCCAGTACACGAAATGGAGCCTGGAAACCGGATCGCGGGACATCGCCTATGATTCCTGCATCCTGCGGTACGCGCATCCCTTCAAAGGGCTGATCTGCGGCTCCGCTGAGTCCGAGAAGTACGCCGACAATTCGGAACACAATCAGCTGATCATTACCAACCGGCGCGTGGAAAGCCAGGCCGAAGCGCAGGAGATTGCTGCGCAGGAGCTGCGGCTGAAGAATGAGTTCGGCGAGTGCGCTACCTTCACCCTTCCCGGAAACCCCGGGCTGATGGCTGGAATGAACGTGAACCTGGAGGGCTTCGGCTACTGGTCCGGGAAACACCCCATCAAGTATGTGAAGCACAAATTGAGCGCATCCGGGTACACCACCGAGATTAAGCTTGGAGGGGACCTTACGCGGCATTCCACCGGATATGACGATTATACCCTTGGCTTCGGGGAAATGGTCCGTCTGGGCCGTGTAGTGGATATTTCCGGAAACCGGGCGCGGGTGAAGTTCACGTCCCAGGGAATCATCTCTGACTGGCTGGAAATTGCGCAGTTCCCGGACTGGATCATCACGGATCAGCACAAAACCGTATCCGTAAAGCATAAGCACCACATCGCGGAAAAATGGGGAGCCATCCTGGACTCTCTGGGCGGGAACCTGACAGGCGACGAAACAGATAGAGACGGTGCGCATCTGCACAAGATCATCTGGGACAGCCATCCGATCAATTACCTGCAGTGGTGGCCAGGCATCGGGGATATGGCCATCTGCCTTTTCCCGACCGGCTGTGACAGTCACGGATACATAGTGGGGTGTGTCAGATGATTACAGGAATGCTTGGAGATGTGATCTTCGAGGTCTCAGATCAGACCTATCGGACGATCAATAACCTGACAAGGAATAAGAAAGCGAATTACTCCACCCACAAGCTGGTGAAGAAGGAGGGCATCCTGGAATTTACCGGGGTAGATCCGGAGACCATCAGCTTTGAAATCCTGTTCTCCGCCTGGTTTGGCGAGAATCCTGAGACATGGAGAAAGAAGCTGGACACCATGCTGACCAACGGCAAGGTGGTCACCTTCGTTCTGGGAACAAAGCCCATCGGCAGACGGTGGGTACTGGAAGACATGAGCGCCGCCACGCAGTTCTATTACAAGGATGGCACCCCGGCGGACTACAAGGTCACGGTCAACCTGAAAGAATACTGTGGATGAGAGGAGGAAGGATGCATGATCGTAATCAGAGCAAATGACGAGATTGATCTGTCCCTTGCTCCGGAGACGGAAGCGGAAGCCCGGGCACAGCGGCTGTACATCCTGATCAACACCATCAAGGGTGAGTGCCCGCTGTACCGGGATTTCGGCATTGCCGGCGATTACCTTCACATGCCGATCAACGCCGCCGAGACGGCAATGACGCTGGCCATCGTTGAAGCGCTGCGAAAATACATGCCGGAAGTGAACGTGACGAACATCCGGTTTGAAGCATCAGACGGCATGCGGGGCATCCTGAATCCTGTGCTGGAGGTGAGCGACATATGAGCAGGGATACGACACCCTACATCTTCGTAGACGCGGATCCGGAAACCCTTGTGGAAACGCTGACAACGAAGTATGAGAGCATTGCACAGCGGACGGTGCATCCGGCCAGTCCGGAAAAGCTGTTCATCCAGTGGGTGGCGGCGACCATGGTTTTGCTGGCTGAACAAATCAATTTCGCCGGGAATCAGAACATCCCGAGCAAGGCCGTCGGTGAAGGTCTGGACAATCTTGCCCAGATCTTTTTTGCGAAGACCCGGCCGCAGGCCACCCCGGCCACAACCACGCTCCGGTTCTACGTATCGGCAGGAAATACCGGATACGCTTCGACGAAGATCCGGTTCACGCTCCTGGAGGACGAGGATAACGACATCGTCATTCCCCAGGGAACACGGATCACGAACTCTGAAGGAACCATCGTCTTTGAAACGGACACGGATGTCACTGTTTACGCTGGAGAAGAGACGGCCACCGTCACAGCGACCTGCACCACGTACGGGTCCGCCGGAAACGGCATCGCCATCGGAACGCTGACAAGCTGCCTGGACACCATCCAGAACCTGCGAGCGGTCACGAACACGACCATCAGTTCCGGGGCCAGAGACTTCGCCATCCTGATTCCGGCAGGCACCCGGGTCACGACGTCCGATTCCGCGATCGTCTTTGCGACGGATGAGGACGTATACGTCCCGGCCACGTCGAACTATGCGGATGTTTCCGCGACCTGTCAGACTGCCGGCACGGTTGGAAACGGATACGTCGCCGGACAGCTGAACAACTGCGTAGACCTGTTTGAGTATTACACCAGCGTCTCCAACATAACCATGTCGGACGGCGCAAGCGACATTGCCACGGATGACGAGTTCTACGATCTGCTGCTGACTGGCCAGGACGCCTACACTTCCGCAGGCGCCAGAGGGGCGTATGAGTATTACGCCCGGCGGGTATCCTCAAACATCCGGAACGTGGTGGTCAATTCTCCGGAGCCGTGCGTGGTTCACATCTACGCGGTGATGGAGGACGGCTCCCCGGCATCCAGCGAGATGAAGGCCGCGATCCTGGCAGCGTGCAACGACGAGGACATCCGGCCCCTGACCGATCAGGTCAGCTGTGAGGACGTGGATCTGGTGACCTACGACATCAATATGACCTATTACCTGAGCCGGGACAGCACAGAAAGCGCGGCCACCATCCAGGCGAACGTGGAAGCAGCCGTGCAGAACTTCATCGCCTGGGAAGCGGCGACCATCGGCCGGGATATCAACCCCAGCAAACTGAATCAGCTGGTGATTGAAGCTGGTGCCAAACGGACGGTCATCAATTCCCCGACGTTCACGGTGCTGAAGAACGGCACGGTGGAGGATCCGAGCACGGCACAACCTGAGGATTACGTCCCGCAAATGGCCAGTATCGGCACCGTAACCCTCGTGAATGGGGGCTATGAAGATGAGTAAGGGGATCACCCAGGAATCCATGCTCAGCGTCCTTCCGGGCGTTTTGGGCCGGGATAAGGGCATGTACAACCTGGCTCAGATGGTTGGCTGGATCTTCGGCGAGAACGCGGGAAACGTCAACGCGCCGGCAGTCTTTCAGAACATCAGCGTGATGGATGAAGATCTGCTGGACATTCTGGCCAAGGACTGCAAGGTTGACTGGTATGACTATGACGCGGACATCGCCACCAAGCGCCGGCAGCTGCTTTCGAACTGGCACGTCCGGGATAAGCTGGGCACCGTCAGCGCGGTCAAAACGGCTCTGCAGGCGGTCTGGCCAAACACCACCGTTGAGGAATGGTTCGATTACGGCGGCGAGCCGGGATATTTCCGGGTGCTGCTGGGGATTGATGATCAGGGGACGGTGAACTTCTCCAAGGCCGTCCGGATGATCAATATCTTTAAGCCGGTCCGGGCGCATGTGGACGGGTACCCGATTCTGCGCATCCTGTGCAAAATCAAGGTCAAGACCAAGAAGAGCGACAACATCCTGTACCACGTCGAATCCGCCGGCACGGTTCCTCAGTATTCCTCCCATGGCGATAAGTCGTATGAGGATATCGTAATTGAGTCTGCATCGGGCAGTCCGAAATACGAAGTGCCCGTGACAGGCCAGGCAACCGCAGGAACGCATCCCACCTATGCCACCCATGGGGTGGAATCGGACGGGGGCGTAGAGATCGCTGCGGCATCCAATTCTGCCGGATACGACGTCCGGAAATGCGGCACGTCGATCAATTCATTATTTTAAGGGAGGTGATGAGCCATGCTGCAAACTGCGGCCTTCACAGATCTGCGGAACTATATAAAAAAGCGGATCTACAAAGCGCAGTACCAGAGGGGCGGTACCTGGTATGACGCGGCTCTGGTCGAGAAAGAAGTCACCAGCTCGGGGCTTGCCCGGATTAAGGTGCAGATTTCTCCCGGGGTCGTTACCACGATCACCGGCGTCAGGCTGATCAACACGGAGGGCCAGGTATGGGCCGTGAAGACAGTCAACGTCAAGATCGAGCGAGCAAACGAGAACCTGTACCAGTGGTTCGACTTTGAGATTACGGAGACGGAGGATGAGAGCTGATGTACAACTGGACATTCTGGGTGGACGAGGTCGACCAGTACGAGAATCGGTATACCGAGACTGCGAACGGCGACGGCTCGATTACCCACACCAAGGTCCGCGGTGAAGTGTACGTTGAGGGCACTCCCCAAAGCGCGGAAAACTTCAACAAAATTGAACAGGGGATCCTGGACGCGCATGCCGCCGTCGCGCTCATCCTCAATGAGCTGCGCCAGAACGAGTGGTCGGATGACGCCCGTCTGAGCGCCCTGGAAAAGGCAACGGTGCAGGAGACCGGAACGGTGACGCTGACCAATTCGCTGACGTTCCCGTTCAACAATTCCAAGAAGTCTGTGGCCCTGACGAACGTGAGGGACAATCTGAATTATGTCATCGTCGTGGTGAGCAAGGTTGCGAACGACGGCGGGAACATCGGCGAGATTGAGTTCTCGGAACGCCAGGTCAACGGCTTCAAGATTGAACACACCGGCAGCTCTGCGAGCGTGACGGTAGTCTATGCAGTGATTGGAGGTTATGACGGATGATTATCGTAGAGAAGAACGAAGGCCCGAAGATTGATTACGAGGTCAAGAACACGTCCACGAAGAAGACCATCTGCTTCGATGACGATCTGACCATCAACCTGGTGAAGCGGGAGCAGGACTGGCCCGTGCATATCGACATCTGCTTCGATCATGACGGCGAGCTAGTCATCGGTACCGCTGCGGGACGCGCCTATGTGGCAGAGATCGATATTCCCGCCCGGGAATACATCTACCATGAGCCCGAAGAAGAAGGCGGCGAAGCGGAGCCCCCGACGCCCGTGCCGCTGGATCTGAACAAGGTGACCCTCAGCCTGTGGGCTGTAGAGTAAAGGAGGATACGAAACATGGCGAATTTTGATCTGGTAGAGCTGGCGCTGAAAGGCGTCTGCCCGAACAACGAAATTCTGTATGATGACCTGGGCATGCCTTCCTTCATGGTGTACGTCCCCAAGATGACCTACGCACAGCTTGGGCTCGGTACCAGCACCGCGACGCATCCCGCTTTCATCGTGAACGGCACGGAGATTGACGGCTTCTGGGTGTCCAAGTATCAGAACATCGTGCAGAACGGCCGCGCCTACAGTCTGCCCGGACAGGATCCGAAGACGAGCGTGAACTTCGATCAGGCCCGGCAGTATTGCGAAGCCAAAGGCGACGGATGGCATGTGATGTCCGCTATCGAATGGTCCGCGATCGCGCTGTGGTGCAAGAAGAACGGCACCATGCCGAAGGGCAACAATGACTATGGCAAGGACAGCACTGACAGCATTTATCAGGCGATTCCTTCCATGGCCAGAGACGGAAGCAACCGCATTCAGCGTGTGGCCACCGGTACCGGCCCCCTGTCCTGGAGCCATGACGGAACCCCGAGCGGCATCTGGGATCTGAACGGCAACGTCTGGGAATGGGTCGGCGGCATCCGCACTGTGTACGGAGAGCTGCAGATCCTGGTCAACAACAATGCTGCGGACAGCGACAATCCGCAGACGGCGGCTTCCACCGCATGGATGTGCATCAACGCCAGCACTGGCGAGCTGATGACCCCGAACGGATCCGGAACGACTTCCGGCAGCGTGAAGATGGACTGGATCAGCAGCCATTGCCGGTATTCCACCACCATCACCGTCCAGGAAGCCACCGGACGCTCCTGCTCCTTCGAGAGTGTTGACTGCGATTCCACCATCGGCGATGCGGCGAAGCTGCTCCTGCAGGCGCTGACCATGCTGAAGTATGATTCCACTTCCGGCGCTTACAACGGAGACTATTTCTACTTCAACAACGGCGAAGCCGAGCGGTGCTTCAGCCGCGGCGGCGCTTGGAACAATGGCGCCAGCGCCGGCGTGTTCCACTCGTTCGGCGGCGATCCTCGTTCGAGCGCGTACGGCCACATCGGCTTCCGGTCCG
>Ga0256405_10004339_pt1 | contig 26789 bp, 20 predicted proteins | sample RumenRJG_02DNA_FD_189096 | JGI IMG/M metagenome (GOLD analysis project Ga0256405, IMG submission 189096) | Bovine rumen microbial communities from Lethbridge, Alberta, Canada - RJG_02 | ecosystem: Host-associated > Mammals > Digestive system > Stomach > Rumen | place: Canada: Alberta... | reverse complement strand
TCCTGCTTGTTTCCGAATCCGCCGCCCACATACGGTTTGATGACTCTGAACTTTCCCCAGTCCATACCCGTCGCCTGGCCGATGACCCTGCGTACGATGTGCGGTATCTGGGTAGACGTGACCACGACAGTCCTGTCTCCCTCGCCGTAGGCATAGCATATGAAGTTCTCTATGTGGCAGTGCTGCACAGGCTGCGTCTCATACCAGCCTTCGACCTTTGTGAGGCCCGGTTCCTTTATAGCTTCTTCAACGCTTCCCATGTGTATCTCAGTATGAGCGAGCACGTTGTTCGGGTATTTCTCGTGCAGCAGAGGAGCGCCATCTTTCATGGCCTCCTGCGCATCGAGCACGAAAGGAAGCTCCTCGTATTCGACGCTCTCTTCGAGCAATGCAAGCGCCTGCTGCGCAGCGACCTCATCCTCTGCCACGACAGCGCCGATGTCGTCGCCATAGAACAGCGGATGATCAGTCATGATCAGGCGGTCGGCTATGTCCTGATGAGCAGGATCTGTAGACCACGGATGGCCCGCCGTCGGGTAGTAGTGTTTTTCCTTGAGATCGAAGCATGTGAAGATGCGTACCACGCCCGGTACTTTCTCTGCCTTGCTTGTGTCGATAGACTTGACGATGCCGTTGGCCACTGTCGAATGGAGCACCCTGATGACGAGCGCGTCTTTGCCGCACATGTCATCCGTGTACTTGATGCGCCCCATCGCCTTGTCGTGCGCATCCAGCCTTGTCACCGCCTGTCCGATGTACTTGTTGGACATTCTCTGCCCTCCCTTCTGAGAATAGTGCTAATCTCTCAATATCTTTATCATTACCTTCGTTACGAAGTTGTTCTTATCGGCTTCTATGAACTGATCGACTATGTCGATGCAGATCTCAGTATCATCCAGACGGCATCCCTCATCGAGTATTCCGCCCGCCATGTCCCTTATCCTTTTGAACGTCGACCTGATCTTTTCGTGAGGGCCCCTGTGATAGCCCACCAGATATTCGTCCGGTGAGAGGACTCTTATCCTGTCGCTGTACCTGTCGAAATACGCTGTCTCTTCGCCCGGGATCATGACAGCGAACTTCGTTTTGTCATCCGGCATATAAAAAACGAGTGTCGGATACAGGTAAAAGAGCTCGTTGACGAAGATCTCTTCTATACCGCCTATCTCGATATAGTAGATGTCATCTTCCGAGCAGACAAAAGCCTGATCGAACACTGCGTATTTCATCTCACGGTTGACCATGGCGAATCTGTCGTTCATCACCGCCTCCATCCGGAGCAGCTTCTCGTAATTCGCGCGCAGCACCTTCATTCTTTTTCTGAGGTATTTCTCAGTACTGTCAGGATCGCGTTCAGGCATGAATTCGCCTATCTCCTCGAGCGAGCAGTCGAGCTGACGCAGGAGGCGTATCATGCCGAGCGGATAGATCTGGTCATACTTGTAGGAGCGCCAGTTGTTCTCCGGATTCCTGATCTCCGGAACCAGCAGGCCCTCCTTGTCGTAGTGACGCAAAAGCTGGACATTGATGTCGAACATCCTTGCAAGTTCGCCTATTTTCCATGTCCTGTCATAATAATCTTTCATGTGCGTTTCCTACATTAGTATGCATGACAGTATTTTTCACTTCAATTATAAGTACTCTATTGTTTCAAGACAAGAACATATCCGCAAAAACCTACAATTATTTTAACTTTGTACTAAAAGAGTACAAAACTCACTGCAAAACACTCGTGATCCGCTGCTTTTTTCGTTGCTGTCGATGCGGACGGGCAGTAAAATAATCACATGGAACTACAGAACTTAAGAGGCAGACAAAACAGTATCACAGAAGCACTGCAGCTGACGCTGCCTGAGCACGCGGTGATCAGCGTCGTCGGTGCGGGAGGAAAGACCTCGCTGATATCCGCATGGGCGCGCGAGCTCGCGGCGGCGGGCAAAAGCGTGATCATAACTACAACTACTCATATGTTCCGTCCGGAGCGCATGGAGGAGGACGGTATAAAGGTGATCGCCGCTGACAATCCCGAAAAGCCCGGCAAGCTCACGGCTCCGCCGGAGGATGTGCTCAGCAGGCTCAGGGAAGAGGCTGACGTCGTTCTCATCGAGGCCGACGGTTCGCGACGCATGCCCCTCAAATGGCCCGCCGCTCACGAGCCGGTCATACCGGACTTTACCGACATAACTGTGTGCGTCGCGGGGCTTTCAGCCATCGGCAGGCCGGTAACAGACACCGTATACCGCGCAGATGAGATGCCCGAAACGCTCATGCGCGACATCGTGGATTTCAATCTGGTGCACGCCCTCGTCTCGTCAGTAAACGGCGGCCGCAAAGGCGTGCGCGGCGAATTCAGAGTCTTCATGAACCAGGTGGATAACGACACGGACAGACTTGCCGCCGCCTACAGGCTGCAGCAGTTCTTCGCCGTGCTCGGGATACAGAGCGCATGGGGTTCTCTGAAAGACCCCGAAGACATCCGCCTCGCTGTCATCCTTCTGGCCGCAGGAGACAGCAGAAGGTTCGGTTCGAACAAGCTCCTTCACACGATGGATGATGGACGCCCTATGATAGCGCCGGTCCTTGACGCGGTCAGGACCATCGATGCCTGCAAAAGGATCATCGTCACTCAGTACGACGAGGTCGCAGATCTGGCTGCCGGTTTCACGGTCGTCAGAAACGACAGGCCCGACCTCGGCATATCCCGCAGCATGCAGCTCGGTATCGAAGCTGCCGGCGATGCGGATGCATACTTGTTCTGCGTCTGCGATCAGCCCGGGCTCGGAACATCGACTCTTGAAAGCCTTATAGAATCATACAAAAAAGGGACCGCCGGCATCGTTTCCCTCGCGTGGCGGGGAAAGATGTGCAATCCCAAGATATTCTCGTCGCGATACAGAGCCGAACTTATGAGCCTTTCAGGAGATACAGGAGGCAGACAGATCATCGCCGGTCATGAAAGAGACCTCCTGCTCGTCGAAGCTCAGAGCGAAGACGAGGTCAGAGATATCGACCGCCTGCCGCAGTGACCGCTACACTATCTCGAGCAGGACTTCTACGGCTCCTCCGCATATCATGCCTTCATCAGCGACTTCTTTGCCGCTCATATCGACGTATACCATCACGGGCTTTTGCGGCCCGTTTTTCATATTTTTGAGCATTTCAGCGGCGCGCTCCATTATCAGGGCCTCAGCAAGTCCTCCGCCAATGGTCCCCGTGATCTTCCCGCTTCCGGATATCAGCATCCTCGTTCCCGGGGCTCGCGGGGACGAACCCTTCTTGGATACTATGGTCGCAAGAACGGCGTCAGTTCTTTCGTCGGACATGAGCTCTCTCATCACATCGGCCGGTATGCCCTCGCTTTTTCTCTTTTTATTCTTTACATCGATTATCTCGGCCATGATCGATACCGATATCTCTTCAGGCGTCTCGGCGCCGATGTCGAGTCCTATCGGCATGTGCACCGAATCGATCACATCCTGTGCCACACCGCTGTCCGCAAGCATCTGCCTTACCATTCCGACCTTGCGGCGGCTCCCTATCATACCGATATAGGCATATGCCTTCTCCACTATGCTGAGAAGGCACTCTGTATCCGACAGGTGTCCTCTTGTAACGATGATGAAGAAGGTATCCCGATCGCCCGGGATATCCGCCAGAGCCTCTCCAAAACCGCTGCATACGCCCTCGTCCGCACCGTGGCTGAGAGCGTTCTGTATGAAGTTCTCACGGTCATCGATCGCAGTCACATGAAAGCCCATCATCTTTGCGATCTCTATCACCGGCATGGATACATGGCCCGCTCCGCATATTACGAGTTTCTTTTCGTTGCCGAGGAGTTCCGAAAACACCCTGGCATCACCGATCTTTGCAAGACAGCCGTACTCTGCCGCAGCGGCCTCGGCTGAATGCAGTTTAAAAAGACCGTCATCGCAGCTCATCCACACGGGTTCTCCTGCGGATGTTATCATCTTCTCACCGGCATGAGGCCCGTCGCATACCGTGAACATACGGTTCTCAAGGTTTATATTCAGTTCGCTTACAGCTTCGTAGAATTTCATATCCCTTTCCCTTTTTATCTGAGAAGAAGTATATCTTCTTCGTTCAGTCTGAGCCAGTCCGGAAGTCCCCTCTTTTCGATCTCCTTCTGCTCTTCACTCTGGACGAACCAGCTGATGATGTTTTCATCAGCATGTACACCGCCGGAGGCGTCCTCTTCAGGTCTGAAGTAGTAATTCTTCTCGAATGGCAGTTCATCCTCTCTTACAGGGATGAATCTTATGCAGTTGTCCTGTCTTTCTCCCCATACAGGAACGAATCTGTGCGCTCTGTAGCCGGCGTGGGTCGTGCCCTCAGGTATATCCCTTCCGATACGGACTTCCAGATCCCAGTCGATGAGTCTGAGGGTCCTGCCGCCGGCCGCTTCAGCCCGTGTGAAATTCTTGCATCCCGTCAGCCGGGCAGCTTCAACGCTTCCCGGATCTCTGAAGACCTCGCCTGTCCTCCCGTGCCTGATGATCCTTCCCTTCTGCATCACGAAAAGCTCTTCGCTGAACCTGTACAGCTCGTCTCTGTTATGCGATACCATCAGGACCTGTCCCGGGAAGTCTTTGAGCATCTCCGTCATCTCGAGCTGCATCCTGTCGCGCAGATACGCATCGAGAGCCGAGAACGGTTCGTCAAGGAGTATGAGATCAGGTCCAGTCACCATGATGCGCGCAAGAGCCACCCTCTGCTGCTGGCCCCCTGAGAGCTCACCCGGAAGTCTGTTCTCAAATCCGTCCATCCTGAAGCTCCTGAGCATATCCAGGGCTTTGGCTCGCTTTTCTTCATCTGGTTTTCCGAGCCCAGCCATGACATTCTTAAGTACGCTCATAGTCGGAAAGAGCGCATAGTTCTGGAACATGTATCCGACGTTCCGCTTCTGAGGCTTAAGATCCGTCTTCGTTTCAGAATCGTAAAGCACTCTTCCGTCCGCCTCGACATGGCCTCTGTCGACGTCTTCGATGCCGGCGATGCTCCTGAGCGTCATGCTTTTGCCGCTTCCGGATTCACCGAGTATGCCTATCCTGGACGCATCGCTTTCGATCAGCACATCCAGTTCGAAATCATCTATTTTTCTGTGTATGTCCGCGCTGAGTCTCACTCTACCACTTCCTCACGTTCTTCATCTGCTTTCCGGTGATCATATTGATCAGGAATATGGCAGCAAAAGCGATGATCATGACGATCATGACCCAGAATCCTGCAGTCAGATAATCTCCGTCCTGTATCACCATGGCTATCCTCTGCGACAGTGTCCCCGTCTTTCCCGGGATATTGCCCGCAAGCATGGATGTGGCACCGTACTCGCCCATCGCGCGGGCGAATGTCAGGATGGTCCCACTCGCTATCCCCGGCCCCGCGGTCGGCACGACCACGCGCCAGAATATCGAGGTCTCGGACATCCCGAGCGTCCTGCCGGCAAAAACGAGGTCGGCATCGATCTGCTCGAAGGCCGCTCTGGCATTTCTGTACATCAGCGGGAACGCGATGACGGTCGCGGCGAGTATGCATCCGAGCCAGGTATGCACCACCTGTAAGTTGAGCGTGTCGTCAAGAAACATCCCCAGCGGCCTTCTCCGGCTGAAGATGAGAAGCAGAAAGAAGCCGGCGACCGTAGGCGGCAGCACCATCGGGAGGGTGAGTATGCCGTCGAGCACCGACTTCATCCTGTAGTCCTTTTTTACAACTTTCCTTGCAGCCCAAAGACCGAGAAAAAACGATATCACGGTCGCCACTATCCCGGTCTTGAGGGAGATCCACAGGGGGCTCCAGTCCAGACTTTTTGCAAGTTCGATCATGCTTTCCAATTATTCTACTCTACGTTCGTATCGAATCCGTATTTCTGATACAGCGCCTTTGCGTCATCGTTTGTGATGAATGCTATGAAGTCGGCTGCCGCCGAAGTTTCAGCATCCGATGCATCCTTGTTTACTATGCCTGCAACAGGATAGATGATATCGCCCGACACCTCGTTGCTGACGGTCTCGATTATCCTTACGCTGTTTTCGTGCCCCACTGTATCCGAAACGTATGTCGTTCCGACCTCGCAGGCTCCTTCCTCTACAGCGGTGAGGACCTTGCTCACATTGCCCTGCTCGCTGATCTCGACACCGCCGAGCTGTTCGGACACTTCAGCAGTTGTGATGGCCGCCGGGTCATCGGCAGGCTGCAGGAGTCCGAGGTTGATCAGTGCGGCTCTGGTATATTTGCCGACCGGCACGCTGCCGTCGGCAAGCGCTATGCTCGAAGCATTGCCTATGGTCGAAAGGCCCTCGACCTTTGTAGCCTGATTGATCGGGCAGATGACCGCGAGCTGGTTGTTCACGACATTGATCCTGGTTCCTTTAAGCACCAGGCCCTCTTCTTCGAGCTCGTCCATCTGCTTCTGGGCGGCGCTGAAGAACACATCGCAAGGCGCTCCCTCCATGATCTGGGTCTGGAGCGTACCGGAGCTGTCCGCGTTGATGACTATGTCAACGCCCGGGTTGGCTTCTTCGAACGACTTCTCGAACTCTGACATCACATTTCCAAGCGATGCGGCCGCGAACACGTTGACAGTGACAGTCTCTGCAGTATTTGCCGCACCGTCACTCTCTGTACCGCCGCTTTTTCCGCATGCCGCCATAGCGAATACCATCGCCAGAGCAAGTCCGATAATAAGCATCTTCTTTTTCATGATCCGACTCCTTTCGTCTGCGCGTGTCCCTTCCCTTTATCTATTTTCCGAACCCGCAGTTCGGGTAAGTGCAAACATCACAGCTGAGGCAGAGGCCGCCCTCTCCCATCCTGTCTATGGTCTCCTTGTCTATGATCTCTCCCGTCATGATCCTCGGCAGCACCAGATCGAAGATCGTCCTCTTCGAGTACATCACACAGCCGGGAAGTCCCATAACAGGTATCTTTCTGCCGCCGTAATACGCGAGCATGAACATCGCGCCAGGCAGAACCGGCGCTCCGTACGTGACAGCATCCCCGCAGACGTTTCTTATCGCAAGAGGCGTCCTGTCATCCGGATCGACGCTCATGCCCCCGGTGCATACTATGAGCTCACATCCGTCCTCTATCTGCTGCCTTATGTGTTTTTCGATGTTCCCGCTCTTATCGTCACTGACGGACTGGTTTATGATCTCCGCTCCGTATTCTTCGAGCTTAGCTCTGACGACCGGAGTGAATTCGTCTTTGATGCGGCCGTAGAAGACCTCATTGCCGGTGGTGACTATTCCTGCTTTCAGATGGATATACGGTTCGACCCTCATGATCGGCTCACCGCCCGCCGCGGCCCTGACATTCTCCATCTTTTCCTTTTCGATCACGAGCGGGATTATGCGCGTTCCGGCGAGCTTGTCGCCCTTCCTGACCGGGAAGTCCCCGTGGCGGGAGGCTATCATCATCTGTCCGAATGAATTTACAGCGTAAAGCTTTTCCCTGTCTATCCTGAACACTCCGTCGCATTCCGCAGAGAGCTCGATCTTGCCCTCCTTAACATTCCCGCGGCTCATGTTCGCTCCTTTGCAGATGGCGCAGAGCACTTCGGCAGCTTCATTCTCATGCATCATGTTCCCGTCGTTCTCCCACACATAGATGTGGTCCTTGCCGAGTGAGAGAAGAACAGGTATGTCTTCTTCTGTGATGATGTGTCCTTTTCTGAATCTGGCGTCCTTTGTGACGCCTCTGATTATCTGAGTGATGTCGTGGCAAATGACCTGTCCGACGGCATCTTCTGTCTTTATCAGCTTCATCGTCCTCTATCCTCGTATATGATTTAGTGCTAAAACGGTCAATACTTAAAACCGTTGTATTATTATAGCGCGAAAAAGCGTGCCAAAACAATGAAAAACACCCCCTTTCAGGGATGTTTTTTGATTTTGATACTAAAACGGTTTTAGTCTTATTCCGTTGTCAAAGCTGCACATACCAGCGGGACGGCCGTTTTCAGATAATCATCATCCACGCGGAACGCGGGGTCGTGCCACGGCGCGTTATCTTTGCCCGGAGTACCGCTCCCGGCCCAGTAGAAGAATGCCGGTATCTCTTTGCCGTATACAGCGAAATCCTCTGACGCGAGGCTCGGAGCGCTGTCTGTCACATGCTCTTTGCCCGCCGCAGCCTCGGCCGCTATGAGAGCGATACCGCAGAGATCTTCGGGATTGTCCACAGCAGGCACCATGCGCGTGATCCTGGTGCTGCACCTGCACTCGTAGGCTTCAGCGATACTGCCGGCGAGTCTCCTGACTCTTTCTTCCATGTGTTTATGTGTATCGTGGTCAAACGATCTAATATACCCCGTGATGACCGCATCTGAGGGTACGGCTACGTCAGCTTCGCCCGCGTTTATACTGTTGACCGTGCATATGACCGGTTTGAACGGATCTGTATTCCGGCTCACTACTGTCTGGATACCGCTCACAAATGAGGCGGCAGCAACTATCGGATCCACGCACTTATGCGGCAGCGATCCGTGTCCGGCGACGCCCGTATATGTGACGCTGAAAACGCTCTTTTCGGACATCAGAGGACCCTTGTGCACCACTATGTCTCCGCACGGCACCTCCGGTCTGTTGTGTATGCCGAAGATGCGGACCGGTCTCTGCGGAGTTTTTTCGAACAGACCGTGTTCGAGCATGGTCCTCGCTCCCCTCGTTCCCTCCTCTGCCGGCTGGAATACGAAGAGCACGTTGTACGGCAGTCTTTGGCCAGGGGGTCTGACCCCGTGGCCGTTCAGGCCGCAAATGAAGTGCATAGCGCCGAGCAGCGATGCGGTATGCGCATCGTGACCGCAGAGATGCAGCGGACCCTTCTCAGTCGGGACGGCATCGATATCCGCCCTGAAAGCCACAGTCTCATCACATCCGGCGTCGAGCCAGTAGACCGCACCGGTCTCCATGCCGAGTTCGATCTCCCTGACAGGATAAGCTTTGCAGAACTCCTTTATATACGCGGTAGTCTCATGTTCTTCGAATGCCCTTTCAGGCATCTCGTGAAGGACCTTGCGGCATTTCTCCGCAAGGTCCGTCGCTTCTTTCATCAGTTCTTCGTTATACATCTTACTTTATGAATCCGGATCCTTTGTCCGATACTCTGTACAGTCCTCTAGGGGTAATGCGCAGTTCAGGTATTACCGTGAGCGCCATGAACGAGAGCGTTATGAACGGGTCGAAATCCTTCGACACCCCCATTTTGTACGCCTTTTCCTTCATGACTCTGAGCTTTTCATTTACCTCCTCGAAGTGCACATCGGTCATGAGTCCCATGATAGGCAGAGGCAGAGTCTCGAAGACCTTGCCGTTCTCTACCACGGTGTATCCGCCCTGCACGCGCGCGATCTCGTTGACGGCGACTGCGATATCGTGATCGTTGTCACCTATCACTATGATATTGTGCGAGTCATGCGATACCGAAGACGCGACAGCTCCGTTCTTTATGCCGTAGCCCTTCGCAACAGCCACGCCGATCTTGCCGCTGTTCTGGTGTCTTTCGACCGCGGCGATCTTGAGATATCCGTCGTGAGGAGTGAAGTTGAGCGTCTTCGGGAAGTGCTCGGTCAGATCCTTTGTGACGATCTGCTTAGGCTCCATGCCGATGACGTGGGTAGTGCCCGATCTGATCGGCAGGATGAAATCGTCCGGAGTAACTTTGTCGATATGCACTGTGTGCTTCAGGTGCGCCGGACACTTCCTTACCTTTACATCCGCATCCCTGTCGATGCGTCTTCCCTTGAAGTATACGTCGAGCACGTTGAAGTCCTTCATGTTGTCGAATATGACGAAGTCCGCCTGATAGCCCGGAGCGATGGCTCCCATGTGCTTGAGGCCGTAGCATTTCGCGGTGTTGATCGTTGCCATCTTGATGGCCTTGAAAGGATCGAGTCCGAGCTGTACAGCCCTCCTGACATTGTAGACGATATGGCCTTCCCTCAGTATGTCCTCGATGTGCTTGTCGTCCGTGCAGAAGCTGAAGTGCTCGGTGTCTATGCCCGTTCTGACGATGCCGCTTATGATATCGTCTACGTTATGGGCCGCAGATCCCTCGCGGACGTGTACATGTATGCCCCTTCTCGCCTCTTCGAGAGCGTACTCGAACGATGATGCTTCGTGGTCGGTATCGACGCCGGCAAGCTTATATGCCGAGAGCATCCTGTTAGGCAGGTACGGCGCATGACCGTCTATGGTCTGATGCTCGAAAAGCGCGAACTTCGCGAACATCCTCGGGTCTCCGCTTATGACAGCGTCGTTGTCCATCACCTCGCCGAGACCGAGGATACGCTCGTTGCCTACGAACGGATACATATCGTTTGCCGCGAACATGCAGCCGTTGTCGTCTATGTTCGTTGCCGGCACACAAGAAGGCATCATGACGAATACGTTCGCCTGCGACTTTTCGGTCTGATCGAGTATGTAGTTTATACCGTCGGCGCCCGAAACATTGGCGGCCTCATGCGGATCCACTATAAAGGTCGTCGTTCCGAAAGATGCGGCCGTGGCGACGAGCTCTGCCGGAGCTACCATCGTCGACTCGAGATGCAGGTGTGCGTCTATGAAACCCGGCGCGATATACGCTCCCTTGAGATCGATCTCTTTCTTGCCGAAATATGACTTTGATACGCCTAGAATGATGCCGTCCTTGACCGCTATGCTGGACTCTACGATCTCTCCCGTAAAGACATCGACCACCTTGCAGTTTCTGAATACAAGATCGGCTTTTACCTTTCCGAGAGTCGCATTAGCAAGTTTTTTATATGTCTCGTATTTCAAGGCTCCCTCCCTTCTTTATCTGTCTATACACGGAAAGGCGCTGAATGCGCCTTTCCATGTTGATTTACCGATATTGCGGAACCGTCACCGGTCTTCTCTGAAGTACGGAAGTCCGAGAGCTTCAGGCGGCTGGTTCTCGTGTTTGTTTCTCAGGCTTATTGCTATGAGCATGATGATCGTAACGAGATACGGAAGCATCTTGTAGATCTCTTTCATGGCGAAATTCGCGCCTGTAGGGATGTACAGATAAAGGATGTACAGCCCGCCGAAGAGGATCGATTCCCAGATGGCCCAGTTCGGACGCCATATCGAGAATATTACCAGAGCGATGGCGAGCCATCCTCTGTCACCGAACGCGTCGTTCGACCATACGCCGTTGGCGTAGTCGAGAACATAGAAGAGTCCGCCGATACCCGCGATCATGCAGCCGATGCAGATTGAGAAATATTTGTATTTTGTGATATTGATTCCTGCAGCGTCAGCTGTGGCAGGGTTCTCGCCTACAGCTCTGAGTTCGAGACCTGTACGTGTCCTTTTGAGCATGTAGCTTACGAATACCGCAATGATGATAGCCACATATGTCATAAAGCTGTACGAGAAAAGGAGTTCTCCCACGACTCCGGCCTTGCCGGCAAACGGCAGCGTCGTCTTGAATGCCTTGCTCGTAGCCGAAAGTGTGATCGAAGGAACCTCAGCTCCTGTCAGCTTGATGATGGATCCGCCGAAGAAGTTGCCGAAGCCTACTCCGAAGGTCGTCATCGCAAGACCTGTAACGTTCTGATTCGCTCTGAGCGTTACCGTCAGGAAACAGAATATGAGTCCCATGATGAGCGCTCCGATCATGCATGTGATAAGCGGTATTATGACGCCCAGTACAGGATTGAAAGGTCCGCCGGAGTTCTCATACATGAACGAACCGATAACTCCGCAGATGGCTCCTACGTACATGACGCCCGGGATACCCAGGTTAAGGCTGCCGGATTTCTCGTTGAGCGTCTCACCGACGCAGCCGAGCAGCAGCGGTATACTCTGCACGATGGCTCTCGGCAGGAATGTTACTAAACTAAACATCTGCAGCCTCCTTTCTGTGCGACTTGCGGAAATGTATCTGGTAATTGATGAAGAACTCCGATCCTATTACGAAGAACAGGATTATTCCTGTAAGTATGTCTCCGTAGGATCTGTTGAGTCCGAATGCCATCGAGATCTCGCTTCCGCCCTTTGCCATGAATACCATCAGAAGTCCTGAAAGTATCATGCCGATAGGATTGAAGTGCGCCAGCCATGCGACCATGACGCCCATGAAGCCTTTGCCTCCCTCGATGGTCGTCGTCATGGTATGGTCGGTGCCTGCTACCAGCAGCCATCCCGTCAGTCCGCAGATAAGTCCGCAGAGGATCAGCGTACGTATTATTACCTTGCCTACATTGATTCCGACGTATCTCGCCGTATTCTGGCTCTCGCCTACTACCGCGAGTTCGTAGCCGTGCTTGCTGTACTTCAGGTAGATATACATGAATATGGTCACGATCACGGATACGAGCACGATAAGGATGTAAGGATTGCCTGCTATCTGCGGCAGCCAGCCTATGTGAGAGGTCTGGTTGATGATCCCGATCTTGCCCGAGCCCTTCGGATGCTCCCAGATGATGATGTAGTATGCGACTATCTGGGTAGCCACATAGTTCATCATCAGGGTGAACAGTGTCTCGTTGGTGTTCCACTTCGCCCTGCAGAAGGCCGGGATGAAAGCCCAGAGCGCTCCTGCGAAAAGAGCTGCGATGCACGAGAGAAGTATGATGGCTCCGTTAGGCATCTTGCCTGACAGTGTTATCATGACTGTCGTAGTGGCAAGAACTCCCGCCATGACCTGTCCGCCTCCGCCGAGGTTCCAGAACTTCATCTTGAACGCCGGAGCAAGAGCTACCGAGATAAGCAGCAGCGACGCGAGTTCCTTGAGGAGTGCCCACATCTTACGCTCCGTCCCGAACGAACCCTCGAACATCTTCGCGTAAACAGCGATAGGGTTCAGATGAGTAGTGATCGTCGTAATGATAGCGCAGAAGATAAGTGCCGCAAGTATGCCTCCCAGCCTGATCGCCCATTCCTGTTTCTTAGGGATCATTTTGCGCTTGGTTATGTGGATCAAAGGTTCCTTTACTTGTTTATCCAACTTTCTCACCTCCAAGCTTTGTCATGAGCAGACCTACTTCGTTCTTATCTGCTGTTCTGCCGTCCACTACGCCGCTGACCTTGCCGCCGCAGAGAACGAGTATGCGGTCGGAAAGAGCGAGCAGCACGTCGAGGTCTTCGCCTACGAATATGACGGCTACGCCCCTTTCCTTCTGGCGGTTGACCAGATCATAGATCGTGTATGAAGCGTTGATGTCAAGTCCGCGGACGGCATACGCCGTAAGGAGAACAGAAGGCGCGCGCTCTATCTCGCGGCCTACCAGCACCTTCTGGACGTTTCCGCCGGAGAGCCTTCTTACAGGCGTCTCGATGCTCGGTGTCACTACCTCGAGGTCTTTGACGACCTTGTCGGCAAGATCGTGCGGACTCTTGCGGTCTGTGAACACGCCCTTGCCCTTTCTGAAGGATCTGAGCATCATGTTTTCGGAAAGATCCATGTTTCCGACAAGACCCATTCCGAGCCTGTCCTCAGGTACGAATGAGAGCTGTATTCCCTTCGCCTCTATTTCGACAGGGTCGGCGCCTATGAGGCTCGATCTCGAACCGTCGTCTTCGATGTAATTGATCTCGCCGCTTTCGATGACCTGAAGTCCCGCGATCGACTCGAGCAGTTCTTTCTGGCCGCAGCCGGATATTCCGGCGATGCCGAGGATCTCCCCTGTATTCGCCGTGAAGCTTACATCGTCGAGCTTGAGCAGTCCGTCATCGGATCTTACAGTCAGGCCCTTTACCTCTATCCTAGGCTTCACATCGTGAGGCTCCGGTCTGTCTATGTTGAGTTTGACCTCGCGCCCTACCATCATGTTGGTCATTTCCTGGGCGTTGGTCTCCTTTGTTATCAGTGTTCCGATATACTCACCTTTGCGGAGTATGGCCACCTTGTCGGAGATAGCCTCCACCTCGTGCAGCTTGTGAGTGATTATCACGACAGTCTTGCCGTCTTCTCTCATGTTATGCAGCACTTTGAAGAGCTTTTCCGTCTCCTGCGGGGTCAGTACCGCAGTAGGCTCGTCGAGAATCAGTATGTCAGCTCCCTTGAAGAGGACCTTTACGATCTCGACCGTCTGCTTCTGTGATACGGACATGTCGTAGACCTTCTGGTTAGGATCAACATCGAATCCGTACAGATCGCATATCTCGCGTATTTTCTTTGACGCCTTTTCGATATCGAGTTTGCTGAACCCCGGTATCTTCTTTCCGTTTTCAGCATCATGATCTATGCCGAGAATGATATTCTGCGCAGCCGTAAAGACATTGACGAGCTTGAAGTGCTGATGGATCATGCCTATGCCCCGGTCTGCCGCGTCTTTCGGAGACGAAATGACGACAGGCTCTCCGTCCATGAAGATCTCGCCTTCATCCGGGTAATAGATACCCGAGAGCATGTTCATGAGCGTCGTCTTTCCCGAACCGTTCTCGCCGAGAAGAGAAAGGATCTCTCCCCTGTATATATCGAGATCGACGTTCTTGTTGGCAGTGATGGTGCCGAATGTCTTTGTTATGTTTCTCATCGAAACTGCGGGTGTTCTGCTGTCCTGCAAAATGATACCCCCTTTCGAAGATTAGATACTTTTGCTTTCTTTTAAAATTTGACCGGTCCCGCCTTCACGAGACCGGTCAATATTAACAATTATGCTGTTGTCCGGGTATCTCTCTGCCGATTAACCGAAGTTGGTGTCGAGCAGGTTGATGCCGTCGATCTGGAGGTCGAAGTACGGAGCAGATCTGAACTCGGATTCATGGAAGTAACCGTCAGAGACGACTTCTGTCTCGTGTTCATACTTTTCGTCAGCTTCAACGTCAGCCTTGCAGCTTGTCAGGTGCCCGTCTCCGTCGACCGTAGCACTGGCGTTCTTATCCTTATCAACAGTTACTGTGAAAGTGCTTGTGTCGAATACATGAGTCTCACCGGCAGCGAGTGCAGCCTTGACTTCCTCGAGTTTCTCGGCTGTTCCTGGAGCAGCTACGTCAGTGTTGAGCTCTGTGAGTTCAACAGAACCTGTGTCGATAGTTCCTGTCCAGTTGGTATCGAATGTCTTGCCGTCCTTGACTGCCTTTGTGGCATATTCGAAGTACGGAGCCCAGTTGATCTTGGACGAGATGATGTAGGTGTGAGGACCTGCATCCTTTGTGCTTCCGTTGTAGGATACGTTAGGTATTCCTGCGTTCTCGCATGCAGTAGGTGCTCCGAAGGAGTCAGCATGCTGTGAGATCAGATCGCAGCCGCCCTGGATCAGCTTGTTAGCGCCTTCCTTCTCGGCTGTCTCGTCATACCACGAACCTGTGAATGTAACATCCATAGTTACGTCAGGGCATACGCTCTTGGCTCCGAGATAGAACGATGTGTAACCGGAGATAACCTCAGCATATGTGAAGGCTCCGACATATCCCATCTTAGGTGTGTCGCCTTTGAGCTTACCAGCTTCCTTGAGCTCGTTGAGCTTCATTCCTGCGGCAACACCGGCGAGATAACGTCCGTCATAGATAGCCGCGAATGCGTTGTGGTAGTTGTCCTGCTTGGCTACGAGAGCCTTGTCGCCTGTGCAGCTTACGAACTGGACATCAGGGAATTCCTGCGCAGCCTGCAGCATGTAATCCTGATGACCGAACGAGTCGGAGAAGATCAGCTTGCATCCCGCGTCTGCGAGTTCAGCTGCAGCATCGTAGCACTCCTGGCCTTCAGGAACGCCTGTCTTGATCATATAATGATCCTCGTCGATGCCGAGATTGCCCATGGCTTCCTTGAATCCGTTGATGAAGTTGAGGTCATAGGTGGAGTTCTCGTCATGGAGGCAGATAAGAGCGACCTTGAATTCATCGCTTCCGCCGCCGCTTGAGCTTCCGCCGCCGCAGCTTGCAAGTACCGGAATCATAGCCATCGTAAGGCATACCAGTAAAGCAATAAGTTTCTTTTTCATAATCATTTTCCTCCCTGTTAATGAATAACACAGTGTTAGGTTTATGATGATTTTATTTTAACCCCACAAACCATAAATAACAAGAAATAAAATAATTTTATGTTTGCACAAAGGGGCCGTATGAAACAGCCCCTTTGTTAAACATCATGTTAAGTTATTACAGCTTCTTGAGAAGTCCTGTAGCCTCGTTGAATTCGTTGATGAGTTCGTCGACTTTTTCTCTTTCCTTGCGGAGAGCGCCCCATGTATTGGCTTCGTCATACCACAGCGCATTGAGCTCGTCGCTCGTCTTGCCCTGCTGCTCGACCCATGTGTAGTACTTGAGGTTATGGATCCTCTTGCGGTCTGTGTAGCGCAGCTCAAGCAGGTTGTCGGTCTTCTCGTCGAGGATGTGCTTGTTGAAGTGGAGCGCAGCCTTTTCGTGCGTGTACTCGCCCTGCTCGTCCTGGAGCTCCTTGATACGGGATCCGTACATTACGGAGGAGTCCGTCATTACTGTTGCCAGAACGTCGTTCTCGTCCAGCTCGTAGTACTTGGCCATCTTGATGCAGCAGAGCATGTTGGCAATGCCGCTGATGCCGAAGTAGCCGAGAAGGTCGACGAGTTTAGGATCGACGCCCTGCTCCTTGAGGTATTCGCGTCCGACCGGCTCGTTGAAGAGTCTGAGGAGGTTCTGGGAATCCTCGTCGTCGATGGCGATGACCATATCTGTGTTCTTGACATTGTGGATCCACGGAACGTGCTTGTCGCCGATACCTTCGATCCTGTGAGCTCCGAATCCGTTGTCGAGGAGCGTCGGGCACTGAAGAGCCTCGCCGACTGCGAGCTTGGCTGTCGGATAGAGTTCCTTGAGTCTGTCGCCCGAAGCTGTCGTTCCGGCAGAACCCGATGTGAACGCCATTCCGGCGAATCTTCCGTTCTTGCCCTTGATCTCTTCGAAGGCTTCTGCGATCGCATTTCCTGTGACGTTGTAATGCCACATGTAGTTGCCCATCTGCTCAAACTGGTTGAGGATCCAGACGTCTTCTCTTGTCTCTCTCAGCTCATGTGTCTTGTCGAATATCTCTTTTACGTTCGACTCTGTGCCAGGCGTAGCGATGACTTCGCTGGCGACGTTCTTGAGCCAGTCGAATCTCTCGCGGCTCATGCCCTCAGGCAGAATAGCGATCGAATATACTCCGAGAAGAGCGCTGTCGAAGGCGCCGCCTCTGCAGTAGTTTCCTGTCGAAGGCCATACAGCCTTGTGATAACCCGAGTCGAACTGTCCGGTAACGAGTTCAGGTACGAGGCATCCGTAGGAAGCTCCTACCTTGTGGCAGCCTGTAGGGAACCACTTGCCGATCATGCAGATGATGCGGCACTTTACTCCCGTCAGTTCAGGAGGGAGCACGATGTAGTTAGGTCCGTGGAAGAGTCCGCCGGATTCCTTCTGCTCGTTCTTCCATGTGATACGGAAGAGGTTTACAGGATCGATGTCCCAGAGTCCGGTGTTCTTGAGTTTAGCAAGGATCTTTTCAGGAACCTTTTCAGGATGCATCTGCTGATCGATGGTCGGCAGGATGATGTTCTGAGCCTTTGCGCGTTCGATGTTGTTCTTAAGGCCCTTTTCATAGATGGTGAGATCAAGCATTTCGTACCTCCGTTGATCTTGGTGAAGAACTATGTATTTCTATTTGAAATATATTTTATCTCGGATATTTTTATGATGCCAAAAACATTTTTATATGTCAATAAAATGCTCTTGTTTTTCAAAGCATTTTTTATCTGCCGAGATCTTTCATTACTTCTTTGAATTTATCGATGTCAGGCTCGAGTCTGATAGGCTCCCCTGCCGCCTTTATACCGTTGGCCGTATCCTTGAGTCCGTTGCCCGAGACTATCACCGTCACGGTGGCATCGGCAGGGAGTTTTCCCTCTCTGCACAGTTTCTGGACTCCTGCCATTCCGGTAACGCCGGCCGGTTCGCCGAACACTCCGCATTCCCTTCCGGTGACTCTCATCGCCTCGAGTATCTCATCATCCGTCACCTCTACAGGTATACCGCCCGATTCTACTATGGCGTTGATGGCCTTGTCCGGATTTCTAGGCACTCCTACCGAGATCGAGTCCGCGATGGTGTTTTCTTCCATCGGTTCCCAAGGCTCTCCGGTGCGTGCCGCCCTGTTGATCGGGCATGTGTTGACCGACTGCACCGAGATCAGTTTCGGAAGCCTGTCGATGAAACCTGCGTTGTAAAGGTCCTTGAATCCTTTCCACACTCCTGCGATAGTGCAGCCGTCGCCTGTCGAAAGCACGACGTAATCCGTCACGGTCCAGCCGAGCTGCTCTGCGATCTCGAGAGCCACTGTCTTCTTGCCTTCCATCAGATAGCAGTTGATCGCGGCGTTTCTGTTGTACCAGCCGTACTCATCGATAGCGGCCTTCGAGAGTTCGAAGGTCTCCTCGTAATTGCCCTTTACCGAGATGACGTTAGCTCCGAAGATGAGGAGCTGGGCCACCTTTCCGATAGGAGCTCTTTCAGGAACGAAGATATATGTCTTCAGTCCGGCCGCGGCCGCATTGCCGGCCAGGGAGCTTGCGGCGTTGCCCGTTGACGAGCAAGCTATGGTGTCATAGCCCGCTTCGACCGCCTTTGCTACTCCCATCGAGCTCGCCCTGTCCTTGAGGGAAGCCGTCGGGTTCAGGCCGTCATCCTTGAGGTAGAGCTTGGCGATGCCGAGCTTTTTTGCCATGCGCGGCTCAGAATACAGAGGCGACCAGCCTACTCTCAGAGGAGGCTGCTTGGTGTCCTCCTCTACCGGGAGGAACGGACGGTAGCGCCACATCGTATAATTGGTGCTCTTCGAGATCTTCTCAGGACTCGATACGGACCTGATATAGTCGTAGTCATATACGACATCCAGTATGCCCCCGCACTCGCATGTGGTCGCGTCAGGAAGCGCTTCGTATTCCTTTCCGCACTTGATGCACTTTAGACATTTGACATTTTTCATGGATAAGACTCCTTTCGCGTCATCGCGTTATCTTCCGTTACAAGATTAAACCCGCATTATGCAATAATCAACTAAAATCATTTCAGTATCCCTTTTTCACATCCGCAAGATGCATGAGCGGCTGACCCGCAGCGAATCTTTTCAGATCTTCGCAGAAGAAATCCACTGTCATATCCACAGTATAAGGAAGCCCCATGTCACCGGATATGTGCGGAGTGATTATGCAGTTCGGCGCATCCCAAAACGGATGGTCTTCAGGGAGAGGCTCCGGATACACGACGTCAAGCGCTGCCCCGGCTATCCTTCTTTCACGCAGAGCTTCGATCAGCGCGTCCTGATCGATCACCATTCCCCTGCCAACATTTATAATGAAAGTCCTGTCCGACAGCATCGCGATGCGTTCCCTGCTCAGAAGGCCTCTGCTCGCCGGAGTGCCCGGTATGCAAAGCAGCAGGACATCGACGTTCCCTGCGAATGCCGGGTCGGAAAACAGCCTGTCGAATTCACTGAAGCTGTATACCGCATCGAAGCCTTCCGCAGGGCGTCCGCTTCTCGAAAAACCGGTCACACTCTCTGCTCCGAGAGCTCTGTATCTCTGAGCGGCATTCCTCCCGATGTCGCCCGTGCCGATGACGGCGATGCTGCTGCCGGCGATCGATCTCAGCGGAAGGTCCTGCACCCAGCAGCGCGCATTTATCACCTTGTTGTACTCGTACATCTGCCTCATCAGCATCAGCGTCACCATGATGATGTGCTCGCTTATGGTCCTGCCGTAGGCTCCCGAGCTGTTTGTCAGTTTCACCTCTCCCGAATCGAAGACTCCGCTCTCAGCGTACGCTCCTATGCCGGCAAAAGCAGTATGGCACCATTTCAGGCGCGGCATCTCTGACAATATCGAGGCATCGCCCCCGCTGTAGATGACCTCGCAGTCAGACACTCTCCCGCTAGCCTCTCCGGCGCTTTCATAAAACGCGATGTCAAAGCCGCAGGCGCGTGCCGTATCCGTCATCTGTTTCCTGTTCTCTTCCGAAAGGAAGTCTGCTGTCACACATATTTTTCTCATGACTGGATTTTACCATATCCGTTTTCTCTTATCACAAAAAACAATCACTGTATTAATTGTGTACAAGTTTCCTTATATGGTGGTACAATTACATCGATATGGGCTTTTTGAAGGGAATGTCACTCAAAAGAAAGACTGTGCTCACGCTGATACTGATCATATCTCTGATCAGCGTCACCGCTCTTTTGCTGTTCTCAAAAGCCACAAAAGACATCATCCGTTCGGAATACGGCACATACTGCTCCGATCTTGCGAACACCGTAGCCAGTTCCGTCAATGTGAGCGATGTCAAGGCGGTGAAGCGGGAAGTCATGAAGGTTTACCGCAGTCTTCCGGAATCCGATATCATGATCAGCGATCAGGAGGATGAGCCGGGCTATGGCGGATATATCGCCCGCTATGCTCATATCCAGCAGACAAAGGAGTTCTCTTCGATAAGAAACTCCCTTCGTAAGATCCAGGACAGTTCTCACGTGCAGTGTCTTTACATCACCTGGCCGGATGTCGCTACCGGCCGCCTGATATATCTTGTGGACGGCGCGTACATAGACAACTGGCCGCCGGGAAGTCTGGAAGAGCTGTATGACAGCGATTTCAGAAACGACGGAGATATAAATTCGGGCTTCGACATACTCCTCGGCGAAGATGATGAAGGCGGACGCATCGTGACGGCCGCCATGCCGATACGCGACAGCTACGGCCAGGTCATAGCATACGCCGGACTCGATTACTCCATAGAAGAGATGCTGGCGCTCCAGCGCCGCTTCGTCCTTATCGTACTCCTTATACTTGTGCTTCTCGCAGCGCTCGCATCATTCGCGGCGATACGCCTCGTGGACAGATCCATCGTAAAGCCTGTCAACGAGCTGTCTGCAGCTGCTGCAGGATACACCAAAGATGTCAGGAGCAGCGGCGAAGGCTTCCACAGATTCGCCGATCTTGAGATCCGTACCGGTGACGAGATCGAGGTGCTGGCTGATTCCATCAAGCAGATGGAGCACGACATGAACAGCCACATAGCCAATCTTCTCTCTGCAAGAAACGAACTTGACAGATCCAAGGAATACGCCGAAGAGATGGAAAAGAAATCATATATCGACGCTCTGACAGGCGTGCGCAACAAGCGTGCATACGAATCAGCCATAGATAACCTGAACGCCGACATAACGCAGCATGTCGCCCGCTTCGGTATCGCGATCGTAGATCTCAACGATCTCAAGCGTATAAACGACAGCTGCGGTCACGATCACGGTGATGAGGCGATAAAACTGATCTGCAGAGTCATCTGTGATGTTTTCGACCACTCCCCTGTCTACAGGTACGGAGGCGATGAGTTCGTGGTGCTGCTGAGGAACCGCGACCTCGCGAACATCAGTGAACTGGTCGATGAATTCAAGTCGAGGGTCGCGGCTATGCGCGATGATACTGATGCCGAAGCCTGGGAGCGCGTGACCGCCGCGATCGGCTACTCGGTATTCGACCCTGAGACCGACTCAGATACTCAAAGCGTATTTGAGCGGGCTGACAAAGATATGTACAGAGATAAAAAAGAGGCCAAGGAAGCATCCCCGGCCGGAAAGAAGGACAAATAACAGATGAGTACGATAGTCGACAGATTCATGAGGTATATCTCCATCGATACGCAGTCAGACCCTGACAGCGGGTCAGTACCGAGCACATCAAAACAGTTCAGGCTGGCGAAGCTTCTCGCAGAGGAAATGACCGCCATGGGAGTATCCCATGTAAAGTACGATGAAGAGCACTGCTATGTATACGGCGAGATACCGGCCAGCTGTGAAGGCGATATCCCGGCAGTCGCTTTTATATCTCACATGGACACTGCCCCGGATGCTCCCGGCGATGCATCGAACGCTAGGATCATAAAAAACTATGACGGAGGCGTCATTGCGCTGAACGGCAGCGTCTCTCTCGATCCCGGATCATGTCCCGAGCTGAAAGATTACACGGGCTGCGACCTGATCGTGACCGACGGCGTTTCACTGCTGGGCGCGGATGACAAAGCCGGCATCGCCGAGATAATGACGATGGCCGAAAGACTCATAAGCGATCCTTCCATACCTCACGGCAGAGTCGGCATAGCTTTCACCTCTGACGAGGAGATATGCGGCAACGCCAGGTTCTTCGACATCGAAGGCTTCGGCATGGACTATGCCTATACGGTGGACGGAGGCCCTGTCGGAGAGATAGAGTACGAGAATTTCAACGCTGCAGAAGCGGTCATACATGTCAGCGGCAGGAACATCCATCCGGGAGAGGCCAAGGATGTCATGGTGAACGCGGTAAGGATAGCCGCCGAGCTAGACGGACTGCTGCCTCAGGAGGAACGTCCGGAATACACCGAAGGATACGACGGGTTCTTCCACCTGACCTCCCTGTCCGGAGACGTAACGGAGGCCGAGTCGAGGTATATCATCAGAGATCATGATGATGAGAAGTTTCAGATCAAGCAGGACCTCATGCAGAAGTGCGTCGATTATCTGAATCTGAAATACAACGGCGCTGTCGAACTCGAACTGACCGAGCAGTACCGCAACATGAGAAAGCACATAGAGCCGCATATATTCCTTATTGACAACGCGAAGAAAGCCTTTGCAGAATGCGGCGTCGAGCCTGTCGTGCTGCCGATAAGAGGCGGCACCGACGGAGCCATGCTCACATACAGAGGACTTCCGTGCCCTAACCTCTCGACCGGAGGTCTCAACTTCCATTCGAACACCGAATACATACCTATACAGTCGCTAGAAAAAATGGCGGATGTGCTCGTCGAACTTGCGAGCCTTACCGCCAGATAAAGGATCACATCTGCGAAAGAAACAGTCCGCTTCTCAGAGCAGCTTGTCAGCCCATTCCGGTTCTCTGAAACCTGTGAGCACAAAGCCGTCGCCGACGAGGAGCGGTCTTTTTACGAGCATCCCGTCTGTGGCGAGCAGAGCGAACTGCTCGTCATCGCTCATCTCCGGAAGTTTCTTTGAGAGGCCGAGTTCACGGTACTGCATGCCGCTGGTATTGAAGAACCTCTTCAGCGGAAGCCCGCTCATCTTATGATACTTTCTCAGATCCGCCTCGCCCGGATTGTCCGTCTTTATGTCGATCACCTCGTGATCTATGCCCTTTTCCTCAAGCCATTTCAGAGCCTTTTTGCACGTGCTGCACCTGCTGTAGCAATATACCTTTACCATATCCTCCTCCGTTCTCTGCCAGGTCCTTCTTTTTTTCAACACAATGATACCATATAATTGGATGTGATGAAGGGAGAAAGGAGCACGACATGAGAGACCTTACATTAGGCAGCACCGGCATCACGGCGCCGCAGAACGGATTCGGAGCGCTTCCAATACAGAGACGCAGCACTGACGACGCGGTCGCCCTGCTCAGAAGAGCATACGAGGGCGGCATGCGCTATTTTGATACCGCAAGAGCGTATTCAGACAGCGAGACCAAGCTCGGCATCGCTTTCGAAGGAATACGGGACAAACTGTATATCGCCACGAAAACGACCGCGACCACCGGAGACAAGGTGAAGGAAGACCTTGAGACCTCACTTCGCGAGCTGCGCACGGACTACATAGACGTCTACCAGCTGCACATGGTCGACAGAGTATATAAGCCGGGTGACGGCAGCGGCGTATACGAGGCTCTGCTCGAAGCAAAGGACGCCGGAAAGATCCGGCACATCGGAGTGACGGCCCACAAGATCGGCGTAGCATTCGATCTGGTCGATTCCGGTCTGTATGAGACCATGCAGTTCCCGTTCAGCTATCTGTCCGATGAGCGCGACTTCGAGCTCGCAAGGCGCTGCGGCAAAAAGAATATGGGATTTATCGCCATGAAAGGCATGGCCGGCGGTCTGATCACCAGGTCCGATGTCGCCATGGCTTTCCTCGAAAAGTATCCGAATGTCATGCCTATCTGGGGAGTGCAGAGAGAGGAAGAGCTCGAACAGTGGCTGTCGTATATGGATGACACGCCTGCTCTGACCGGTGAAATGATCGCATACATCGAAAAGGAAAAAGCAGAGCTTTCAGGCGACTTCTGCAGGGGATGCGGCTACTGCATGCCGACCTGCCCTGCCGGCATCGCTATAAACCAGTGCGCACGCATGTCGCTGATGCTGAGGCGCGCACCTTCGGACGCATGGCTGTCAGAGCACTGGCAGGCCGAGATGAAGAAGACCGAGGAGTGCATAGAGTGCGGCCAGTGCACGGCTCACTGCCCGTACGAGCTCGACACTCCGGCTCTTCTCAAAAAGAACTACGAGGACTATAAGAAAGTCCTCGCAGGCGAAGTCAAGGTCGACTGAATGTATAGAATAATCGAGGGACCGGTCGGACCGGTCCCTCTTTTGATCCTTACTTTTTGTTTTTCAGCACTACAACGCCGTTTTTGCCGCCTTTATACTCTCCGTCTTTCATGACCGCCTGTCCGTTCACATAGACATGGACTATGCCCTCCGGACGGAAGTCAGGCTTTTTCTCATCGACCTTCATATTATCAAGATCGATGACAGTGATATCGGCTTTATATCCCGGCTTCAGATAGCCCCTTTCAGGTATGCGGAAGCGGTCGGCCGTCTTGCCTGTCATCTTGCGCACGATCTTCTGCATCGGGATGCTGTACCTCTTCGCCAGAATGAAGAACTGCGGGAAAGTCTGGAATGCAGCGATGTTCTGAAGGCCCTTGTCGACCACCCACGCGTCTGTCATGAACACCGACAGCTCATCGTTCATGAGGCGCTGCACGATCTCATCGTTGTAATATCTGCCGAGATAGATGCTGCCCGCACGATCCGAAAGTTCGACCAGCTTGAGGTACATGTCGAGTTCTGACAGGCCCTCTTCGGCTGCGCACTCCGGTATGGTCTTTCCCTCGTATTCCGGATGATCGTCCGAGATATACGCCACGACCATGTCGTCCCAGTCGATGCCGAGCACCTTGCGGTACATCAGTATCGTGAGTTCGAGCTTGCGGCGGTTTACAGGAAGCTTTGCCTCCTCACTGCTGAGCTTCGCGTACCACTCAGGGAACACGACCGTTATCACTGACGCTCCGTAGTGGAAAGCGTAGTTATCGAACGATATAGGATTGCCCGTATAGTGCTCGCCGTGGAATGTCGCGAGCATCTTGTTCAGAAGCTTCCAGCTCCTCTCTCCCACGAATATGAGATGGCTGTATTCGAGCCTGCAGCCTGACTTGTGCATTATATCCACCGCCTCGTCGAGGCCCATCTCGAGATGCGACTTCCTTGTGAGCAGCGGATAGTCTGCACTTACTATGGAATTTGCCCGCGGGTGGATCGTAACTATGCCGTCGTACTTTGCTATCTCTTTCGCAAATGCGATTATCTCGTCTTCTTTCGCATAGCGGTCAGGCTCGTACATGAAACCGAAAGACCCGCCGAAGGCTCCGCCCTCCATGGCTTCTCTGACGTGTTCGAGCTCCCTTTTGATCTGCTCCTGTGTATAAGGCGCAGGATCATAGCCCGTCATGCCGGCTCTTATGGAACCCTGACCGATCAGCGGCACCAGGTTCACGTAGAGATTGCCCTTCGCTCGCTTTTTGAACTCGGCAAAGCTGCACGGATGCAGCGCATCGAAAAGCCCGCCGCCTATCTTGTCCCTGTACGGAGTGTCAGGGTCGATGCCGAAGGACGAGAAGCTGCAGTTGCCTGTGATCTGTGTGGTTATGCCCTGTTCGATGAACGGCCTGTAGTATTTCTCAGCATCCTCTCTGTCGTAGAAGAAATCGTTGTGTGAATGCGCATCTATGAAGCCCGGGCAGATCTGCAGGCCGCTTATATCGATGACCTCGTCTGCCTTTTTCTTTATATTCCCGGCTACTTCGACGATGCGGTCGTCTTCGATCAGTACATCGCCTGTGAACGGCCTGTTGCTCGAGCCGTCATATACTGTCCCGCCTTTGAATAGTGTCTTCATCTTTTATCTCCTTGTATCACTGTATCATCCGCATCGATTTTATCACTTTGCTCCATACGGTCAAAGTTTTTGAAGCTGACAAGCACCATGGAAACGGACATCACGAACGCCATCAGGTCGGATATCGGGCTGGCATAAAAGACCCCGTATATGCCGAAAAACTTCGGCAGGATCAGCAGCAAAGGTATGAGAAAGAGCCCCTGCCTCGAAAGGGATACCAGGAGTCCCTGCCTGTGATTTCCCGTTGCCGAAAAATATATTATCGTGACCGGCTGTATATTCTGGAAGAACACCAGCATCATGTATATGCGGAGGTACAGTATCGCGAACTGATAGTACAGTTCTGAACCTGTTCCGAATATTGAAATGATCTCCCTCGGGAAGCACTGCAGGCAGAAAAAGAATATGACGCCTACAGTGAACGCGGCGGCGAAAGCCCTCCAGTAAGCGGATTTGACCCTGTCGTAACGCTTCGCCCCGAGGTTATACCCCCATATAGGCTGGCATCCCTGTCCTATGCCGACGGCGAACGACACCATTATCATGTTGAGCTTCTGGGCTATTCCGGATACGGCGAGAGGTATGTCCGGTCCGTAGATCGAATGCGCGCCGTAAGTCTCGAGCACATTATTGAGGACAAGCGCAGTGGTCATCATCAGCATGTGATTGACGAAGTTAGGTATGCCCGCCTCCATACTGTCCATCATGTGAGAATAGCTGACGCCAAGTTCGCGCAGGGATATCCTGAATGATCTGAACCTCGGAAAATACAGCACTGTCAGAACGGCTCCCGTGAACTGGGATATCGCCGTAGCGGCTGCGGCGCCCTCAAGGCCAAGCCCCATCGGATACATGAAGAGCCAGTCGAGGAATAC
>Ga0256405_10004337_pt1 | contig 26807 bp, 20 predicted proteins | sample RumenRJG_02DNA_FD_189096 | JGI IMG/M metagenome (GOLD analysis project Ga0256405, IMG submission 189096) | Bovine rumen microbial communities from Lethbridge, Alberta, Canada - RJG_02 | ecosystem: Host-associated > Mammals > Digestive system > Stomach > Rumen | place: Canada: Alberta... | reverse complement strand
AAAGAAGATGATAACGAAACTATACATACCGATAATAGACCTGAGCCGGGCGAACTTTGATTACGGAAGAAACCTGTCGAATGAGGAGATGGCAAATATGGAATACGAGAAATTCCGAAGGACGGACAGGCAGGTTGACAACTATGTGACCCAAATGCAATACAGGAAGGATAATAGATGGGATGTCCGCGAGGCGAGAAATTACAGGAGGGATTTTTCCAACGTTATCGACGAGGATGAGTATGTCGAATGCGAGGCGTTTTTTGCCGATTCCAAGAAAAAAGAAGTTTCTGAAGAATTCTTTTCCGAACATGACAACGGTAAAAAATTCATCATAACGATAAACATAAACCCGAACTCACTCGAGCAGGAGGCTGAAAGCGAGCTAAGATATTGGCGCGATGACTCAAACGGTGTCTTGAATGACAAGACGATGGATAATCAAACGAAAATCGAGTGCCTGATGAGGAGGGACCTTGGTATCGAACTTGGAGGGGCTCGTAAAAAATTGGAGGATTGCAGGATAATTGCCGATTTCTCAAACAAGGACTTCCCGTATTATTACGGAATATTGGTTAGTAAAATAAGTGATTTTTAATATTTTCATAAAATGGCTGAGAACGAAATAAACAACAGTGAACTTGAAAGGAAAGCTGCATTGGAGACGTTGCACGCGTCCTACCAAATGTATAAGAACAGCATTAACGAAATGCGGGAAGTCCGTTCCGAAAAAACGGATAAGTACGGAAATCGGGTGTATTCCGATGAGAGTATCAGGAAAACCAATCAACTAATGGCCACAATGCAGAAGGACATAAAAAACAAATACCTAGCACTTGGCGGTAATGAGGAAGATCTTGAAAAACCTATAAAAAAAGGCAGGAGCAGTAAGAAGGCAGTGCTTGATGGCGTAAAAGAACGCAATATGAGCGAAGACGAGAAAAAGAAATCGCTGAGATACCTGAAAGAGGCTCAGAAATATGCCGAGGTTCTGAACAAATATGCCGAAGAGAATAAAAAGCAGGCTGAAATGGTAAACGGCAGCATTGATGAACTTGAAAAAGTTTCATCACCCGAATCTTATGAGAGACATACCGAAGAAGAAAAAGTGGAAACGGCGGCTCCTAAGGTAGACGAAAGGCTGTTGAAACCGGTTGCCACGCAGGAAGAGAAAAAAGAAACACAGCAGCCGCAACAGAGTAAGAGCTACGACACCGTTAGGCTGCCTTCCGGCGGAGAATGCTATCCAAACAAAATGAAGGAAATAAAAGTAGCCCATCTCGTCGCATACGATGAGAATATGATACTTTCCCCGAACCTTTACAGGAACGGAACATTCCTTGACCACATACTCCGAAATAAGATTATTGACCCGATTGATCCTGACTATTTGGTACAGGGAGACAGGGACGCGATAATCATTTGGCTAAGGGCCGGTGGATACGGTCCAATGTATCCAATAAGGATGACGGATGAAGCTACGGGAACGGAATATGAGACCGAGGTTGACCTGTCTGCATTGAAATTCAAGAAATTCACACTGAAAGGAGACGAGAACGGATTCTTCGACTTCATCACGCCTACAACGGGAGACAGCATAAAATTCAGGTTTTTGACGGCGGGTGACTCGAAGACATTGGACGAGATGAAGAAAACCGAGAACGAACTGTCGACTACCAATAAAATCAAGGAAAACATACGTGAAATCCGCTCATTTATCAACGATTCGGATAAATTCACTGATATTGAAACCGACAATCTCCTGAGAAATCTTGACAAGATTGAGGACACTGTATATGACAGGTATGAGGATGTTAGGGATTCTGATTTTTCACACGAATTGACAAACAGGCTCATTTTATCCACTGTTTCCGTGAACGGTGTCGACGACAGGAAATACATTGCGAACTACGTGATGAATATGAACCTCAAGGACGCGACCGAATACAGAAAATACATCGTAGAGAATGAGCCCGGTATTGACTATAACGTAAAGGTAAAACGTCCTGATAGTCTCGGAGGTGGCTATGAGGAAACCTTTCTGCAACTTGATCAGTTTATTTTTGTCTATTAAACGTGACCAAGATTCGGTAATGAATTTTTGGGACGAGATTTATGGATGCGTAAACTATCTCAATCTGCCTTATGATACGGTAATGAACCTTCCTGTATATGTCAGGAAGTTCTGGATTAAAAAACACAATAGGCAGGTTGAGGAGGAACAGGCTGAAATGGAACGCGCAAAAGCCGGACAATCCGCAGGCGACTTTATATCAGGTGAAGGGGTTAACGCTTTCGCTGAAATGGAGCAGAGAAAACAAAGATGAGAAGGTAGAAATGCCCTCTCATTTTTATGTATCCGGTATTTATAAGTGCATGATTATATGATTTCTAAATGGCTGACAATCTCAAAAACATAGAGGATGCTTTAAATTCGATAAAATCAAAAGCCGACTTCATATCCGATACCGTTGACAGTAATTTCGACGGTAAGATCAGTGATATTGCCAAAAAAAATCAGGAAATACTTGACGCAATTGGTAAAATCACTTCGAAAAATTTTAGCGGAGGTTCAAATAAAACTGTCGGAAAGATAAATTGGGGTAATTTCAATAAGAAAATCGACGAACTCAGCGGAAATTTATCCGCGTATGGTAAAGCGATTTCGGAACCCGTAGACAGGCTTAATACAACTCTGTTAGAAACTAACAAGTTCCTAATGGATATAGCCGGCCACATTACGAACCAATCTTCTACTGGAACTACTACGCAGCAAAGTACCGCTTCAAACGGAAAGTCAGGCAATGGTAAAGAAGGGATACATGAAACGGTAAAGGAAATTCTCGGCGTATTAAAGGATATACGAAACGGCCAGAAAGCCAACGATAAGGGGCTTCAGAGATTAATCGAAAAAAACAGGAAAACTGAAGAGTATTACACCAAGGCGATGCGGCTCGATTCTAAAAAGCTTAAAGAGCTGATGGAGTCGAAAGACCTAAAGGGCGAGCAAAAAAAAATGCAGGAAGCCGTTATTGCTAAACGCAACGAGAAAAAGAACAAGAAGAAAGAGGAAGAAGGTGGAAATTCCGGATGGAAAGTTGCCGCTAAAATAGCCGGAAGCGTAGCAAGTGTCGGAAAAGCCCTATCAGAAAGGGTAACGACAGGACAAACCGCAGACGCAGCAATTGGGAAAATATCAAGTTTAGGCGCGGGTGGTGCAATTTTCGGCGCAATCTTGTCTTTGGTAAAATCAGCGTTTGATATAGGCAATAGGGAACAGCAAAGCGCGGCTAATTATGTCCGTCAATTCGGAGGCAATCAGCGCGGCATGATTTCCGCACAGGCGACGGCAAGGAGCCTTATGGATTCTCCGCGTGCCCGTCAGCTTGGTTATAGGGTAGAGGAAGCCTACAGTGCAATGACCTCGTTCACAGAGGCTGTTGGACGAACGGCGGACCATTTATCACGAAGGGATTTGGAATCCGCCGTAAACCTAGGAAAATTCGGAATAGGCGGGCAAACTATCAAGGATTTTGATTCATTTGGACAATCATTAACGGCAACTAACGCATTTTTCGCTAAACTTTACGGAGACGTATCAAAGAAAGGACTTTCTTTTAAAGCCGTATCAAAAGCCGTAAACGACAATTTGAAAATGGCGCAAACCCATACGTTTGCAAACGGACTAAGGGGTTTGACGGCAATGGCAGAGAAAGCCGTTCAACTTAAGTTCAATATGCAGCAGGTGGCTTCGTTCGCCGACAAAGTTTCAACGATTGAGGGGGCGCTGCAGACTTCGGCAAGCCTATCCGTTCTCGGCGGTTCATTCGCTCAATACGGAAATCCACTCGAAATGCTTTACGACGGGCTTAACGATACTGAAGCAGCATTTGAGCGTATATCGAAAATGATGGAAGGACGCGCCTTCTGGGATTCAAGCAAGGGTGAAATCAGTATGGCGACGTCAGACCGTATGCTGACGAAAGAAGCTGCAAAAGCTATGGGCATAAGTGGAGACGAAGCTATAAATATGGCATACAACAACGCCAGAATTAAAATGGTTGAGTCACAGATACTAGGCGGAATTGATAAAGAGACCGCTGAATACATAAAAAATATTGCGCAAATCAACAAGGCGGGAAAAGCATATGTCACACTGAATGGGCAGGAAAAATATGTTTCTTCCCTAAATGCCGGAGATAAAGAGGCATTGAAGGCCGAGTCTCAGAAGAAGGGGGAAATTGAAAATGCTGATTTGGGTTCAATCTATCAGAAGACAATGACGATCGGCGAGAAGCTGCAGGCAATGCTCGACTTCTTGCAACAGAAACTCTATATGATGATTTTCCACGGATTTGACAGGCTTACCGGTGGATATGTTGGAGGAATCACTCATATACAAGAGGAAGGTAGAAAACGAGGATGGAGCGAAGAAAAAATAAGTTCGAAAATTGCCGAATATGACAAACATGCGGATGACGAAGCTTTCTTGAAAAGAAACTACGGAGGATGGGGAGGCTTTACCCTCGCTGGCCGAAGGAAAAAATATGCTAAGTCACTAGTTGGAGAGAACGGAATTTCTCCACAATCGCCGGACATAGCGTCAAACGTACCGGGTAATGGATATATAAACGGACGGTCGCATTTTAACGGCGGAACACTTGTTGAGCTCGAGAAGGGTGAGTTTGTCATGAATAAAGTCAGCACGGCTCTTTATTCAAAAGAGCTAATGGCAATGCAAAGAGGCGCTTACCCCGCAAACACGCAGTTAAGGAATACCGACACAACCTCCGTAATGGGCCTATCAAGAGTTTCGCCTACGGGACGTGTTTCAGAGGCGCCGCAAAACATGCAGCGAGGCGGGGAGATTGGCGGAACGATAAAAGTGGACATTCCTCAGACAATCACGATAAATCTTTCGGGAGCGGGACAAATTGGACAATATGATATCTCCAATATTATCAAGAATTATGTTGATACATTTATGAAAGAAGCCCAAATAAGGGGAAATTTGGATGGATTCAACAAGGAAAGATTCTACAATCAGTCAACCGTTATTTAGCGGCAAGATCTGATCTTATACTTAACGTATAAATCCAGGATCTTTAAGTGATCCTAGTTTATACAAAGATTTTTTAAAATAAATAAAAATTGTTTATTTTATATTTGTTTTTTCTTAAGTAAAGAACGTTTAAAATAAGAGTACTTATGGCTACAGATGGTAAAGGGATCGTAAAAGTACCGGGTGTACTAAGGACAAACGAGGAAACGAGACAGGAATTGCTGAACAGGCTGTTTTGGGGGGATAAGACCTATACGGATTTCGGCGATGATTTTGTCCGTTACTCGGAGTTCAAAACGCGTCAGGGCGGTTCGCTTACTGACGGGTTAATGCTTTATGACTTCACCCATGGGGAAACAGATTTTGCCAAAGATATTAACAGATTATTCGTTCCGAAAAATGTTTCGGAAAGGAAATATGTAGTTCGTACTGACAGGAAATATGACGGAAAAAAGTGGGAAGGGGATTATTTTGAAACTTTTACCAAGGATAATAAACTCGATGAAATAGGCAATATCGAATTCACCAAGGGGCGGGCCATAAATGAGTACAACCGAATGGACCGCAGAATGGAGACGAAGTACATTACACCGGCCCTCATTAACTTTTACGGTAGCTCTGCAGGAATGCTTCCGCTGACAAGTAGGTTCGCGATAGTGAACTCAACTGGAAGAATGGGAGACATACCTGAGGCAAACGTTTCGTTTGTACATGATTTTTGGGACAGCAACTACGACGATGATGATTTTGGACAGAAAAAGTACCTCGTATCTATGGCGCAAGAAGCGGCGAAAGTATCGCCGATATCGTCAAGGACGAATCATTTCCTATATGACGGAAAAAATTATTTCTCTTCGTATATCAATTTCTCCAGAAAAGAAGGTGATGGAAGAGGTGTATTGTCGAAACTTGCCAACAATCCATCAGATGGAAATGAATTTGAAGATAAAACGGGGGATTTCTGGATTGAAAATAGTAGATTTAAAATTGATTGGTCCACAAGATTTTATTTTGATGAAGGAGATGTCCCGCACGAAGGCGAAAACGAACGCAGATTACGAGGAAGGGAAACGTTAAAGGGGGAGAAAAATAATCTCCTTCATAGAACAAATAGACTATTCAACGAACATAAAATATCAACATTGGTTGGAAGGTTCCATACATCGAGTGAAATATCGAAGGATGCGTCTGAATTTGACAGCGCAAAAACCGATCTATATGGCAATTCCCACGGAAGAAACCTTCTCAAAAAGAACCATAGAGGCAAGAAAACAAACGATTACGAAAACCCATATTGCCGCGTATGGACTTACCATCACCAATACGACAACAACGAAAAACTTATAAGACCGTTCATTACGGATGAAGGAGGGCCAATTGGAATCCAAGATCTTCATGTCGGAAACCCATATAAGGTTGGAGACGGGAATATTGGAGGCTCCGCGGCATTGGCAAGGAGGACCGTATTAGGCAGGAACGGGTATGTCAATATCGCCCCTAGTAACCGTGGAACCAATAAAGTTGACATTAAAAATTGCATGTTCTCAATCGAGAACCTGGCTTGGAAAGATGTCGCGCACAAAGAAAGGAGCATAACGAACGAACAGATAGGGCCAAATGGAGGAAGGATAATGTGGTTTCCTCCGTATGACCTTGATTTCCAAGAAAATATAAATGTAGATTGGAATGGCAGCAAGTTCCTTGGAAGGGGTGAAAGTGTATGGACGTATTCGAACACGGAAAGAAACGGGACACTGTCGTTCGCGCTATTGATAGACCATCCGTCAATCATTGACAATATACCAAAATTTATCCCGAAAGCCGACAACGGAAACAGTGCGAGCGAAACGGGAGATTTGGAATGGGACGTTCTCAGGTTTTTTGCCGGCTGTGATCCACTTACTTTCAACATCAATAAAGCCGCTTCTGACGAGGAGCCGGAACAGAGAATGCCAAGCGAAGAGCCTGCGCAAACTCTGCCAGAAAAGGCTAACAAAATAAAATTCTATGTATTTTTCCCGAATAATTATTCGGGACACTATAATGGCGGAAAATCTGGCATAAACGATGCGGTTCCTGACGCGGATTGGTATGAATATTTGATAGCCGGAAGAGATATAAATGTGCCGGAAGTAAGTCTTAAAAATGATTACATAGGGTATGAAATAGGTAATAAAGGTGTTACGGCCGATATGAGTACGGAGTACCGTGAAGGAACCAAAATTCAAAGCGTATCCTCAACCACCATTGGTTTCGGGTACAGGGTCGACGGCGACCTAAGGCAGCTTCTTAGAAACAATTTTGATGGGGACGTAAATCGGCCAAGACCACCTAAAGATACAAACTATAATGACAGGGCTTCGTTTAAGCTTAATAAAACGAAATATGAAAAAGGCGGTGCCACAGATTCGTTTTATGACGTATATACGGCACTGGCCGAAGCTTTCCCTTCCGCATATAACAACAGGAATTTTGGCGTCTTAAACGACGATTCGAGGAAATTGGCAAGAATTTTCTCAAGCAGGAAATTCACGAAAATAGAGATTAAGGGCTGCGCCACGAGACAGGACGATAAGAATTCCGTTAAGCTCGCAAACAGGCGCGCGATTTCAATCAAGACAATGCTCAAGAAATCCGGCATTGACTTCGGCAATATAGACCTTGACGACAAGTCTATTTTCGGAATAGAGACGGAAGAATTGAAAGATATGTCCGATGTCAATTCGCTCGAATCGAAAGCCAACAGAAGGGCTTCCGTAACTCTGTATTATGACGGTCCTGAAATAAAGACTTTGGGAAGGATTGAGCCCGTGTCGAACGCGAACTTGATTCATCCAAGAATCGTACAGGAAACAGAAACAGTGCTGCAAAGGGACGAAAACGGAAGGGCTTATTTCAAGGAGGTTCCGAAAAAGAAAGACAATATTGTTCCGGAAAGAATGGTAGCATTGAAGACTATTTCAACCACGGACAAAGCGGCGAGGTATGAAACGGAGGCGGAATATTTCCATAAATTAGAGGAAAGGGATCCGTTGATTTATAGGAACATAGTCGATAAGTTCAAATATTTCGACCCGGCATTCCATTCAATATCACCTGAGGGCTTCAATGCAAGACTTACGTTCCTGCATCAGTGTACGAGACAGGGACATACGATAGAAACTTCTTCTTTAAGCAGGTCGAATAGTGCGGACGATCAGAATGGCAAAAAGGATTTAAATAACGGATATAAAGGGGCGGCTGGCAATTTAGCGTTCGGAAGAATGCCGGTTTGCGTCCTTAGGATAGGCGACTTTATCAATACGAAGATAATCATAAGGAGTATATCAATCAACTATGGTTCAGGCGGTCCAATGAGGTTCGACCTCAATCCGGAAGGGATAGGTGTGCAGCCTATGTACGCAAAAATCTCAATGGCTATAACCATATTGGGCGGTCAATCACTGGAAGGCCCTATCAACAGGCTTCAAAATGCTGTTTCGTTCAACTACTATTCGAATACTGAGGTTTATGATGACAGGTCAGATATCAGGTCGTCCGCTTCAGGAAGCAAGATTAAGTATGATAGGATATTCGTACCAGATGTGCAGGATTACAGCGGGACAGATTCCGACGCAAGCACGACGAGTAAACCTTCAGAATCGTCAGGTACATCTTCATAAAATCAAAAATAATTTTACATTTAATATAAATTGGTTATGTCTTACGACAGATACGCTAGGTTTAGGGTAAACGGCAAAATAAGCGTTCCTCCGCAGGTTAAGATAATTAAGAAAGCGACTGATTATTATGAACCTTACATACGCGGAACTTCCCGTCTTGATCTAATATCATACGACTATTACGGAAGTCCTGACTATGACTGGCTTATCTTAATGGCAAACCCTTCAGTAGGAAACCTTGAATTCGAGATACCTGACGGAACGATGCTCAGGATTCCATATCCGTTATCGGTTACGTTGGAATTATACGACAGGGAGATAGAGAGGCATAACGCACTTTACGGCATTAACAGATAAAATTTATGAAAATTGGAAGCGAGGAAGGGAGAATAGTATATATTGAGCCCAACAACATACCGGCGCTGAAAAACGCAGAATACTCAGACGGTGTTTTTCCGGATAACATTACTTGGAATCCGGAGGATTTGAACATATCCGTTGACCTACGCGTTATCATTCCATCGAGGGAACATAGGGAAGAGATTGACTATGAGAAAAACGCCCTGTTCAATCCTAATTATGCGGGGTATACTTCCCTAATGAGCGGAACCGAGCTTGATGAAAACGGGAACATCAACATGCTTACCGACGACTTCACGAAAGTTTCGTACGAGGAAATACGAATAAACGGGGCTGGTTCCAAGGAAATGTTGGGTATTACTTCGATAAACATAAAATATGACGCCCACCTTTTCCCCGTTGTCACGATGAAGTTTACAGACGTTCGTGCCGCTTCCCTTATGGCTCCGAGCGAGGAGGCAATGTATCAGAAGGAAAGCGGACAGGATATAGCGTGCAGGAATTTCTTCTCTTCGTTATTCCATTTCCCATACCCGATTTTCGAACTATCCATAAAAGGCGTATATGGCACAAGGGTGACATACAGGCTTTTTGCTTCTGATTTCAGGAGCAATTACAACGGCGATACGGGCAATTTTGATGTCACCGTAAAATTCATCGGCGCAATGTTCGGAACGTATACTGACATACCGTTCAGAATGCTATTGATAGCCCCATACATAGGAGCCAAAAGCGGTACAACCAATGAATATTGGACAAGAAATACGGATACGGGAGGAAACTTTTTTTATAACGAGCATGGTGTTTCAGGTGGCCCGATAAAAACATTCTTGGAATACGCTAGGGAATATAAGCCCAAAATGAGAGGAAAGGAAGGTGTCGTAGAAGACGGTGAAGAAGGTATTGAAGGCCTATCTCAGAATATGGCTGAAAAATCGAAGATTGTTGCGCTTGTCGAGAAGTACAAGTCGTTCTTGAATATATATATGAAGGACGATAATAGCATAAAAAACAAGTTCGCCCATTTTCACGGCAGGAACAATAACGTTACGAACATGGAGGAATATTTCATAATATTCTTCAAAAATGACGTGAATAAGCTCGAGTTTTCAGATTCCGCCTATGAAAGTGTTCTTAGTGCAGCAAAGGAAATTGAGAAAACCTGCAACGATTTAACTCTGAAAGTTCCGGAAATAATAACTAAAATCATTGGAACTTCTGATAGGGAAGATAAGGGGCTTGATCTTGTTGGACCATTTGTTCAAAATGGTAAATTGATACTCGAAAAATCTTCCATACTAAAAAACGGCCTTGCAACCGAAATAGCTAATTACAACAATGAAAATGGTACTCTTGACGGGAAAAAAGCTTTTATCGTTGAGGAAAATTTGATTGATGCGACGGACAAGAGGCTTCACGAAATTTCGGATGAAGATGAATTATTAAAGAAGAAAGCTTCTAAAGAAATGCTGGAAAGATTCAAACGAGAGTTTGGATTTGAGCCTACCATTGAAAATGCGTTCAGGATGATATTCGCGCATTTGGATACTTTCATGTATTATTTCTATAAGACGATAAACTCAATCAAGCCCGAAAGGAAGATTAAGAACTTCAATATAAAAATAGACGACACAGACGTTCAATCCGACGCAAACGACGATGCGTTTCTCCCTCCATTTACGGCTTTCTACAGGAAAGCGGATAACGGCGGAGGAACCAAAGAACAGTATTACCCCGGTGAAAGCACTTCGAACCCTTCTTTAAGAAAATTAGCCGAAGTTGGTTTTGTTGAGGAGATATTCAACGGTATAAATGGAATATTGGCGTCTGTAAAACCGGCAGAAGAGGAAGAGGAAGAGAGTGCTGAAACTGATAATTCCGCGGCAGATGCTGCGGCAAAAAGTAAGGAGGATGGGAAAAAGGCGTTTGTGGTTAGTGAAGAAAAATTCAAGCCGATATGTGTTCTCGATTTCTTCTACGAAGGGGAAAACCCGTACAATGTTTTAGCCGGTAAAGACGGAGACGCCCAATCCAACTTGCTTTATTTTTTGGCAACAAGATCTTTCGCATATGGAATGTGCATACCAAAAGGGTCGATTTATGGTAGTGTAAAAAAGAAGGATGAAATAAGTAATATACTTAAATCAAGCGCCAAAAAAATGGTGCTTGAAGGGAAATTTAATAAAGATAATGTAAGCAGGACAGGCATAACTATTGACGGTCAGTCCAAGGTTTACAAAATAAATAAATTTTTCTTGTCCGGCGTATACAAATGGCCAACAATAACGGGAGACAAAATAAGAGGCGATGCAGCGTCACGAGGATTTAAAAATTTCGAGGACCTACATCAGAAATATCAACGAGAAACCATAGATAGTTTTTGTAGGCTGTTAAACGGTGTTGCCCCCGACATTGTAATAAATGAAAAAGGCGAAAATATTCTAATACCCCTATCAAAAGACGCAAATGGGCAAAATGTCCCATATTTTTCAACTGATGACTTGGAAGGGACTCTATTGACCAACGAAAAAATTATAACGAGAAAAAGGGGGGCTAACAACGAATGGGATTACGCTGATGGATGGGAGAAAAAAATACTTAATTTCGAATACAATAAAAAAGCGTATATAAATGGCGTTGACGGAGAAGGAAAATGGGCAGAAAAACGTTCCGATTTCTCTCTAAAAGAGTTTATGCGCCAATATGAGGCTGGAAATAGTACAGAGGTGAGCGCATGGGTTCCGTATTTTCTCCCGCCAACAGAACGCAAGGGATTCAATTCTATTAATAAAGGCCAAATAAAAGGAATATCAGCGGAAAACGCAAATTCGAACAATTTTTTATTCAGTGATGGCTTTTGGACTTGGGTACAGCATCCTTCAAAAGACTATGCGCCTGCGTTATTTTTAAAATCTATATACGAAAATTCTTCATGGAATAATCCATATGTAATTGATCAATATGGTGGTTATACTTATGGTTCCATAAAAAGAATACCTAAGTACGCTTATTTAATTACATGCTTTAAAGCGTTTTTGGCATGCGATTCAGAAAACTTTGCCGTTTTTGAAAATAAACTAAATGGGTATGGCTTAACTAAAAAAAGCGGAGTTGATCTTAGTGCGATAGCGTTTTTTAATGAAAAAACGTTCGAATCGAGTAAAGAAGAGTTGAGACATCTTTCGGATTATTACAAAGAGTGGAGGGATAATGAGTTTAATAATATTCTAAATTTGTTAAAGTCTGAAAAAGACTCCAACAGCGTAATATTTGCTTATATTGATAAAAAGAAAATAGTCAGACTATTTAATCCGAACGGGGCTTTCATGAAAGCCTTAGTTAGTTTTTTGTCAGAAACAGTTTTTCCGATATCGGTTTGGAAAAATAACGATGTTCCAATGGGAAGCGATAACTATCCATTTTTATCGCACGATGATGCGGCTAATTTCGTTAAAGAATTTGAGAAATTACAGACAGAATATACAAATACTAATGTAACAGAGTCTGTTACGGAAACAAATCAAGAAGTCGGAGATAATTCAATATCTTCCGAGGGAATAGTACTTCAGGATGTTGATTATTCTAGAAACTCTACTTCACAAAGAGCTTCATTGTATTATACACTAAAAAATCTATATGACAGGTGGATAGCGACATACGTTGAAAACAAGTTCAAACTTGATAAACCCGAAGTTGAGGAAGAGAAAAGGAGGAAACGGTATTCTGGAGCCAATGATACGAGTTATGCTGAGGTCGGTACAGTTTCTGAATTCAGTTCATTCATCTTCATTGACAAGTTCTATAACGATATCAGTAAAAGATTTATTTTTAATCCATATACACTCGGAACGTTGCTATTAGACGAGTTCGATGGCGCAACCGAGCATTCTGTTTTGTCGTTTATCTCTGAACTATGCAGAAGGAACAAACTCCTCTTTAAAAGCATCCCTGTTTATAATAACCTGTATAGCCTGGATTCATTCATTGACATGTTTACGCCTAAGTCCCCATATGATATAAAAAATAAACTGGGAGACGGCAGGGGAACCACATATATCGTCATGTATCCGGGCTCGCCGTCAAGTAATCTAGGAAATTTGAGTAGCAAGAGGGAAGGCGTCGGATACAAGGATGATTCTTTCTCAATCGGAGAATCAACCGGCGATATTGTTGAGGCTAGCAGAGAAATATTGAATGGCTCCATTAAGCCTGACGAGATTGCTTATAAGATTTCCGCATTTGGCGTTACCCCTAATTCACAAAACCAATCATATTTCACAAAAGTGTCCGTAGGAATGGACAACCCCAAGGTAACGGAGCAGTCAATAAGCGCGACGCTTGCAATCGCTGATTTATCCGGCAGGGGCAATTCATCAGTAGGGTATGGGGCAGGACAGGACATATACCCAATATATTCAAAGAATTCATACGACTGCAAGGTCGAAATGCTTGGTTGCGCCAATATTATGCCGTTGATGTATTTCCAACTGAACAACCTTCCTATGTTCAAAGGCGTGTATTTAATAATGAGTGTTGAACATAACATACAGAACAACACGATGACGACTACGTTCGTAGGGCAAAGGCAATCAAGATACCTGATTCCAATGGATTCAGACGTATTCAATGTCGCGGGCTTAAACGAATTGGTCGGCTCAGTAGCAGAAACATTAATTTCATATGGAGGGACTAAAATGCCTTATAATCTAGAAGAATACAGTGTAGACAGATATCTGTGTTTCGATCCGAGTAGAATCGATCCTGAAACCAAACAGCCGGCGCCTTATTATGCTGCGATAGGAGATAGGAGCGCCTTCGTAAACAGGACATTCTATCCAATGAGCGCTATAAAGCAAATGGAATATGCGTGGTATTATCAAACGAATAGCAGAAGTGGGTATTCATTGGTAAAAGGCCGTGGAGAATCGGACATCGATTTTTATAAACGTTGCAGGGAAAAAGGCATAGGAACATGCGGTACTGGGCTTTGTGCATCTGCAGTAAAGGCTTATTTATGGGCAGGCTTTAGGGGCTATTCAGACAAACCAGAAGAAACGAAGGATTGTATAAATTTCATCGGTTCTCTTGGAAATGGTTTCGGGTGCTGGAAGAGATTACAACAAATCGGTTTCAGACTTGTCGCCGTTTTAAAGGAAATTACGGATGAAGGAAGCGGTTTGAAGAGCGATAGTGGTTTTAAGCCGCAAGCTGGCGATGTGGCAGTTATGAGAGGAGGTACCTATGGGCATATATGCATGTACAATGGAGAAAATTGGGTTTCCGATTACAATCAAGCGAAACTTTACTGCTATTCGCCTAGTTTGATCAATAAAAATGACGATTCGTTTATAATGATATTTAGGTATTGGGGAAGTATTGATATGACCGAAGTCCCAAGAAAATATGACGGAAAGAAAAGCTCATTGTTACCGGCAAATTCTTTTTAATGGATAGCAAGAATATTTGACTTTTAAATTCTTTTTCGTATATTTGCAAAGAAAGCAAAACGCAAACGTCGCGAGACGTCAGGAATGAGAGTTCAGCGTTTGTTTTGATCAAAAAAATCGCAAAAATTTGGAAAGTTGAAAAATTTTCCGTATATTTGCAAAGTCAAACAACAACTGATATGTTGAAGTGAGACATAAAGTTCTTTGAAAGAAGAAATGGCGGGCTTCCCGTCAATAGGATAACATACGAATACATAAGTATGGAAAGTCGGCGCGGTCGTTCACAAGATGGCCCGTTGGCGGAGGAGAAATCCTCTCCGTGAGAAAGCCATTCCTTAAGCCTGTGATGGCGTCGGCCGGTGGAAACAATCAGGTTGATAGTTGCAGGTGTTGGCGTTGACCGCGTCAACTTGAGGGGTAACCCTGACACAGTGGGAATGCATATGCTCAGAAAGATTGCCAGTCTTACAGAGTATGTGAGGAATTCTTCAGTCCTATTCGGCATGCCAATGTCGGATGCTGTGTGGCAGCAGTGTTAGAAATAGTAGGATATAGTAAGTAGTACAGTGAGTATCCCTGGCAGGAGAAAGCAAGAAGGCGTACATACCTAGTCCACTCAAAAGGTGGTATGGTATCGGAGCACAGCCACGTCTTCTCAACGGTCAATCTTGTGTAATTCAGATTTTTGTCCTGAAAACAATAATGAATGAACATAAGCAAAAGAGCTGTGCGCTCTGTACAGACAATGCAGTTATCCACCTGCGACATGGTGGCTGCGAGAGTACCGCAAGGAAATCGTAGAGGCCAACGGAGTATGCAACTTGTCGGAGGGTCGCGCCTCCTAATCCCGCAAGGAGCAAGGGTTGAAACAAGTAACCTATATATGGCAGAGCAGTGGTTGCGGAACCTATAATCCGTCTGCATCTCACCTATCTTTGGAAGCAAGGATGTGTTCTAGGCCCGAAAGGGACGAAAATGGTGAGCGATAGGGTCAAGACTCAGCCCAAATCGAGCAATCTAGCGGCGACTTCGGTCAGCCGCTTTTTTGTTTTATAGCGGTTTATTGGTATATTTACAGTGATATGTATTTCGGAAGAATCATAACAGGTGGAAAGAAGATACAAGTTCCTTGGTTTATAAAGGCCGAGGAACATTTTACTGAAGACAGTTCTGTTCCGACAGCTATATTGGGAAAGAAAAACGCAGAGGAAATTTTCGGAAAAGAAAATGTGTTCCTACTTGATCGGGAGATAAAGGATGGCGTTACTTGGATATACGGCAAGACTGAAAACAGGTCGAAATACAATGAGGAACTTACCAATTTCTTTAACCAATGTTTTTTCGAAAAAATATCTTCGATAGATTATCATTTTGTAAATATTTTCACAGAAAAATACTCGTATTTTAAAAAACTTTTAAAATATATAGGGAATGATAAGCCGAAATCGGTGTATGTAACTGATAAACACATTTATGTATATAGCGGAAAAGCGGTCGCTGGCCTCTCTTTGTCCGACTGCAGGTACATAGGGATAAGCGGAAAACGTATATTATCCATTATTAAAAGCAACCCATCAAATTCTGTTTTCGAGGACGACTCTTTCTTATCAAGCGACGAAAGAAGATTTTTAAACGGGAACAAAATCGCCGTTCCCGTGCTCCATTTTCACCATTACTCAGCATTTTCACGATAGAAAAACTATTTATTATAAAATAGTTTATATGTTTATTTCAAAGAAAAGCCTTTCACTTAAAAGGAGTTCTGCCGTATTAAGCCCAATCGGCGGAGTTTCTGTTCCTAGTTTTGAGGAAAAAGTGGAAGAAGAAAAAGTTGAAAAAAAGACATCATCTAAGCCTCAGAAATCTAAAAAGGCCGAAGAAAATAATGTAGTTGAAAAAACCGTGTAGTATTATGGATATGGAAAATGCACAGGAAATTCTTTCTAGAATGAATAAAAAGCAGACTGTGAAGTACATTAAAACTGACAACAGTCTTATCGAGCGCAAGGATTTGGAAAATGAAAAGGTTATTCTGACCGAAGATAACAGGCAAGTATTATTTGGTTAAAATATGGCGAAAGACGAGAATAAACTTTGGGAAGGTAGAATGCAGACGCTCTTCGACTATAATCCGAAGAAAGGCATTGTATCAGAATTCGTAGTTCTGCCAAATGGTGTTGACGAAGATGGAGAGGATGATCCAAACGCCGCACCGGCCCCAGACGCTGCCGCTCCCGGCGGAGACCCAGCTGCGATGGGTGGCGACCCTTCAGCTATGGGAGGAGACCCTAACGCTGCAGCAGGCGGAGACCCGGCGGCAATGGGCGGAGACCCGGCGGCAATGGGCGGAGATCCTTCCGCAATGGGTGGCGACCCTGCGGCTATGGGGGGAGACCCTAATGCCGACGCAGGTGGAGCTACTCCTCCTGAGGGGTTCAATCCACAGGGTGCATTCGGACCAACAGGAGACCCCGACCCGGCCGGAGAATTGGAACAGCCTGCCCCTGATGATGATGTAATCGACATTTCTGATTTTACTGATTCTCAGGAAAAAATGGAAGATGACATTGACAAAATCGATGGGAAGTTTGCCAAGGTAATGAAAGCAATCGGCGCATTCGAGGAGCTCCTTAGATCAAATGACGAAAAAATCGAAGACCTCAAGGCTGAATTCGAGCGCAGGAATCCTACGCAGGTCGAGAAGCTTGGAATGCAGCAGGCTAATTCGTACCCGTTCAATGTCAACCCGAACGAATATTGGAAAGAGAAGGAAGCAACGTCTAATTATTCAACTGAACCCGATGACAACGGGAAGGAACAGGGTCAGTATGTTATAACCGCGGACGACGTTAATGGAGATGTGAATTGGAAAGGAATTTACGACTCTTTAAACGATGATTTCCTTTATCATCAGACACTTGACAAGATAGTCAAAATATAAAAAACAAAACTTGTTTTTAATGGTGGAATCGGGCCTTTATCGGGCCCGATTTTGTATTTATAGTATCTGAATAATTTAGTTTTTTGTATATTTGTGTTACGGCGAAAGTCGTAAAAATTTAATAATTAATTTTTAGGTTTTTTTTAATTTATGGCAAATTACAGATTGAACATTACCGACGATGTAATGGAAAACGACACTCAGGAAACGAAAAGAAAGCCTGGGTTTACAGCGTTCGATGCGAAGAATTATCTCAATGTGAAGCTTGCTAAGAATGAGGATAAGAAGGAACTCAGAATCAGGCTACTTCCAATCGACGAAGAAACGGGTTCTCCGTTCAAAACCATTCACATGCATACAATACAGGTCCCTAAAGAAATTTCCGACAGTGGGTGGAAGTCTTACGTGTGCCTTAAGTATACGGAAGATATCGACCACGACAAGTATGGGAATAAGTGCCCGTTTTGCGAAATGAACAAGACCGCATATGAGAATATGGAAAAGGCCTTGAAAGAAGCTGACGGAGACAAAGATGACCCTGATGTAAGACGTTGGAAGGAAATCTCCCTTGCAAACAAAGAAAGTGAGGTATGCGTTGTCCGTTGTATTGAGCGCGAAGCCGAAGAGGACGGGCCTAAATTCTGGAAATTCAACGTTCGCTCTGACGGACAGGACCCGAAGAACCTCATCAAGAAGCTGTGGAGGGCAAGGAAGCAGGAGAGCATCGACGATGCGAAGGACGAAAACGATGGCGAACTTCCCGAGGATTTCGTCCCTGAAAACATTCTTGATCTTGAAACAGGAAAAGATTTGAAGGTGACTATAAGCGCCGTTTATGACAAGGATGGAAAGCGTACTAAGAAAACGAGCATTTCAATCGTTGATTACGGCAAGAATAAGCCCCTGTCTCGAGATGAAGACCTTGTCGAACAATGGGTCAATGATTCAAAGAAGTGGTCCGACGTGTTTACGGTGAAGCCGTACGAGTACCTGAGTATAATCCTTGACGGAGAAGTTCCTTTTTATGATAAGGAAAAGGAAATATGGGTGAGCAAGGGAAGGTCGCGTGACGAATCCGTAAAGAAACAGGTAACCGAAGACAACGAGGCCAAGGAGAAAATCAGGAAAGCCAAGGAGAAGGCACTTCGCTATGAAGAAGATAACGAAGATGATGAGTACGACGATGCTCCAAAGCCGAAAAAGAAGCCTAGGTATGACGACGAAGAGGAAGAATGCCCTCGTAGAAGGTCTATCTGCAGCGAAGAAGATGAAGAGGATTTACCGTACTAATCATGTGCAAGCTCTATTTTAATTACGGAACAATGAATTCGGGTAAAAGTATGCTCCTGCTCGCAAAAGCTTATAACTTTGAGGAGCGGGGCATACCTTACCGTATCTATAAAAGTTCAATCGACACTCGCGACAAGGGTGTTATCCATAGTCGTCCTCTTGGCGACAAGGAGTGTTGCACAATAACGCCTGAGGAGTCGTTTTTCAAGAAAGAGGATTGGTATAATACTGTTGTGAAGTGGCTCCTTGTCGATGAAGCACAATTCCTCACCCAACAGCAAGTAAATGAATTGGCGGTAATTGTAGACGAGTGCGGGATTGATGTTATATGCTACGGCCTCAGGACCGATTTTCAAACGCATCTTTTTCCTGGTAGTAAACGTCTTTTCGAAATAGCGGACACTTTCGAGGAAATAAAATCTCAATGCGAAGACGGAAACAAGAACATTTTCAATGCGAGGATTGATCAAAATGGAAACATAGTAGTCCATGGCGAGCAGGTGCAGGTAGGTGCGGAGGATTGTTATCGTTCCGTGAGCAGGAAAGAATATTATAGGATGATTTCCGAGAAAAACGACAATGAGTTCAATGAATTTTGGGAAGACAATAAAGGTGAACTTGGGTTATAATGGGAAAGAAGACATTATTATCAGATGATGGATTCTCTGAACTATTGAAAGGTTTGGCCGGGGTAGAGGCTATCGTCCCAAAGAATACTTTCGACAATATTTTCACAATAGCCGATAGACTCAGGAAAAATTATTTGAACGAGGCGTATTATGCGACGTATTCGATTGATGAAGTCGTTAAATTCCTCAAAAAAAGGTATGGTAAAACCGCGAACGTTGAACGGCTTGAGGGAGGAAATGGAGAAGATGCCATAATGGTGGTAATGGGTAACGCCGACTACAATCAAAATATAGTCGATTCTGATTTATTATTATGCGGTTATTTTCCTTCGTGCGTTGAGGAAAAAGGGAAACAGCGCAACGTAACTTACGAAAAAATTTAAATAAAAGAAATATATGGCTAACAAACAACCATTGAAGAAAAAAGAGGTTCCTTCATTCAGTGTGAAGGATTTCAAGAAGAATTTCCTTGGAGAGAAAGTAGGAAAGGTCGCTGATAAGGAAATGGAGTGGATAATCATGCCGAAAGCTTTCCAAGAGGCAACAAAACTTCCCGGATTCCCTCTCGGAAGGACAAGCGTAATCAGAGGATGGACGAACACGGGAAAATCCACACTCAAGAACCTTGCGATTGCCGCTGCAATGAGGCAGGGTATCCTCCCTGTTATCTTCGAGACCGAGGGTAACTTCGATTTCCAATATGCCAAGGATTGCGGAATGGCTATTGAGCCGGTTTACGGTATTGATCCAGAGACGGGCGAGGAAGGAATCATTGATTGGGAGGGTGATTACGTCCTCTTCACCAACACGAAGATGTGTGAGTTCTGCGGCGATATGGATTACTCAAAGGGCGACAAGGTAAAGACCAAGCGAGATGTAGCGGTTATTGAGGATATAGGCTATATTATCAATACGTTTCTTGACGAGCAGCACAACGGGAACATTCCTATGCCTATCCTGTTCGTTTGGGACTCAATCGGAAGTATTCAGTCATGGAAATCATACACTTCTAAGTCAGGGAACAATATGTTCGATGCGGGGGCTATCAACGTCACTTTCAAGCCGATTTTCGCCCGTATCGCAGCCTCCAAGGAGGTAGGGGCGCCTTACACGAACGGAATGATTGCTGTCAATAAGATTTGGAAGGACAGCCAGAACAGTATGGGTGGCGCTACGGCGATTGCAAACAGTGGCGGAGAGGCCTTCAAGTATGGTTGTCGTCTCGGTATTCATGTTGGAGGCGTTGCCACGGCCGGTACCAAGAAACTCAAGGCAACGGTCAAGGGTAACGAGATTGAGTACGGAACCCTCACGAAGATATCCGTGTACAAGAACCAACTCCCTACGCCTTATAACATTACTTATAACGGCACGATGTGCTGCGTCCATAACGGAATTATTACCGAGGACGACCTTGCTGAATATAAGAAGAAGGAGATTCCGGCCCTTCTCGAGAAGGCTACGGGCGACGGCGGGTTTAACGCAAGCGATATCACGTTCTCTGAGGTTGGAAAACTTTCCGACGAGGTGGTTCCTGTTGAGTAGCGTTAGTTTTTGACGTCTTACGATCATTAGTTTATTCCGCTCGAGTTTTCGGGCGGAATTTTCGTTTAAATTTGGAATTCTCAAAAATTATTCTTATCTTTGTAGTGAGAAAAATGACGATTATATGAAAATTTCGGAAATTAAAAATGCTATCGGAGGAAAAGGAACGCTTGTTTGGTTAGAGCCAAATCTGTTTACCGGTGAAGACGGTAAAGAATCGTTTGATTTAATATTCCATACGAATAACGAAATGGAATATGACAGCCTTTGCATGTACCCGTTTGAAGGCGTGATTGATTGTAAAAAAACTAAATCACAGATAGTCAAAGCGATATCAGAGGCTTTTTCCGTCGACAGTGTATATGCATACCAACGGCACGCATGTGGGACAGAGGCTGTAGATAAAGACAGGTTCGTAAAACTCGGCGATAACGACACCCACGAATTTTACGATGTGAACTGTTCGTATATTGTTGCGGTAAAGAAACCGGATTCTTTTGTTCCCGGAACTTATAACGGAATTTTTATCGGTTAATACACGAATTTTCCGTTTTTCGGCCTGTTCAGAGGGACTATCCCCATTGTCCATTTCTCATCCATTACGCCGAACGTTATTGGTATAATGAAATTTGTGATATGTTCTTTTACCTGGTAACAGATATCAGAAAGCGTTGCGCCTCCCGAGACGTTATCGTCAAATACTATAAACACGGTTCCTTTCGCCTTCTCAATTTCCCTTTTTACAAGTTCGGTATCCGTGTTTAAGTTGTAGATTCCTTTAAGGCCCATCCTCTCCCCGTTGGAGAGGTTTTTTATTTGGAAGTTTTTATATGTCCATCCTTGTAAAGGAAATTCCTTGTACGGTTTTCCGTCTATTGGGTTTTTCTTTCCCCTAAAATATTTTCCTATGACGGACCACACTTCCTTACTTCGTATTTCGATTTGCGGGTCTTTTGAGTATTTCAATTGCTCAGCGAATGATTCCAAATTTATTCCAGACTCATTTTTGGTTATCGGGTTGTTATATTTTAGGGCCAAGCATCTGCGGTAATATTCGTAATATTGCTTATAATTTTCAACCATTGACCGAATCATCCTGCTCGTGTCCCTGTTCGGATTTTTTTGAGCCTGCCTATACTGGTAAAGTTGTGTTATAATAGTTTTAGCCAATTTAGTCATTTGTTCAAGATATCCGGCCGCAGGTTTGAGTGCGTTATATTTCGCAATATCACGGTCAAGATAATCCATAACAGGACTCGTGTTTCCCTCAACGTTTGAAAGCGGCCCATTATAGAAGTCCTTGTTTTTCTCGATAAAGTCTTTGTCTTTCTGAAGGTTTCTAAGGTCTTTCAGGAACAGCCTTTCGTCTATTACTTGGACCGGGAGGTTGCATAGATTTTTTCCGGCGATTTGTTTAGCCATTTCCGTGTTGAAATTACTTGACGATGCTACCGGATATATCGAAATTCCACTGAAATCAGGGCCGGACCCGTTATGGAATTTGTTAAGACAATAGTTTATTATAAATTCTATTTTTCTTATGAACTGATTCATGAATTGATTGAATTCATTGGCCTCCATCTGCAGTTCATAAGATTCTTTTTCCCCGTTTGAGTTTTTAAGCTGTATTTCAGCTTTTTGGTGGTCGAAATATCTCTTGAAGTAATGCATCACCTCAGTTCCGTTTATTGAGGTGATATTGTACGATGTTATTCCTCCTTTTAGTGTTACTTCATAAGTATCGGAGTTGTCCACGTCCATTTTGTCCGTGTTCAAGTTATCAAATGTGGAAAGCGAGCCGGGACTTCTTTTTTGTCCCTTTTTGTACGTCAAATTCGCCTTTTTCCCTTTAATACCGTTTACATACACACCCTCAAACAAAGTGTTTTGTATGAATTTTTTGAACTGTTCTTCGGTGATGTATATTTTTTTGCTTTTCTTTTCCTCGGAAACGGTTCCATTAAGGACGTTTCTTATCACTCCCCTCCATTTAGGGTTCGCCGAATGCACGTACGTCATTGGCATTTGCTTACCATTTTTCTTACAATATGCAACGAGCCATTTCGCACAGTCCAATCCTTTCGGATCGGTTGGAAGCGATGTTTTAGACAAATCGTGGTCAAATGAAACAAATTGTGGAATTCCGTTTTTTTCTATATAGTTGACGAATTCGTTGTAGTTTTTAACCCACACGAATTGAAGGTTGTATTTTTTGGAAAGGTTCTGATAAAAAACGAGATTATCGTGAAGAGTTCCTTCCCCCTTTTCGTCTTTTTTCTTAAAATATGTTAATGGATTGCGCTGGTCATCAAGCCACAATACTGTCAGGTTCATCACAAATGTTTCTTATATTCAATAAATACCGGTTCATTTTCGTATATTTGCTGTAAAATGAGAATAGTCGTATAATGTCACAGCCGATTAAGAAAAAAATACAGGAAACGCACCCTGAAATGATTCAGGAGAAGCCTTTTTACACGCTTTTAGTTGACGGAAACAGCCTTCTTTTCAGCTGTATGGCCGACCCAAAGGTCAATTCTGACGGAATCCATTACGGCGGCGTATTTCAGTTCCTCCTGCAGTTGAAAATAATTATGTCGAAGCGTGAATTCGATTATATTTACGTGTTTTTCGACAATGAATTCTCTGGTGTCCTGCGTTGGCAGATATACCCGCAATATAAGGCCAACAGGGACAAGCATTATGAGAGTTACGGTGTTTCTGATTACATGAAAGCCGTCAACGCTAAGGTTCATAGCATGATGTCCTATTTCAATCAGAAAAATGGCACCGCGAAGAAGAATAACGATAGGAAAAAATCGGATTGGGACAAATTTATCGACGCGAATTTCGACCGGGAACGCGATATCCTGTGCAAATACTTCAACGAACTATATATCCGTTGGAATATAGACGAAGTTACGGAAGGAGATGATCAAATCGCCTATTATTGCCTCCATAAGAAGCCGAACGAGAAGATCTACATCATTTCAGCAGATATGGACCTTGCCCAACTGCTTGCTGACGATATTTGTATTTACAATCAGAAGGAAGGGCTCAAGAAATTCATCACAAACAAGAATTTCTATGAGAATTTCGGGTATGATTACAGGAACGTGTTGGTGAAAAAGGTGTTTACGGGTGATTCGAGCGACAATATCGGCAATATCAGTCTGCTATCCGAGGATGGGTTCTTCAAACTTATGCCCGAGGCAAAGAAAAGGGAGATAACGATAGAAGAGGTCAAGGACAGGGCACAGAAACTCATTGATGAGCGCATATCGGAGAAGAAAAAGCCGCTTAAATTGCACGAAAACATTGTAAACGGCGTGTCGAACAAGGAATATGATGGAGATTTCTACGAAATCAACAAAAAAATCATAGATTTGAAGCACCCGCTGCTATCTGATGAAGCAAAGGAGGAAATGGACGCAATGATGCACGCCCCACAGGACCCTGAGGGCAGGTCGTTCAAGAATCTTTCCGAAATGATACGCGAAGATAACATTGAGGAACTTATGGGAGACACGAAATTTGCTTCATTTTTCGTTCCGTTCAAAAGTTTTGCAGACAGAGAAATAAAAAGATATAAGGAAAGTATAGAAAATGGCTAACGAAGACAAGAAATTTATTGTAAGGCGCTCAATACGCAACGCTGATGGGAGTATCCGCGGCGATAAGATGAGCTATTATTACGAAACGCTCAAGGAAGCGAAGCGTTATTATAGGATGTTCCTCCAAAACGCAAAAGAAGGCGAAGAATACGAATTGATCGACGCATCTGAAGGATAAAAAATGTATATTTGCATAAATCGTAAAGAAAGTTTTTTAGTTTAACCCTTAATTATAGTTTAAAATGTCAGAAAAAACACAGGAAAACAACAATTTTCCGGTAAAGGAACGTTTTGAATTTGTCCTCACAATTAATGACTTCATTATTTGTCAGAGGTATTTCAAGATTAACAATTTTCAGGAGCGTTCCCTTGCTTCGGTCAATCTGGCGGAAGCGATTCGCGACTGCTACGAAATGATCGATAACGATCTCAAAGAAAAAACAAACATCTACAATTACCTTACAGCGCCACAGGTGTTCAAGGACAGGGAGGAAATGGATTGGTGGATTGAGAAGCAGCCATTTAAGCTCGATGTTCCTTCGTTCATCGTGCTCAGGAAGGACGAAGAGGGGAAGAGCGGTGTGTATCTGTGGAACGGAGAAGGCGTTACCGAGTATACAAGACCGTTCAACAAGAACGCTTACGTCGGAGAAAGCAATGAAACTCCGTCCGTGCTTAAGTTCTCCTTCCTCGATGATGGGCGCGAGATTCGTTCAATGTCTTGGGACGCCAATGTGTATCCCGGATTCGTACGTTCCAACATCGATATCTCAAATTCGAAGAATAAGTACACTCAGCCTGATAACTATTCTCCGTATGAGGCATTCATCATAAACAAATTCAACGAGAGTCAGGTTGACCTGATTCCTAGAATAATCAGGCGAATCGGTTATGCCTGCAGCGCTGAGAACTTGCGCTATTTCACGAAACTCCGTTACGGAAACAAGTTCTACGACTTGAACACCAACAATCAGGTCCCTCCTGCAGTCTAAACATTGTTAAACTTTTCGGTAGCCGTTTACATTTATAAATGAAGCGGCTACCTTTAAGAAAATGTTAATTTATGGCTACAGTTAATAAGGACAATTTCGGATATCTTGGGCTTGATTTTCAGTATAAACTGATAAAAATCTTCATAAACGAGCCGGATTATTTCGTAGATTTCAATCAATTCATAAATCAAAACGCATTCACTGACCCTTATCTTAAAACCATAGTAGGGGTCATGAAGGACTATTTCCATAAGCATGAAATAGTTCCAAGCTACGACATGATTATGATTGAACTTCGTTCGAAGGCTCGCACTGAGGATGACGTGCAGTATTATACTGAGACGCTCGGAAAAATAAAAAAGGCTTCCACAGAGGGCATAGACGAAATAAGCCATCTTGCTGAAAACTTCTTCAAACAGCAGGAAATGATAAAAGTTGCTAACAAGGTGAAGGAGATCGCCGGTAGCGGAAATCTTGATCGCTTTGACGAGTGCAACCAAATGTGGGAGAATATCAACAACATAAAAAGGCGCGACACTGACACGAGTAGCCCGTTGGAGAATATAGAAGGTGACCTGTCTCAGGAAAGTATCATCTCAATTCCTACGGGTGTCAAGCGTCTTGATGAAGCGCTCGGGGGCGGACTTGACAAGGGAAAACTCGGAATCATTATCGGTTCAATGGGTTTTGGCAAGACGTCAATGACGACATGCTTCGCCGCAAATGCCGCCACAACGAAAACCCAGGACAATGATTTTGAGGGATATAAAGTCCTTCAGATAATTTTCGAGGATACCCACAGGGATATCCATAGGAAATATTTCGCAAAAATTTCTCAGGTAGAGACCAGGAACCTGAATCAGGATGAAGACACTACGGAAAGGGTGAGGCAGATTCTTCGCAATTCTCCCGATTCCGAGTTGATTAACAACAATATTAGAATTATTCGTCTTCATTCCGGCGAAAAAAGCGCAAGCGATATCCGTCAGCTTATCAAGCAGAAAATCAACGAGGGGTTCTATCCCGACATGGTAATTGTCGACTATTTTGGATGCGTGGCACCTGAGCCGGGCTATTCAAAGGAGGATGTGACGAAGAGCGAGAGTAAGACCATGCGCAAATTTGAAACAATGGCGCAGGACCTTAACATCGCAATGTGGATACCTGTCCAAGGAAACAGGGACAGTATTACGGCTGAAATAGTGACAAATGATAAGATTGGCGGCTCTATTGCTAAGAACCAAATTGCTCAGGTCGTTATATCA
>Ga0256405_10004336_pt1 | contig 26814 bp, 27 predicted proteins | sample RumenRJG_02DNA_FD_189096 | JGI IMG/M metagenome (GOLD analysis project Ga0256405, IMG submission 189096) | Bovine rumen microbial communities from Lethbridge, Alberta, Canada - RJG_02 | ecosystem: Host-associated > Mammals > Digestive system > Stomach > Rumen | place: Canada: Alberta... | reverse complement strand
AACTTACCCTGTGGGTAAATATAACTTTGCGTAGCAAAATATAACTGCGAAAGCAATATAACTTGCCTATAGGCAAATATAACTAGTGCGTCAGTAATAGGGATTACTGACGCACTACGTCGGTGCTTCTTTCAATTATTATGCAAATCAATGTATCACTTTCCCTACAAAATCCGCAAAAGGTCCTATTAAACCGGTAGCGATTACTGCGGCTTCTAAATAGACGAACATTAAAACTATTATTGCGATCAATGGTAATAACGTATCTATGATAGACTTTTTTGGTACTCTATTATAAGAGAATAACGTAACTATAGGCGCACCCATAAGCAAAGCAAGACTTCCGCCAACGCCCGTATCCAACATTGCTTGAGTCGCTTGCTGTATTGTGGTATTGATCGCTTCTTCGCTTCCGTTAGGATCTATGCCGTTACTTACCAATACTATCGACAATACAAAATAAACGATAGCGTCGATCAAACTGATCAAGACCATCATAACGGCTGTAAATCTTGAAAAATGCCAAGAATTTGCCTTTGTTTGCAAAAACGTTTGATATTCTTCGTATGTTTTGCCGACTTTAATAAACCTATGCTCTCTTACTTTTATAAATATGGCGATGATCAAAAATAGAACAAAAGTCATCGGAGGTTTTGTCGTCAACAAAGGATAGAGATAAGAAGAAATCGTTACTTTTCCAAATGCGGCGAGCATTTTTAATACAAAGCTTGCAACCTCGTATCCAATGGGTATTAAAGAAAAAGCTCTAAATATGATTTCTTTTTTGCCTGTAAATACTTTTTTGGGTTTATAAACTGTAAAGAATATCAATAACGCGCAAAGGAATAGATCTATAAAAATATTAAATGCTAAATATCCGTTTTTTAATGCTGAAGATAATATTCCGTCTATCATCTTGACGGCTTCCGCTCTTTCAATACCCATTACCCAGCCTGCTATGGTCGGTATATAACGCTCGTGGAATAAAACAAATAGTATGTAAAAAACGACCGCAGCGCCACCGTAAACAAACAACATCGACTTAAAACTACGAGAGCCGTTTAAAATAGTACCGAAAGTAGCGATCAAGAATAAAGGCATCATTAGGTTAGAGCCATACTTTAAAATTTCGGGTAAAAAACCTACTTTTGAAGCCAATCCCGTGTCAAATTTAGCCCCTAACTTAAGTATAACGCCTACTTGCGCAACTATCAAAAATATCCACGCCAAAATTTTTAAATCTCTATACGATAAAGGACCGCGATATTTTATGTCGTTATCTAAAGTGTATTCGTAAAATTTTTTACGACGTCTTTTCTTTTTAGACGCAACTATCTCGTTTCCGTCATTCGAAACGGTAGCGTTATCGTCGATTTCGTGAGTTGACCCGTATACTTGCTCGGTCTCATCGGGCGTTGCGACAATTTCGGTTTGATATTCCGTTGACAATTCCGGATCATCAATTACAGTTTTTTCTTCGGTATCCATAATGCTCCTTTTTCATATATCGTTACGTTAAAATAATAATTACAATATTTTTTCGATCGCCTTAGCGGTGGATATCATCAACTCTTTAATATCCCCAAATCTTGCAAAACTTTGACTATCCATATCTAAAACGCCAAAGAGTTCGTTATCCTTAAATAATGGTATGACTAATTCGGAATTTGTGGAAGAGTCGCAAGCGATATGTCCTTTAAATTTATGTACGTCGTCGACCATTATAGTTTCTCGTGAAAACGCGGCAGTTCCGCAAACGCCTTTACCCATTTTTATACGATAGCAAGCGACCCTACCTTGAAAAGGTCCTAAAACCAACTCGTTTTCTTTTAATATATAAAAACCGACCCAATTTATATCGTCAACGCTTTCCATAATAAGAGCGGAAACGTTTGACAAATTGGCAATAAGATCGGTCTCGCCGTCCGTCAACGCTTTTACGTTTTTGGGTAGATCTACAAGAGAATATTGCAATGATTTCATATTATTTCCTCTTGCGAAATGCGCACGTGATATGACAATAACCGTCGGGATTCTTCTCTAAATACTTTTGATGATATTCTTCGGCTATCGAAAAGTTTTTAAGCGGAAAACACTCTATTTTATGGTCGTTATTAAGAGTTGACAAGGACTCGTTTATTATCTTTAAGTCTTCGTCGTCTACGTAGTAAATACCCGTTCGATACTGTACCCCTTCGTCTTCCCCTTGTTTGTTTAAAGAATAAGGGTCGACAACTTGTAAAAAAGCGTACAATAGTTCGCTTAAACTCAAAACTGACGGGTCATATACGACCTTGCAAGTTTCCACGTGTCCCGAGCCGTTTTTAACTTGTTGATACGTTGGATCTAAAAAAGGTCCGTTTGCGTATCCGACCGTAGTTTCCACGACGCCTTCCGCGCCGTCTAAATATTTCTGCATACCCCAAAAGCATCCGCCCGCTAAATAAATCGTTTTCATACTAATATAATATCATAATTTGACGTTATTATCCATTGGCTTGATCGTTATTTTTTCTTGAACCTTTAACACATTACTCGCCTTATACTTTTTTATACAATTTACCAAACCTATAATATCTATTATAAAAATAGTCAATGCGATAGGAAATCCAATATATTCAAATCGTTTCATCGCTACGTTATGAGTAGAAAGGTCATCAACGCCACGCAAAACGTATATATGGAAAACAAAGCACTGCTCATTGCAACGAAAGATATCGTAATAATAATAAGTTTAAAACTACTTAATATCACAACAACTTTAATATTTCGTCGGCGTTAGTGTCGGGTTTAACTTTTGACATAACTACTTGAACAAAGCCTTTCTCGTCGATCAAATAAGTTGTCCTTACGACGCCCATACTGACTTTACCGTATAACTTCTTCTCTTGCCAAACTCCGTATGCTTTTATAACCGTTAGTTCGGGGTCGGACAACAAAATAAACGGCAAATTATATTTTGTCGCAAAGTTCAAATGAGAATTTACGCTGTCTTTACTTATACCTATAACTACCGCATTTTTACTTTCTATTTCTTTATTTTTAGTCGCAAATGCACACGCTTGTTTAGTGCAACCGCTCGTGTTATCCTTTGGATAAAAATATAAAACCACTTTTTTGCCGATAAAATCCGACAAAGAAACCATATTCCCGTTTTTATCCGCCAAACTAAATTCCTTCGCTTTACTTCCAACTTCTATCATAATTATTCACCTTTTTAATTTCGCTACTATCTTAATCAACTTTAGTTATAACTTTTTTGATCAATACAGCACGATAAATTTGACTATATTCAAAAATTTTCAAATATCTTTTATTCGCTTAATATTTTTATTCGACTTGAGATCAACCCTTTTAATCTATCTTTCAATGCGTCGGATAAATACGATTCGTCCGTCATTGCAAGAAAAACCGATTTTTCGTTTATTACTTTTGCAAGCATTTTTTCTGCGGTGATTTTTTCTATCCCGATCTGCTCTGCAAATAATAAAAAGTCTTTTCTTAAAACGTTGCGTTTTTTCTTGCACATCGTCAAGGCAAACTCTTCTTTATCTTCGGGCATAATTGCGTTTACGGGAAGCAAATCGTATGCCGCTGAAAGTACGTATTCCGAACTGCCTTCTTTTCTTTCTATCATAGAAAAATTCTTCAAATGCATATCCGAATTGCCTACAACAAACGAGAAAACCAAACGCAAATAAAGCTCCGTTAAATCAAACATCGTCATAGACGAGTATTTTTTGATAACCTTCGCGCAGCGCTCATAAGAACCTTTATATTTATCTTCCGTTAAACGCCACTCGAGTTGACAAAAGTCTTCCATCGCAAGCATTTGCATTTTGCCATCCACTTGCACCCTATCAATTCTCTTGGTAATATAGGCAAGTTCCCCCTTACTATTCATTTTTATCAATGCAAAAGGCACGGTCTTGATGCCCACTTGCTTTGCCATTTGCATAATGAGATATTCCGCTTCGGGCAAATTCTCGTATTCTTCCGTCTGTGGTTTTAAAATATAGCCCGTAGGATAGTTTACGAGCGTAAGTCTCGGCGTCGCCCCTTCCGTTAAATGTAACGATAACTTCTTTTGGACGCCCGGAACGGTAAAGCCTTTATTAGTACTTTGTTCGGCAAGTCGTTTTAAAATTTCTTCCGATATATCGAGCGTTGGCAATTTACTGCTTCCGAAAAACGCTTTAACGCACTTTTTATGCCAACCGTTCTCAAGTTCTTCTATAGTCGATTTCGAGGTAAAATCTCTACCGCAACATAAGCATTTCATTGCTTTTCACTCCTTACGCTCACGTTTCCTATCGGGTCTTTACAAGCGACCAAAAGGATCCCAAACCTATCTGAAGGTTGTATTTTCCAATTATGAACAACTATATTTAAAAGCCAACCTTCGGGGATCAAACCATCGAAAAACGAAAACATAGTATTTGACTTGTACTCGTTTTCCGTAAGCGGCAACGTAAGACTTACTGCCGTTGCGTTTTTGTTTTGTAGATACTCTTCGTCATAGATAAAAGAATAACCGAAGTCTGTCTCGGCATAAACTCCGGCAAAAACGTTTCTAACGTAAATATACGCGTTTCTATAGGCATCACTCATCATCTATCAATTTTCCTACCGTGACTTTTGCGCCGAATACTGCAAGCGCTTGATTGACCTTATCCAAACGCAAGGTTTTTTTGCCTTGTTCCAACTCTCTAACAAACCGAAGCCCAAGTCCGGCACGCATTGCAAACTCTTCTTGAGTCAGTCCCAACTCTTTTCTATTTTGTTTTACAAACTCGCTTATACTTTTCATAGCGTTATTTTATACCCTTTCGGACTATTTGTCAATATAATTATTTAATATATACCTTATCGGGTCTATATTTTTTAATTAAAACCTTAATAACCCCGCTCGGGTATAATTATCAATACAAAGCGAATTTATAATTTGTCTTTAAATTTAATATTTATCTGCAATAGTAAAATTTTGGCACTAAAAGTATCTATTTTTTACTTTATTCTCTCGTAATATTCGCCCGTCTTTTTTTCACAAACAAAAAAATATTTCACCTTTAAAACTATATGTTTTAACTATTTTTACATAAAACACTAATTATTTTAGTGTTTTGTGGTTGAGTGGTAAAAAAACAAAGTAAAAAGCCGTGAAAGATCACGGCTTTTTGGATATTACGTGCTTCCTTCGTTTGGTCAGTAGCGACGGACTTTACGCAATATTTTAATTATAGATCATTGTAAGTGTAGGTTGATTTTACTTTCTAGGATTCTTGATGTTTGCTTGTGCGGCTGCCAAACGAGCGATAGGTACTCTGAAAGGCGAACAAGAAACGTAGTTCAAACCAATGTTGTGACAAAATTCGATGGAAGTGGGTTCGCCACCGTGTTCACCGCAAATACCGCAGTGCAAGTTAGGACGAGTCTCACGACCCAAAGTAACTGCCATCTTCATGAGTTTGCCAACGCCTACAGTGTCCAAACGAACGAACGGATCGGATTCGTAGATCTTCTTCTTGTAGTAGTCGGTCAAGAATTTAGCGGCGTCGTCACGGCTGAAACCGAAGGTCATTTGAGTAAGGTCGTTGGTACCGAAGCAGAAGAACTCGGCTTCTTTAGCGATTTCGTCTGCGGTCAAAGCGGCACGAGGTATCTCGATCATAGTACCTACGGTGTACTTCAAAGAACTGTTGCTTTCTTTGATAAGAGCGTCAGCGGTCTCGACAACGGTCTTTTTGCAATATTTCAATTCGTTTACGTCGCCTACCAAGGGGATCATAATTTCGGGTTCGACGTTCCACTCGGGATGTCTTGCCTTAACTGCGATACCGGCTTTGATAACGGCTTTGGTTTGCATAACTGCGATCTCGGGATAGGTAACTGCAAGACGGCAACCACGATGACCCATCATGGGGTTAAATTCGTGCAATGATTGGCAAACTTGCTTGATATAAGCAACGGTCTTGCCTTGTGCTTGCGCCAATATTTCCATATCGTAATCGTTGGTAGGTACGAACTCGTGAAGAGGCGGATCCAAGAAACGAATAGTAACGGGATGTCCTTCCAATGCTTCCATAAGACCTTCGAAGTCCGCTTGTTGCATAGGCTCGATCTTATCCAACGCTCTCTTTCTTTCGCTTTCGTCTTCCGAACAGATCATTTCACGGAAAGGCTCGATTCTGCCGGGTCCGAAGAACATATGCTCGGTACGGCAAAGACCAATACCTTGTGCGCCGAGTTCGGCGGCTTTTTTAGCGTCCTTAACGGTGTCGGCGTTGGTTCTAACTTCCAATGCTCTATACTTATCGGCTAATCTCATAATTCTGCCGAAGTAACCGCTGTTGGGATCTGCTGGAACGGTCTTGATAAGACGATTATAGATCTTACCGGTAGAACCGTCGAGAGATATCTCGTCGCCTTCGTGGAAGGTTTGTCCCTTTAAGGTGAAGACTTTGTTTTCTTCGTCCATCTTGATCGCTTCGCAACCGGATACGCAACAAGTACCCATACCACGAGCAACGACTGCCGCGTGAGAAGTTTGTCCGCCGCGTACGGTAAGGATACCTTGAGCAAACTTCATACCTTCGATGTCTTCGGGAGAAGTCTCGAGTCTAACCAAGATAACTTTTTTCTTTTCTTTGCCAAGTCTTACCGCTTCTTCTGCGGTGAAAACTATGGAACCTGCCGCAGCACCGGGGGAAGCCGCAATACCTTCGCCGATAACGTTTTCTTTATTAGCGGCTTTCAAGTCTTGAGCGTCGAATTGAGGGTGCAAAAGCATATCGAGAGATTGTGCGTCGATTTGCATTAACGCTTCTTGTTCGGTGATCATACCTTCGTCGATAAGGTCGCAAGCGATCTTGATAGCGGCGGCAGCGGTACGTTTACCGTTACGAGTTTGCAACATATACAATTTCTTTCTCTCAATGGTGAATTCCATATCTTGCATATCACGATAGTGATTTTCCAAAGTTTCGCAAACTTTCAAGAATTGATCGTAAACTTCGGGCAAAACTTCAGCCATTTTAGAGATAGGCATAGGAGTACGAACACCTGCAACGACGTCTTCGCCTTGAGCGTTCATCAAGAACTCACCCATCAAGCCCTTAACGCCGGTAGAAGGATTACGAGTGAAAGCAACACCGGTACCGCAATCGTCACCCATGTTACCGAAAGCCATCATTTGTACGTTAACGGCAGTACCCCAACTGTAAGGGATATTGTGGTCCATACGATAGATGTTAGCACGAGGATTGTCCCAACTACGGAATACGGCTTTGATAGCCTCGAAGAGTTGAACCTTGGGATCGTCGGGGAAATCAGTACCCAATTGCTTTTTGTATTCTGCCTTAAATTGGTTGGCAAGATCTTTAAGATCGTTAGCGTCTAATTCTACGTCGAACTTAACGCCCTTTGCTTCCTTCATCTTGTCGATAAGCGCTTCGAAGTATTTTTTGCCTACTTCCATAACGACGTCGGAGAACATTTGGATAAATCTTCTGTAGCAGTCCCAAGCCCATCTGGGGTTATTGGACTTCTCGGCTATAACGTTGACGACTTCTTCGTTAAGACCAAGGTTGAGTATCGTATCCATCATACCGGGCATAGACGCTCTTGCGCCCGAACGAACGGAAACCAAAAGAGGATTTTCTTTATCGCCGAACTTTTTGCCGGTGATCTTTTCCATCTTAGCGACGTACTCCATTATCTCGGCTTCGATTTCGGGATTGATCTTTCTGCCGTCTTCGTAATATTGAGTACACGCTTCGGTACTGATCGTGAAACCTTGAGGCACGGGTAAACCTAAATTGGTCATTTCTGCGAGGTTGGCACCTTTACCGCCAAGTAACTCACGCATTTGCGCATTGCCTTCACTAAAAAGGTATACGTACTTTTTCTTCATACAGTTCCTCCTAAATAATATATTTTAGAATAATTAATTACAAAATTAATTCAATATGGGTATTATAAACCAATTTTCGGCTTTTGTAAATAATACAAACGCATTATTTGATAGATTTTTAAAAAATAAGTCGCTTATGACGTAAAAAACAAGCGACTAGTTTAAAATAAATCTTTCATTTTTAGCAACTCTTCTTGCGAAAATAACTTTTTTTGAACGTTTGTAGAATAATAACCTATCAACAACTCGAACAATTCTTGATACGAGTCCGACGAAGGGTTTTGATTTTTCAAAAGCAACTTTAAATTTTTTGCTAAACTCGGCGATAACTTTAAACAATAAGGCTCTTTATTGTGGATAAACCCGCCGTTTTCGTAACTAAAATAAATATCGTCTTCCCCGAAAAACGTATTTAAACCGTGTCCCGCGACCGTTAAGGCGTTGACTAAAAACCTTAAAGCAAATAAAGTATAATCGGAAATTTCTTTAGTAGCCAACGATCGTAAAGTATTTAAGATAAAATCGAACAATTCTTCGTCTTGATAATTTTCGGCGGATAAAGATACGGCGACTTCGCAAACGAAAGCGGAAGAATAATAAGCGCCAAGTGATGAAGTAAGATCCGAAAATCTATCCAAAACGTCGCACCCGACTACTACGTATCCCGTTTTGATAGGGGATAAAATAAAAGTGGCGTGCAAAAAAGGTTGGGTAGAATAACGCAACTTGCTTGCGGCTTTTCTTACTCCTTTTAGTTTGACTACGACTTTGCCTTCTTCTTTAGTTAGCAAAGTAACCAATCTATCCGTATCTCCAAAGTCTACGCTTTTTACAACGATAGATTCCAACCTTTTTTCTTCTCTCATAATTATTGTTTAAGGGCTTGCGCTCTTGCTTCTTTGTCGCAACGATTATTTAGTTCGTCGTCAGCGTGTCCTTTTACTTTGTTAAATACGACGGTATGCAAGGATAAAGATTTTAATAGTATCTGCCAAAGATCTACGTTTTTTACGTCCTTTTTATCCGCGGTACGCCAACCGTTATTTACCCAATTAGTCAACCAATTATTTTTTACCGCGTTGACGACGTAGGCGGAATCCGAATAAACGTTTACCAAGCAAGGTTCTTTTAATGCTTGTAAACCGTAACATACGGCGGAAAGTTCCATGCGGTTATTAGTAGTTTCTTTTTCGCCGCCGGATAAGACCTTTTCAAAATTTTTATATATAAGTATCGCGCACCAACCGCCTTTACCGGGATTACCGCTACAAGCTCCGTCGGTATAAATGGTAACTTCTTTCAAAATCTTTTTCCTTTTTTCTTAATTATAAATGATTTTTTTAAATTAAGCGAGATATTTTTTTATAATTTTTGAACTATTAAGCATATTTTGCTTATATTTCCTTTAAAAAAAAACTTAATAATATCAAAAAGCAATTTTTTTAAGATTTTTGATTGACGAAAACTAACGCGTTGTAATATAATATCAAAGTTCAAAGGGGAGTGGCTCAATGGTAGAGCAACGGTCTCCAAAACCGTCGGTTGCGTGTTCGACTCGCGTCTCCCCTGCCAACAAAAATCGCCTTTTGTCAATTTCGACAAAAGGCTTTTTTTATAGTCCTTTTATGTTCCGAATTATTATGCAACCTATGGTCGGTTAGTTTGTTTATTTTGCTAAAAATATAGAATTTTTGCCCGACCAAAGGTTGCGACGTTTAGTTTTTTTACGGTTGCGTTAATTTCTATCGTGCTAAAAGTTTATATCTTTTATTACGCTTATTTGCGAAAGGCTTTTATATTTTGCTCGTAAAATCATAATAATTTCGATAAATTTACTAAACGATTAGGAGTGGGTAAAATGCGTTGATTTTGGACGAACAACCGAGCGTTAGCGTACTGACGTACGTGAGTCGAGGTTTTCGTTCAAGCAGTTAAACTCAAACAATGAAATCCTTATTGCATCAGTCTTTTAATAATTCTTGTGTTAATAAAACGTTTTCAAGTACCTAAGGTAAAATCGTTTAACTGCGTAAATAAATGCGTTAGATCCACTCCGAAAACGATTTTAACGTTTGACAAATCTAACTCTACAATTTTTTATTCTATTATTCTTGTCCGAACAAAGTCGTCATAAGGTTATCCTTTTCGCATAACGTATCCGAAGGATATGCGGATAAAAAGGTCTTTGCGTCAATGTCCCCTTTTGCGTACAAGGTTTCCAAGAATTTAATATCACCGCTTACCGACGCATTGCTTCCCGCAGTCGCTTCGACGGTAACTTCGTATTCTAAATCTTGATAATCTTTAGACAAAAATTCCTTTTCTTCTCCGCTTTTATCGTACCACACTTTTTTGTCGTAATAGAGTTGAAAACATTGTTCCAACAACTTTCCGAATTTCTTTTTGACCCGCCAAAATCTTTTACGTTGTTCGAGTATCGGTTGATTTGCTTGTGACTGTAACTGCGCTATTGCCGCTCCGCTCATATTACCTATCAAGGTCTCGCCCGTCATTACTTCGGTAGCGCCGCACACCGTTCGAGTCATCGCCGTAACGTTATTGACGTAGTTTAAAGGCGCGGACGATAAAACGTGTTGCTCCATTTTTCTTATACCGTTACCGTTTATAGAGTAGTCCACCAATATCTCGCCCGGTTCGTTGCTTATGCGTTGTCCCCTTAAGGCGTCTTTACTTACTATATACTTACCCCAAGCGGTATTTTGTATCGCTAACGCTTCCATACCCAAAACGTGATTTATAAGTTTTTGATTTGGGATAAGTTCTTCGGCTTCGGATAGCCCGTAAACGCACTTTTCTTTTTCTTCGTACACGCCGGCAACGATAGGATAAAGCGTCGCTACCTTACTTATCCCGTCTATAACGGGCGCTATTTTAAACGCCTTGTTTATCATCGTGTTTCTTACGCCCTTTTCGCAATAAACTTCCCCGTCTCGCCTAAAATATCTTGTAAGCACGGTACAAAGTTCGTCGTTATCTTCGGTTATAAGTTCTCCGTCTATCCCGTCGTCTTTGGTTTTTAATAAACTTTCTCTACTTTGATAAGACCTTATTATTATCCACTTTTGATTTTGTTCGTTGACTTCCTTGGGATTTGCAAAGAAAATATCTTCGGGGTCGATAAGTTCGCAAGCGACTCCTTCTTTTTTATCGCCCGTTTTCCAATACAAATGGTAAAAATAACAGCCCTTTAAAACGGCGTCTCTTATGGCTCTGCTGTCTAACTCTTCGATTTCCATTTCCTTCATTATATAGTCGGCAAATTCGGTCAAAGTTTGAGCTTTTTCTTTATCCGTGTAAGATTTATAAACGAGTTTTATCGGGGTTGACGTAAGCATGGCGCGTTTGTTACGACAAATAAATTTTATTATATTGACTATAGGTCTCGGCATCGATTTAGTCGCTTCGGTCGACGGCGCCCACTGTCTTCCTTCAAAAAAATCGACGTTGGTTTTTATTCGTTGTCTTAACCCTATACTATTTGTATAGTCGACCCCTTTTTGGTAATCTTTCCAAAGTTCCGTAAGTATCTCTTCACTCATAATCGTTCTCCACGCCAAACAAATATTCGTTTAAAAGATCGTCGTTTATTTCCGCACGTTCGGGCTCTTGTTTAAGTATCGAAAGTATCTCGTCGAGTTTTTCCAATATTTGTTTTAAATCCTTTTTACTTTTCATCGTACTTGCTCCTTAACGCCGTCATCAACGCGTTATATTCTTCCGCTCCGCTTTTACCGTTTCTTGCGCCGACTTCCCGCCAATCGGATACTCCCGTATAGACGTATAGTTTGTCTTTATAATACAAAGTCGTTCCCGCCGCTTTTTTAATGTCTTTAGTAGCCGCCAAGGAAGATAGCAACGCGTTCAATTCTTTGTCGGTTTTTTTACCGCTCTTTAACTTATAACTTACGTTTTGGTATTCTACCACGTAGGTTTCCCCGTCGATAACCAACCAACCCGCTTTTTCTTTATACTTTACGGCGTCCAAAAAACTTATATCTTTATTCGATACGTTTTCTTCTCCGTATTTAGTATAGATCGTCCTATAACCGTCTATTTTATGGTCGTAATCGGGTAAAGAGTTTACGTAATCCAAAATATCTTGATATTTATCCCCTAATTTATCCTTGTAAGTCAAGATATAATCCCTTGCCTTTTCTTTTCCCGACGCAAAATATTTTACGCCGTCTTCTCTATTTATAGAGTTTTCCGAAAGTATATCTTTTACCGCTTCAAGCCTTTTAACGTACTCTTTTTCTTCTTTTGCCGAATAATATGCGTTTTTGTAACCTATCTCCGCGTTTGTTTCTTGCCGTTGCCTTAGAATTTTTGCGTTTGCATCATCCGCCGTCTTTGCGCTCATGTAGGCGGAAGAGTCTTTCTCTTGTTTTATCGCTTTACTTAAAGAATCGTTTATCGACTCTTCTCTTTCTTTTAGTTTTACCGAATCAAGTTGACCCCTTGCTAAAAGATCTTCCTTAACTTTAAAAGAAGCGTTTTTTGCGTTTAAAGCGTCTTGTCTTAACGCAGTATCATTGTCGCTTTCTATTTTATCGATATTTTTTACGCTATCTTCCAAAACGTCTTTTTGTTTTACGTAACTCTTATAAAGCAATTGGGCGGTTTTTCTTTCCTTTTCGCTCAATCCTTTTAAAGCGTCGGAGTACGACTTATCGGCGTTTGCGTTACTCCACGTCGATCCCGTTTTGCTCTTGTACCATTTTATCCACTCGTTCATTGTTTCCCCCTTTATTTCTCGTTTGATTCTCGAATTTTTGCAAGTTGTCTATCTTTTTTATTATCCTATGCCTATATTCGTCTACGATAAAAAAGTAACCTTGCAAATAAGAGATCATTCCCATAGTTATGAATATAGCGACCTGAACCGCCGTCCAAATAAGATCGGCTATACTGAAATCCGTTATCAAGGTAACGCCGTAATATCCGAATATGACACCGCACACGGTTTTGCTTATAAGTTGTTTTCCGTCTCGCTTATACTCGAACGCTCTCTTATCTTGCCCCATATAATAGGGGTCGTCGTTTTTACCCCCGTCGCTCGTTAAGGAAGCTGAAGAAAGCGGGGTCAATTTTAAGTTTCTTGCCCTTTTGACCGCCTTCTTCTTTTCTTTCGGCAACTTTTCTTCGATAACGAACTTTTCTCCGTCTTCGGTTATCAATTTAAACAAACCGTTTTCAAATTCTTGATAGGTAATGCCTTGATAAGATAAAATTTTACTTCTTTCGATCTTTAACGCTTCTTTATTTTTTTCGTCGCACCATGCGTCAAGAAGATATATCCTATCCGAAATCGCCTCTACGGATTTAGAGTGAAGTTTAACCGTTTGAACGAAAGACGGATTATTTTCCCCTTTTGCTATACCTTGTAAAGAAAGCATTTTTGAAATAAAAAATCCGAACAATGCGGCTAGTCCGCCGTCGGCGAATATCTCGCCGACGGTTTTCCCCGTCTCAACAACGTTTACTAACCCCCTTACTACGTACACCAAGCAAACCGCACCGACTATCAAGAAAAACATATTCAGTTTTAAAAAATCTTTTGCTTTTTCTACGTTATTCATTAAACTCTCCCCGATAATTCTTCTTTATCCGCCAATATCTTTAATAAATCTTGACCGTTTTTTTGAGTTTTTAGAGATTTTATGGGACGCGTAAAAATCAACCACGCCGCCGTTTCTCCCAAAAAAGCGCAAGTCATCAATAAACATAGATCGGCAATTATTGCGTTTAATGACCAACAAATCAAAGTCAATATCCCGTATTTTGCAATTCGATGTAAATTTTTAGGCATTTTATCAAACAGTTGCAAGCCTATCAAAGTTAAACCGATAACCCCGCCGCTTGCCAAAGAAACCGCTTTTTGCGGGGTCGATACGTAATCCGACCAATTTATGATAACTACCGCAAGAACAGGCGCTATCGACGTTAAGCAATAGCCGACGTATAGTCCAAAAAGTCCTAAATTTAACTTATTCTTCTTTTTCATAACCGGCTATCTCCGCAACGTTACGCGCATAACCTTTTTTGACCATTTCCGAGTTATTGGTAACGTACAAATACAAAATCTTTTTTATAATTTCCAATTCCTTTGAAAAGTCTTCCGAACGTTTGATTTCTTGATCTATAAATCGTTGATTATCAAAAATCAAGTTTTCACACCTTTCGTATAACTCGATCGCTTTTTTCTTCGCTTCTTGGGTTTCTTCTATAACGGAATTTAAATCGACTTCTTTTTGAGATAGCGAACTTAACGCCGTTTTGCTTTCCTTTAAAACCTTAAAAATCTTGTAAGCCGAGACTGCAAGCGCGGAAATAACTCCTATGAATACCGTCAAAGCCGTTATCAATTTTTCCAACCAAACTTCTCGGAAATATTTACTCGTTTCGCTCTCTTCTCTTCCGTCTTCTGCAAACGCTATCGGAAAAGATAAGGTCGCGATAATTAAAACGAAAACAAAAAATATAATAAGTATCTTTTTCATTTATCCCCCTTAACTAATTACGTGTCCCGCTATGGAGACGGTAGTATTTTTCTTTAAGTTACCGCTAAACACGTCGGACGTACTCGTAGTTATAGTTCCTTCATAGCCGAAGTCCGTTGCATAAACCATAACGTAGTCGGTATTAGAGGCGCCTTTTATCCTAAAATCTACGCAATACACGTCGGTAAGAGTTATTCTCGAACCACCGCTTACGTTATAGGTAGTTTCTTGTCCGCCGTTTACGGAAAGATATATTTCGTCGACTCCGGGATCTACGATCATAATAAATTGTCTAAGCCTTACCGTGTCGCCTATATCGAGATAATATCTTCCACTAGTTAAAGTACATCTACGACGTTTAACGTTTAAAGCGGTATTACTTCCTTTAAAGTCGGCAAGACTCGAATAATAAGTTATCTCTTTTAAGGTACCGTTTACGCTTCTAACGCTCTCGTACGTTCCGCCTTGTACGTCTTCGAACCCCTTTATATAAGTACTTACCGTCGCCCAAGTGGAATCCGTAAGATAAGTACCCATACTACCGAACGGAACGAAATAATAGCCTTCTCCCCTCGATAACGGCGTATCGTTAAAAATGCTTAAACTTGCGGTCGCATACGTGGATTCTATTACTATATTCGTAAGCCCGCTACCCACGAAACAGTCCGTGCCGTATAACATAAACGTGTTAGGCGGAACTACCACGTTGGTCAAACTCGTACAACCGTAAAAATCTTCGGCTTTTAATTCGGAAACGTTTAAAGGCAATTTTACCGACTGTAAAGAAGTGCAATTTTTAAAAGTTTTTTCTCCTTTTACGCTTACGTTTGAAATATCGATCGACGTTATACCGCTGTTTTCAAAGACGCTATCGCCTAACTCTTCGACGTTATTTAAAATAACCGTGGTTAGATTTTCAAAATCCATAAATACGCCGTCTTCTATCCTTTCAACGTAACGACAATCCACGCTTTCGGCTTCGGTCAAATCAAACGAACCTTCGTTTATTATTACGAGTTTGTTATATTCGTTATTAAGGTCTAAAACCGCGTAAGGCAAAATAACGTCGGTAGCGGGATCGACGGACATCAATCTTGCTTTACCGCCGTAAGTAAAGCACTCGACGTCGGTATCTTCTATCTCGGTATATTCCAAAATTTCCCCGTAGTCGCTATCGAGCATAGCCGACTCGCTATTGGCGATAGATTTTACTTTGACGAAAAATTTTCCGTTTTGATCTTCTTCGCCAAAACCTTTTAAATCGACTATATTCCCGTGGAAAGTCGTTTCTTGTCCGTTAACGTTAAGTTGATGAGATAACGCGTTGACGTCCTTTTGTTGTATCTCCAAAAAATTACCCTTGATTTGATATATCGGCGGGCTTAATTGAGATACCGACCCGCCTTGTTGCGCTTCGACTATGACCGAAGAGAGACCGTAATATCCCGCGTCCGCGGTGACGGTTTGCGACGAGTCGGACGGCGTTACTCTTTTAGACTGTAACGACGGCGTAACGTTTACCGTTATTTTCGAAAAGTAATCGACGTTATCAGCGGATGGTAAATAAGTTCCGTTTTGCGTTACGCTCTTTTCCGCACTTTGGGGAACTACGTTTACGGTAACTTTAGAATAATAATCTTTGTTATCCGACGACGGCAAATAAACTCCGTTTTGCGTTATAGTCTTTTCTTGAGAAGTCGGTATGACGGATACCGTTATATTGCCGAAATAATCCGCGTTTTCGCTTGACGGCGAGTAAGTACCGTTTTGAGTTATAGTCTTATCTTTGACGATACCGCTATCGGGAACGTTGACTGATAGTTTGCCGTAAAACTCTACGTTATCCCCCGACGGCAAATATACCCCGTTGGCGGTTATCGATTTTTCGGCAACGATCGGATGAGTCCTTAAATACTCGGGACGCTCGTAGGATATGACGTCCGGATAAGAAAACGGTGATGACGATAAAATTTGCTTTGACGAAAACTCGGCGTTTTGATATGAAATTCGTATATATTCCGTATAAAAATCGACGTCCGCTCCGTCGGGCAAATAGGAAGAGAGATCTTGCGAATATTTGGTTATAACATCCCCGATCTTTGGGACTTTTAAAATATCCATAGTTATTCTTAAAACCCCGCCCGTATACGTTTTGAGTTTTAAATAATAAAAATTTTCGTCAAGATCGGTAGTCAATTCGATACCGTTAAAATTACCGCTTATCTTTTTGCCGTAAGATACTTTTTGATTTTCCGTTCCGTTTACGCCGTTGGAATTTGCCAAAAAATTTCTTATCCTATCCACGGCTAAAAGGTCTATAACGAAAGAGTTTACTTCGCTTTTATATTCGACCGTTTTTCCCGCCCACGACGTAGTAAAAGAAGGTATCGGTTTTGAGTGATACTTACCTAAAGTATTCGTATATAATACTTCGTTTGCGGTAAGTACTCTTTGATACCCTACTCCGCCTTGATTTAAAGGATCGTAAAAGCCGTTTTGCGTTATTAAAAGGTCGGGAATAACGTTCGTTTCTACTAAATTAAAAATCATGTTATTCTCCTATCAACAAATCGACCGTGATAGCCGACGACGGCGTTTCTCTACAAGAAAACGTCAAAATTCCCGTTCCTTGCGATATACACCTTACCCCGAAAATTTGATAATCGTCTATACTCTCCGCATTTGGCGAACATAACACGTAAGAGTCCGCTTGAACGCTTTGGACGTTTACCGTTTGCGACGAGTTTTCCCAACCGTTTACCGTCAAAGTTATCGACGTTTTTACAGGCTCTTTGGCGATCTTGACCCACTGATAATCTTGATAAGAAGTTGACGCGTTATTTGAGTAAAGAAAACCAACGTATCTTTTATCCGCACTCCATACGCTCCCAAACCCCGTACCTTGTTGATCGACGGCAAATCTAACGAAAGTTTGTTTGGCTTGTTTTTTCGACTCGGCGGAAAGATCCAACAATATGCTATTTTCTTCTTGCTCGGCGTTCCATTTGATCTTTACGGTTTGATTATCCAAACCGTTTGCATTTACGCAAAAATCAATATAATACACCCCGTTTATAGCGTCTTCGGCACTACTTGACAACAGTTCGAGTCCTTGTGTATCGGTATCCCCTACCGTCAAAGTCAAATCGTCGTCGGGGATAACGTCTTCGGGCGCGGTAACTCTTAAAAAGATATAATTCCCCCCTACGTTTATATTGAATATATCTTTTAGATCCCCGAGTTCTTGCAAAGTGTAAAAAGGAACGCCTTTGTAAAAATCGAGTACGTTGCTACCTATAAAAAACTGTTCCTTTACTCCTTGAAGGGGACAATTCTCCACCTTACCAAAACTATAAATACCGTTTATTTGAGATAATTCGGCGTTGCCTTCGGTTACTATTCTGTTTATTTCGGATATTACCGAATTTTTAGGATCGGTTATCGCTTTGTAGAAAAGTCCTTTTATTTGACTTTCGGACAGTCCTTCCTTGTAAGGGTCCGACGAGTGGGCAAAAGGCGTTTTCTTTAAAATCGCGTTTACCGTTTCTTTGTTTATCTTTCTCATTTTAACCCCCTATTTTTCTTTGTATATATAAATTCGACGGATATATCTTTAAGCGCAAAAGGCTTTGCTTCGTCCGATATTAGGGTCAACCTAAAAAAGTTTACGTCTTTGATCATCACGCGTGAATTGAAATTTTTATTCAAACTACCGTTAAAGCCTATCTTTGCGAAATTTAAATCGTTTAAACGCATCTTATCCGTTGTACCGAAAGAAAGAAATCCGTCCGTTCCCCCGAAACATAAGGCTTTTATCCGTCCTTGACTCTCTCCGCCAACGTTGATACCTATCGAACGTATGGTTTTTATCGTGTTATCGCTACCCAAATCACTTTCTTTTGATCTCCACTCGGCGACGACGGGTTCTCTTCTTATAATTTTAGCGGACGAATTTTCGGGCATTACGCCGTTATAAGCGTTGATTTTTATCCTTTTGCCGTTTGGATATAAAGACAAAGTCAACCTATCGTTTTGAGAATCATCCAAAGAAACGCTAAAATCTCTAACGTATAATTCTCTATTTTTTAACTTGATATATAGATCGAATCCGCCGGTTAGTAGATCTATCGTTTGGTCGTCTTTTAACGCAAAAGTATTTTCGTCCAAATCTATTTCGCAAATAGTGTACGCTTTATTTACTTCTAAACCCGAATTACCGACGTTATCGGCATATACTTCGATCTCGCCTAAATCTAAAACGTCGGCTTTTATCTTGCCGTCTAAAACGACGCAATCGCTAAACAGTTTAGTATAGACTTCCCCTTGAAATACAATGACGTCGGTTTGTCTTATATCCGCCCCTTCCGCAAGGTCTAAAACGAAAGAATTTTGAGTAAAAGATATTTCTCCGTTATTTAAATAGTGATAACTTTCGTCCGAATACCCGTCGTAAAAACTCAATATCTTACCGTCTTTGGTGCCTATCCTTATTTTACCGTCGATAACCGTCGCAAAAGAAGCGGGAATATTATTCCAAACCCAAAAGTCGTAACTCTTTACGCCGTCTATCATGGAATAATTTTTTTCGTCGCAAATATAGACCAAGTCGTTTATAAACAAGTAGTATTTGCCGTCGTTTAGTATAGAAAACGCGTTAGATTTATCCATTTTGGATAATTCTTCGTCTATTTTCGCTCCCCGTTCAACCGTAAATCTCGACTCGGTCGCCTTATTTTCGGACGTTTTTATCGTATATAATCCCCTATCGGACAAAAACAACGGTTCTCTACCGAAATTACCTACCGCAAACGGCGTTACGCACCCTTCGGCAACGTAAGATCCGACGATAGAAAACTCCGCCTTTTTTAGATAATAATTTTTTGCCCCCAATTTGATTTGATTTGTTACCCACGTTCCGTATCTTACGTATACCGTCGAATCGTTATCCGCATTTTTCTTTAATATCGCTTGAGTACTGTCCGACAATCTGACGTATCCGCTTATCGGCGAAGTGGTTTGTCCTAACACGGATATTCCGTCGTAAGGAAAGTAAGTAGGATCGTCGGTACCCGAACAAAAATCCCAATTAGGCTTCAAAGGATCTCCACTTAAAAATAGCCTATCCACGTTACCGTCTACTCCGAAAAACGACCCGAACCGACAGCCGTTGACGTCGTCGGCGTTGACGTCAATAAAGTGCGATTTAAATAAAACCGTTATATTATCTTCGTAATCTTTTGCAGGAATCGAACGCGTAAAAGTTATTACGGCGTTTTTATGGTCGATATTGCCCCAATTATTTTGATCGTCGTCGTAAAGATCGTAAACGTAGTCGGGCAAAGTGGCTTTGACTTGTAAATCGAATCCAGCTACAATATCGACTTGATCTACCGTATATTCGATAGAGTTTGAAAGCGTAACGTCTTTAGTTTGATAAACAACGGTATAAGGAGAATAAGAGTTTGCTCTTTGAGCAAAAGCAAGTTCTTCGCTTAAATAGGAATTTTCGCCCCTATAATTCATTAACAATACCGCGTTATTAAAACTTTTATCTTCGCTTATGTCAAACCAAAAAACGTGAATATTTTTGCCTTTTAAAACCGTTCTACCCGTCATTGTACTCCCGTTTCTTAAAACCGAACAATTTATTTGCGTTTGATTTTGCGAAACGTTAAGGGTTTTTCCGCTTAAATTGTCTCCGACTTCTAAATTTCGAGATACGTTAGATCTTGCCGACTCTCTTAATACGTAGTTTTCGATATTTCCGTCTACCCCGACCGTTTCCACGTAAACTATCGACGAGCCGTCGTTATCCAAACTATCCACGTCAAGTTTGTAACTTGAAGTTTGATCCACGCTTCCGAACAAGGTATTTTTACGAAAAGGATTTAAGACGTTGCCTTCTTCTATTTTTATCGGCTCTATATCGTTTGACGATACCAAGTTGTAATAGGTTTCGTCTTTTGACCATACCGTTTCTCCGTCCAATACCACCCTTGTAAAAGTCGATCCGTCTTTGACGTAATACACGCCTATCGAATTTTCGTCCAATTCCACCGGACGATAAAACGATCCGCCTATCGAACTTATGCCTATCGTCGTCGTAGGAACGTAACAGTCGGGCGAATCGGCAACTCTTTTTATTTCCAATCCGCTCCCCCAGTCGCCGAGAGTTAAATAATCGCCCAAACCTATCAAATAATATCTATCTTTATGATAAAATGCGGTTAATCTCGTATTTTGATCGTTTGCAAAAATTACGTCTTCGGGACACGGCAAAAGTATGGTCTTATCCCCGTCGTCAAAATAAAAACTTTTATCGGCTACGTATAATATCCCTTGATACCCGCTTAAAGATATTTCCGCTATGCCTTTTATTTCTCCGTTAAAAGTCTTTATCTCTTTCCAACCTTTTCTTTTTACGGGGATCCCGTTTTCTAAATTTATATTAAATGAAGACTCGGCGTAAGCCGTATCGCGTGAGCGCGTGTGATCCACCCCTTTAAATTGATTTATTTTAAGGGTATGCGTTTGAGTTTTATATGCGTTATTTAATCTCATTTGTACTCGTATCTTAATTTTAAACGCTGTGGCTCCATGCTCTCGGCGTATTCTTCAAGCGATTTTTCAAAGATATTTCTCGCTTGAAAAGCAAGCGAAGGCTCGTCTTCTTCCATCAATTCGCTTTTTACAAAATAGGGTATCAATCTAGCCAAACTGTCGGGCAAGTCGGCTTCTTTATCTTTATCGGGATCGCCTATATACGCCAAATACTTTACGAACGCTCCGTCGGCGGGTCGTCTCGGAACTCGTATTTTATCTTTACGTTTTAAACAAGATAGCAATTCTTCTTCTCCTTCTTCAAAAACGTACGCTCCGTTAAATACGCCCTTGCCTATAAGCACGGAAAGATCGTAATCGTAAAAACCGTCTTCCAATACGTCGGGTAATTCCTTATAAGAATAAGGTATCACGTTTAAAGATATCATTCTGTCGTATGCTCTTAATATCGGATTTTTTAAAGCGTTTAAATATCTGTTTGCGCCGACGTCCGTATATATCCCGTCGCCATCTCCGTAAAGGATAAACCCTAAAGATCGCAAACAATCTTTTTTGATTTCTTCAAATAACATTTATCCCCCCTTTATAAAACAAGGCTACGATCGGGCGTTTGGTTTAGATTATTAACCTAAATATCTCGCCGTCACGCAGCCTTGCGTTAAATTAGCCTATACGGGCAATTTGAAAACGGCTACTTTTACGTCCGCGTCTTGCGCGGTGATAAAAACTTTGCCTTTTTCGGTAAATCCTTGAGTTGCTATGGCGTGCGGAATGGTTTTTGCTTTGTCGCAATATCCCCCGTTTTGGGATATCCATTTAAATCTACCGCTATCTATACCCAAGACGGTATATTTGCCGCTTGCTAAAGTAACTTCCAAATCGTTTACGCCTTGCATAGCGTTGGAAGCGTGTACGGTAACCTTTTGAGAATCCGTATCCGAATTGTACAAAAGTATCATATACTTATCGTCTCTTTCGCTCATCTCGAAACATGCGCCGAAAGTTGCGGTAGTTTCGCCGTTAGTCGCCAATGCGGTGGTCAAAGAAGTGAACGCTTCTTCTTCTCTTGCGACGTTTACGTTATCTATATTTTTTACGTTTAATATGCTAAAAGCCATATATTATCCCCCTTTTTTTTATCAATAAGAACATTTATAAACGAATAATTCCTTGGGACGTACTATCTTTGCGTCGTAAAGCACGAAGCCTTTAACTGCGTCCGAGAATTTCTTTTCGGGTCTGTACGCTTCGCTGTGGGTCAAAGGTTTGACGAAAGCGATCGCTCTTTTGGTCCTTGCCATAATATAACGAACGTTTGCCGTTGCTCCGCCGATAGTTGCGGTACCCGAACTTACGTTGTTGGACACTTTTATTTGCATACCGTTATAGTAGTACACTTTGCCGTTTTTCATTATCTTTGAATTATCGGTATCCGCCGCTCTGTATTCCTTACGGAATCTCGTAAAGAATTTAGGGTCTACGGTTACTACGATCTCGGTACTATCCGCCACGTCGTTTAAAAGCAAATTCTCTTGCAATTCGTCAAGAATATCCAAAACGTTCTTTTCGTTATTGCCCGCAGTTCCCGTAACGCATTTTGCACTACCCAATACTTTTGCGTCCGTGGACTTGGAAAGGTCGGCTATATAGCGGTCGATCTTGTTTGCCAAGCCTTCGGAAGTTTCTTCGTGCAAGGCTTCCATGATGCCGTCTTTTGATTGCGCTTCGTCAATGTCGCCTACTTCGTAATTGAAATACGCGATTTGATTGATAGGCATAACTACGGCGGTAGATTCTACGGTTTCCGCCGAATTGATCTCGCCGTTTCTATTTGCTTTATCAAGCCCGTAGATGGTAGGTTTGCCAATACCGGTGATAGTTACCGATTCTCCTTGGCGTTTGACAGCGCCTTCGTACTTGCGATAGCAGTCTTCAACGAAAACGCATTTTCTTTCTAAATCTCTGTTGATACCGGTTTCCCAAACTTGTGGAATAAAATTAGAATATGACATATTTCCCCCTATTTATTATTTTTTCGCTCTTTGTATAGAGCGTTGTACCTTTTCCCAATGTTCGTCAATATATTCGGCGGACATTTTCTTTATTTCGTCAAGAGTGTAATATTCGGGTGTAGAAGTAGCCGAAACTTCGGTCAAACTTCCGGGACTCGCTTTTGCTTTCGCTTCTTTTATCTTGACGGCGTTTTCAAAATCGCTTTTTATTTTTGCTTCGAGATCGTTAACGAGACTCGTATAATCTTCGTATATCTCGCTCATTTTATCCTTACCGATACGCTTTTCGGCATATTTTAAAAATCTTTTATCCGTTAATAACTCGTCGATATTGTTATCGGGATATTTGCCGTAAAAGTCCTCTCTATCTTCTTTAAACCATTGGTCGCTACTTTCGTCGTCTTCGGATACGTCCATATCCTTAGCTTGGGTCGGTTGACTTTCGTTTTCATCTCGTACGCCTTCGGTTTGGAAGTTGACTTCTTCTTCGTTAGATTTTTCTTCGAGCGTTTCTTTTTTGATAACGCTTAAATCTTCCTCTTTCGTCTCGGTTTCTCCTTGCTCTTTTTCTTCCAAAGTAGTTTCTACTTCGATAATTTGATTTTCTTCCATTTTTCTCCTTTTACCATTGGGTATAACCCCCGCTATTTGGAATATTAAAATTCATTTTTAAAATATCACCTTCTTCGTTTTCCTTATAACATCTTCCAAGCGATACATAGTGCGCTATACTTTTTGCCATAACAAGATCGTCGTGTTTGCCCACTTCGGCTTCCGCCCGTCCGTTTTTATTACGAATAAAAGACAACATTTCAAGTAAAGTCTCTAAATTAGTTTCTATGCTTGGATCTTCTCTAAACGCCGCCTTAAATTGCGATAATATCAACGGGCGAGTTATCGCCGTAGTTCTAAAACCGTATGAACTTACCCCAACGCCGTCGTTTCGTCGATATAGTTCGGGATATTCTAACGAAATCAACTCTCTTATCGGCGCAGTCCCGAAATTTACTTCCACCGCTATCAACGCAAAATTATAATATTCACCTAAACAATACAACTGTCTTGCGTATAGATCGTCGTCGATGCGCTGTTCTTTAAATACCGCGACCGTTTTACCGTCTTTTACTCGCTCTACTACCGCCGTGTAAAAATCACCCCCTTCTCCCGCAGTATCCGCGCCTATTACGTAGGCTTCCCCGTTTTGGGGCGGAATTATTATTTTTATAGAGCCGTTATTATTTTCAACCCAACGTTTATCGTATAAAATCGTAGTTTCCCCTACCTTTGCGGTAAAAGCAAACTCCCCCGTTGCGTATAACGGCTTGCCTTTTACTTCTTCTATTCTCTTTAAAACTTTGTCTTTATCAAACTCGCACTCACCCGACGCGATAAAGGCTTCTTCAGGCGTGCATGGATATTCTTGTCTTATAGACGATTTATCTAAATATCCGTTATATTTGTTGACGTACCAAGCGATTTGTTTTTCGTCTAAACCCTTGTTACGCAACCACGTTATTCTTTCCGACAACCATTTGTCTTTGACTTCACCTATCAATTCGACCTTATCGATACGATATTCGTCCGTCAACCACCATTCAAAAAACAAGTTTTCACAACTACCGCTGTCCCATAGATCTTTACTTTCGTTATAGCCGTTTGCGGTGGATTCGTATATTATCACCGCGTTTTTTACCAACGCTTCCCCTATACTTTTTTGCAATTCGCCTAAAGAACAGTCAAAAAACGCTACTTCGCTAAAATGTGCAAACTCCAAAGTACGGCTTCTGCCTTGCGAATCTCCGGCGCACGCTATACGCCAAGAAGAGTTTAGTTTATCAAAAAACAATTCTCTTTTTGAATTATATTTTTCTCTCGGGCGCATACAAGTAGGCAGTCGATAATAAACGGTTTTTGCCTTGTCGTTAAATATGGCGTTGACGTTATCCGTACAGTCCGCCATAGTAAATCCCGAAAAATTACGTTTTGTTATCGCGTAACATAACTGCATCGCAGTTATCAACGTGGTAAAACCTTGCTGTCTGCCTTTGAGAATAAAATATGGTTTTTCGGTGCCTTTTTGCTCGAATATTTCCAAAAATTTGCGTTGCGCCGTATTTAGAAAAAACGGCACGTTACGTTTGTTTTTATCTACTATGGTAAATAAAGCCTCTATCAAGTAGTAAGGTCTTTTTTTTATAAAATCTATGGTTTGCTTGTCTTTTAAAATTTTTAAGGACGCGTATTCAACGAATCTACCGTCCTTTTCGGGTGCGGTCTCAAATAACCGTTTTCTTTTATCGATCAAATCGAAGAGAAGTTTACTCGAATTCTTCGAATCCGACAACCTTATCATCCTCCCCTTGTAAACCGTCGATCACTCCGACTACGTCTTTTATACTTACGCTTTTGTTATCCGCTATAAGTTGATCGTATCTTTTCTTTTCGTCTTCACTCAAGAAGGGGCGCTTCGCAAGAGCAAGAAGTTCCCCCTCTATCAACGACGCTCTTTTTAATCTTAACGATAGCCATCGATAGGCTTCGTCAAGCGCTTCTTGTTTGTTATCCACAGATCCATCTCCTACGATATACGCCCGTGTTTACAAAGCGTTTAAGAGATCTTAAAATCGTCTCGAATTTATCGCATAACTCGTCGTAGGATAAACCGCTTTCTTTTATCAAACGATCTTTATTCCAACCACATATTGCAAAGCCGTATATCAACTGATAATTTTCCTTAGTCAATTTGCCGATACCGTACGAATACTTGATTTTTAATCTTTCCATACGCTTGTTGCACTCGGCGATTATCTTGACCAAATCTTCTTTGCCGTCTTGAGAAATTTTATCCGAATATTTCATACGACGCAATTTGTCGTACTTTTTTGAATAACTTCTTAATTCCACCATATCTTGCCAAACTATATCCAAATCTTTTGGAATACGTCTTAAATTGGATTTTTCGGTAGGATATAAAAGTTTTTCTACCTTGCGCATACAAGTATAACTGCAATAAAGATCTTGATCTAAACGCCAACCGTATGACTCGGGGGCGCAACGCAAGTAAAATTTTTTATGACAAACCGGACATTCTATTTCTTCGAGAAAATTCATTGACATACCTCCTTAAAATCACAAGCGACGCATTGTACGTAAGATATTAATTTGTTTCCCTTTACACTTCCCATCAAACGCCATTTGAGATTGTCTCCGCAAATCGGACAAACGTTTAAACGTACCGCTTCGTCTTTTAACTCGTTCAAATAATCGTCAAAGGCGTTTTTTACTTTTTTTATCCGACCGGAATCGAGATCTTCGATCACCGAGCGGGCTTCCGATATTGCGGTATAAATATCAAATTCGTTAAAAGTTACCGCATTTGTTAATATTTCCATTTAATCACGTCCTTTGCTTTCGACGTCGTGGGACGGTATGTCCCGCAAAATTGGTAAAAAATAAAAGTGAACCGTCGATCGCAAGAATATTGTATGATATAAAAACCAAAAAGTCAACTTAGCGGGACAGGTTGTCCCGCAAAATTTAAAAAAATTTTTTATGACTTTTTTTATTGGATAAAGTTAAAAGAATTGCAAAGCGTAGCGTAGTCGAAACATCTTTTTTATAGTCGAAGACGTAGTCCACGACTAAAAGTCGTGTCAAAACGAGCAAAGCGGGATTACACCAAGCAAATAAGTACGGGCTTTTACTTGTTTGCTCTTATAGAGCAACCTACGATTTTTGCCCGACTTCTTTGCTTCCGTCAAAAATCTATCGGATTTTTGACGGGTTTTAAAATGGATAGCCAATAAAA
>Ga0256405_10004335_pt1 | contig 26824 bp, 24 predicted proteins | sample RumenRJG_02DNA_FD_189096 | JGI IMG/M metagenome (GOLD analysis project Ga0256405, IMG submission 189096) | Bovine rumen microbial communities from Lethbridge, Alberta, Canada - RJG_02 | ecosystem: Host-associated > Mammals > Digestive system > Stomach > Rumen | place: Canada: Alberta... | reverse complement strand
TTTTGAATTTAGGCATACATTTATTATAATCTCTGATACTTCTTTTGTCTCCCTCCCAAAAGTACGTTACATAAAAGAGGCTGTCTCTTACTCAGCTCTTCGATGAGTTTTGAGACAGCCTCTTTTTATATTATTTGACATGTTTAGAACAATCATACTGCTCAGTGATTTTTTTACGTCGATCAGGAGTGCAACAGGTCCTGCGGATTCAGAGCGCGACGTGATGATGTCCTCAAAGTCGAAAATCCCAACCGGTAGCGGCGTTAAAGTGCGGTGTACGGTTCCTCCTTGCCTCAGGAAGAACAAAACTTTTCGTACAGTACAACATAAAGTCGCGCACAGTTTCTTGTTTGAGAAGGAGCTTCTCCAGAACGAAAACAATAAGACTAATTGCACTAAGTATCACAGCTCGATCGCTTAAAGATATTACCATACCCAAATATGCTCTTTCATGATATGATTATCAATAATTGTAAATGTCAGCGTTTTATAAAGCGAGGCTAAAAATGAAAATGCTCGATATGAATCAAATTATTTCTGTACTTGTTACATATTGGCCAAAATTACCGCTTCTTTTCATAGTCAGTTGCGGGGCACTTATACTTTTCATTTTTCTTGCTCTGCGGTTATTTTGTGAGAAGCGCAGGCTGAACAAAGTGCTCACCCAAATTATGCAGCATTATGAACAGCAGTGCGATTATCTCGAATGGCTTCAGGTTAACAAGGACCAGCTGAGCAAGACAATTTTGCTCCGCAATAAAACTTCACAAGATGCTGTTGCAGCAGCGGAGAACATGATTGCACAGCTTATGGAGAACAACAAGACTTTACAAAAACAGGCAGACGCAGCAAAGCAAAAGTTGGATGAACTGAAAGCGCGTATAGACACGCTTACTGAAAAAGAGAAGGAAATACCAATTCTCCGCGAGCGTGCCGACGAATTATCAGCTCAGATGGTAATTTCTCAACAAAATGCGAATGCTGAACTGGCGGTGAAAGACGAGCAACTTGCTCAACTCCAGACAATGGTCGATGAATGCCAGTGTGATAACAGCGAGAAAAAGAAGCAGATTGAGACGTTAGAAATCAAACTCCAAGAAGTCCAATTACGGCTACGTACTGCTCAGCCCTCTTCAACGACAGAGAAAGTATATAAGGAGCTCCAGAAAAGTTGTGTTGAAAAAGACGTGAAAATCAGCAATCTTTCTGACGAAAACGAGAAGCTGCGACATGTGGTAGAAGAGCTGAAAGCTCAAATCGACGATAATCAGCATGTACTTGCCGATATGCGTGAAAAAGACACAGGCTTAAATACGCAGCTCAATCGTATTGAAACAATTCTATCTGAAAAACAACATGAAATTGAATCACTCCAGAAAGAAATCGCTGTTCTTCAAAGCAAGATGCCTCCGGAATTACCACGGTCTGATGCAGAGCCGGAAACACTGGAAGATGAGCTTCGTGTGAAAAATGAACAGATACAGCGTCTCCAGGCAACGAATCGCCAGTATTACCATGACGTGCACGAATTGGAGCAGCAGGTGCAAATGCTGACAGAGAAGCTTAAGAGCCTCCAGGCGCCTCCAGAACCGAAAAGTCCCAAATGCAGTACGAGCTCGAAAGAATACAAGAAGCTGCAAGCGATTTGCAAGCGTAAAGATGAGATGATTAATAAATTGCAAAAAGATATTGACGAGTTGCAAGTTGCTAACGAGACTTTGGAGGAACAGCTGCGTGCGTACAGAGACGACTGGGATCGAGACTCGACTGCTTGGGGCGAAAATCCATATTCGCCCTATGGTGAGAATATCTATGGAGGCAATTTGTACCACTTGTCACATGACGAAGATGAATAAGATTATCCAAACAGCGTTGCCAGCCGATGAGGCTGGCATTTTTTGTAGCATTTCAGCTTTTCTGGGTTGACTTCTATTTTTCTTTTTTCTATATTATGGGAGTCGCGCGGCCGGTTTTATGCCACGGACACAACAAATCAAGAGACCGGCGGGGGGATTTTTCGTGTCCGAATGTAATGAGACGATCATGGAGCGTTTAGCGGCCGAAACTGGTGGAACAAGTTATAAAGCCCACAAATATACACTCGACCATGCTGAGCGGCCTTTTATCGACTATAGCGAAGACAGAATCGTCTGGGAGCGTAGCGGTGAAACAACGAAACACTCAGGATATGTTTCGCTCGAAGCGCTAAGCCGCAGCCTAAAGCCTGAACATCAAGTGCTTGCCTATTTTCTTGACGGGTCACGCCGCGTCTTTAAAGTTGATGATATAGCGTACGGTTCAAAGGACAAGACGAAGATTTATCCGGTTATCGCTGGGCAAATTGGAGTTGCCTGCTGTAAACGCGTTGACAAACGCTTGAGAAAAGAAAAATTTATGCGTGAGCTTGTCCTCTCTGTACCCAACATTGTAGTCGACCGCAGAAAGGGCGCAATTGAAGCGTTAACATGCAGACTGAATGAATGTCGCGTTTTGCGTGAGCGGAATATCGAGATTTCGGCTGTGTTGCCCTATAAAACCTCGAAAAAAGAAGAAGAAAAATTTGAGGATCTAGGTACGGCATGCGTCCAGGATCGCATGATCGAACGCGAAAAGGAGATGGTCGCGCAGCTAGTGCGTGAAGAGAAGCTGGATCAAGACCATTATCTTATCAAAGATGGTTCTCTTGAATATCGTTCTACAGAAGAAGAGCGTAAGAACGAAGAAAAGCGGCTAATCTTCAAAAATAATTATCGTTGGGTGCTTGGCGTTTCGAAGAATTTCAATCCTGAAGCATGCCGAGATTCTAAGGGAAAGACCAATCCAGGGTATATAGCCAATTTGCCCCCCTTTCATCGCACTCCGGCCGCATGTTTCCATAACAATGATATTTCAAAGGATATGGAATTTGCAGTCTGGTACGTTCGTATTCGTGATATGCAACGGACTCGTACGGCGTTTGACGGCGTGCTTAAAATCGAAAAACTCCTTGTTACAGAGGATGAACGAAATAAAGGTATGAGCAGTGATCAAATCGACTTTCTAACTGCACTTATCATCAACGAACGCAATCCTGTGTGCTACGGTTCCGACCTGCGCTGGGCGAACCATATTTACCCAATGTTCCTGACGGAGCAATACGCAAAGTCACTTTACCTGAGCGCTGAAAGTTTCCTGCATCTGTTTTAGAGGAGGCAAAGATAATGAACAAACTGATTGGCCGTATTGCTGCGATTGAAAAAGCACCGACAACAATGGACCAGTTCACGTTCTGGACCAGTCCAGAGCAGAAACTTCATGCTTTCGACATTGTTAAGGTTGAACATGTTGAGGGTTCAACGACCTATGGCGTAATACAGGAAATTTCTCATATTACAGATGCTCAAAGTTTTTTGACAAGCTATATTTCAAGCGATTTTGGCGACGTGCAGGTGGACCATCCTACCTTGCGCATTGGCATGAATTACGTTAAAGCAGCAGTCTCATTCAACGATAAAAATATTTATACACCTGTACTAAACGATGCCGCGGTTTTTCTAGCAACGCAGGAAGAAGTTACCCAGGCACTGGGGCTTGACTTGGTGCAAAACAAGATTGTCTGTGGTGCTGTAACGATGTATGAGGGCACGGATGACGAAATGAAACTTCCCGTGCATTTAAACAGTAAGTTTATTCTTGGTCCAGAAGGGGCTCATTTGAACATTTCTGGAATATCCGGACTTGCGGCCAAAACCTCGTACGCGATGTTCTTGATGAAGGCGATACAGGAACGCTTTAACAGCGAAGCTAGCGAAGATGAAAGCGTTGCATTTGTCATCTTTAACGTAAAAGGACGCGACTTGATGGCGATTGACCGTGAAAACACATTTGCCCGTGAAAAAAGCGGAGAAAAAGAACGTGTTCACGAAGAGTACCACGCTTTAGGGCTCAGTGCGAAGCCTTTTGAGAACGTACAGTATTATGTGCCGTACACTGACGCCAAAAGATCACGGCGCAATACGTATCTGTCTGCTGAAGATGAAAAGGATTACATTAAACAGAAGAAGCTGCAGAAATTTGTATACACGTACGAAGATGACAAAGAAAGCCTTGAAATGCTGTTTGCGGACATGGACGACCCTCAGCAGACGATGGAATCAATCCTGACAAAAATCGTCGATGGCTCAGATAGTGATTTTTCTGATATTCAGACATGGCAAGATTTTCTTGATAAAGTAAAAGAGCTGGCGCAATCATCGAAAGCAAGTGGTGGTGAGAAAAAGAAATCGAACGAAATATCCGTCTTGAGCTGGAGAAAGTTCCTGCGCATTATCAACAAAGCAATTCGCAACGACGATATGTTTGTTGATACCATGCGTGACGGGCATGAGCAGTGCCGCCTTGGCGAATCGCTGAAACATATTGCTGCGAACAGCGTGCATGTGATTGATTTGGCAAAACTGCCGGAAGATAAGCAGGCGTTTGTCTTTGGCGACGCAATTCGTACGATTTACAACCTTAAACTTGGCGAGTTTGACGATGAACTCGAAACGTTGCCGCCAACACGAATCGTTGTATTTATCGACGAGCTGAATAAATACGCTTCGAAAGACACTCCTAAGTCTTCGCCCATCTTGCGTCAAATCCTTGACGTGACGGAGCGCGGTCGCTCACTTGGTGTCGTGCTTTTTGGTGCAGAACAGTTCAGATCGAATATTCATTCTCGTGTTACGGGCAACTGTGCTACGCATGCCTACGGGCGTACAAATACGATTGAAACCTCTGCTAGCGATTACAAAAGCATGCCCAATACATATAAGAATATTCTTACGCGCTTAGATCAGGGCGATTATTTGATCCAGAATCCAATTTTCAGGTCATTGCTCAAAGTTCATTTCCCCAAGCCTATTTATAAACAGTTTAAGGACTAACAGAGGAGAACCGTTCCATGCCGGAAAAGAATTATGTAATAGGTGTAAATATATTAGAGAACCTGACGACAGGAATGTATAAAGATTCGCGTGTCATCTACCGCGAATATATACAGAACGCCTGTGACCAGATTGATAAAGCAGAAAAGGAACATCTTTATGCCGAAGGGCAGCGTGGCTGTATCTGGATTTACATCAATCAAGGCGAAAGATCGATTACCATAAAAGACAATGCGACAGGCATCCGTGAGCGTGATTTTGAGACGATTATGGGGAGCATTGCCGATTCTGAAAAGAAGCTCGGAGAGAATAAAGGGTTTCGCGGTATTGGCAGACTCTGCGGACTTGCCTACTGCAAAGAGCTTGTTTTCCGTACGACTGCTCTAGGAGAAAAAACACGTTCGGTACTCCGTTGCGATGCTGCTAAATTACGGCGTATCAATCTTGATAATCTTAGAGGGAAAAAACGGACGATTAACGAGGCTTTGAACGAAATTTTCCGTTTTTCGTTTGACGAAACAGCGGATGTAGACGAACACGGCTTTGAAGTCGAACTGCGCGGAATCAATATTGAGAATACCGATCTCCTTGACAGAGGCTTAGTTCAGGATTACCTGTCAATGGTGGCGCCTGTTCCGTATTCAAGTGATTTTCGATTCAGAAATATGATATACCAACACGCGCAGGATAAGAACGTAACGTTGGATGAATATTGTATAAAGCTCGATGGCGAAACTTTGACAAAAAAATATACTGTCAGCTTCCCTTTGAGCAATAAGGGGAATGAAGACAGCGTTGTTGATATAGAGTTCAAAGATTTTTACGACAGCAATAAGCAGCTGATTGCCTGGGCCTGGGTTGGAATCTCTCATTTTAAGGGCGTTATCAACAGAGACTGCGTCATGCGCGGGCTTCGTCTCCGCAAGGAAAATATACAGATAGGTGACTCAGATACATTGAATGCCTTGTTTAGTGAAGATCGCGGGAATAATTATTTTGTCGGTGAGATTTTTGCTGTATCTCCAGAGTTGATCCCGAACTCGCAAAGAGATTATTTTAATGAAAACGAAACAAGACGTATCTTTGAACAAATGTTGCGAGCATTTTTTAAAAATAAGTTGTATAAAATTTACCATTTAGCCTCGGCCGTGCACAGCGATCTAAAAAAAATAGACGTAGCGGAAAAAGAGAGTGAGAAATTTCAAAAAAATCTCTCAGAACATTTATATGCTGGCAATAAAGAAGCGGAAAATACGGCGAGAAACGAACTTGAAAATATACAAAAAAGAGCTGACACTGCTCTTAATAAACTGACTCAGCGATACAAAACTGCCGAAGATGATCCGAATACTCTTGAAAGCAAAGTTGTTCAGGCGATACGTGAGGATAATCAAAGAAAGAGGAGAGCGGCTGGAAGCGGGCAAGTAGGACGCGACAGAATATCTTCGAGAACGACGAGGCGGTCTGCTAGAACTGAGGAACCGACAGCACGTCGCGTAGATGAAAAATTATCAACACTGAGCCAGCGGGAAAGAGATCTGTTCCACCAGGCGTATAAAGCGATCTTTGATTGTGTTGATGAAGAAACGGCATTGATGATATACGAACATATTGAGGCAATATTGCAATGACCCGAAAAGTGTTACTCATCGAACCGGATTATAAGAACAAATATCCTCCGATGGGGCTCATGAAGATAGCGACGTATTATCGGCGTCTGGGTGATGATGTACGCTTCTTCAAAGGCGATTTGAAGAAATTGGCTGTTCAGTTGCTTGCCGAAGATTTTTACCATGAGATTGGAAATCCTGAGTTAGGAAAGCACTTCGAAGCAATTCAGAATTATATTCGTCTTGGTAAGTCTGCATTCCTTGAGAGTATTCCAAACTTTCGTGAGGATGGGTATCAGGAAATCATCGCATATTATCGTAAACGTTATCAAAAGGAGCTATTTCCGCGTTTTGACGTAGTCGGTGTGACGACACTCTTCACATTTTATTGGAAAAAAACTATCGAGACAATTAATTTTGCGAAAAAATTCTGTAAACCTCATGGGAAGATGCTTGTAGGCGGTGTAGCTGCAACAATTTTGCCAGATCGAATTTTTGCAGAGACGGGGATAAAACCTCATGAAGGCCTGCTGGATAAGCCAGGTGACCTTGATGAGGGGAATGAGTATATAATCGACGAAATGCCGCTTGATTACTCAATCCTTGATGAAATTGATTACGCGTATCCTGCACGCGATGCCTATTTCGGGTACATGACACGCGGTTGTATTCGTAAATGTCCGTTTTGCGCAGTGACGAGACTTGAACCTAAATACAAAGATTACATCAGTATAAAAAAGCAAATTCAATATACCGACAAACGCTTTGGACGGCAGCGAGACCTGTTGTTGATGGATAATAACGTTCTGGCCTCATCGCAGTTTGATCGAATCATAGAAGAAATCAAGGAGTGTGGCTTTGCACGCGGTGCATCGTATGTGCCCGATGATGAGTATGAAGTTGCTCTGCGCAACTTGAAGGAAGGGTACAATCAACGCGGAAGCATACGAAAACTTCTGAGGTTGTATGATAAAATCGCTGAAAAGCTGACAGATACAGCGGCTGGTGAGTTTTACATCAAACGCGAAGAATTGGGGTTGCTGTATAAGATTACTGCCAGCAAAGAGGCTGTTTTCGCATTCGATGAGTATTTTCATCCTCTCTATGAGCGACACACGAGCAGGATGAAGAGAACGCGTTATATCGATTTTAATCAGGGCATCGATGCACGCCTTGTGACTGATGGAAAAATGAAAAAGCTATCCGAAGTCAACATACGACCATTACGGATAGCCTTTGACCATTATGAGCAAAAAGATATCTACATAAACGCAGTTAAAACAGCGGCAAAGTATGGTATAAAGTATCTTTCAAATTATCTGCTTTATAACTTCCTCGATAAGCCCGAAGAGCTCTATTATCGAATGAGGATAAACGTAGAACTTTGTGAGGAGCTCGACGTGCGTATACATTCTTTTCCGATGAAATATCATCCGATTGATGATCCTAAGTATTTTAGTAATCGTGACTATATCGGAACTCATTGGAATAGAAAGTTTATTCGAGCTGTGCAGGCAGTACTCAACTCGACCAAAGGTAAAATTGGCAGGGGCGTATCTTTTTTTGAAGAAGCGTTTGGTAAAGACATTGAAGGATTTTTTGATATTCTATGGATGCCAGAAGCATTTATTATTCATCGCATGAAGTATAAGGATAATCTTACATGTGCGTGGCGCGAGTCTTTCAAGTCGCTTGATGAATATCAAAAGGGTGAAGCGCAGAATATTATCATGGCAAATATATTCAGTGACGAAGTTATTGAACGCTGCGATGATAAACAGATACGCAAGCTTCTTGAGTATTACAAGAGCGAACATGGGATTGCAGGGGAAGATAATTGAAGTGAGTAATAGTTGTTTGTATAAAGAAAGCAGCCCGCTGGTTAAAAACGGCGGGCTGCTTTTGTACTTGATTGTTTTATTCCTTCACTGCGGCGACAAGCGTGATCTCGAGGCCGTACTGGGGACCGGCGAGACGGGCTTCGACGCAGGTCCGAACGGGCTGAGTGCCTTCTTTGAACCAGGCGTCCCAGACGCTGTTGAACTCTTTGAAATTGCGCATGTCAGCCAGATAGACGGTAGCGGAGAGGACGTGCTCCATGTCTGAGTTGTACTTCTCAAGGGTCTTTTTCAGGCCCTCAAGGCAGTCTTTGGCCTGCACGGCGATGCTGCCGCCGTTTTCGCCGACCTGGCCGGAGAGGTAGAGTACGCCGTTGTGCTCGACGGCTTCGTGAAAGCGTCCGTTGCAGTTGTAACGTTTGATGGTCATAGTGATTTTCTCCTTTCGGGTTTTGTTTTTACAGCATCATGACTTTTCGCTGTTTGCCCTCGGCGTAGACGAAATAATAGGCGATAGGACGCTCCTGCGTGTCGTGAACTTCGATAGAAAAACGCAGCACGGGCGAACCTTCGGGAAGGCCCAGCAGCTTTGCGACGTCGGCGGGGCACAGCGCCGGCTCGGAAGAGACGACGCTCTTGCCGAGGGTGATGCCGCACTTTTCGGCGACCTTTGACAGGTGCTCGTCTTCGAGATGCTGCTCAAGCACGGGGCCGAACAGATGCTGGGGAAGATAGACGCGCTCGACGAAGATGGGCCTGTCGCCCGAGTACTTGAGACGGTCGATGGCGATGGCAGGCGAGCCGGGCGGCAGCCGCAGAACGGCAGCGGTCTCTTCGGAAAGCGGCTCGGTGCGCACGCTTACCGTCTTGTGAGTTCCCGGCACGGAGATGTCTTCGATGGAGAGCGTGGAATTCATCAGGCTGGAATTATCGTAGGGCGAGGCGGTTTCGTTCCGGGGCGAGACGTAGGTACCCTTGCCCTGGATGCGGTAGATCACGCCGTCTTTGACCAGCTCGCGAAGCGCGGTCGTAACGGAAATGCGGCTGCACGCAAACAGCCTGCTCAGCTCGGCCTCTGTAGGGATGAGCGTGTCTGCCGCCCACTCGCCTGAATTGATCCTGGAGAGGATAAACTGCTGGATTCGTTTGTAGATAGGGATGCTCATCGCGCTTCTGCCACCTGAAACGGAACGGAAGGTTCCTGTATTTTCGCGAATGTTTTGCGAAGAAGTCCAACTATTATAAGCAAAGCGGCGTGAGTTTGCAAGTTTTGCCGGGCTGCTTTGACCGGACTGCGCGTTCATCTGGGCGTATCCTCGCCAGTACGGGCGTCGTCTGGCTCTTTCAGCAGGAACGAGATCAGCACCGGCAGAACGGCGAAGGCACTGACGGCGGCAAACGTTGCCCGCAGACCGTAGAGATCGCCGACACGGCCAAACGCCGGGGCGATGATGCCGCCGACGCTGACAGCCATGCCCAGCGTCATCCCTGAGGCCAGACCGACGTGGCGCGGCAGGTAGCGCTGTCCGAGCGCGACGAGAGGGCTGAAGCACAGGCTCGACCCGATGCCCATCGGCAGCAGCAGCGCCAGAGCCAGCCAGGCGCGGTCTGTTATCGTGAACAGCAGCAGCGACGGCAGCAGCAGGCAGAACGATAGCCGCACAGCTCTCCGGTGCCCGAGTCGGTCGGACAGACGGCCGCCGAGAAGCGAGCTGAACGCCCCGGCGGCGTAGTACACGCTCAAAAAAGCGCTGCTGAGGGCTTTCGACTGGCCGTGGACGGCCGTCAGATAAAGCACAGTGAACGTGTTGATGCCGCTGTTGACGATCGAGCGGGCGAACACGAGCGAGCTGAGTTTGGCGAACTCGCGCCAGCTGTCACGGCCGCTGCGGGCGGCAGATGTCTTCGGACCGGCCGCGGCGAAATCGCGCCCGGTGAAAAAGACGGCATAAGCGGCCGCGAAGATCAGCGGCGGAAGCAGGAAGACGAGCGTGCCTTTGAGCCCGAACAGCGCGATCGACGCGCCGGCCATCGCCGGCCCGACCGTGAAGCCCATGCTGCCGCCGAACGAGAACACGCCCAGATTGGCGCCGCGGTCGCGTTCCGTCGAAAGCGCGTTGACAAGCAGCGCTGCCTGCGGGTGGAACATGGCGATCCCCATGCCGCTGACGATGACAGCTGCGCACAGTCCGCCATAGCCCGATACCAGTCCCGTCGCCGCCATGCCGCCGCCGGCCATGCAGACGCCGAGCAGCATCACCCAAGTCCGCGACTTCTGGTCGCTGAGCCAGCCGAACAGCGGCTGAATGAGCGATCCGGCGATGTTCGACACCATCACGAGCGTGGCCGCGGTCGCGTAATCAAAGTGATAAGCCGCGATCAGGTAGGGCAGCAGCGCCGCCAGCGTGCCCTGATTCACGTCAGAGCACAGATGTCCCAGCGAAAGCGCGTAGCGGGCGTATTTTGAACGGTTCATGACTTCTTCCTCCATGGTGACATCACGAGTTTTTTGAAAGTGCGGATAAAATTATACGCTGTCGGTCCGTTTCTCTCAACGGGCAGGCAGCGTATTTTTGCAGATTGCAGCCGACAGGCGGTTAGCCGGCGATGGAGAGGAAGACGCAGAACCAGTGCGCTGCGACGCCGGCGCACAGGCCGCCGATCGTGTGGCAGAGGATGGCTTTGCCGATGAGGTGTTTGCAGTTCAGACTGTCCATCATCGAGGCGTGCGTGCTCAGGTAGCCGCTCCAACACATGCACAGCGCCGTGAACACGGCGATGTCGCCGGGGCTGACCAGGCCGCGCGAGATCAGATTGGCCGTCATGCTGATGGCCGCCCCCGCTGCGCCGAGCGCCGTGACGGGCACGCCGATGGCCTCGGGCGAGGAGAAGCCAAACAGGGGCTTCAGGATAAAGTCGATCTTGTCGGCCAGGCGCGGCAGCAGCATGATGCCTTCGTATGCCTTGCCGGTGTAGATGCCGCCCTCGGCCGGCCCGTTGATGAGCATCATCACGAGCGTGCAGATGACGAGCACGCCGGGAATGATGCTGAGTCCCATCTTCACGCCGGTGTGTCCGCCGTCGAGCACGGCCGCGATCATGCGGCTGCCGAAGCCGCCTTCGCGGATGGGACGCATCCCCGGAGGCAGCGGACTGGCCGCGCCCTCGTGCGCGCCAAGCGGTTCGTCGCCGAATGCGCGGCGCGTGAAGACCAGCATCAGCCGCGTGCTCACCACGCTGCCCACGACCGCGCCGGCCAGGCCGATCAGCACGGGGACGCCCAGCGGAGTCCCCATGGCTGGCGAGAGACTGTACATGTAAGTGCAGACGATCAGTCCCATGCCGAACGCCGTGCCCAGATTGGTGAGCGCCGGGAACTGATACGCCTTGAAATAGCGGCGGAAGTGCCGGTCGTCGGCCAGCGCCAGGATGGCAGGATTGTCCGACAAAAACGTCGTCACCACACCCAGCGCCGCCGCGCCGGGGAGCCCGTACACCGGACGCATCAGAGGCTGGAGCAGCCGGTTGGCCAGCGAGACGAAGCCGAATTCTGACAGCAGCGCTGAGAGCGCTCCCATGATCACGCACACGGCCGTGATGTAGAGCACCGTGTCGAGCAGCAGCTGATAGGCCGTCTTCATCATCGTGTTGAGCGTGTTCGCCAGTCCCATGCGGGTGACGAACAGCGCGAAAAACGCGGTGAACACGACGGGGAACAGGAACGTTTCCAGCGACAGTTCTTTTTTCAGCAGAGCCTCTTTTTCCTGTGGCTTGGGAGCCATGATATGACCTCCGAATAATATTCAAAAAGGAGCGGCGCTCTCCGGGGGCATAAACGCCCGAAAAGCGCCGCCGAGAGGGGACTAGTTCTTTTTCGTGATCGCGGAAACGACGACCAGCAGAATCACCGAGACGGGGAAGGCGACGAGCACCGTAGCCAGGCCGAAGGGGTGACCGGCCATCTCCCAGCCGATCGTCAGCGCCGTGCCGCCTACCATGGAGGCGATGCCGCCCCACTTGGTGACCTTGTTCGGGCAGACGACGCTGGCCAGCAGCGAGGGCGTGATGCCGGCGCCGGCGATCGTCATCGACCAGTACTGAATGGCGAGGATGCTGGGGAAGAATTTCAGCAAAAACAGCGACGCCGCGCCGCAGATGACGATGGTCAGCTTGGTGACGAAGACGACCTGTGACTCCGAAGCGTCCTTCTTGAAATGAGTGAACACGTCCGTGGCGATATTCGTAGCGCCCGCCAGCAGGTACGAGTTGCCCGTGGTGAGGATGCAACCCGTGCAGGAAGCCATCATCAGCCCGCCGACGATCCAGGGGCACACGGTGGAAAGCGCGATGAACGACTGCGAGGCGATGATGTTGCCGCCGAAATACAGACGACCGATGTAGGACACCACCGAGACCGAAGGCAGAACGATGATCGTGCCCAGAGCCCAGCCGATCATGCCGATCTGCACGCTTTTGTCCTCCTTGGCGGCCGCCATGCGCTGATACAGGTTCTGGTCGCCGAGGGCGAGCAGGAAGCCGGGAGCGTAGTTTGCCAGATAATCCCTGGCCGTCCAGCCGGCCGTGAACGTCAGCCCCTTGGGGGCGATCTGCGCGGTGCGCTCCATCACCCAGTCCCAGCCGCCGATATTGGTGTAGACATAGGCGCCGGCGCAGACCAGACCGACCAGCATGATGATGACAGAGAACGCGTCGATCTTGACCACCGAGCTGAGGCCGCCGGAAGCTGTAGCGATGATGATCGCCACGCAGGAGATGACAGTCAGCGTGTCAACGTCGAAGCCCGTCGTGGCGTTGAGCACGATGCCCATGGCGCGCAGCTGATACGACACGATCGAGAAGCTGGCCAGCGCGATGATGACCGCCGAGATCACGCGGGCGCCGGTGCCGTAGCTGTCTTCGATGAGGGCGGCTGTCGTCATCTTGCCGCGCTTGCGCACCAGCGGCCCGATAGCGAAGAGGATGACGATGGCGAGGATGCTGCCGGAAGCGTAGCAGATGGAGGGGAACAGCCCGGTCGTGTAGGCGATCGAGTTGATGCTGCCGGCCACGGCGCCGCCGCCCATCCACGAAGCCATGAACGTGGCCATGAGGATGAACGAGCCCAGCCCCTTGCCGGCCAGCGCGAAGTCCTTGATGCTCTTGCGGTTCTCTTTTTTCTTGGCCAGGTAGGCGAAGAAAAACACGACGACGAAGTACAGCGCGATGACGATGAGCATCTTGGGCTGCGGGACCATTTTTGCGAATTCCATGTGAGAAAAACTCCTTCCAGATTGAACTCAGGATGAAATGTCGGTTTGAAGCAATTATTACTCGTCAGCGTGCAGTTCGCGGGCGATCTCGGCGATGCGGCCGTCGTCCACGGTGAGCTTGCTGGTGCTGATGACCCAGAGCGAGTCGAACGTGAGCCGCTCGAGGATGCCCTTGATCTTGGCCACCGTCTCGTCGCTGTCGTTGAAACCCTTGCTGAAGAACACGCGCAGCTTGAACTTGCCCTTGTAATTGTTGCAGAAGTTGACCAGGCTTTCCGTCTGCTTCTCGGCCGAGAAATTCAGCTCCGGCAGCGGACGGTGGTATTTCTTGAACGCTTCTTCGTCGACGATGCCGAACGCGCCGACGACTTCCTCGCACTTGCAGACAACACGCATGTGCTCGCCGATGCCGAGCAGGTAGCAGTTGGTGATCAGGCGGACGGGCTTCCCTTCGCCGTGGATGCAGTCGATGATCTCCTCCAGATGGACGTTTGTGAGGATGTCGCCCTGACCGTAGATCTCGACGATGTCAGGCTTGACCTCAGCGATCTTGGCGCGAAGGTCGGCCAGCGACTCCTCGTGCGGGCCGAAGTCGTGCCATTCGCCCTGATACTTCGTCTGGCCGCGCGTGCAGACGATGCAGTTGAAGATGCATGCCTTTTCCGGCTGGATGTCGACGTAGAGCACTTTGCGTCCGTCGCCGTTTACCTGAACGTTGTGGTCCTGCTTGTACTTGAAGTAGATCATTGCTGCTCCCCCTTGAAATGATCCGCTCTGCCGCTGCGAAGTGCGCTGTGAGCGGGAGTGTGCAAAAAAGCGATCAGCCGTTCGTCCCCGGCCGGGTGAAGCGTGCGCGGCCCGATCGCGCTCTCTGCGCCGTGTAAAAAATCTGTTTCGATATGTTGATATGTCAAATTACTGACGGCAGGAGTGTATCATACGACAGGTTGACATGTCAATAGCATTTCGCAAAGTCGCGGGGCCGGCTTGACCGAATCCGCGCGAGGGCGCTATACTGAGCGCGATTTTACGAAGAAGGAGGCGTTCAAGTGGCCGAGGATAAAGATCTGGCACTGATCCTTGATTTCGGCGTCGCTCTGTTTCAAAGCGGAGCGGAAACGCACCGCGTGGAGGACAGTCTGTACCGCCTCGCGGCGGCTTTCGGCTTTGTCCGGTGCAATATCTGGGTGATCCCGAGCAATATTCAGGCGACGGTGACGGCTCCCGACGGAGCGATCATGACGCAGATCCGCCACATCCGCCGCGGCGGCGTTGATTTTGCCCGGCTTGACGAACTGAACGCTCTTTCTCGGCAGGTCTGTTCGCAGGCCATGGACTCAGGCTGCTTTGCCGTGTGTCTGGCGCAGATCATGGACTCGCCGCCGGCGCCGGCCTGGCTGGTCTATCTGTCAGCGGCCCTTGCCGGGGCGGGGTTCGGCGTCTTTTTCAACTGCGGTGCGCGCGACGCTGCTGCGGCAGCCTGCACATCGCTGCTTGTGGCGTTTTTGATCCGCACGGTCGGGGCGCGCCAGAGCAATCCGCTGATCGTCAACTTTATCATCTCGTGCCTGTCGGAAGCGTTCATTCTCCTCTCGGTCAAAGCCGGCTTTGGTGAGCATGCCGGCCCTATCGCTGCCGGCGTGGTGATGATGCTCATCAGCGGACTGGGCGTGACGAACGGCGTGCGCGATCTGGTTCATCAGGACACGCTCTCGGGGCTGCTGAACATCGTTCTCTCGCTCGTCGGCGCCGGCGGCATCGCTCTGGGCATCGCCCTGCCGCTGCGGCTGTTCGGCGCGGGGGCAAGCGGTCTGATGTCGCTGAATCCGCAGCCGGGGCTGCAGATGATCGCCGCGGCCGTGGGCTGCCTGGGCTTTGCGCTCTGGTTCCACGTCAAACTCCGGCATCTTTCCGGGTGTGTCCTTGGCGCGATGGTGACGTGGAGCGCGTATCTGGGCGCGTCTGCGGCCAGCGGCAGCGAGTTCTGGGGTGCGCTGGCGTCTTCGGCTGTGTGCGCCGCTCTGGCGCTGCTTCTTTCGCGCGCGCAGAAATCCCCGGTGACGATCTTCCAGACGGTGGCGATCTTCCCTGTGATCCCCGGCGCTTCGCTGTACGCGATGATGTACGGCTTCGTCATGGGAGACGCCGAACTGGCCGCGCAGAAAGGCTCATCGCTGGCGCTCTCCTGTCTGGGCATCGTGCTCGGCTTCATGCTTGTGGAGATGCTGTTCCGCACGGCCTGGCCGGTGGCTCCGGAATCGAAAGAAGAAAAGGGAGGACCTTCATGCCGCTGATCCTGATCCCCACGCCCATCGGCAATCTGGGCGACATCACGCTGCGCGCGCTCGAAGAGCTGAAAAACGCTGATCTCATCGCCTGTGAGGACACGCGCCGCAGCGGGCTGCTGCTGAACCACTACGGCATCAAAAAGCCGCTCATGAGCTATCAGAAGTTCAACGAACAGTCCCGCGTGGACGAGCTGCTGGCGCGCCTGGAAAAGGGCGAGCGCGTGGCCGTCATCAGCGACGCGGGCACTCCCGGCATGTCCGACCCCGGCGAGGTGGCGCTGAAAGCGGCGATCGACGCGGGGTTCCCCGTCGACGTGCTGCCGGGCGCGACGGCGTTCGTGCCCGCTGTGCTGCTGTCCGGGCTGGTCCCGCAGCCGTTCTCGTTTATCGGCTTTCTGCCCGACGCCAAAGGCGAGCGCGTCGCGGCGCTTGAAAAACTGAAAGATCATCCTTTTACGGCTGTTTTTTATCTGTCTCCGCACAAGGCTGCCAAGCAGATGGAGGACTTCCTGGAGGTGCTCGGCGATCGCCCCTGCGCGCTGGTGCGCGAGATCAGCAAAATGTATCAGGAAGCCCGCCGCGGCACGCTCGCCTCGGTCCTGACCAGCCTCGACGACGGCGTCAAGGGCGAGCTGGTCCTCGTCGTCGCTCCTGCGCAGCCCGACGAAGCTTTGGATGACGACGCCTGGCAGGCTGAAGCGCTCGAAAAGCGCGCACAGGGCGAGCCGGTGAAGAAGATCGCCGAAGAGCTGGCCGCCAGATACGCCGTCCCGAAAAACAGGATCAAGTCGTGGCTGCTGGCTGAGAAAAACGGATAAGCCTCGCGCCTGTTTCGCCTGCGCCGTTTTCGAAACTTTTGCCCATTTGGGCCGAATCGTGGTATGATGGCGCAGTAGTTGATTTCCAGTTCTGTTCTAAGGAGGTCTTTTGATTGAGCAAGGCTGAACTTTTGAAGAAAAAGGTTTTTGAGGCGGTCGACGCCTCCGGCGCGTGGGTGCGCGAGTATACCGACGACATCGCCGCCAACGCGGAGCTCGGCTTCCACGAGACGAGGACAAGCGGCAAGCTGGCCGAGCGCCTGGAGTCGCTGGGGCTGAACGTGAAGAAGAACATCGCCCTCACCGGACTGCGGACGGACATCGGCACGAACAAGGGGCCGAAAGTGGCCCTGATCGGCGAGCTGGACGGCATCGTCTGCCGCAACCATCCGCAGGCCAACCCCGTGGACGGCGCCTCGCACAGCTGCGGTCACAATCTCCAGACGTCGATCATTCTCACGGCGGCAGCGGCGCTGAAAAAAAGCGGCATCATGGACGAGCTCGACGGTTCGGTCGCGCTGATGGCTGTTCCTGCCGAGGAGTTCATCGAGATCGACCGCCGTAAGAAGATGCGCGACGAGGGCAAGATCCGCTATCTGTGCGGCAAGCCCGAGTTCGTCCGTCTGGGCGAGTTTGACGACGTTGACATGGCGATGATGATCCACGCGGGCGAGTTCGCGGAGCACAAGGGATTTGCCGTTCCCTATCACGGCAACGGCTTCCGCGTCTTCATGGTCCGCTACGAGGGCAAGCAGGCTCATGCAGCGGCCGCGCCCGATCAGGGCATCAACGCGCTCTACGCGGCCGTGGCCGGCATCAACGCCGTGAATGCTCTGCGCGAGACGTTCCGCGACAACGACCACGTGCGCGTCCACTTCATCATCACCAAGGGCGGCGACTCGGTGAACAGTGTTCCCGATGATGTGCGTCTGGAGGGCTACGTGCGTGCGGCTTCAGCGGCCACGATCGACGAAGTGTTCGCCAAGGTGGAGAAGGCGTTCAAGAGCGGCGCAGACGCGCTGGGCTGCAAGTTCCACTTCACCAGCATCCCCGGCGACATGCCGCTGGCCGTCAATCAGGACCTGAACGCGCTGTTCGCCAAAAACGCCGCTGAACTGGCGGGTGCTGAAAACGTCGACACCAAGTCGTATTTCTCGGCTTCGACCGACATGGGCGACATCTGCCACCTCATGCCCGGCATCCATCCCTCGGCCGGCGGCTCGCTCGGCGCGCTGCACTCGGCGGGGTTCCACCTGACCGATTTCGACGCGGCCGTGCTCGACTCGGCCAAGGCGCTGCTGAGCACGGTGATCGACCTGCTCTGCGACGGCGCTAAGGGCGCGCACGGGATCCTCGATCATTTCAAGCCGATCTATACGAAGGAAGAATACCTGGCGGCGATGGACGCCCGCTTCTCGGAGTATTAGGCCACTGCGAAGAAAACGGCGGAAAGTCAAGCGCTTTCCGCCGTTTTTGTGTTGCAGAAAAAATTGTTTTCTGTATAATAAATACACTGAAAAAACTTTGATCAGGAATCCCATTTTTATAAAGGAGCACAACGATGTACAATCCGCTGCATCCTGCAAAGAACATGGATCTCCGCCAGATCGTGTATGAGAAGATCAAGCAGGCGATCGTGAGCGGCATCATCAAGCCCGGTGAAAAGCTTTCCGAAGTGGAGCTTGCTGAGAAGATGGCCGTGTCGCGCACGCCGGTGCGCGAGGCGATCCGCCAGCTAGCGAAGACGTCACTGGTGACGCTGACGCCGCGCAAGGGCGCGTACGTCTCACTGCCGTCGATCAGCGACGCCGGCGCGTTGTACGAGCTTCGCGAAGAGCTGGAGAAATTCGCTGCCGCGCTCGTTTCCGCCAATCCGCCCGAGAAGGAGCTGAAGGAGTTCCTCGAGATCTTCAGCCAGATGGACAACAGCACCGACCCGCAGAAATATCTCGAGGAGGACCGGCGCTTCCATGCTTTCATCTATCAGGCCTCCGGCAACCGCTTCCTGATGAATTCGCTCCAGGAGCTGGTGGACGTGATCAACCTCTACCGTCCCTATTCGCTGGGCGATCCCGACTATATCAAGCGGCTGGCCGAGGGGCATGTGGAGATCATCGAGGCGCTGCTGGCACACGATGAGGAGCGCGTGCGCGAGGCCATGGGGGCGCATATCCGCATGAGCCGGGTGCGGCTGGAAGCGTATCTGAACACGCATACGAGCGAGCGTCTTCAGCTGCGGCCATGACGCAGGCGGCGTATTTCTTTTCGACGCTGCTGACTGCGCTGCTCTCGCCGCTGGGGCTGTTTCTGGGCGCGAACGTGCTGACGATGACCGTTCCGCTTTCGTGGCTGAAAAAACGCAGGCGCGGCATCGCGCTGCTGCTGACGCTGCTGTTCGCGTTCGCCTGCACCGATTTCTGCGGCAAGACGCTGCTCTCCTTTCTGGAACGGCTGGCTGAGCGACAGCCGGCGCTGAACGGACAGAAGTCCGTCGTTTTCGTGGTGCTCGGCGGCGGCGCCGTGGCCGAGGGCGACATCTATCAGCCTTCGATCTCGTCGCAGCGCCGGCTGAGGCGTGCGCGCAAACTGGCTGACGAGCGCCGCGGCTCGACGCTGATGCTGTCAGGCATCGAGGCGCCTGTGATGGCCCGCTGGCTGGGCGATACGCCGTTTTTGATGGAGCCCTATTCGCTCAACACGCGCGAGAACGTCCGCGAGAGCGCAAAGCTGCTGCGCCGCCTCTATCCTGATGAAAAAACGCGGCCGGCTGTGTGCCTCGTCACCGACCGTTTTCACACCACGCGGGCGATGCTCTGCGCTAGGTCGCTGATGGCGGATTTTGAGGTATGCGCTTCTCCTGCGCCCAGTCTGGTGAGGAGTTCGCAATGGCGTCTGTTTCACTTTATCCCAACCGGAGCGGGGCTGGCCGTCACCTCGATGGCCTGGCGCGAGATGCTCGCTCTGATGCGTGACTGGCTGAAAGAAATCAGCCAGTCGTGATTTTTTTTGTGGAAGGATTGGTTCGTTTTGGATATTGCATATCTGCTGTTTCTTCAGGATTTCCGTATCGCTATTGGCGACGCGCTGACGCCGCTGATGTCGTGGCTTTCGCATTTTGCCGTGCGCGAGTTGCTGTTCGTCCCCGTGTTCATCTACTGGTGCATGGACAAAAAAGCGGGGCTGCGCGTGATCTTCGCCACCAGACTGTGCGTGGGGATCAACGCCGTCATCAAGCTGTGCGCCTGCGTCTATCGCCCCTGGATCCGCGATCCGCGCATCGTGCCGGCCAACAACGCGATCCAATCGGCCGGCGGTTATTCGTTCCCCAGCGGCCATACGACGACGGCGACGCCGCTCTACGGCGGCCTTGCCTCGTGGCAGTGGAACAGGCACCGCGCTCTGTCGTGGCTGTGCGTCGTCATGCTCCTGCTGACGGGCTTTTCGCGCAACTATCTGGGCGTGCATACGCCGCAGGACGTGCTTGTCGGCCTGCTGCTCGGCGTCTGCTGCCTGTGGACAGTCACGCGGCTGAGCGCCTATTTTGAGGCGAATCCCGGCAAGGAAGACCTCTATCTGGTCTGGGGATTGGTCCTCAGCGTGCTTGCGCTCGTCTACGTCAACTACAAGTCCTATCCGCTCGATTATGTCGACGGTCGTCTGCTCGTCGATCCGCAGAAGATGCTGAACGACGCTTATGGCGACATTGGCGGGCTGATCGCGTTCTTCGCCGCTCGTTTTGTCGAGAAGCACTGGATCCGCTTCCGCGCGCCCGGAACTTCGGCCAAAGCTGTCACAGTCTGTCTGCTTGGTCTTGTGCCGCTGTTTTTCATCGTCAATAACCTTAAATCGCCCATGGTGGCTCAGTTCGGTCCCCACTGGGGCAATCTGATCGCCAAGTGCATCCGCGACGCCTATATCGTGGCAGGCTTCCCCGCCGTGCTGGCGCTGATCTTCGGCCGCGAGGACGACGCGGGCAGAAGCTGACCGTGTAAAAATCCGTCTTCTTCAACGAAGACGGTTTTTTTATGAACGAAATTATTTCTTTACGTTTGCGGTTGTAAAACGGGGGAGGAACGCGCAGAAAAAACTTGCGCTCTTTCGCGGATAAGTGTATAATCCTTTCTTGCAGTTCCCTGCCCCATGAGGGGCCGACAGTCCAGAGGGAGGAGGTGTTGCGCGTGGTACGTTCGTATGAGATGATGGTGATCATCAATCCCACCGTCGAGGACCACAGCGTGGAAGTCAAGGCCGTTGAGGAGCTCATTGCCAAGCTTGGCGGTGAGGTCACCAAGACCGATGTTTGGGGTAAGCGCCGTCTTGCTTACGAGATCGACAAGCTGACCGAGGGCATCTACGCCGTCGTCGAGTTCAAGAGCGAGCCCGATCAGCTCAAGGAGCTCAGCCGCGTCCTTGGCCTGCGTCCGTTTGTCGTCCGTCATCTGACCATTGCTGTTGACGAGTAAGCAGGTGTATGTCTTATGAGAGGGTTTAACAGAGCGATCATCATGGGCAACGTGGCCCGTGATCCTGAGATTCGCTACACGGCCACGCAGAAGGCCGTCGCTTCGTTCTCCGTCGCCGTCAACCGTTCGTGGAAGGACGCCAACGGCGAGCTTCGCGAAGAGGTCAACTTCATTCCCGTTGTCGTGTGGGGCAAGGCCGCCGAGACCTGCGAGCGCTATATGAAAAAAGGCGCCGGCGTTCTCGTCGAAGGCCGCATCAACACGCGCTCGTATGAGTCGAAGACGGGTGAGAAGCGCTACGTGACTGAGATCGTTGCCGACAATTTCCAGTTCGTCGGCCCCCGCCGCGATGACAACGGCGGCAACGGCGGTTCTTCGTACGGCAATTCGTCCTACGGCGGAAATCAGGAACGGAGCGGCTCGTATCAGGATCGCGGCGGCTATCAGCAGCGTAGCGCCGCTTCGGCGCCGCAGAGCTACCGCAATTCGCAACAGCAGAGCGGCGGCGGTTTCGGCGGCGACGCGTTCCCGATGGATATTTCCGAGCTCGACCCGGTCTCCACGCCCGCTCCGCAGAGCGACGACGAGGCCGATATTCCCTTTTAGCGACATCAGCGCGGCGTCGCTGTGGAAACAGCGCGTCGTGAAAGCACAGGGGCGCACCCTGGATTGAAGTTTTGTGAAGGAGGTCAGTCAATCATGCCCTTTAACGGTCCCATGAAGAAGAGATCGAACGGCAAGCGCCGTCCCAAGGTCTGCTTCTTCTGCGTCGATAAGATCGAACATGTTGATTACAAAGACGTGGAGCGTCTGAAGAAGTACGTCAGCGAGCGCGGCAAGATCATTCCCCGCCGCGTGACCGGCAACTGCGCCAAGCATCAGCGTCAGCTGACGATCGCCGTGAAGCGCGCCCGTTTCATGGCTCTTCTGCCTTACACCGCTGAGTAAACAACGTTTTTTGCGAGAGAGAGGAGCGTCTATATCGTTTCCTCTCTCTTTTTTTACCCGTTTCGCGCGAAAGCGTCTGCTGAGTGCGCGAAGAAAGGAGAGCTAACGCCTATGACGAATGCCCGCGGCCTCACGGAAGCCGCCCTTCTGACGGGACTTTCCGTTGTCCTGTATCTGGGCGCGAATTTCATCCCGCTTCTGGGGCTTGGACTGATTTTCCTCAGCCCCGTGCCGCTTGTGATTTTGGAAATGCGCCACGATCTGAAGATGGGGCTCGTCTCGCTCATCGTCGGATCGCTGCTGGCGATGCTTGTCTCCGGCCCTGTCTCGGCGCTGTCGTATGCGCTCGGCTTTGCGCTGATGGCTCTTGCTCTGGGCCGCATCATCGAGCTGAAAACGAACGCGATCGAGATCATCGGCTGGGGTTCGCTCGTCTCGCTGGCGTGCAAGCTGAGTCTGGCTGTTATCATGTTCTACGTGACCGGCATCAACCCGATGAACCTCGACCTGCCCAGTGTACAGAAGGCGCTCGACATGATCGGCGGCCTGCCCGGCATCACTGTCTCGCCGGAGATGCGCGCTCAGTTCGAGCAGATGCTCAAGATCGTGCCGCTGATCGTGCCGGCCATCTTCATCATGGCCGCCGTGATGGACTGCTTGATCTGCTACTGGGTCTCCGGCAAGGTGATCAAGCGCCTCAGCCATATCGAGCTGCCCAAGCTGCCGCCCTTTACCGACTGGCGCTTCCCGCCGAGCGTGCTTTGGGCGTTTGCGGCCTGCATCATCTGTTCGATGCTGGGGGCGCGGTATCCGCAGCTCGCGTTCCTGACGCGCGCCTCGCTCAACGTCACGCTGCTGGTGCAGTATCTGTTCATCCTCCAGGGGCTGTCGTTCGTCGCCTGGTGGCTGGAGAGCAAAAACATCCGCGGCTTCGGACGCAACGCTATCCTGGTGCTGGCGTTCTTCATGCCGCTGCTGTCTCAGCTGGTGACGTATGCAGGGATGTTTGACATGTGCTTCAATTTCAGAGACCGATTCGGAAGGAGAAGATAAAATGAAAGTCATTTTGAAAGAGGATGTCCGCAAGCTGGGCAAGAAGAATCAGGTCGTCGAGGTTTCTGACGGCTACGCGCGCAACTTTTTGTTCTCCCGCGGGCTGGCTGAGGAAGCCACCGCGCAGAACATGAACGTCATGAAGGACAAGACCGCCGCGGCGGAGCGCAAGGATGCCCGTCTCACTGCCGAGGCCGAGGCAGTGAAATCGCGCATCAGCGGCAAAGTCGTGCGCGTCAAAGTCAGCTGCGGCGAGGGCGGACGCCTGTTCGGCAGCGTCACCGCAGCTCAGGCTGCCGACGCGCTGAAAGAGCAGTACGGCGTCGAGCTCGACAAGAAAAACGTGAAGATCGACGGCGTGGTCAAGGCTCTGGGCGCATATCCTCTCAGCCTGAAGCTGTACACCGGCGTCGACTGCCCGATGACCCTTTCCGTCGAAGCTCAGTAAAACATGCCCGACGAAGTTTTCGACCGGCTGCCGCCAAGCAACCTCGAAGCTGAGCGCGCCGTCCTCGGCTCCTGCCTGCTCGACCGCGACGCGCTCGTCGACGTGACTGAGTTTCTGTCGCCCGACGATTTCTACGATCTCAACTACCGCGACGTCTACAACGTCATCCTCGAGATGACGCAGCGCAGCAAGCCCGTCGACATGCTCACGCTCAGCGCCGAGCTGTCCGACCGCGGCCTGCTCGAAAAGCTCGGCGGCCAGTCGTTCCTCGCTGCTATTGTCGACAGCACGCCCACGGCAGCCAACGCTGAGTACCATGCCCGCATCGTGCGCGACAAGGCCGTGCGCCGCCGTCTGATCTCTGCCGGCAACGCCATCACGCGCATGGGCTACGAAGAAGGCAAGGACCTCAGCGAACTGCTTGAAGACGCAGAGCGCCTTGTCTTTGAAGTTTCCAGGACGCGCAACGAGTCCAACTTCAAGAGCCTTGCCGAGGTCATGAAGCCGACTTTTGACAAGATCCAGGAAGCCTTTGCCCGCGAGGACAACAGTCTCACCGGCATCGACACGGGATTTTTCGGCATCAACCGACTCACCAGCGGGCTGCAGCGCGGCGCGCTGAACATCATCGCGGCCCGTCCTTCGATGGGAAAGACCGCTCTGGCGATGAACATCGCGCGCAACGTGGCCGTCAAGACCAAGCTGCCTGTGCTCGTCTTCAGCCTGGAAATGGGCGCGGAGCAGCTGGCCATGCGACTGCTCGGCGCTGAGGCGCGGATCAACCTCCAGGACCTCATCAACGGCACGTTTGCCAACGATGACTGGCGCACGCTCCAGGAGGCTGCTTCCACCCTGATCGAGTCGCCGCTGTACATCGACGACAGTTCGATCCTGACGACGATCGAGATGAAGGCCCGCTCGCGCCGCTTCAAAGCCAAGCACGGCGAGCTGGGGCTGATCGTCGTCGACTACCTCCAGCTGATGAGCGCCAGCCGCACGATGGACAACAAGCAGAACGAAGTGGCCGAGATCTCGCGCGGGCTCAAGGCCATCGCCCGTGAGCTGGAAGTTCCCGTTATCGCCCTGTCGCAGCTGTCGCGCGCGGTTGAAAGCCGCAACGAAAAGACGCCGCAGCTGTCCGACCTTCGCGACTCCGGTGCCATCGAGCAGGACGCTGACCTTGTCGCTCTGCTGTACCGCGACAGCTACTACGCCAAGGACCAGGACGCCCGCAACGACAGTTCTGCGTCGCTCGACATCGCCAAGAACCGCAACGGCCCCACCGACAAGGTTCCGCTCGTCTTCCTGCGCCAGTACACGCGATTCGAGGACCAGGCCTTCGGCGGACGGTAAAACAGAGTCGCGCTTGTAAAACAAATTGAATACAGACAGCAGAAAACGCCGCCTGGATCAAGAGATCCGGCGGCGTTTTTGATTGGCATGATCAGCGTCCATACTTATATTCTTGCGTTCAAAAATCGATGGTGCTAAAATTATCAAAATTGCCCCAACCGTCACAGCCCAACGGAATGACTGCGGCGCTCGGTAGCGTGCGCTTGCGGCAAGATTTTGGCCAGAGGGGAGAAGAGTCATGAACAGCAAATTTCTGTCGATGTGCGGCTGTCTTTTTCTTGCCGCGGTGTTCCTCCTTGCCGGGGCGGCCGGAGGCGTCTACCTCTACCGCGAACTTGCCCGAAGTTCCTTTCAGGCCGGCCCGGCGGTGACCGAACGGCATGAAGGACCGGCGATGAACGCTGCCGAACCTGCCCAAAACGCTGTTCGGCTTCCGCTGTATCATTGGAGCCCGGAACAGGCCATGGCCAGGTCGAAAGCCGGACAGGCACTTTCCGGTTACGCGCGCCAATACGCCCGGATCATGGAGAACAACGCAGCGGTCCTGAACGGCGTGCTGAAGCGTAATGCAAAAAATCTCAAAGCCGGTGAAGCGCAGAAGATGATTGCCGAATTCAAACGACGGCGAGACGCTGCGCCTCAGGATGCACGGATGTTTATCCGCTCGCTGGCAGCCGCAGAGCTGAAAAAGGACTCCCGTTTCGCCGACGCTTACATCCTCGAAGGTGAGTTGACTTTCACGCAGGCCCCTGCCTCAGCCGATATTACCTCCGAAGTCGTCGCGATGCTGGACAGAATGAAAATAACGCTGCCCCAGCTGCCCAGGCAGCTCGACCCGCAGACAGGGCACCCCGCGAAATAAGTTGCTGAAAAGATGAAGGAGGCATTTTCCTTATGAACCGTATTTTTAAAATCATCTGGTCGCAGACGCGCCAAACCTACGTTGTTGTCTCTGAGCTTGTCAAACGGGGCGGATGGTGCCTCCTTTCGTCGTCGCAAAAACTCGCGCTTGGCATGGCTGTGGCGGGGATGCTGGCCGCGCCGGGAACGGCGGAAGCTCTTGAAGCCCTGTCTTCCGACAATCGCGTTGTCAGTTTGGACATAGTCAGTGGGCATTTGGGGATCGTATCGCCGTTTATCCAGATCGTAGGCGTGCAAAGTGCGTCAACTGATGAATATGCCAGTGCAACTGGCACCCATGCTGTAGCCATCGGGGCCGGTGCAAGGGCAACACTTCCTGAGTCAATCGCATTAGGCAGCGGGTCTGTTGCGGATCGGGCGAAGTATGATGGGACGGACAATCCTTATAATGCATATTTGAATGAGGATGATTCAAAAACTAATTCGGCATGGCGTGCAACGCATAATGCCATTGCGGTAGGTGCGTCTGCAACTGACAGCGACACAGCAACTGTTACCCGTCAAATCACCGGTGTAGCAGCAGGCACATATGACACCGACGCAGTGAACGTTGCGCAGTTGAAAGCAGCGACGTTTAACGTGGGAGGCATTACACGTGATGGAATGAAGACCACAATAGAACAGGGCTTTACTGTTCAAACAAACTTTAATTCCGGTTCTTCTAATGGATATATGAATGTCTACTGGGGACAAGAGACACAAGCCAATGGTGAAAACGCAACAGCTTGGGGGAAAAGCACAGTTGCCCGTTCACCTCGGTCCACAGCCTGGGGTGATGAGGCAAAAGCCAAGGGCGATCAAGCGACGGCCTTTGGTTCCCGTACCACCGCCTACGGCGTAAACTCCACGGCATGGGGAGCCGATACAGTAGCATTTAGTCATCAAGCCACAGCCTTCGGTGAGAATA